>Ga0115569_10000596_pt1 | contig 29019 bp, 23 predicted proteins | sample COGITO_mtgs_1205_2_FD_87295 | JGI IMG/M metagenome (GOLD analysis project Ga0115569, IMG submission 87295) | Pelagic marine microbial communities from North Sea - COGITO_mtgs_120503 | ecosystem: Environmental > Aquatic > Marine > Epipelagic | place: Germany:Helgoland, sampling site Kabeltonne... | reverse complement strand
CCGTCGGGGCTCGATATCCAAGCTCGGATGAGCGGCGCACATAAGCTGCTCTCTCTCAGTTAACACCAAATACGGAACCTTGACATTTGACACGCAGCGACGCTCTGATCGGCGGCATTGAACTAGCCGCACGGACTGCCGGCTCACTCCTACAAATCGGCGCCGATGCGGTAGGCGACCAATTCGGCCGCTCGTTACCGTGTTCACGCGAATCTATTGCGGATGCGAAGGCACTTAATAGTCTCCTCGACGAGTACCCACCGGAGGTCGGCCGCCTCCTTCCAGAGATCATCGCGGCACGCTTGCCCGGGGTCGACTTCGAGAGCAGCAACTGCATCAACTTCTTAGTCGATGTCGAATTTGCCGAAACGATCGGCATAGCCGATCCGGTTCACGGCACCCCTCGCACCCTCTACGCAAAGATCCCGTGCAGAGAAACCGCGACACGATCCTTTGCGAACACCCTGGGCTTTTGGCCTCTTGAAGTCCTCTTCTGCCAGCGCCTCGCACATCAAATCCCCCTGCGCGTGCCCAAAGTCTACGCTGCGGCAAAACGCGGCTCGCGCTTCATCTTGCTGCTAGAGAATCTCCATGAGACTCCCGGCGTAAAGCTCTTCATCAATCGAGACATGGCCGCGGGCACCACTCCAGAACAAGCGGAACGAGTACTCGCAAGCTTCGCTGAAATGCATGCCCATTTTTGGGGAAAGACTGAAGCAGAACGAGAGGTGTTGCTTCCCGGCGAGTACAACACGTACACCGCGCCCAAGTGGAAACGCGTTACCCGTGCGCTCAATGCTTCCGCCCTCGCCCCCGCACAAAAAGCCGCGCCCGATCTCGTAAGTCCGCATCTCGTCGAAACCTGTCGACTCGCGCTCGACCGATGGGATTCAGTCCTCGACGCATGGTACGAAGGCCCTCTGACCCTCGCTCACGGCGACAGCCACCTCGGCAATTGCTTTGAATACCCGACGGAGACGGGTCCCAAGGTTGGAATGATCGACTTTCAAGCGGTGCACTGGAGCAAGGGCATGCGTGATGTGCAGTATTTTCTGATCAACTCACTCGATTCGGAAGTGCTCGCAGAAAATGAGGACGCCCTCATTCGTGGCTACTGCGCAGAGCTCGAACGCCACGGCGTAACGCTCTCCTTCGACGAAGCTTTCGAGCAGTACCGAGCCTTTTCGTATCAAACGCTCATGGTCGGCGTCGTTCCACTTGGGCTCAGTTCACTCACTGAACGAAGTGAGACAGTCCTCGCGGTAACGAAGCGAGGCGCAGCGGCGGTCGAACGGCTGGGACTTCGCGAATGGATCGAGGGGCTATAGGTTGGCTTAAGGGGGGCTATCGGCGGAAGACCGAGCTCTAAATGGCTTCTTCGCGCGCGAGCGCCGCCACTTCTTCCGGTGACATCCCCAGCCAGTCTCGATAGACCTCGGCATTATGCGCACCCAATGCTGCACCTAAGTGCCGATGGGTCCCGGGCGTGCCTCGCAATTTTGGCATCGGCCCCGGAAGGTAGACTTCGCCTAACGTTACATCTTCAAGGGTAGAAACCGACGCGCGCTCAAGTAGATGAGGGTCAGACAGCAAGGCCGAAAGGTCATTGACCGGCGCCACGGGAATTCGAATCTCCTCAAAAGCAGCAAGCGCGGCAGCTCTAGACCTCGTAGAAATCCATTCAGCTACGATCCCGTCGAGTGCATCCGCTGCATCTAGCCGGGCCGCAGAGGTCGCAAAACGTGCAAGATCGCCATCGCCATCCCGACCGATCAGCGAAAGAATCCGACCGACCTGAGCGTCAGTCGTTCCCGAAAGCGCAAGATAGTCGCCGTCTCTCGCCCGGTAGACGTTGCGAGGAACACCGCCGGCGATCCGACTACCCAACCGGCGTGGCGGCGTTTCACCTTCGACATGGTTCGCGAGCGGCAAAGCGAGTAGCTGAAGAACTGGCTCAATCATCGACACATCAACGTGTTGACCTGCTCCGCTCCCCGACCCCGCACGATCACGAGAGTAGAGCGCCATCATCGTACCGATCACACCAGACATTCCAACGAGCGTGTCCCCAAGTGGCAGCGAGGGAACCGTAGGCGGCCCGTCCGAAGCCCCGTTCATATGCGCGAATCCCGCGAAGGCTTCGGCAAGGGTTCCGGCACCGGCTCGATCCGCGTTGGGACCCGATCGTCCGTAGCAGCTGATGCTGACAACCACGAGCTTCGGATTCCGCCGAAGGAGCGAATCGAAGTCGCACTGCCACCGCTCAAGCAGCTTCGCGGTGAGGTTTTCGATCAACACGTCTGCCTGCTCGACGAGTCCCTCGAAGACGCGCATCCCCGCCGCATGATCTAGATCGAGAGTGATGGCGCGCTTGTTTCGCGCAACGAGTGCCCAGGCCGGAGATCCGCCATTTCGCGAGGATCCGATCCGCCGGAGTGGATCACCATTTCGCGGCTCGATCTTCACGACATCCGCCCCAAAATCGGCGAGAGTCGCCGCGACCTGAGGCGCAGCAAATAGGTTCGTTAGATCAAGGACACGCAGTCCTGCTAGAGCGGCGGGTGGCGACATCTGCACCACAGTACCATCGCTCAAGCGGGGATCCACGGGTCGCAACAACTGCCCCAAGTCGCATACACTCACGCAGTCCCGCAACTAGATCCGCGAGACCGATCAGGAGAAACGCATGGCCCGACTCACAATTCTTGACCCAACCGCATCGCCCCCGGACGTCAACGCCGATCCGGGGCCGAGCTTTGACGCGAGTTCTCTTTCGCAGGCACGTGTAGGCATCCGATACGATCTGACCTGGCGGTCCTTCGATTGGGTTCGCTCCGAATGGCAGCAGATGTTCAGCGAAGAAGGCGCTTCCGTCTCGGAGTGGTGCGCCGGGGACCGTACGGGCGACGCTGCGGAGCAAACCCTCACCGAGCTCAAGGTATTTGCGGCGCGACAGGAACTCGTTCTCAGCGGTCTCGGTAATTGAGGAAGCTGTACTTCCTGGACGGTGTACGACGCAGTCGTCGCACTAAGGGAAGGCAAGACGGCGGTCGCCGTTGTAACTTCTGAATTCGAAGCTCTCGCGCATAGCATGGCGGCCAACGCCGGCCGATCTGCGTTACGCATTCACGTTCTCCCTTACCCGCTCGACAGTCTCCCCGAGCAAGAGGTACGCGAAATTGCAAGACAGCACTTTCGACCGCTCCTGCGGACCGTCGGGATGTGAAATTGATTGGCTGGCGAGCCCTCGACTTGAAGTTGACGACGACCCGGTCGCCTTCGCCAAGCTCGCGACGGAATCTGGCTGGGGTGATGGCCTTCCCTTGATTCCACCTACCGAAGAGCGGGTTCGGAGCTTCGTCGCAGCATCAAATCGATTCCCCGATGATTTATTAGGCGTGTTGCCCCCGCGTGATGGTCGGTGCACAGTCGAAAAGCTTGCGATCAATGCGGTGATGTCCGGCGCTCCTGCGGAATCGATGCCCCTGCTATGCGCCGCCATTGAAGCGAGCATTGATCCCGCCCTAGATCTTTTCTCACTCAACACGACAACAAGTTCGGTCATGCCCGGCATTTTCGTTAATGGCGAGGCCAGACACGCACTTGATCTGCCCATGGGGGCTGGCTGTTTTGGCGGCGTTGCGGGCCCCGCCCCAGCCATCGGGCGCGCGCTTCGCCTCGTGATGCGGAATGTCGCTGGGCAGAAAATCGGCGAGAACTCGAAGAGTGTTTTCGGCCAACCCGCGCGGGTCACAGGAATCGTCGTTGCCGAGTGGGAAGAGCGCTCACCGTGGGCACCGCTAGCGGAACGTCGAGGCGTTCAGGGCAATGCGGTCACGGCCTACGGCTGTATCGGAACGATGGATATAGCGGACGTCGCCGCCGAGTCCGCAGAAGACCTTGTCCAAGTGATCGGCAAATCCTTGGCAGTCCCGGGCACGAACGCCTTCATCAGCCATTGGGGAGCGGAATCGATGCTCTGCCTACCCCCGCCCTGGGCCGACCGCATCGCCGCTCGATATCCACGAATCGAAGACGCGCAGCAAGCCTTATGGGAAGCCGCCGCACATCCCATTGGATTCTTTCCCGAGCCGCACCGCATTTGGCTCCAAGAGCGCGAACGCGTCGACCAATACGGCATCGTTCATCTCGTCGAACACCCCGACGAGCTCATCGTGATGGTATGCGGTGGCCTAGGCAACCTTCACGGCATGGGCCTGCACAACTTCGGACCGACACGCGCCGTCACCAAGGGCTTCTAGCTCGCGCCCAAAGAAAATGGAAAAGGGCTTCCGATCAATCGGGAAATAGCATGCGGGAAGCATTGGCTGTTCGGCGAGCGAACTCCGCAAGAGAATACTGCCTTTCGGCTTCGCTCAATACTTCAACGACGATCGGCAACGCCGAGGCGTCTCCGCGTTTCGTGGTGACTAATTCGAGACAACGAGCGAGTTCGAAGCCCCCTTCGCCGGGTAGACGTCGAAGATTCATTGTCGCTTCCCCGAAGGCACCTTCCTCGTAAGGCACGCCATCCGAGAGCTGGACGTTCGCGAACGAGGAACTGGGAAGTGCCTCCAGCGCATCCCATTCCGCACCCTGTGGATGAAGAAAGAAGTGCCAGGTATCCAGAGTGACGCCCGCTCCGGGGACATCAATTTCACGAAGCAGGGCCGCGCCTTGTGAGACCGAGTTTAACTGCGTCCCCCGTGAAAACTCGATCGCCAGCCGTGTGCCTACCCGACCGAAAGCCTCCGCACATTCCCGAACCCGTGCCGTCACGGATGCATCCAGAGACGAAACGATCCGGGCATTCACGAACTCAGCCCCAAGTACCTCCGCATAACGCAGGTGCTCAGACAATTCGGCCTGAGTCGCTTCTTCCTCTCCGATCGCGATTCCTGCGATCTCCATGCAGGCGAGAGAGCGATCGCTCATCGCTGCTGCAAGCTGCTCTGGCGACACGCCCGCAGCCTCGATCGCACGTAGCCAGAAAATATCCGGGGCGATCGCGTCGTAGCCAGCTAGCGACGCCGCATCGAGATGAGCCTCCCACTGAGTAGGAAGCCCATGAAGCGGCGAATGATTGAGTGTTGCAAGACCTAATCGAGGCATATCCAAATTCTATCTCGGCTGCAGAATCCCCGGTAGACCCCGACATGCCGTGGTGTAACGTGAAGCTATGCCCGATGCCGAACTCAAAACCGCCCGCACTACTCTCGGCCTGCTTCTCGTCATTTACGTCGTCAATCACATAGATCGACAAGTGATGTACATCCTCGCCGAGGATGTGAAAGCGGACTTGCTGATTTCAGATGCTCAACTCGGCTGGTTGATGGGCGGAGCGTTCGCAATTTTCTACACGTTCGCTGGCCTTCCGATCGCACGACTCGCGGACCGCGGTAATCGCACTCGAATCATCACGATCTCACTGCTCCTATGGAGCGCAATGACAGTCGCCTCGGGCACCGCCCGCGGATTCATGAGCCTGCTCGCCGCCCGTGTTGGCGTCGGCGTTGGTGAAGCCGGCTGCACTCCACCGGCTCATTCGATGATCTCCGACGTCTTCCCTCCCGAAAAACGCGCGAGCGCTCTTTCTACCTATTCGTTAGGCGTTCCTCTGGGTACGCTCTTCGGCTTGGCAGCGGGTGGGTATCTAGCGCAAGAGCTGGGTTGGAGATCTGCCTTCTTTGTCGTCGGCGTACCGGGTGTGTTCCTTGCTCTGATTGCCAAACTATACCTTCGTGAACCCGAACGCGGCCGCTTTGATACCGACACTGACCTCCAGCAAGATCCCCTCGCGAAAACCTTCTCCTTCATAGTCGGCCTCGGTGCCATGCGACACGTCCTCATCGCCACCGCACTCCAAACGCTCTTCCTCGCTGGAGCGGGTGCCTTCCATGCGTCGTTCCTCCGGCGTGTGCACGGCCTCTCAGGTAGCGAAGCTGGACTCACGCTCGGTCTTGTGGCGGGATTCGCTGGAGGCTTTTCGGTCCTCGCGGCAGGTTGGATCGCGGATCGCCTCGGCACGCGCGATGTGCGCTGGCATTTTTGGATTCCCGCGATCGGCGCCCTCGTCTCGCTCCCCTTCTCGTTCATCGCTTACTCGACGGGAAACACGAGCCTTGCCGTGGCCATGATTGCCGTAGCAACCGTCTTCAATCACGCATACTCGGGACTCACGCATACAATCATGCAGGGGCTCGTGAAGCCGAGGATGCGCGCGACCATGTCGGCCGTTGCGCTCTTCACTATGAACCTCGTCGGGTTCGGAGTGGGCCCCGTGCTTCTCGGCGTGCTCTCCGATGCCTACGGCGCGGAAGGCGGCCTTAGCGCAGCCCTGCGAATGCTACTCATCTTCTTGGCGTGGTCGATCCTGCACTATGTGTTAGGTGCAAGGAGCTACATCCGCGACCTCAACGCCAAGACCTCAATGCTCTAAGCCCCGCCTGAGAGGCGACTCTTCATCGAATTCTGAACTAGCACTGGGGCTCCGTAAACCCAAAAGGACTAGAGGCCGAGGTACTAGATCAAAAGCTAGGCCGTAGGACGGATCTTGTAGCGAATCGGCAGAGTCTTCAGGCCAGCCACGAAACTCGAGGCGATATGCGTGGGATCTCCCGCCAACTCGATCGTGTCGACACGGTTCGCCAGTTCCAAGAAGAGCGCACGCGAGGAAAGTCGCGCGACATGCGCCCCGAGGCAGAAATGTTCGCCTGTGCCGAATCCAAGATGGCGATTAGGGTGCCGAGTCACGTCGAACTGAAAGGGGTTCTCGAAGACGTCGTCGTCGCGATTGGCCGAGGCGTAGAACATCACAAGATCCTCTCCAGCCTTCATCTTCACGCCACCCACCTCGGCGTCCACAAGTAAGTTCCGCTTCATATAGTTCACCGGCGAAGTCCATCGAATCACTTCTTCGACCGCTGTCTTCTCGAGCGAAGGGTTTGCACAGAGCTTCGCCATCTGATCGGGGTTTTCGAGTAGCGCCTGCATCCCGCCTGAGATCGCGTTGCGTGTCGTGTCGTGGCCCGCCGTAAAGACGATTAGGTAATAACCGAAGGTCTCCATCGGACCCATAGGGGAGCCGTCCGCCATTTTTGCATTTGCGAGCAGACTTGCGAGGTCGTCGCCGGGATTCGCACGTCGGTCTTCGATGATCCGAGTGAACAGCGCGCCAACATCTGCGAGCAAGGACTGCGTGGCAGCCTCTCGATCTTCTCCCTCTCTCTGCAAATCCGGGTCGTCGCCTGCAAAGAGTTGCTGGGTCAGTTCGAGAAGTAGATCCTCATCGTCCGGGCCGATGCCTAGAATTGTGGAGAGGACACGAAGGGGATGTCGTTGGGCGATGGATTCGACGAAATCGGTTTCGCCTTCCTCGCCTAACTTGTCGATTTGGCCCTTCGCACACTCGGCGACGATTTCGTCGAGGCGGTGAATACTGCGTGGGGTAAAGAAGCCGCTCGCGACCTTTCGAAAGTCACGATGTTCCGGCGGGTCCATCTCGATGATCGTGCGCATTCGACCAAACGCATCGCCCTCTTCCCGAGCATGCAGCTGCCTATTATCTAGAAGCATCGGACCTGCGAGGTTGCTGAATATCTCCGGCTTGTTCGAGATCGCCATGATGTCCGCATGCTTCGTAATCGCATAGAAAGGTGGATGCGTATCGGGCTCAACATATTGGACGGGCGCCTCGCGGCGCAGCTTCGTCCACACCTCGTGGGGCTGCCCGTTCACGCCATAGTTGTTGGGCGTGATCAGATCATTCGGGTCGAAGTCGAGCGCCATGAATAGGTGTCCTTAGCTGAGATTCGCGAGTCGTCTGCCCGATCAGACTCACGACCGGGCAGAGTACAATCTTAGCGCCCAGATCCTGTCTCGGGCACACCTCAAATTCAACGAAATCGACGTATTCATTAGATGGGCTCCACCGGATCACGTGCAAAATCGGCAGGAGACCGAATGACTGGGTTTCATCTGCTCAAGCTCGATGACGCCGCCCATAAGCTCTCGACGATCCACTAGGAGTGGACTGCAGGCTAGCAGTTCGCGAGTTGCGCTAGCCGAAGAGCACCGGCAGTCTGCGGGGAGCTCGAAAGCCGCGGCCTACGATCTGTACATCCTTTTGCTCGGGGTCGAGGCGGAGATTAGGCAGTCGGTCGAGCAGCGTCTCGATGACGACTTTTGTTTCCATCCGCGCGAGATGCATCCCGAGGCATCGATGAGGACCGAATGCGAAGGACATATGTTGGCGCGTCGGGCGATGAATATCGAAGCGGTCTGGATCCTCGAAACGTGACTCGTCCCTATTAGCGGATCCGATCACGACCTGAACTTGGGAGCCCGCAGGAATTTTCACTCCTGCGACTTCCGTGTCTTCCGTACAAAGTCGCCCGATTCCCGTCAAAGGCACTTCCCACCGAAGTCCTTCCTCAATCGCCTGAATCATCAAGCTGCGATCTCGGTCCAGCGCCGAGAGCTGCTCGGCGTTAGTCAGAAGCCCATACAAGAGATTACTGGAAGATCGATAGGTCGTCTCGGCTCCGGCCGGGAGAAGCAGTCGCAGGAATCCCAGGACGTGCTCGTTGTCGAGACGCTGGCCATCCAGTTCCCCCGTCACGAGAACACTGATCAGGTCGACCCCCGGATTTTTTCGCCGAGCTTCGATAAAGGGCGTGAGGTATTCGCCTAACTTCTTGGAGGCATTGAGGCCGGTCTGAAAATCGATCGCGATGCTAATCAGTTCGACCGCCCACGCGTGAAATTGCGGCAGGTCTTCCTTCGGAAGCCCGAGCATGCCAGCGATCACATGGACCGGGAAAGGAAAGGTCAATTCGCGCACGAGGTCGGCATGTCCACGATCCGCGAATTGATCGACCAGCTCGGTCACGACGGGGCGAACGAGATCCTCTTCCCATTGTTCGAGCGCCTTCTTGCTAAAGGCCTTCTGGATCAAACTGCGATAGCGACCGTGCTCCGGCTCATCCATCACTAAAATATTCGGACCCATCACTAGGCCCATCGTCTCTTTATACGCGCCAGAAGAAAAGACGCGACCCTCTCGGAGCACTTCCGAAACCGCGGCGTGAGAGACGGCAAGAAAGGTCCGCCCGTCGGTCGCTCCGAGCGAGACACCCCCCGCTCCGGTCGACGGCTCTTGCTCGACGATTCCGCCCTTGGCCCGCAGAGCAGCGAATTCAGGATAGGGATCTATGCAACTATCGGATCCCATCGCGCGATCGAAGGCCTCAAAAGGGTCGATGTCCTGCGCGGTCGTACTCATGGCGATCTCCTTGCCGGCTTCGTGCCCGCAGTTGACTCAGTAGCGTGACGACCCCCATGAAGTACGTCAAGCAGATTCGAACTCATCAATCCCTGCCACGGCGGAGATCGTCTTTGATCCACGAACCTACCCACCTCCCCACCTCCCCATCTCCCCACCTGCGCATCCACTCATTTGCCTCCCACAAGATTGAGTATGGCCCTTCCCCTCGCACCCGAATTTTGGATAGGATCGAATGCAGTCGAAAACGCCTCGTTTCCGGCTTTACGTATCTAGCGTGCCAGTCAGGCACCAACGGAGTGACTATGCCCCTCGGACCGATGGACGATTTTCTCGCCCACCAAACACCCGACACTTTTGATCACGTCTATACAGGCGACCGCGCGTTCTACGACCGGTACTACTTCAACTGCCATTCATCTAGTGACGAAATATTCCTGATCACTGGCATGGGCCAGTATCCGAACCTCGGCGTGCTCGACGCCTTCGTTACGGTTTCCGTTGAAGACAAGCACTACTGCGTACGTGCGAGTCGCGAACTCGGCCACGACCGGCTCGACACCTCCGTCGGCCCCTTCGGCGTCGACGTCGTCAAGGGCCTCGAAACGCTTCGAGTCACTTGCGAGCCTAACGACTGGGACATCGACTTCGATCTCACCTTCGAAGGATTCGTCCCCGCCCTCGAAGAACCGCCCATGATTCGGCGCTCGGGAAATCGCCTAACCGAACACACCATGCGCTTCGCGCAGGTCGGTAATTACTCGGGACATATCAACGTTGCGGGTAAGCGCTACGACGTCACCCCCGACAGATGGAAAGGCGCACGGGATCATTCCTGGGGCGTTCGACCGAACACGGGCGAGATGGAGCCTCAGGGCATCCTTGCAAACTCGCGGCCGGACGGTGCATTCGGGCATTTTCACAACTGGATCCCGATGCAATTCGATGATTTCATGATCAAGGTCTACTTCGACGAGGATAAGGACGGCAATCGCTACTTGGAAGAGGCGGTCAAGGTTCCCCGAATTGGGCTTGATGGCCCAACCTTTCATCTCGGCAGTCCGAAGCATGAGATTACTTGGAAGCCGGGGACGCGCGAAATAGCCCAGACGGTTCTCACTTTCGCGAATACCGATATTCGAATCGTCGGCACCCCACTCCGTACCAACTACCTATTAGGTGGGTCCGGTTATCGCCCGGGAGAGGATTGGGGACTGGGCCACTACCAAGGCCCTCTCAAAGTCGAGGGGCTCTCCTGGGACCTGAGTGATCCGAAGCAATTTGCCGACGTGCAGGGGCTTAACGAGATGCTCTGTCGATGGGAACTCTCTACCGGCGAAATCGGATACGGCATGCATGAGAATGCATGCTTCGGGATCTACCATCCCTACGGCTTCGAAACTATGGATGCTGTCGCACCCTAGTTATCAAGACGCGGCGAATCCCTCCCAGCCGGCTGCCCTTTCAGGGTGGCCGGCGGCGAGTGAATCGCCGGGGGCGAACTAGCGCCCCTTAAACTCCGGCGTTCGTTTCTCCATGAATGCTTTCATGGCTTCACCGAGATCCTGAGAATTAAGCGTCGTGATCATGGTCCAAATCCCATTCAATAGAAGGCTCTGCTCCGTGGTGAGATCTTCGCCGTTCTCGAGTACAAACTTCGTCCCTCGGACCGCGAGTGGAGCATTGGCTGCGATCTCGAGGGCCATCTCGAAGGCAGCTTGATAGGTCGCTTCCGCGTCCGCATGCACATCGTTCACGAGGCCAATCTTCTCGGCCCGCGCCGCATCGATATCCTTGCCCGTGTAGGCGAGTTCCGCGACATGCCCGGCCGTGATCACCTTAGGCAATCGCTGAAGCGTTCCTATATCCGCCACGATTCCGATCTTGGTTTCACGAATCCCGAAGAGCGCATCGGTCGAGGCGATACGGATATCGCATGCAGTAGCGATATCGAGCCCGCCGCCTATACACCAGCCGTGAATGGCTGCGATCACGGGAACTGAGGTTTTTGCAATCCGAGTAATCGAAGCTTGAATCGATTTCGTATTTGCGAGTTGACGAAGATTTGCGGTCGCCCCGGAGAGCGAGCCGCTAAGCCCGTCTTTCTTGGCACTACTGTTGCTGGATGCCCCGCCTCCAGATCCGCCTAACAAAGCAAGATCTAGGCCGACACAAAAGCTATGGCCGCGCCCAGCCAGTACGATCGCGCGGGTTTCGCCGTCGGACTCCAGTGCTTCCAGACCCGCGACAATACCCGTCCAAAGCGCTTCATTTATGGCGTTCCGCTTTTCCGGGCGATCCAGCCAGAGTGTTCCAACACCATTGCGTCGCTCGATCGAAATCGCTTCGCAGGAAAAGTTTTCGATGGCACCCATATTTTTCCCTTGTTGCTCAGGACTCCTCACTCGAGTGTCGGAGAAGCCAAGAACGCAAACTACGCGTTCAGGTCAAATTGCTTCGTCGCGATCTTCTTGCAAATCGCATACGTCGGCTGCACGCTGGGTCGCGCAGCCATCTGCTCGAAGAACCCAACCAGCAAGGGCCAACGCGAGACGTCTGGCACCCCAGCAACCAGTTCTATCTGGACGAGCATGGACATCACCGCCGCGTCGGCGACCGAGATGCTGTCGCCGGCCAAAAATCCGTTCGAGCCCTGATCGCCCGCGAGTTCTCCTTCGAGATAGTCGAAGATCGGCGGAAGGTCTTCATTCCAAGTCTTCCTCGCAGTGTCGAGATCGGGCTCCTTCTTCTGCATTAAGTTGAAGAAGATGGGGCGAAAGATGCCCATCCCCATAGGACTGGCGAGCACCGTATCTGCGTACTCCTCAAGCCAAACCGCGCGCCCATAAAGGTAGGGGTCAGACGGATAGACAGACGGTTCAGGCTGCAGTCGCTCAAGATAAGCGCAGATCGCTGACGAATCAGGAATTGTGCCTAACGTCCCCTCTTCCGAAATAGCTTTGTTGCGCAGAACCGGGATGCGCCTCGCCGGACTGATCGCCTTAAACCAGTCGGGCATCGGCATGATGTTCACCGGATCGCTCTCGAACTCGAGACCCTTTTCGCGCAGTACAATGTCGGCTTTTCGAACGAAGGGGGAAAGCGGAGCGCCATAAAGGACGAGACTCATGATTTTCTCCTGAAAAATTGAGAGACGGGCAACGCTGGGAGAATATGGCATAGCCCGTGCCGATTGGTTGAGCGACCCAAAGTGAGTAGGAGACTCTCAGTCCAGAAGAAGGAGGCTGTCCGGGGCCATGCGGTAGAATCGAAGGGCGTGCCTCGGCCGCGTTCGCGAGCGCGTTGATCTCCGCTGGGGCTGGCCGCGTTCATCGTTACTTTGACGGCTCACTCGTTCACCGCCCCGCCCGCCCGCGCGGCGCATACGATCCCAAGACCGCAGCGCCGCGACTTGGCTAGCCGATGCCGTTGATCAGTACGGCAAAATGATTCGACGTCGCTTCATGGCGTACCGGAATCAGCTTTTGGTAGTCGCCGGATTCGTAGATCTCCTTGGCTGCTTCCATCGTCTCGAAGCTCAGTACGATCGTCTGGTGGCCGGGCGAGCCCTCAAGCTTCTGGCTATCGCCGTCGAAAGCAACGATCTGGGCAACGTCGCCGATCTTCATAACGGGACCCGCTGCCGCGGAATACTCGCCGTAGCGCTCGGGGTTTTCGACGTTGTAGTTCACTATGAGGTACGCGGACATGGTCTTCCTTTTTTGAAAGTGGCCTAATTAATTGGCCCTGGGTCTGGAGAGTCAAGTGCGTTTTGCCGCTCTCCGCAGCGTCACACCGTATCGATCCTAACTCGCTGAAGTCGGCCTCGCTTAGCCGAAAACTCCCCCAAGGTCGTTGACCGACTTGTCCGCCAAAACGAATCAAAACCAGCTTGCCGATCTCAATCCTCGGCCGAAGGAGCAGCCGAGCGCCCCTATCGAGGCTCAAAGCCTCTGATTAACGCAGCCGCCGCACTCCGCCCAAATCTCTCATGAACCGGATTCCGTGCTTCTCTGCACATACCGGATGCCTTGCGGGGCGTGATCGTGCAGACTCTCGCTGATGAGTTGGCTCACCTCTCGCAAGACACCCATGCTCGTTCTGCTTGCTGCTGCGCTCCTTGGCGTCATCGGTCTGTGGGGCTTCTATTCGTCTCCCAGCGCAGCGAAAGCACGCGAGCGAGACGAACGTCTCTCCAACGCGCTCGAAGCAGGCGCTACCGAACCCGCCCCGACCCTCGAGGTCGACGTCGTCCTCGTCAGTTCCGCACGCTCAACGGATATTGTCGAACTCTCCGGCATGCTCGAGCCGGTTCGCGCGACTTGGGTAGCCGCTGAAATTGCCGGTCGCATCATCGCAGTCCCCGCGACAGAATTCGGCTCGATCGCGAAAGGTGGTTTGATCGTTCAGATCGATGAAGCCCTCCCCCGAGCCGAACTCATTCGAGCGGAAGCGAACCACCAACTTGCCCAGTCAGAGCTCGAGCGACAGCAAAGGCTTGGCCGGCGCTCCGTCGCGAGCGAGGCGGTACTCGACGCAGCTAAGGCAGAGGAGCGCCGATCCTTCGCGGCACTCCTCGAGGCAAAGACGCGCCTCGCCCACACCCGAATTGTCGCGCCCTTCGATGGTCTCGTGAATTCTCTCGATCTAGATCCAGGTGCCTATCTACAACCCGGCACCCAAATCGCGGAAGTCCTCGACCTCTCCGTCCTTGAAGTGACTGTATTAGTCGGAGATCGGCAAGTCAGCGTCATCAAAGCCGGTGACAAGGTCCGAGTCCGTATTGATGCCCTCGGCAATGACCATTTTGATGGCCTGGTTGCCCGAGTTGGTGGCGCACCACGGGATGGCGGCCAACGCTACCCCGTCGTTGTCGCGCTCAACCGCGACACGCTTGAAGATGATGCCCGCGCGAAAATTCGCGCTGGCATGCTCGCCCACGTTCGCTTCGAAGTCGGTGCGACCGCAGCGATCCGATTGCCGACACGATCTGTCCTCCGAGAATTTGAACTCGACTACGTCTTCGTCGTCGATGAAGGCGATGTTGCGAGCCGCGTGCGCGTGGCAACACGCCCTGTGCCCTTCCGGCCGCACCACATCGAAATCACCAAGGGCCTGAATGAAAACCAGCGCGTTGCGGTCTCGGCAATAAGCCAGCTCCGCGACGGCATGCGCGTGATCCCACGATGACGCTTCCCGAGTTCAGTGTTCGGCAGACGGTGCTCGTCAATGTGCTTTTCGTCGTCTGCATGGTTGGCGGCTGGAATGCGCTTCAACTCACGGAGGTTGAGTATTTCCACGATGTGACACTCAACCAGGTCGTCGTCACAACTCAGTGGACCGGCGCTTCCGCCGACGAGATCGAGCGACTCGTCACCGCGAAGCTCGAAGAAGAATTCCTCACGATTGGCGACGTCGAGGAAATGCGTTCGGCGTCGCAGTCGAATGTCTCGATGATCAGTCTCGACATCGACGAAAATCTCACGAGCGTCGACTACGAATCCGCAGTCAATGATATCCGTGGTGCACTCGACCAAGTCGAAAATCTTCCCCTCGATGCGGAAGAGCCTAAGGTCCGCGAGATCATCACCGCCGAAATCTCTCCGGTTGTGTTTATTGCAGTCACGGATGTAGGGGGCGTCGGCCCACTCGCCCTGCGAGACGTGGCGCAGGAAATCGAATCGCGGGTACGAGACCTCCAAGGCCTTTCAACCGTCGAGATCCGTGGCTTGCAGGACCGCGAGGTGAGCGTCGAAGTCGACCGAGCGCGCGCGTCGCTCTACGACATTACCGTGAGCGATGTTGCCGAACGTATCCGCCAACAAAATCAAAATCTTCCGGCGGGCACATTCCAAGACGCTTCTGGCGAAGCCACGCTTCGAGCGATTGGCGACTACACTTCAACCGATCAAATCCTGGACACCGTCGTACGCGAAGCCGTAGACGGCACCCGAATTCGCGTTCGCGATATCGCCACGGTTGAACGCGATCTCGAAACGCCGGTCTTCATCACTAGGTACGACGGCGAGCCCGCGGCGATCGTCTCGATCGGCAAAAAAGACAAATCCGATGTTCGGGACGTGGTTGCCCGAGTCGATGCCTTTCTCGAAGAGTTCGCGCCCCTCGTGCCCGAGGGCATCAAAGTCAATACGACCCTCGATAGCTCCGACTTCGTCACGCCGCGGATTGGCGTCCTGATCGAGAACCTGTTGATGGGCATGTTCCTCGTCGCGGGTCTCCTCTGGTTCACGATCGGTTTTCGGAACGCGATGCTCACGATCATCGCAATTCCGTTCTCGTTTCTGACCGCGATCATCTTCTTTCCGATGCTCGATATCAGCATCAATTCCAATACGTTAGTTGGCATGCTCCTCGTATCGGGCATGCTCGTCGACGACGCGATTATCGTGCTCGAAAATATCTATCGAAAGATCGAAGAGGGTCTCGAGCTGAAGCAAGCCGTTCTCGAAGGCGCGAATGAGGTGCTGTGGCCCGTCGCCGCCGCAGTCCTCACGACGATCGCTGCCTTCGCCCCACTTCTCCTCGTGGGCGGAACCGCCGGCAAGTTCATTTCCGTCATGCCCAAATGCGTCGTCGTCTGCCTCGCGGCCTCACTCTTCGAATGCCTCCTCATCCTTCCCGCACACTACCTGCATTTCGGATCGCGGCGCGGTGCTGGCTCTGGCCCCGATGCCCTCGCGGCAGGAGCTTCGCCCTTGGCACGTGTTCAACATTTCTTTATGGGTCTACGTACCTCGATGGACCGCGGCTTCGACGCTCTGCGCCGTGGCTATCTCTGGATTCTTCGTCCCATCCTCACGCATCGATTCGCCTTCGCCATGCTGCTCGCCATGTCGCTCTTCGTAACCGCTGCCGCCAGCACGCGGCTCAAGTTCGAACTCTTCCCGGGTGAGTTTTCCAACTTCAACATCAGTGTAGAAGCGCCCCCCGACTTCAGCCTCGAGCGGACGTCCGCCGTCACTCTCGAAATCGAGAAGCTCCTCCTCGAGATGCCCGACGAAGACATTCTCGACTTCAACACGATTGTCGGCCTCTCGATCGATCTCAACTACGACCGAATTCTTGCGCCTAATCTTGCACTCACCTCGGTAGCCATCCCCCAAACCGACGCAAACCAGCTGCGCCCCCAAGATGTCTTGCAGCGCGTTCGGGAACGACTGGGTGCGTATGCTGCAGAACACCCCGACGACATCGTCGCACTGCGTGTCGAATCAGAACGCTACGGGCCACCGGTCGGGAGGCCTGTCGAAGTCCGCATTCAGGGCGAAGACTTCGCCGTCAACAAACATATTGCCGAGGAAGTCAAAGCCTATTTGGCGACGATCCCCGGCGTATCAGCGATCGATGACAATCTAAAAGAAGGCCCCCGCGAAATCCGGCTCGAAATTGACGACGAGCGCGCGGCGGGGTACGGCCTCACCTTCGAGGACCTTGCCCGTGCGCTTCGCGGCGCGAACGACGGCGTGGTGACCTCGAGCTTCCGCTCCCCATCTGCAGTCGAGGACGACGACATCCGCGTCTTGCTCAAACCCAGCCAAAGGGACCGAATCCTCGACCTTCTTGAGGTCGAAGTGCGCGGTTCGGAAGGACAGCTCGTTCGGCTCGCCGATGTGGCCCAGCTTAATGTGACACGCGGCTATCTCGCCTACCGGCGCCACGACGGGAAACGCGCTATCGCGGTCTTCGCTGATGTCGATGATGACCTAGCAACTAGCATTTCGGTCAACGAAGACCTTGAGGCTCAGTTCGCGGATATTCGCACCCGATTTCCTCAGGTCGACCTCGTCTATGGTGGCGAATATCAAGAGTCGAATGAATCGATCGAGAATACTCTCGCTGCCTTTCCGGTCGCGCTGCTCTTGATCTACATGCTGCTGGCCACTCTGTTCAGAAGCTATACGCAGCCCTTCATCGTCCTCACAGCCGTTCCTCTAGGCTTTGCAGGAATCGTCTTCGGCGTGATGGTGATGGGGTACAGCGTCAGCTTCAATCTACTCTACGCCGCCGTCGGACTCGCAGGGGTCGTCGTCAACGACGCACTCGTCCTTGTCGACTTCATCAACCGCGCGCGCCGTCAGGGCGTCTCGACGCTCGACGCTGTCGCCCAAGCCGGGGCTCAGCGGCTTCGCCCGGTCATTCTCACGACCATGACAACAGTCGTCGCGCTTCTCCCCATGGCCCTTGGGCTCCAAGGTTCCTCTAAGAGCTATGGCCCCTTCGCCTCCGCAATCGCGTTCGGGCTGCTCTTCGCCATGATTGGAACGCTCTTCGTGATTCCTCTGAGTTACGCGATCTTTACGAAGGCTGAGGAGCGCGCCCTCCGCATGATCGATCTTATCCGTGGGGCAGTCCGGCCTTCTCAGGATTTGGCCTAGCAAGGATGTTCTCCTGAACCCGATCGATCTCGGCATCATCCTCGCCTATCTCGCGGCCACTCTCGGCTGGGGTGCATGGCATGCCCGCAGCGCCGGTGCAAGCACAGAGGCGTTCTTCGCCGCCGACCGAAAGCTGCCTTGGTGGCTCGCCGGTACTTCGATCGTCGCCACCACCTTCGCCGCGGACACGCCGCTCGCGATCGCAGGCCTCGTCGCCACAGACGGCATTATCGGCAACTGGTTCTGGTGGGCCGACGTCTTGCCCGTCGTGATCGGCGCGTTCATAGTCAGCCATCTCTGGAAACGCAGCGGCGTCCTCACCGACAATGAGATCATCGAACTCCGCTACGGCGGCCGCCCCGCAGCCGCCTTAAGACTTTTTCGCGCACTCTATTTTGGAGTTCTCCGAAACGCACTCGTCATGGGCTGGGTCAATTTGGCGATGGTCAAAATCATTACACTCGCCTTCGCTCTATCTCCGGACCAGAGCATCTGGGTACTCGCCGGCCTTTTCGCCTTGACGGTTGGCTACACGCTTTTGGCGGGACTATTAGGCGTTATTCTCACCGACTTTCTTCAATTCGGGCTCGCTCTTGCCGGATCGGTGCTCCTTGCGGTGCTCGCAATTTCAGACATGGGCGGCTTGAGTTCACTGATTGATCGCCTTGGAGGCGAGCGCGACCTTCTCCGACTTGTCCCCGGTCCCGGCGATGGCGAAGTGTTCTGGGCATTCCTCGCCTATGTCGGCATTAAGAGTTGGTCGAGTGGGAACACGGAAGGCAATGGCTATACCGCTCAGCGCATCATGGCGACGCGAAGCGAACGCGACGCTCGGCTTGCTTCGCTTTGGTATGCAATCGCGCATTTCGCGATTCGCCCTTGGCCATGGATCCTGGTCGGCCTCGTCGCTGTCGTGCAGTATCCGGAGCTCGCCGACCCTGAAGAAGGATATGTCCGGGTCATGCTCGACGTGCTTCCGACGGGCGTGCTCGGACTTCTATTGGCGTCGCTCCTCGCGGCCTTCATGTCGACGATCGATACGCAGCTCAACTGGGGGGCGTCCTACCTAACACACGACCTCTACGCGCGGTTCATTAATCCCGATGCGAGTGAAGCGCGCAAAGTTATTGTCGCTCGTTTGAGCGTGATCGGACTCGCCGCTATCGGGGCTCTCGCAACCTTATCGATGGACTCCGTTGCCGAGGCCTGGAAACTCCTCGCGACGATCAGCGCGGGAACGGGACTCATCCTCTTGCTCAGGTGGCTATGGTGGCGAATCAACGCGTGGAGCGAGATCGCGGTCATGACTGCATCCCTCGTCTTCGCCAATGTTGTAGACGTGTTCACGGATCTCGCCTTCCCGTTTTCGCTCGTCGTCGTCGTGTTTCTCTCGCTGCCCGTCGCGTTCCTAGTGACTTGGATGACGCCTCCTGAATCGAGCGACGTGTTGCAGCGCTTCTATGAACGCGTTCGACCGGCGGGTGCCTGGGCCCCAGTCGCCGAGGCCGCCGGGCTCCCTTTGAAACCACTCGGATGGCGCCCTTGGTTCGAAGTTGCCGCCGCGACCCTCGGCATCTACGCCACGATTGCGGGGACCGGGTGGATGCTCTTCGGAGACCCGGTCCATGCGACCCTCGCCTGGGTGGCCGCGCTCATGTTTCTCGGGTTCGCTGTCAAAGGGGCGTCCACCGCCCCGCAATAGACTGCTCTTGCGACCACCGCCCATGCTGCTTCAATTAGTGGGTTGCCTAAGATTGCGAATAACGCGAGGGGGTTATCCATGGCTGAGAACAAATCCGAAATTGACAGCAACGCCGTTCTCTACCAGCCTAAGCCGCGCCCGGAATGGGCGCGCGAGTTTATCGACGTAGGCCGACAACTCGATGCGCGAGGCGTCGTCCCCCTCGATGAGGAGTCGCTGCTTCGCGCGGCCTGCGACAACACGGGGCTTTCCGATTTCGGGGACGACGATTGGAGAGAACCCTTTCGCATCCTGCTCTCGGACCTCGAAGAGACCGCTGACTTACATCTTTTCGGCCGAATCATGACCCGCTCCGATTTATTGATTCATCTAGAAGGTCGACTACGCGTGATCGATTGGATCAAGCGTCACCCACAAGTCGAAGACGAAATAATCGAGTCTCCCGTCTTCATCATCGGATTGCCGCGATCCGGCACAACGATCATGCAAGAGATTCTCGGCGCGGATCCCGATGCTCGAACGGTTCGAATGTGGGAAGCCAAATACCCCGTGCCGCCACCGGCGCCCGGGGATGCTCAGCCTGACCCACGGATCGCGGAAGCGGGAGGCGTCGTCGGCCTGCAAGACCGCATCACTCCGGAATGGGCGACGATGCATAAGGTCGGCCCTGAGCTTCCCGTCGAATGTATCGAGTTCACCTACTCGTCGTTTGTGTCGTACGCCTTCTCTGCATCCTTCTACGTTCCGAACTACACGAGCTATGTCGCAGAAAATGATCACGCGTCTGCTTTTGCGTGGCACAAGAAGATCCTGCAGATCTTGCAATCGACTGGCCGGCCGCATCATTGGCTGCTGAAGGGTCCCACCCACCTACCCGTGCTCCCAGCGCTCTTCGACGCCTACCCCGATGCGCGGCTCGCTCTCATGCTGCGCGACCCCGTGAAGTCCGCCGCTTCCGTCGTCGACGTGAGTGGCGTCCTCTACTACATGCGAAGCGACGACGCGACCCTCGTGAAGGGGTTTGGGAAGTCGGTAGACGGGAAGCAGTCCTATCAAACTCTCGAGGATATGATCGAGTGGATGGAAGCGGGAACGATTCCCAAAGATCGAATCTCCCCGGTCGACTATCTCGCGTTCTTCGCCGACCCCGACACAGAACTCGAAAGGCTCTACAGAAGTCTCGGCATGCCTCTCTCGCCGCGCTCGAAGAACGCCATGCTCGATTACATTCGAAACAAGCCGAAGGACAAATTCGGAAAGCATGACTACGAGCTCGGCGACGCAGAAACTATCGCCGCTCTGCGCGCTGCATTTCGACCCTTCCAAGACTATTTTGGTGTCGCCAGCGAAATTTGATGGGGAGCGGGAGGCGACAATCTCATCGAATTTCCGGCAGAAGAGGTTCTTCGTTTACTACCCCTTTCTAGCTCGCAGCGACGCGCAGCCCGGCTAACGTCGGAGTCCGGTCACACCCGACCGAGATGAGGACGTTTTCGATGGAATTTGTAGCTAGCTACGACATGCGCGCCCCGGCTTTCGGCACTCCCGCCCGAGAAATCTATGCGGCCACCCTCGACCAATGCGAATGGGCTGATGCCATTGGATTCGATGCCATCGGACTCGGCGAACATCACGCCTCCGACGACGGCTACCTCCCCTCCCCTATTCCTATGGCCGCCGCGATCGGCGCTCGCACGAAGCGCATTACGATCCGGCCTAACGTCTTACTTGCACCGCTCTACGAGCCCGTCAAATTAGCCGAGGATCTCTCAGTACTTCAATACATCTGCGACGGGCGACTCGAAGTCGTCATAGGCGCGGGTTACGTACCTTACGAATTTCAGATGTTCGGGAAACGCCGAGAGGACCGCAAAGAGCTCTACATGAAGGCATTCGAAGTGCTGCGCAAAGCGTGGTCCGGAGAGACCTTTGACTACGAAGGCCGAAGCATAACGGTTCGCCCGATTCCCAACCCTCCGCCGCGCCTACTCTTAGGCGGAACGCACAAGGCCGTCGCACGAAGAGCAGCCAAAATTGCAGACGGATTTTACCCACCCGCAGGTGAGAATTGGCGCACGTACCGTCAGGCTTGTCTCGACCTTGGCAAGCCCGATCCCGGCGAACATTTCCGCGCTTTGGGCCCCATTTATACGCACGTGACGAACGACCCAGATGGCGACTGGGAGAAGATCGCACCCCATGCGAAGCACGTCGTTGAGTCCTATGCGAAATGGACGACCGAGGCATTCGGAAAAGCGGCGGGACCCTTTGCTGGCGGCGTAAATACGGAGGACCTTCGCGCGAGCGGAAGTTATTTGTGCCTCCATCCGGAAGAGGCCGTCGAAATGATCCAAGGACTTGGGAAGGATCGAACGTTTATTCTCACGCCGCTTCTCGGCGGTCTCGATCCATCTCTCTCTTGGTCTGGGCTTCGGCTCTTTGAGGACCAGGTCTGGCCTCACGTGAAGGCGATGCAAGATTGATTTGGATCGGAATCGAAATCTGATCAACATCTGATAACGACAAGCCCCATCATGTCGCGGCGGGGCTCGGTTTTTGGGGGCAGTACTCAGCAAATTCGATTCGAGCCGTAGGAGATTGATATGACCGATGCAGACGTCTTGGTTCTCGCTCATGGCGCATTCCATGGTCCATGGTGTTGGCAGCCGACTACGCAGGTGCTCGAATCGAAGGGGCTTCGATGTGTCGCTGTCGACCTCAATCGCGGTGGGCTCCAAGCTGACCGCGATGCACTGCAAGCGACCGTGGATGCGCTTCGGCGTGAAGAGGGTTGTCGCGTGCACGCAATCGGACACTCCTTGGGCTGCGCTTCGGTGCAAGCCCTAGATGCGTCGACGCTCGCCAGCGCGATGCTGCTAGCGGGCTCTGTTGGCGCATCCGAGGGCATGCCTCATAAAAGCGAAATGCTCGTGGGCGACTTTCTTTCGAAGCTCATCCCACAAGACGATGGTCGCTCTTTCGTCTCCCGCGCAGATGCCATGAGCATGTTTTATGGGGGGTGCAAACCCGAAGATGCGGAGTTCGCACTCGATCGCCTGCGCCCGACCTTCGTCTACGGATCTGAACCCAGCGATCCGACTTTCTGGGAAGCACTCCCGGTGACCTATATCGCCTGCAAACGCGATCAGGCCGTCGCACCAGAATATCAACTCAAAATCGTGGACCAGATGAAATACTCCGTCGTACTCGACTCGGATCATTCACCCATGCTGAGTCAGCCTGAGATACTTGCCGAGGCGATCCAGGAGGCGATGGCCCACGCGGACTGACTCGAGCACGCCCGTCACGATCCAGGCACGCCACCATCAAGGCACACCGTCTCGCCTCTACAATCCCTTGCGTGACGCCCGTGGATTAGGGGTTCCGCTTTGTCGACGCTCGCTTCTCTCACTCCGCATCAACGCCACTACTCGCGACGGCCATTTGGTGCGATAACGTCCAACGTCCGGCCAGAGACTCACTCGCGGCCGAAATCCCAATTCAGATCAATCGCGCGTCTTGCCTTCTTAGATGCCGAGACTTCCAGGAGCAACAACAATGGGTCAACTCGACGGCAAAGTGGCATGGGTCAGCGGTGGCAGCGGCGGAATCGGTTCCGCAACTTTGCGGCGCTTCGTCAAAGAAGGCGCAGCGGTAGTCTGCTCCGACATCAATGACGAGGACGGCGAAAAGCTCGTCCAGGAACTCAAGAGCGCCGGCGGACGCGCAACCTATTCCCATTGCGATGTCTCGGACCCCGACCAAGTCAAAGCCAGTATTGACGGCACCGTCGAAGAGTTCGGCCGCATCGACATCCTCTTCAACAACGCCGCCACTAGCACCGGCGGATATGTCGCCGATCTCGACCTCGACGGTTGGGACAAAAGTCTAAAAATCATGCTCAGTGCCGCGCTTTACGGCATGAAAGCCGCAATCCCCTACATGCTCAAACAAGGCGGGGGTTCGATCGTGTCGACATCTTCCATCTACGGCTTGGTTTCGACTGCAGGCAATGCGCCGTACTCAACCGCCAAAGCCGGTCTTATCAACCTAACAAGGACCACCGCTATTGAATACGGCCGCAAAGGCATCCGCGCCAACTGCGTCTGTCCGGGCGCCGTCGAAACGCCCATGCTCGATTCCGTCGTCGGCCTTGGGCTAAAGTCCCGCGAAGCCATAGGCGACATGCACGCCCTCGGCCGAACGATACAAGCCGACGAAGTCGCAAATCTCGTATTGTTCTTGGCCGGTGAAGAGTCCTCTGGCATCACGGGCCAGGCGATCCCCATCGACGGCGGCCTACTTATCGGATGCGACCTCACCGGCGTCCCGCCGCTTCAGTAGCGAGGCGAAGGCAGTTGTTCCGTTTCTGCCGCCGCACAGGGCGCAATAAGTTTTCGCGCAACCGAATTACCTAATATTAAAGAAAGCACGAGAGAATCATCATGAGCGAATCGCGAAGTGAATTATCTCCTGAAGCCGTCCTCGAAGAGGCGAGCCTTCGCGCGCGAAACCTGACCGACACAGGAGATGAACAATTCCTCGAAGGGTTGAATCGTCTAAGCGAATCCCTTGAGGAGGAAGCTCGACTCAATCCGATCGGTCGCATGATCGCGCGGGAACGAGCCGTTCTATCCACCGTGAATCGCCTCAACTACATAGAGGACAGGAAGGCCCATCCCGAAATCGCACAAGAAAACATCATTGCTCCTGTAGTAGTCGTCGGAATGCCACGCACGGGCTCAACGATCCTGCACGACATCCTGGCGCAGGACCCGGACAGTCGCGCGCCGCTCACCTGGGAAACGATGTTCCCGTCGCCGCCGCCGGAACCCGAGACCTTCGAGAACGATCCGCGGATCGAAGCTTGCGATGCCACCTTCCCAGGAGTCGATTTACAGATCCCCGCCTTTAAGGCGATGCACCCTATGGGCGCGCGGCTTTCGCAGGAATGCGTGACGACTATGGCGGACACCATGGTTTCGCCACTCTTCCACAATCAGTTTCGCGTGCCCAGCTACCAGGACTGGGTCGACCACGAGGCCGACTACGAAAAAGTCTATGAGTTCCACGAATGGCAGCTCCAGCATCTTGGCTGGAAAGTCATGCGCGATCGATGGGTTCTCAAAACCGGCGCTCATATGTGGGGACTCGAACATCTTCTCGCTCGCTACCCCGATGCGCGAATCGTCTTCACCCATAGAGACCCCGTCAAATCCATGACTTCCTACGCGAGCCTAACAAGCCTCGTGCGCAGCATGGGCAGCGACGAAGTCGATCCAATTGAGATCGCAGATGATTGGACGGCTCGAATCAAAACCATGCTCGAGCGGTCGATCCAAGTCCGAGACGGGAAAAACCATCCTCAGGCACAGTTCTTCGAGATGCATTTTCAGGACTTCGTCGCAGATCAATTCGGCGTCGTCGAGAAAATTTATGACGCCTTCGGATTGCCTCTGACCGGCCAAGCTGCGGACCGCATGAAAGTATTCATCGCGGATAATCCGAAGGGCAAGCACGGGATCCATCGCTATTCGCCCGAGGAATACGGCGTCGATCCCGTCAGGGTCCGTGAATCATTCGGTCCATACATGGAGCGCTTCGGACTCGAGCCGGAATCGCTCTAAAAGCTGGTCCCAAAGCTCGCCGCAAAACTATTCAGCGAGCTTCATTCCCCGCCACGCATCCCTGGAGTTCGAACTATGAGCGAATCAACAGCACTTCCCGAATCGATGCGAGCGTGGCGAGTCCATGCTTGGGGAACCGAACCGACCGAAACGCTAAAGCTAGACACGATCCCGCTCCCGACACCCGAGGCGGGAGAACTGCTCGTTCGCGTGGAAGCGCTTCCGCTCAACCTAAACGATATGGAGCGGATCAACGGGAAAAACATGATGGTGCGTCCGGAACTACCAGTGACTCCCGGCATGGAAGTCATGGGGACGGTCGCGGCCGCCGGAGCGGGCGTCGAAGACTGGGTCGGCAAACGTGTAGTAGCCATGCCGAAGCAAGCGACCGGTGGCTTCGCAGAATTTTCGATCTGCCCTGCCATTTCAGCATTCGATATGCCCGAAGATATTCCGCTTCCTGACGCCGCCGCGCTCTACTTTCCTTATCACCTCGCTTGGCTTGGCCTGGTGGATCGCGCAGAACTCAGGAACGGCGAGAGCGTCCTGATCCACGCTGCGGCTGGCGGCTCTGGTTCTGCGGCCATTCAACTTGCGAAGAGCTTAGGGGCCACGGTCTACGCCACCTGCGGTAGCGACGAAAAAGCCAAGCTCTGTGAATCTCTCGGCGCGGATGTCGTCATCAACTACGAGACCCAGGACTTTAAAAAGATCGTCCTCGAAAAGACAGGCAACCGCGGCGTGGACGTCGTCTTCGACAACGTCGGCGAAGCCGTGATGAACGATTCACTCGCGTGCACTGCCTATAACGGGCGCTATTTGATGATGGGCTTCGCTTCAGGAAAGGCGGTCGCGGACGAAAAGTTAATCGTTCCGCGGAAGGTCTCCGCCGGCAATCTGAAGCTCTGCGGCGTGCTCCTCGCGTATGCGGATGAAGCGGTCGCTCCTATGATGAAGCAGGCGATGGGATGGAATTTTTGCTCCGACGCCCTCGGTACCAAGGTCATGGCGGAAATCGTGGATGGCGTTCGTGACGGAAAGCTCAAGCCCGTGATCGGCGAAGTCGTAGACTTTGAGGCACTGCCTGCCGCGATGACCCGCATGCGTGATCGCCAAACAACAGGGCGTGTCATCGTTCGCGTCGCCTAACTAGGCGAACAAGGCGCTTCCCGTAAACAGAAGCAGCGATCAAGACCACCGATACTCGCTGAGCCCACCCGTCATGGCAGTCGCGAAATCGTAGAACGCCGGAACGTGCTGAATCATCTCACGAACGACCGAGGGATCCCCGAAGTAGATCGACTCATCTACGAAGTCCTCAAGCCGAGGAAATCGTTCCAAAACAATTCCGAGATAGGCGGGCGCCGAGTTTGTTAGGCGCCGAACGATCGCATTTCGAATATACGATTGTCGCGTCGGGTGAAGATCGAAAGAGAGCTTTGAGTGAACTGCCCATTCGCGATAGAAGTCATCGAGGGCAACGCCTTTCGGCTTGTCATTAATCCCCCACTGTGTGATCCCCGGAACGCGCTCCCCGTCGCCTACGGCATGCGGGCATTCGGCCAAAGTCGATTCCGTGACCAAGTACCCCCAGACTTCGCCCGCGAGTGGTGACAACGCTTCTTCGATCGCACCCCGTGAATCAAGTGCCGGCACCCAACACTCAAAGACCGACGAAAGCCTATCAATGGCACCGCCGAGTCGGCCCGCACAGCGTTCACGAATTTCATTCGTGTAGTCCGGCACTAATACGGAAAGCCGTTCCGCACCGGCCGAACGTGCGGCCGAGACGACACCCTCTGCTATCCGCTCAACGGAGCTGCCCTGGTCCTCTGCCCCATCCATCAACACGTAGATCAACTTTTCGATGTCCGTCTCCATTCGATCAAGTCTGTAATTCTTTTTGCACGTTTTACATTTTGCCAGCAAAGGTGGCGAGCCACACACCTCGCTTCGGGTCGAGCATTTTCTGATATGCGAACTTGCTATGCATCAAAGAAGCAGCCTTAAGTGAAAAGAGAATCCTCAACATGTCGCATAGACAGTATGACCTGTAGTCACCTTGGTTGGAGCCGCCTTGCTTGACTCCAAGCATGAATCGTGGTGAATTGCCCCGAGGCGAGCGAGGCGATGGGGAAGGGTTTGCGCCCTTTCACACGAGGATTGTCACGCTCGCCCCCTTATTCCTGCGTACGCTCACTGCTCATACTGCGCTCCTCACGGCCCCTCCGGGGCCGTTCTTACGCCAAGCTTCACGCGCGAATCTCGGAGATCCGCCTCCAGGAGGCCAATCTCCGAGAAGTTCCCATGTCCCTCGCCCGCCTCCTTCAGCAGCCTCTCTACGGCCTCTATTCGAGCGACGAGCACGGCGGCGGTCTCATGGCCCTTCGCGATATCCAGAAGCCGCACCGCTTCGAGTGGCTTGCCCTGTGCGAGGTACCCGGTCGCTCGTGCTGCGAGCGCGTCTGCGCCGCCGACCATCTCGACGAGATCGTCGTTCACAGCCGTCGCCGGAACATGGTAGAGATTCGCGATCGTGTCGTAGTAGTACCAACCAGCAATGATCTCCCACGTCGCGCGCACAGACCATGACACTTTCCCGTGTCCCTGGGAGAGTTCGAGATGACGGGGCAGCTTAATATCGCGCATCAGCTCGTGCACGGTTCGCCCCTCATTCATTCCCTTAACAACTTCATCCCACATGTACTGCACCGCGTCGCGCATCCGCGTCACGCTCGATTGGATATAGCCCTCACCTAAAGCATTGCGAAAATGCGAATGAGCGATCACCCGCGGCTTGAGTGCCAAAACCTGATCAAGCACATCGATATAGTCGAGGGGGTCGCGGTACTTCTCACCGCGCACCGTATATAGATTCGGGAACATCGGATAGAGGGTCCCGAAGAGATCCCCTGTGAATAGGATTCTCGACTCCGGCAACCACACGAGAATTCCGTCCTCGCCTTCGCCCGTGTTCTCCGGCGCGATCACGACGAATTCGACGCCGCCTAACTCAAAGCGATAGTCCGAGCCTGGGAAAACCGGCCGCGTCGGCTCCATTTTCCAATAGACGCGCGGCTTTGTTTCCGGCTCGAGTGAAACCCGCGCCGGGTAAAGCACGTGATAGCGAGACTTGAAATAGGGGATCAGTTCGTCCTGCAGTCGTGACATGTACCCATATCGATGGTGCGCGACGAACTCGACTTCCCCCGCATCAATCTGCGGCTTAAAACGGGGCAGACCACCAGAATGATCTGCGTGTGCGTGAGTCACAATTATTTTACGAATCGGACCCGTCGCAAGTTCACGTACCTTCGCCATCTGCTCTTCGTTCTGGGCATAGTGCGTCCCGGTATCGACGAGAACAGACCCCTCACTCGTATTGATCAGAAAGAAGGCACCTTCCCCTTCGATTCGGTAAACGAAGTCGTTCACGGCGACAGCTTCGACGCCCATGTCCTGCAGATCGCCCACACGCACAGGAACGTCCCGCTCGACCTCCTCGGCCCCTAGAGGTGAACCCCAGCAAAGTGTCCAAATTATGGCGGTGATCGCGATCGCGGCGGCGCGAGAATTCATTTCAAAGCTCCGTGAATCAGTTGATTCTTAGAAGCGTAGCGCCATCTGAGGCGCCTATGCTCTCTGGCTCGGGCCGTTCCTCGTCGATCGAATGAGCGCGCCGCGGCTAGGAGACTACGTGCAAGAACAGGACCGGCTGAGCAACCGAGCGCTCTTCGGATATGGCATTTCGGCGGCGCCCGTAATCTATTCCTACGTGCTGATTCTGATCATGTACATGAAATTCGCCTCGGTCCAACTGGGTATGTCAACCGCAGTAATCGGTACGATTTTCCTCGCCGCAAAAGTTTGGGATGCAGTCACTGACCCCATGGTCGGATTCTTTTCTGACCGCACAAAGAGTCGATTCGGCCGTCGTCGGCCCTGGATTCTCGCAAGTGCGCCGCTCCTAGCGCTCTTCAGCATCATGGCCTGGGCCCCTCCCGAGGGCCT
>Ga0115569_10000590_pt1 | contig 29111 bp, 26 predicted proteins | sample COGITO_mtgs_1205_2_FD_87295 | JGI IMG/M metagenome (GOLD analysis project Ga0115569, IMG submission 87295) | Pelagic marine microbial communities from North Sea - COGITO_mtgs_120503 | ecosystem: Environmental > Aquatic > Marine > Epipelagic | place: Germany:Helgoland, sampling site Kabeltonne... | reverse complement strand
TCGAACAGACATTGACCTTGCATACGGAAGACGATGAAACCGGGCCGCATACGCGTGTCGGTCTGAAAATCGCTGCGCATAACTCAATCCCCGTGATCGGCGAAGTCGTATCTCGCCTCGAAGTACAGAAACTAGTCATCGGATACGTCGATACAACACTCACCCAGCTTCAAAAATACTGCGAAGCAAACGCCTAGCATCTCGCGTATCATTCAGATTCCCAGACGAAAAACACAAACGCGGCGACCGAATCAATCAGCCGCCGCGTTTTTTCTAGGCTGGGCCGCCCCCCGAATCACTTTTCGGCTGACAGCCCGGGAGCGATACCCGTTAGAGGATTTCCTCAGCAAGAACTCGCAGCGCCTTCACGTCGCCTGTGCCGGCGAGAAGCGAGCCCACGTGCTTCTTCGCACCGGCCGCCTTCCATGCCTGGAGGCGATCGCGGATACGATCTGCGGATCCCACAAGTGCGACCTCGTCGACCAGCTGATCCGGAACCGCTGCAGCGGCTTCGCCCTTCTTTCCGTCAAGGAAGAGATCCTGGATTTCCTTGGCCGCATCGGGATGGCCGAGACGAATGGCGTAGTCGTTGTAGAAATTCGCCCCGCGCGCTCCCATGCCACCGATATAGAGAGCAAGGCTGTGCTTCACGGGCATGCGCGCCTTCTCGAGATCATCGTTCAAGACGACCGTGCAGAACGGAGCGATTTCGAAATCGTCGAGTGACTTGCCACCGCCAGCCTTTGCAAAGCCCTCGTTAAGCGAATCTTCGAAAATATCGTAGCGCTCCGGGTTCATCCAAACCGGGAACACACCGTCCGACACTTCACCCGCACATTTAATTCCATTCGGCGAAATCGACGCTGTATAAATCTTAAGTGCCGGATCGCCGTGCAGAATGCTCTTGAGCGGCTTGCCCAGTCCAGAGCTGCCTTCACCCGTAAATGGAATTTGGTAGTGGTAGCCGTCGTGCACGAGCTTTTCTTCGCGAGCGAGGATCGTGCGAATGATCGAGATATATTCCTTAGTGCGCGTGAGCGGGCGACCATACGCGACACCGTGCCAGCCCTCGACAACCTGAGGACCAGACGGGCCAAGGCCCAAGATGAATCGCCCCTTCGAGAGCGAGTAGAGCGTCATAGCAGTCATCGCCGTCATAGCCGGAGTACGGCCCGGCATCTGCATGATCGCGGTGCCGACCTTGATCTTGTCGGTCTGCGCAAGAATCCATGCTGCGGGACTAACAGCATCGGAACCCCAAGCCTCCGCGGTCCAGACGGAATCGAAGCCAAGCTGCTCCGCTTCCTTAATCATGTCCATCGGAATGCTCATCGTGGCGGGGGAATAGCCGGCGATAATACCGAGCTTCATATCTCTCTCCTGGCGGGAACCGACAACGAGTCGGGTCGTTGTTTCATAACCTGCCGACGGATTCTAGGCCCGGCGGCGTGCCACGTCACACCGTCGAAGTCGAACTCGGGGTCTCCTCAGCGACTCCACTTTCCGCGACCTCAGGCGCTTCAAGCGGCAATTCGATCTGGAAGACCGCACCATGCCCCGGCTCCGAGATGATCTGAATTCTCCCCCCGTGCCTCTCAATAATTCCATGGGACAACGAGAGTCCGAGTCCAGTGCCCTTCCCGACTTCCTTCGTCGTAAAGAAGGGGTCGAAGATTCTCATCGCGACCTCGGTCGGAATGCCCGGTCCAGAGTCCTCGAATTCCAAGCGCACGCCCACCGGGACCGTCCTCGTTCGAATCGTGATCGTCCCACCCCCCTCGATCACGTCGCAGGCATTCATCAATAAGTTCAGAAACACCTGATTGAGTTGGCCGGGAAAGCATCTCACTTCCGGCAGCGCTTGATAGTCGCGCACCACTTCAATCGCACCCTTAAAGCGAGGCTCCATCAAAGCCAGCGTGCGATCGATTTCGTCGGTCAACTGAGCCATCTGCAGGTCAGCCTGATCCATACGCGAGAACGTGCGTAGATCCTGCACGATCTGCTTCACACGCTCCGTACCTTCGCGGCTTCGGAAGAGTAGCTTTTTGATCGCCGCCCGATGTCGATTGGCATCTTCGCTTCGACCGGCATCACGCGCGGCGGCCGCTTTATCTACGAACTCATCAATCAGCTGCAGGTTCGCGTGAACGAAGCCAATCGGATTATTGAGTTCGTGCGCGACCCCAGCCACGAGCTGACCAAGGCTCTTAAGCTTCTCGCTTTGCATGAGCTGGTTCTGCGTCTCTTGAAGCTCGCGAGTTCGTTCCTCCACGCGCATCTCAAGACTTTCGTTCAGCTTCGCGATTTCATCAAAGGCCTTCGCATTTTCGATCGCGATCGAACTTTGATTCGCAAGGGTCCGCAAAAGCTCACGGTCATCGGTTGCTAGGCGTTCACCTGAAAGCTTACGCCCAACGGCGATCACCCCGAGAAGGTCCACCCCGAAAAGAATCGGCACGAGAAGCTCGACTTCGAGGGTGTCGTAAATATCCCAACAACGCTCGCGCTTTTCTGAATCCGGATCATCGTCAAAGTCGGACCGTGCAAGTTCTTCCCGGCGCATCCAGAGATGCTTCCAGATCGGGTGGTCACTCGGGATCTCGGCATCGATGTCTTCCTGATCCCAGTCACCCCGCCATGCCGTGGCACGCAGCACGCGATCGCTCTCGTCAAACAACAACACCATGGCCCGGGAAACGCCCATTGTGTCCGTCAGCGCTACTAGAATTCGATCGCCGATCTCGTTTAGCGAAAGCATCGACACCATCGCCTCAGAGATCTCTCGGACCGCCAGGCGGTAGCGCGATCGATCTCGGTCGAAGAAGTTGTCGACAAATCCCTGCATCCGCTCACGTAGCGGGTTGAATGCGAGGATCGCCAAGAAGAGCAGCACCACCTGCACGCTGCGCACGTTCACGCCGTACCGTGCCACGAGCTCGTCGGCGAAAGTGATCATGAAGGCGAAGACCCCCGTGATCGCCAGTGTCGCAGCACCGTACGCGGCGGAGGATTTCGCCGCGAGGCGAAACTCAAAGAGCTGGCGCCGAATCATTCCGTACCCAATGGCGACAGGGAAGAAACCGAGCCAAAGAAGGGCGATGTACCAGGGAAGCGCAGTCGGGACGACCCACTCTGCGACCAAGGCGAGCAGAGCGGGGAGAAAACTAACGAGTCCAGCCAGCAACATGAGATCGGCGCGGTCGCCGATACCCGCTTGGCGAGCCTGCGACCGACTCAAAGCGAGAATCGCTATCGACGCGATAGAGGTGCCCATCGCGAAAACGAAGGCCGTCGTCGCAATCCATGTCGGCGGAATGCCCATCGTGGATTGCGTGACCACTGTGGCGAGGATCGCGAAGGCGATGGCGTACGGAATCAAACGAATGCGACGGCGCTTCGCGACCCAGACCGGCTCGATCGGATAGGTCGTAAAGAGGTGGAATGTCGTCGCGCCCAGAAAGGGCAGCGTCGCAAGGAAGCGCGTCGGCGCCCAAGGAATGATGTCGACTCGAATCGCCGACGAAAGCAAAACGGACATGGTCGAGCAGTACAAGAGGAGCGCCCACGCCTCGGCACTCGCCTGACGCGTCCGCCAAACCGTGAGCGCGACAACCAGGTAGAGCGAGCTGACGAACAGTAGGCCCAGGTGCAGCAGCGCATCACCCGCCGAATCGACGTCCCCTGCTAGCACCGGCGAGAGAGACGCTGTCAGGATTGAGCCATCGGGCTTCAGGATGCGATAGGTGTCGACGATGCCCATCTCAAGGGTCGGTTCCAAAATCGCCTGGATCGCGGGCACACCGTCGACGGAGAGCACCTGATCGCCAGACTCGATTCCGGCCTCACGGGCGAGATCGCTCATCGCGTGCACTACGGCGACTCCGGCGATGATCGAGGTCCGAACGGGAAGCTGGGGCCCCGGGCGCGGGGAGATCAGCGAAAATATGGATAGGCCAATAGCCAGCAGCGCCCACATTGCGGCAGCGGTGCCGGTCAGTTGACGCGTGCGCCTCGTCGTATCGGAATGCATCGGTGGGGGCCTCGTGGGAGCACGCCCATGCTAGCAGGGTGCGCGGTGTCCCCGCTGCCTCAGCGTGCCTTCGTGTTCTGCGCGGGCAAGACCGGGCGAGTCCTATCCTCGAGACGCATCGCCTGGATGTCGATCTCACCCGGCGGCGGACCGAAGTTATAGCCGCGGGTGTTCAGAACAATGATGCCAGGCTGAACTTCAATAGCCGGGGTGCCTGGGAGAATCTTCCCGCCCGGTTCGACCTTGATGCCTGTCGGCAGGGGCGTCGGAGCTGGAAGGCCAGCCACAAGGGCAGGGTCGACGCTGCGCAGAGTCTCTTCGGAGTTTTCGGCCTGTGCGACCCGGACCCCACTCGAGAGCAGGACAAAGGTGAGCACGAGACATCCGAGCCCGATGAAATCGAGCGGTCGGCGAGACGGAGACATAAGAGCTACGGAATCGGCCATGAAGGATTCTCCGGAATGCTGGAACGCAACAACCGCGACCAGCAAAGGCCGCACGAGAGCGCGACTCTCGGGAGAATCGGCCGATTTGCGATTCTCCTTGAGGCCACTGATCACGGCGGGCTCAACGCAGCGTGAGTGCAGCGTCGCGGCCTAGATCCCTGAACCGTCCGCTTGCTCGTCCTGGAGGTGCAGGCCGCATTCCTTCGCCTCGTCGCTCTCCCACCACCATCGACCGGAACGGCTCTCGGCACCCGGAGCGATCGCGCGAGAACAGGGCTCGCAACCGACCGAGGGATAGTTCTCGCGATGGAGACGATTGATCGGGATCCCATTGTCGGTGACGTAATCCATGACGCGCTCATGGGTCCAATCTGCGAGAGGGTTGATCTTGACCAAATCCCCGTTTACCGAGTCGATTTCGACCTTTTGAGCGTCCGCGCGGTTCGCGTTCTGATCCCTGCGCAGGCCCGTGACGTACGCGTCGAAATCCGTGAGATGGCGGCGCATGGGCAGGACTTTGCGGATCTTGCAGCAGAGCTTTCGATTCTCGAGAGACGCGTAGAAGAGGTTCATGCCCTTCTGCTGAACCATCTCCTGAACTTCGCCAGCGTTCGGGAACACGACTTCGACCTGCTTGTCGTAGCGGTCGCGCACACGGTCGATCAGATCGTAAGTCGCGGAATGCAGTCGGCCCGTATCGAGCACGAAGACGCGGGTCGTCGGATCGACCTTGTGGAGCATGTCGATTAGAACCATGCCCTCCGGCGCACCGAAGGAGGCGGAGATGGTCAGGCGCGGGTGAAAATTAACGACTGCCCAGGTAAGTATTTCTTCCGCACTCATAGCTTCCATGGAATTTCGCTTCACGAGATCTAAAACCTCGTCCTGAAAGGATTTTCCATCAAGGGCATCGATTGAAATCAGAGGCACAGGGGGGCTCCAGCGGGACGCGTCCTAGGTGATTTAGGGGCCATTGGACTACCCGCGTGATTCCTGATTACCGCAGTCGGTTCCTCTATTCAATTTCCCTACTGCTCAGATAAGAATATCAAGAGCCCGCCTACTGCGGAATCGCGAGCTTCTCGCGCACGGAGGCGATCTTGTCTGCCATCGTGACGCCCTCGCGGTCACGCCGATCATCCATCTTGATCACGGTCCCGACTCGCTCGCCACCCGCCGCAAATACGGCTTCCTGCATTGCCCTGATCACCTTGAAGAGCGCGTCGGGCTCGCCCTCGAGGGTTGTGAACATGGAATCCAACTCCCATCGCACGACGTCCTGCGCTTCGAGCACTGAGATCGCGGCTGCGACGTATTCGGATACCGAGAGGCCCACGCCGAGTGGGGAAATGCTGACTGCTGCGATTGCCATACGGGGAGCATAGGTCAGCCTCCGAGATCGCCCTCGCGCCGTCCACTAGGCCAGCCCATCGGCCGAGCCTGTTCGCACATTTCGTGGGCATCTGGCTGTGCACGGGCCAGATCCTCGATTGAGATGCCAAGCCTCGGATGGATCAGGTCCGGAGCGAGCGCAGCAAGCGGCGTCAGCACGAAGGCTCGCTCGTGGGCGTGAGGGTGAGGGATCACCAGATCCGGGTGGTCGATGCGCCGATCCCCAAAGAGCACGACATCAAGGTCGATCACTCGAGGGCCCCACTTCACGCAATCGGGCCCGCGCTCACGGCCGAGCGCGGTTTCGATCTTCTGGAGCTTGCGAAGAAAGTCGAGCGGTGAGAGCCAAACGCGCAACTCAAGCATCGCATTCAGATAGGGCGGCTGCCCGGCTGGCCCGAGCGGCGGTGTCTCGTAGAGCGGCGACGCCGCAAGAATGACGATTTCCGCCTCGCGCTCGAGCTGCACCGCCACGGAAACGAAACTCGCGACGCAATCGCCGAGATTCGCCCCAATGCCAACGAAGACCCGTTCTCCTCCAGCCCTCATTGCTTCTCTCCGAGTCAAAAGGTTCCTGTGGCACAAGGATAGACAGAGTCGACTACTCTTCGCGCCCGCACGCAAGTATTACGGAGCCCTAGACTTCCACCATGCATCCGTCCGAAACGCCCAATATGCACGAAGAGACGGGAGCCCACGACACCCTCCCCCCCGACCTGCGCACGCCTGTGCCCGGCCCGGAGTCCCGTGCGCTCGCCGCAAGACTCGCCGTCGTTGAGAGCCAAAATGTCACAGCACTCGACCCCGCACCCATTTTCTGGGAGCGGGCCAGCGGCGCGAACCTCTGGGACGTTGATGGCAATCGGTTCATCGACCTAACAGCCGCCTTCGGTGTCGCCAACGTCGGCCATGCCCACCCGGCCGTCGTCGAAGCCGTCTCGCAACAAGCGTCGTCACTCCTGCATGGCATGGGGGACGTTCACCCGCCGCGAGTCAAAGTTGAACTCCTCGAAAAATTGACCGAACTCTACCCTCGCGGCACGGCTACCGAAGTCCCTCAAACGCGAACCGTTCTTTCCTCATCGGGCTCGGACGCCGTCGAAACTGCTCTCAAGACGGCCATGCTCGCAACCGGACGTGCGGGACTAATTGCATTCGAAGGCGCCTACCACGGGCTTTCATTGGGCGCCCTCGATGCCACCTGGCGCGAAGACTTTCGAGAACCTTTCTCCGCACGACTGCCTAACGCGACGGCATTCGTCCCATACGGAGACCTCGCTGTCGTCGAAGAATTCGCCCGAACAAAACGAGACTTGGTCGGTGCAATCCTCGTCGAGCCGGTCCAGGGGCGCGGAGGTGAACGCGTGCCTCCCAAAGGGTTTCTTTCAGGCTTGCGAGCAATCTGTGACAGGACTGGCTGGCTGCTTATTGTCGACGAAATCTATACAGGCCTCGGCCGTACTGGACGCATCTTCGCCTGCGATCATGAAGCTGTTGTCCCTGACTTGTTATGCGTGGGAAAAGGCCTCGCCTCTGGCATGCCCCTCTCCGCGTGCATGGGCCTTCGGCGCGTCTTCGATGCCTGGCCGCGGTCCGAAGGCGAAGCGCTACATACGCAAACCTTCCTTGGACATCCCGCCAGCTGTGCAGCCGCTCTTGCTTCCCTCGAAGTTGCCGCAGAGAACGATCTCGCCGCTCGCTCCGAACGTTTGGGCCGCGAAATCAGGGACCGACTCGCAACAGATCTTCGCGACACCTCATCCGTCGTCGAGGTCCGAGGGCTAGGCCTAATGATCGGCATCGAATGCCGCGAGCCCTCCGTCGCCCTAGGCATCACGACTCAAATGCTCGAAGCGGGCTATGTCCTGCTCCCCTCTGGAGATGGAGGCCGCGTCTTGTCGCTCACCCCACCGCTCACGATTGGGCGCGAGGCAATCCATACTGCCTGTGATGCTCTAGTGGGCCTCCTTGGTGCTGCGTCATGAGCCGAGCACAAATCGAGACCGAGCTGCTTGCCTGGATGCGGGAAGACAGCGCCCCCGACGAGGACGCGGCGCGCTTCGAGCGACTCGCCCTCGCTATCTTCGTTTTCCAATTCGAGTCCTGCGAGCCCTATCAACGCTTCTGCGCATCCATGAATCAAACGCCTGCGAGCGTCGATCGCCTGGAAGCAATTCCTCCCGTGCCCGCCGGCGCGTTCAAGGAATTCGCACTTAGATGCTTCCCGGCGGAAGCCACTTGCAAGACGTTCCGAACCAGCGGGACTTCCCTCGACCGCCGTGGCGAACTTCACCTCGACACCCTTGTTCTCTATGAAGCATCGCTGCTCGCAAGCCTTCAACGCTATTTCATGCTCGACCTATGCGGAACCGGCCCCGAGATGCACTTTTTGGCACCGAGCGGTGAAGAGTCTCCGGATTCCTCGCTCACCCATATGTTCGAAGTCCTTCGCCGCGAGGAGGGAAGCCCTACCAGCACTTTCGACTTACGCGACGGATCTCTCGATCTCGATTCATTAGTCGAAGCGATTCGAAGCGCACAGAGTCGAAACGAACCGCTCATCGTCGCGGGCACCTCCTTCGCATTCGTGCATCTACTCGATGCACTAGCCGACACGGAGGACACAGATCGCTGGCTCCTGCCTACGGGGTCTCGCCTAATGGAAACCGGTGGCTTCAAGGGCCGCAGTCGCGTCGTGCCACGCGAAGAGCTTCGGACCGCGATCGCATCACGATTCGGCCTCGACGAGCGCGCAGTCGTGAACCAATACGGCATGACCGAGCTTGGCAGTCAGTTCTATGACTCCACGCTCCTTGATCCCGATGGCCCCCGCCGAAAACTAACGCCCCCCTGGACTCGCGTGCGCTTCGTGGATCCCGCATCGGGAGTGGACGTTCCCGCAGGCGACCTGGGGCAAATCGTGATCCATGACCTCGCGAACACGGGAAGCGTCGCTGCGATCCAAACTGCCGACCTCGGTCGCGCCATCCTTGATTCCGACGGCAGGGAGATCGGCTTCGACGTCGCGGGCCGGGAAGTTGGTGCTGAAGCGCGGGGGTGCTCGATTGCCACCGATGTCATGCTCGACGCATCTATGCTGCGCGTCGAATCATGAGTCGTCTCGAAATCGATTGGCCCGACGAGGCAGCGGAACGAGTGCGAGCAGCTCAGGGTCGCTTGCGCCTAGCCGGCCCAGCTCTTCGCGATCGCACCTTCGAAGACCGCCTTGAAAGCGTTGCCAAGATTCTTGGGGACTGGACCGCGCCCGATTCGCCATGGCGGCGCGAGCTCGCGACATCGCTCGCGGCAGCCTCCCCCTTCAGCCACGGCACGATTCAGGAAGGCCTCGACGCCGCCCTCACAAGGTGGTCACCCGAGGCATTCATCGCCTGTGCTGAGAATGAGGTGGGCAGCCAGCTCGCGCACCGAGGCACCCGGCTTGCGCCCTTCGACTGGACGACGGTCGTCGCGGGGGGATCGATTCCAATGCCGACGATCCTCTCCTCGCTGCTGCCTCTCGTGCTGGGCTCCCCCGTACTTCTAAGAGAAACTCGCAAGGACCCCGTTACGGCCAGCCTTCTGGCTCGCTCGATTCAGGCGACGGACCCAGAGCTCTCGCGAGCCTTCGAAGCCGTTTCGTTCCCCGCCGTTGATCTATCCGCATACGCGATCGCCCTAGAAGCGCCTTGCGTCGTCGCAACCGGGAGCGATGAGACCCTGGCTGCAATCTCGTCTCGCGTCGATTCAAGCCACCGATTCGTGGGATATGGCCATCGCTTCTCGATCGCAATCCTCGGTCGCGAGATCGCGAACAACGAGCCGTTGCTCGAAGAAGTCGCAGCTGGACTTGCTCTCGACCTCGCACGGTGGGACCAATCCGGATGCCTCTCGCCGGTCGTCGCCTATCTCGTCGATGTCCCCAAAAGCGTCGCATCTCGGCTCGCCCACCAAATCTCAGAACGGCTCGCCGAGCTGTCGCACAACATGCCGCTAGGCGACCTTTCTCCTTCACAAGGAGCCTCAATCGCGAGCGAACGTTCCGAAGCAAGGATGCGTGCAGCCAGCGGGATAGGAAGATTAGTTGAGACACCTAATCACACAATTACCCTGGAAGCCGACGCGCAACCCCGCCCGGCCCCCCTCGGTCGCTTCCTCAGGCTCATGCCTGTCGAATCACCAGATGCTCTTGTTCGAGCCCTAGAGCCATTCTCCGGACATCTGTCGAACGTCGCCATAGCAGGCCTGTCAGTACCGGGCGCCACGAACATCCATTCAGAAAAAAATGCCAGCGCCTCAAATAATATTAGTCAGACGCCTATCCAATCGTTATTGGGATGGCTTTCGCGAGCAGGTGTATCACGGTTTACAAAACCCGGACGGCTCCAAACGCCTCCGATTGATTGGCCCCACGATGGCCAACCGGTGTTCAGCCCTCTTTCGCGTTTCACGCAATGGACCCAATCGGTTTGAGTGAGAATTTGATGAGCGGCCTGATCACCACGGGGCGTGCTCCCCCCTCAGCGCTGGTCTCCTTTACGGGGCGAACTATGGCTGCTTACTGGGTCTGCTGTGGATGCCCCTCCGGGAGGAGCCGGGATGCCAAAAAAGCACGTAAATCAGACCTTTATGTGCATATAGGACTGAAAGAGTCCGATATTTACAGCACCGATTTGGTCCGATATAGTCACGGCGTCGCAAAATGGGGTTCGTCGACGATCACGCTTCCCCTGAACGAGGCAGGCTTGCGGAGACCAAGTGTTCAAACTCAGCAAAACGACAGACTACGGAATCGTGCTGATGGCCGAGCTCGCGAGCGATTCGAGCAGGGCGACGCAGAATGCGCGAGAGCTCGCCGCCAGTTCTGAGCTTCCAGTCCCAATGGTCAGTAAAGTCCTGAAGGTCCTCGCCAAAGAAGGTCTCTTGATCTCCCAACGCGGCTCCAAGGGCGGCTACAGCCTCGCTGGTGAACCTGATTCGATGCCCGTCTCTGAGATGATCCGCGTACTCGAAGGCCCGCTGGCACTGACCGACTGCGCGCTCGGCCCCGCGCGATGCGAACACGAATCAGGCTGCGCCGTGCGAGAGCCTTGGCAACAAATCTCTCGAGTCGTCGAGCAAGCCCTCGCGGGTATCACGCTCGCGGATTTGGTCGGCGGCCGCGTCGAACGCAGCATGAATGAAATGACGAGCAACATGCTCCAGATCAATCGATCGCCCGAAGCGAATCGACCTCCTCAATCAGAACAACGCTAAGGACACCGCAATGGCAGGCGCAAACCCCGATCTCGAGAAGCTCGCGGAACAAGACTACAAGTACGGCTTCGTTACGGATATCAAAGAAGACCGCGCAGACCCGGGGCTGACGGAAGACGTGGTCCGACTGATCTCGAAAAAAAAGAACGAGCCCCAATGGCTGCTCGACTATCGCCTGAAGGCGTTCAAGCGTTTCCGCGAGATGCTCGAAGAAGACGGTGCTGCCCCCGAATGGGCGAAGGTCTCCTTCCCGAAGATCAACTACGACGAAATCGTGTACTACTCCGCACCCAAGGACATGAAGAAGATCACGAGCCTCGACGAGCTCGATCCCGAACTTCTCTCGACCTACGACAAGCTCGGCATCTCTCTTCTGGAACAGAAGCGACTCAACGGTATTGCCGTCGACGCGGTCTTCGACAGCGTCTCGGTCGCCACGACCTTCAAGGCCGAGCTCGAGAAGAAGGGCATCATTTTCTGCAGCTTCTCGGAAGCAGTCGAGAACCACTCCGATCTCGTTCAGAAGTATCTGGGCTCGGTCGTTCCGTACTCCGACAACTTCTTCGCATGTCTGAATGCCGCCGTCTTCAGCGACGGCTCATTCGCTTATATCCCTAAGGGCGTCCGCTGCCCCATGGAGCTCTCTACTTATTTCCGCATCAACGCAGCGGGAACCGGACAGTTCGAACGCACACTTCTGATCGCCGATGAAGATGCGTACGTCAGCTACTTGGAAGGCTGCACCGCGCCGCAGCGTGATGAAAATCAGCTTCACGCAGCCGTTGTCGAACTCGTCGCCCACGATCGCGCCGAGATCAAATATTCAACTGTCCAGAACTGGTACCCCGGCGACAAGGACGGCGTCGGCGGGATCTTCAACTTCGTAACCAAGCGCGGCGCATGCCGTGGCTTCCGGTCGAAGATTTCTTGGACCCAGGTCGAGACCGGCTCCGCCATTACTTGGAAGTACCCGTCCTGCTTGTTGATCGGCGATGAGTCCATTGGCGAGTTCTATTCCGTCGCCATGACGAATCACAAGCAGCAGGCGGATACCGGCACGAAGATGATTCATATCGGTCGCGACACGACTAGCACGATCATCTCCAAAGGCATCAGCGCCGGCCAAGGCGAACAGAGCTACCGCGGCCTAGTCAAAATGGGCCCGAAGGCGCACGGCGCTCGCAACTACAGCCAATGCGATTCGCTTTTGATGGGCGACCAGTGTGGCGCGCACACGTTCCCCTATCTTGAAGCAAGCAATCCCACCGCGACGGTCGAACACGAAGCCACAACATCAAAGATCAGCGACGATCAACTCTTCTTCTGTCGCCAGCGCGGCATGAGTGAAGAAGATGCGATCTCCATGATCGTGAACGGCTTCTGCAAGGACGTTCTTCGTGAGCTCCCCATGGAATTCGCCGTCGAAGCGCAGGCGCTTCTCGCCGTGAGTCTCGAAGGCGCCGTCGGATAGCCCACAGCTCGCATGCGCTGCGACCTACTAACTAACCTCTACATCCGCTCCTCAGGAATTTGAACATGTCCGTATCTCCGCTCGTCTCCATCAAGAACCTTCACGCCACCGCCGGCGAGACCCCGATCCTTCAGGGCATCGACCTCGAAATTGGTGCCGGCGAAATCCACGCCATCATGGGCCCGAACGGCTCGGGCAAAAGCACGCTCTCTAATGTGCTCGTCGGCAAACCCGGTTACGAAGTCACCCAGGGTGAAGTCAGCTTCCGAGGCGAAAACCTAGTCGAGATGGACCCCGAAATACGTGCGCGAGAAGGCGTCTTTCTCGCTTTCCAATACCCCGTCGAAATTCCCGGCGTTGCCAACAACTACTTCCTCCGCACCGCCGTAAACGCCATTCGTGAACACCGTGGCGACGAAGATCTCGATGCGATCGACTTCCTCAATCTCCTAAAAGAGAAGATGAAGCTCGTCGAAATGCCCGAAGATATGATGGGGCGCGCGATTAACGAAGGCTTCTCCGGCGGCGAGAAGAAGCGCAATGAAATCTTGCAGATGCTTCTACTCGAACCTTCCTTCTGCATCCTCGACGAAACCGATTCAGGCCTCGACATCGACGCTCTGCGCATCGTCGCGAACGGCGTGAATCAAATGCGCTCTTCCGATCGCGCCATGCTCGTCATCACGCACTATCAAAGGCTCCTCGACTACATCGTCCCGGACTACGTCCACGTCCTTTCAAACGGTCGCATTGTGAAGTCCGGTGACAAAAGCCTCGCCCTCGAGCTTGAAGCAAAGGGCTATGGCTGGATCGACGGTATCGACGATGATGCCGCGGGCGTCAAGAATGGTGCTGCGAGCGCCGGGGCGCCGTCATGAGTGCGGCTGTCGACTCACTCGCACGACTGCGAAAAAATATCGGTACGGAACGCGCTAGCTCCGTCCCTGCGACCGAGGTCGCGACTCGTCTTGAAACGATGCACACCGAAGGGATCGCGGCCTTTGCTGAGATCGGACTTCCCAGTCGCCGAGAAGAACGCTGGAAGGGAACGAACCTCTCTGCCCTCGGCGCAATGGACTTTGCTCGGATAGGCACTGGCACGGCTGCGCCTAATGCCTCGGTCGTTGACTCGCTTCAGAGCGTAGACGCAGACCTCCTATTCGTTGACGGACGAATGGTCCGCGCTTCCGCAGACCGGGCCGCGCTTCCAGAAGGCACGCGCGTCCTCTCGCTCTTCGAAGCTTCCTTGGAAGCTCCGCAACTCGTCGCCGCGAACCTTGGATGCTTGGCCGACTCGAAAACTGACGCACTCGTCGCGCTCAACGGAGCCCTCTTCGAAGACGTGGCCGTGATCGAACTAGCACCGAACGCAAAACCTGATCGTGCCCTGCGCATCGTCTCGTACTCGACCTCTCTCACCGGAGCCGAAGGCACGGCGAGCGCTTCATTCCCTCGTCTACTCGTCGTTGCCGGCGAAGGCGCGGAAGCATCGGTTCTCTTCGAGAACGAAGTCAAGGGCGAAGCTCCTGGATACACGGGACTCGTGTCTGAATTTCTCCTGTCCGCGAACGCGCGAGTCGAATTCATCGAAAGCCAGTCGGGCCCCTCAAAGCGAATTCACGTCACACAGACCTTTGCGCGGGTTGAGCGCGATGCTCATTTCGATTCTCACATATTCACGTTAGGCGAAGGCCTGGTTCGAAATGAACTCAGTGTCGACCTTCAGGGACCGGCAGCAACGACCCGCATGCATGGCTTCTTTTTGGGCAGCGGCAGCGCACATCACGATCACTTTACGACCGTCGACCACGCCGCTCCTCATTGTTCCAGCGACCAGGAATACCGTGGCGTGCTTGGCGATAAATCAGCCGGCGTGTTCCGCGGGCGTGTGATCGTGCGGCCGGGTGCACCGAAGACCGATGCGCGTCAATCGAACCCCAATATCCTGCTCTCTGACAGCGCTTCGATCGACACGAAGCCCCAGCTCGAAATCTACGCAGATGACATCAAAGCCAGCCACGGCTCAACGATCGGGCAACTCGACACCGAGGCGCTCTTCTTTCTTCGCGCACGCGGAATCGGCGAGTCGGACGCGCGCCTCTTGATGACACGCGGCTTCGCGCAAACAATCGTCGACGGCGTCGGGGACGAAGCGGCACGAGTCCTCATCGGCGAGCGCGTCGATGCGGCGCTTTCTTCACTTCAGTCTTCAGCTAGTTCGATGCGCCCCGGATCCAGCCCAAGGAGGGATTCTGCATGACGCTAGACGTCGAAAAAATCCGTAGCGAGTTTCCGATTCTCAGCACCGAAATGCGCGGGCAACCGCTCACCTATCTCGATAGTGGCGCCAGCGCGCAGAAGCCTCGCGTCGTCATCGATGCGATGGCCGACTTCTATTCCACGCACTACGCGAATATCCATCGCGGCGTCTACCACCTTTCCGCCGAGGCAACCCGTCAATTCGAAGCCGTCCGCGGCAAGGTGGCAGCATTTATTGGCGCAGCCAACGAACGTGAAATCATCTTCGTGAGGAATGCGACCGAGGCCATCAATTTGGTCGCCCGAAGCTGGGGCGAGCAGAACATCTCCGAAGGCGATGAAATCGTCCTAACGCAAATGGAGCATCACGCGAATATCGTACCGTGGCAGATGCTCGCCAAACGATGTGGAGCGGTCATTCGCGTCGCAGAGATTGATGACGACGGCGTCCTCGATGTCGCACACTTAACGTCCCTGCTCGGGCCGAAGACGAAACTCCTCGCCTTTACGCACGTGTCAAATGCACTCGGCACGATCAATCCTGTCACCCAACTTGTCGCTCTCGCTCGCGACCGCGGGATCACGACGCTGGTCGATGGCGCGCAGGCGGTTCCCCACCAGCGCGTGAGTGTGGATGAGATCGGTGCGGACTTCTACGTATTCTCCGGTCACAAAGTTGTTGGACCCAGTGGGGCCGGGGTGCTTCACGGCAGGATGGATCTACTCGAAGCGATGCCCCCTTTCTTAGGTGGCGGCGACATGATTGAAAGTGTGTCCTTCGAGGGCACGACCTTCGCTCCCGTCCCACACAAATTCGAAGCAGGCACTCCGGACATCGCCTCGATCATCGGCTTCGGAGCCGCCATCGACTATCTCGAAGCGATCGGCATGGACGAGATCGCGGCATATGAACACGAGCTTCTGGTCTACGCGAACGAGCGACTCGCCGCTGTTCCTGGAATTCGCATCATCGGCCAAGCCAAAGAGAAGGCTGCAGTCATCTCCTTCGTCCTCGACGATGCCCACCCTCACGACATCGGGACTTGCCTCGACGGTGAAGGTGTTGCTGTTCGAGCAGGGCATCACTGCGCGCAACCGCTCATGAAGCGAATGGGCGTGCCCGCCACGGCGCGCGCCTCCTTCGCCTTCTACAACACCCGCGAAGACATCGACCGCCTAGTCAAAGCCCTCGTCAAGACGGCAGACCTCTTCGCCTAATGCCTTCTTTCCCGGGCGTCCCGACGCTCCCAGAGATAGCGAAACCAAAACCCTTTCCTTCAAGAACGGATCTGAACAGGCCCATAGATGGACGACCTTAGAGAGCTCTACCAGGCGACGATCCTGGGACATAACAAGAAGCCGCGAAATTTTCGTGCGATTGAAGACGCGAGTCATGAAGCGGACGGCCATAACCCGCTCTGCGGTGACCAGTTGACGCTTTACGCGAAGGTTGCTCCCGACGGAACCCTCGAGGACGTCTCTTTCCAGGGCACCGGATGCGCAATTTCGAAGGCGTCAGCTTCGCTCATGACAGACCATGTAAAAGGCAAAACTCTCGCAGAGGTAAGCGACGATTTTGAACGCTTTCACGATCTCGTTACTTCCTCCCCGAGCGAAGAAGCGAATACGGACGGCCTCGGGAAACTCGCAGTATTCTCGGGCGTTAGGGAATATCCCATGCGCGTGAAATGCGCGACGCTCGCTTGGCATGCGCTCAAGTCCGCACTCGACGGCGGTCAAACCGCACGTACTGAATAGAAAAACGACGGCCTCTTCTCAGATAGGTCGAAAAAAAGCAGGACCGCATGTTCGAACGCTTAAAAGCGAAACTGACGGGCGCAGCAGCTCCCGATACGACGGAAGAGACCATGACTGAAGAGCAGGAAGTCAACAAAGCAGCAGACACGCCGGACAGCAACGCAGGCAAGGGCCTCAGCCCCGCCATGCAAATTCGCGACCGAATCATTGCTGTTCTCAAGACCGTCTACGACCCCGAGATTCCCGTGGACATCTACGAGCTCGGTCTCGTCTACGGGGTCGACGTGACTGACGACGGCGAAGCCCATGTCACGATGACCCTCACGACCCCTATGTGCCCCGTCGCAGAAACGCTGCCTCCCGAAGTAGAGGACAAAGTCCGAAACGTGATGGGCGTCAAGGACTGCTCTCTTGATCTCGTTTGGGATCCGCCGTGGAGCGTCGACATGATGTCGGATGCCGCTCGGCTCGAACTGAACATGATGTAGAGGGTGCTTTGCCCGCCTTCTCTTTGACCGCGCTCTCCGTGGCGAGCTTCCTCGGCTTCGGGGCTCTGCTGGTGCTCTTCGGCGCGAATAGCAGCGAGCTCATTGAGTCGCTATCGCTCGATTACGCCGATCTGGGTCTACTCGGGTCGATGCTCTCCCTGGGGCTCGGTTGCGGCATAATACTCGCGGGCCCGAGCATCGATCGCTTCCCGAGGCGACCACTCTATCTCGCCTCCTGCGGTCTCGTCCTTCTCGCAACGACGAGCCTCGGGCCTAATACAAGCTACGCCGCTCTACTCGCACATACAGTCGCGATTGGCTTCGGAGCAGGCTTCTATGAAACCGTTCTGAATGCACTGATCGTCGAGAAATATTCGACCTCGGCACCACGTCAACTGATCTTCGTGCATTCTGCTGCGACCCTCGCCGCGAGCGTAACGCCGCTTCTATTCGCGGTTGTCCGAGCGAGCGAAAGCATTCGTTGGTACGAAACCTTCCGGGTGGTCGGCGTCGCCCACATCCTATTGATGGTCGGCGCGCTCTTCGTACCTATGCACGCGCCCCGGCATTTACGCAAAGCCAAATCTCAAAGGAACAGGGTCGCATCGGAATTTGCGAGCTTTCGACCCAAGGACGATCGCATCGCGCTTGCCGCCGTCTGCGTCGCAACGTTTGCCTACGTTGGTGTGGAATCCTCGATTAGCCTATTCGTCGTCGACCATGCATCAACTGAGCTCGGCCTGGACACGGCAAGAGCCGCGCGAACGATCAGCGCATTCTGGGGCGGCCTATTGATCGGACGGCTCGCGATCGGATTCTCGCCTCGACCTATCGGGGCTGGAATTCTCTCGGCCTTCGCTGCAGTCGCTGCGCTCCTCATGATGGCCTTCGGCGGCGGACTGATAGAATCCCCCGAAGTTGCCATGGCCGGCGTCGGTTTCTTCCTGGGCGGTGTCTTTCCTGTCATGATTGGACTCGCCGGAATCGCCTTCCCATCCTCCGCAGGAACAGCAGTTGGACTCGCCGGCGGACTCGGCTCGTTGGGTGGTTTCGTTGTCCCTTGGCTGACCGGGCGTCTAGCTAACGGAATTGGCCTTTCTTTGGCTTTGGCGAGCCTGGGCGTTTGGCTACTGGCCCTAGTCGCTGCGGCTGCGGTCGTTCGCACCCGAAAGCAAACACCTTCCCTTTCCGGTAACCCGGCATACCGCCAGAACGGACTATGATCTTCCTGTGAGCTCTTTCCAATCCGAAGCCCCTCTTTCTATCGTCGTTACCGGCGCGAACGGCCAGCTCGGTCGCGCCCTCCTAACTCGCCTCGCGGGCATGGGTCATCCAGGGGTCCGTGCCCTCGTTCGATCCGAGCGAGCGGAGGCGACCATCAAGACGTTAGGCCTCGACCCTACCCCCGAGATTCAGATCGTCGATTACACGAGCCCTAGCGAAATGGAAGCGGCCCTCGAAGGCGCCGACGCGGTTATCCATCTCGTCGGCATCATCAAAGAATCGCCGGGCACGCATTATATCGACGCCCACGAACATACTTGTCACGCCCTCGCGATCGCAGCAAATCGAGCGAGCGTGTCCCGCATCGTCTACCTCTCAATCCTAGGAAGCGCTCCGGGCTCCGACAACGACTGCCTCGCCTCGAAGGGCCGAGCTGAGGTATCGCTCCTTGATGACCGCGTCCCGACGACCGTGATTCGAGTCCCCATGGTGCTAGGCCCAGATGACCCCGCTTCGGCCTCTCTACGAAAGCAGGCGCAGGCAACCAACCTGCGCATGATCGGAGGCGGCAAAACCCTTCAGCAACCGATCGATGCACGCGATGTCGTGACGGCTGTAATCGCCGCATGTGCGGCGTCGCCAGGTCAGGACATGCAACTCGATGCCGGAGGCCCCGAGTGTCTCACGCATAAAAATCTCGTATTGCGCGCTGCACGGCTCTACAAGAATGAGCCCAGGATTAACTCGATTCCCGTCGGCCTAGCCCGCTTCGCGGTTGGCGTTATTGACCGGCTCTTAACGAACCCTCCCATTAGTCGTGCCATGTTCGACATTCTCCAGCACGACGATCGCACGAATCCCCAGGCGTTCTGCAAGGCCCTCGACATTGAACTCACCCCCCTCGATAAAACCCTGGCGGATTTCGTCGGCCCATAAAGCCACGACCCCTCCGCGGTACCCCCTGATCCAACTCCCAGACCAACTCCAGACCCAACCCCAGACCTAACTAAGGAAACGGACTCATGAGCGACGCCGCGCCCCCAGTACCCGAAACGCCCCTAAGCGATTCAAACGCAGCCAGCCCGCCCGGCAAACCCGCTCTATGGCAGCAGCTTCTGCCTTGGGCCATCACGCTCGTCTGCTTTGCCTATCTCTACACGAAGATTTCCGGCGCGGCCGCCCGAGATGGACTCACTCTGGTCGAATATTTCAGCGAAATCTTCGGCCGCGTGTCCTGGACGTCTTGGCTCGCGTTGATGATCCCCTACTCGATCTTCTTCTTCCTAATCGATTCGCTGATCGTCTGGCGCGTAATTTCGTGGTTCAACGTACCTATCAGCTACACCGGCATCCTTCCTATCCGCGGCAGCTCTTACATCCTTTCGATTCTGAACGAACAGGTCGGAAAGGGAGCGATGGGGCTGTATTTGAACCGTCGCTATGGCGTGCCTGGGTGGGAAGTCGGCTCAAGCATGATCTTCATCATGTTCTGCGAGTTTTTCTACCTAACAAGCTGGGCAACGGTCGGCTACATGCTGGTGGGTGATCGCTTGCCCGACGTGTTTTCGTTTATTCCGGTGATCGCGATCGGTGCAGCCATCTTCTTCGCACTCTGGATCGCATTCTTCCGAGGACCGCTTGGCAAAAATGCAGCCTTCCGACAGAAGCCCCTCTTCAAAAGCTTCCGCGAAGCAGGGCCCTCGAGGTACCTGATCGTGATCCTGCTGCGATCGCCGGCGCTGCTCGGCGCGGTCGTCGTCTACACGCAGGCTCTGCATCTCTTTGGCGTCGAAGCGTCCATGGCGCAGATGCTCGGTTACTTGCCCATCATATTCTTTGGGGCGGCTACGCCCGGCCCCATGCGAACCGTAGCGATCACGCTCTGGGTGCTTCTCTTCCCGGGCAACGAAGGCGAGATGGCAGCCTTCGGGTTCGTGCAGCATAACTTCTTCATCTTCTTCAACGCCGCAATCGGAATGCTCTTCCTACGCCGTGCGAACCGCGAACTCTTCGGGGGAGCAGAGACCGGGCAGGCTGCCTAAGCCACTAAAGTTCGGGGGCGCTCCCGAGAGATTCCACTGGATGCTGAACTTGCGGCTGGCAGCGTCTCATTAAGCAGCGCTGGCAGCGGCTGCAAAATATTAGACGCGGTCGCCAGGCCGAGACAAGGCGCTAGGTACACCCTCCTGACCCGCGAAGCGAATGTGCGGGCAGACCTGGGAAGCGCCGATCAGCCTAGGAATTAGTTTCCCGAAGGTTCAGTCGCCGAGAAGAGCGTCCAAGCGCGATCCGCCATCGACACGAGGGTTGAAAAGACGAGCGCCTGACCGAACCAAAGGACCCATTGGTCTGCAGGAAAAGTCAGCCCGATCGCATCACGCGTCGCGACCACGCCTAGCGGAACGAAGTAGAGAATCCCGTTCCACCGACCCAGAAAGCTCGCGCGAAGCGTTCGACCCTCGAGGCTCTTTGAGTCGAGCATGTATTGCAGGAAAGCCACTAACACTAGTACGGGAAGCGCTACCGGAACGGCTCCTTGCATAGACAACGCCGCAAGCCCGAGCGTTACGAAGCTCGCGTCCGTCGCGTGGTCAAGTAGCCCACCGAAGGCAGAGCTCTCGCCCCGGGCCCGAGCGACGCGACCGTCGGCAACATCCGTCGCGACGGCACCCCAGAAGAGCAGCCCCGCCAAGACATGGGCATTGCTAAATAATGCGCAGCAGAAAACCGGCGCCGCGATCAACCGTGACACGGTGAGCGCATTCGACCAGGTCCAGATCGACGGAGCTACGACTGCCATTTTGGAATTCGATCGTAGATCCGGTTCCAACCAAGTCGCTCGAAGAGTTCTTCTGTCCGCTCGCGGTCGGCACCCCTATACGTCAAATCCGAGAGGCCAGGCGTCACGCCAGGGACTTTTCGCAAAACCGTCGCAAGACTCTTCGTCTTAAGAGCCCGCGCTCTATGCTCCGAGATCTTCTCCGCCATTCGTTTGGCGCCGCGGACTGTCACGCCTTCCCATTCATCTACGTCATCGGGAACCTCTTCGATCGTCGGGAACGCTTGCAATACCGCTGCCGCGGATTTCGCACCGATCCCAGGCACACCAGGAAGGTTGTCGACCGTGTCTCCAACGAGGCCTAGATAGTCGGGAATTTGATGCGGGGATACGCCGAATTTCTCGCGGACCGCATCCGCATCAAAGGTCTTCTCTTTCGCGAGATCGTAAACATGAACTCGGCCATCCTCTCGAACGAGCTGGCAGAGATCTTTGTCCGTCGTGATCACTCGCGCGCGGCCCTTTCGCTTAACTACTTCAGCAGCGACCGTCCCGAGCAGATCATCGGCTTCATAGTCGTCGACTTCATAGACGACAAAGCCGAGAGCAATCGCAATTTCATGACAGAGATCAAATTGCGGTTCGAGTTCTTCCGGCGTCTCGCCGCGCTGGGCCTTGTACTCGGGTTCCAACTCGTTCCGGAAGCTCGTCATGGCGGCGTCAAAACAAACGCCGGCGTGCGTAGGGTCTTCTTCCGTCGCATAACGGATCAGCGTATTAGCGAAGCCATATGCGGCATTGCATGGCGTGCCGTCAGTCGCGGTCATGGACGGCATAGAGAAGTAAGCACGAAAGATATAAACGTGGCCATCGAACAGATGGACTAGGGGCCCCTCTTTACTCGTCGTCGCCATGTTCTCCGCCATACCCTCGCTCCCCAAACGCAGACGAGCGCCTAAGACCGTTCGTCGAGGACTGTTTCGACGATCGTCTCCACGGCATGCTCAATTTTCAGCTCAGTCTTCTCACCATCGCTGCGGCGCACTAATTCGAAAACGCCCTGCTCGAGCCCCTTCGGCCCAATCGTCACGCGATACGGAAAACCTATTAGCTCGGCATCCTTAAATTTGACGCCAGGCCGTTCAGCTCGATCGTCGAGAATAACATCGAGTCCCGCCTGAGAAAGGTCCTGATAGAGGCGCTCACCTGCTTCATGGCAAGCCACGTCTTTCGGCTTAACAACCGTCACACAGACTTCGTAGGGCGCGATATTCATCGGCCAGCAAATGCCGTTCTCGTCGTGGTTCGCCTCGACTACTGCCGCCAGATTGCGCTCTAATCCGATCCCGTAGGAACCCATCACGAGATGGACGGATTCGCCACTTTCGTTTTGGACCTTCGCTCCCATCGCTTCGCTGTACTTCGTCCCGAGCTTGAAGATGTGTGCCACCTCGATTGTCTTGTAGACCGAGAGCGGCTTCTGGCACTGGGGACAGCCTTCGCCGTCCTTCACTTCTCGCAGGTCGAGCCATCCCTTTACGTCGATGTCGCGGTCAACGTCGACGCCACGAAGATGGAAGCCATCTTCGTTCGCACCCGTCACCATGTCTTTGCGACCGCGAAGCGCTTCATCCGCGATCACGAAGAGCTCACCGCGACCGACGGCACCGAGGCTGCCTGGCAAAGCGCCTAACAGTTTCTTTACTTCACCAATCTCCGCCGGGCGCATTGCTTCCGATTGCACCTGGTCGATCAATTTCTGCTCCGAAAGCTGATGATCTCCGCGAAGCAGGATCAGAACGTCTTTGTCATCAATCTTGTATACGAGGGTTTTGATCTGACGATCCGGTGAGGCGCCACCGTCCATCTTGGCAAGATCGTCGATCGTCTTCACACCGGGGGTGGAGAATTTTTCCGGCTCCGCAAGCCCCGCGCCATCCTCGACCGAGGGCAGCACGCTCTCCGCCTTCTCAACATTCGCGGCATAACCACACTGACCACAGGCCGCGACCCAGTCTTCCCCCGCGTCGCTTCGCAACATGAATTCAATCGAAGTATTGCCGCCCATCACGCCCGAGGACGCTTCGACCGCAACGATCTCGAACCCGAATCGCTTGAACATCCGGCGATACGCTTCGAAGTGTTGATCGAAGGCGTGATCGAGCCCAGCCTGATCCAGATCGAAGGAATAGGAATCCTTCATGGTGAATTCGCGGACGCGCAGCAAGCCGCTCTTCGGCCGTGCTTCGTCGCGGAACTTCGCCTGAAACTGATACCAAATCTGCGGCAACGCCTTATACGAACGCAGTTCCGTACCATGAAACGCAAAAATCTCTTCATGCGTCATTCCAAGAGCGAGGTCTGCGCCCTTGCGATCCTGCAGGCGGAACATCTCTTCCCCCACAGAATCCCAGCGGCCTGACTTCTCCCAGATCTCTTTAGGATGCATGCTAGGCAGCCGAAATTCCTGCCCACCAATCTTCTCCATCTCTTCGCGCACGATCGCTTCGACTTTGCGAAGGGAACGGAAACCAAGCGGAGTCATCGAATAGTGACCGGCCATGAGTTGTCGCATGAAGCCGGCGCGAATCAGCAATTTGTGGGAAATCGCTTCAGCGTCGGCGGGATCGTCTCTAAGAGTGGGGATGAAAGCGCTCGACCAGCGCACGGGCTTCTCCTCTTCCGGCCTCTGGGACCGGACTCGGTGGGCGAACTCTCGCGGTTAATCCGAAATTGTTCGGGCGGGGGGCGCAGGGGACGTGAACCGGTAGGGCAAAGATCTCCACAGCCTCACCAAAGTCGCGAAAACATAGCGCCTCTATATACGAGGGCGCGGCTCGCGCCTGTGCCGGTCAGTCAACTGGAACCGAAAGTTCGCGGGCGCGCGCCACAAAGGCTTCCCCAATCGTGTCGACCTGAGCTCGACCGGTTTGTGAAATCGGCGATCCGTCGAGAGATCCGACGGCGATCAGCCCCGCCCTCGAGCCCGTCAAAAAAGCTGCATCGGCGGCATACAGGTCAAAGCGGCCGAGGCTTCGCTCGCGCACCTCGAGGCCCATTTCCACCGCCAGCTCCATAACGGTTCGGCGCGTCAAACCTTCCAGCGCCCCATCCGTCAGTTGCGGCGTGTCGAGTCGATTGCCCGTGAGCGCGAACACATTCGTCGCCGAGGCCTCGGCTATGAGCCCAAGACCGTTCAAAACCAACGCGTCATCGGCTCCGCGGGTTCTCGCTTCCCGCTTGGCGAGCACATTATTCAGATAGTTCATGCTTTTCACGCGCGGATCGAGCACATCGCCAGCCGGTCGTCTGAGGCTCGACGTGATGAGATCCAGACCCCTCGCTGTTTTTTCAGGATCGGGCTCAGCCGGGCCAGCTGCGATGCAGATGATGGCTGGATTCAGGCACGTTGTGGGATCGATCCCAAGCGCTCCCACGCCGCGGGTCACAATCAAACGCAAATAGCCGTCGCGTGCCCCCCACGCCCGAGTCGTCTCGCATGCAATTTCTCGCGCTCGAGCAAAGCCGCCTTCGGGCTGGATGCCGATGGCGCGCCCCGCAGTCGAGAGTCGCTTCATGTGGTCGTCGAGGCGGAAGATGCCTCGATCCGTCACGCGAATCCCTTCGAAGACCCCGTCGCCGAAAAGGAAGCCGTGATCGAGAATCGGGACCCGGGCCTCCGCGGCCGGAATAATTTTGCCCTCAACCCAAGCGATCGAGTCATTACTCATCGTCATCGTGGTTTCCTTCCGATCCGGTCGTGTCGACGCGACACGCCGCCCGCACTCATTCGTTCCCCGATGCTTGCCGCACCGGCGAGCAGTCGGGTTTCAATTTCATTTTCACCTAAGCGATCGAAACGTGGCGATGCTGCGGCCACTGCAAGCACCGCCACGAGATCCCCTGGCCCCTGACCACTCTCTTGCCAGACTGGAACCGCCAACACGGAAAGCCCATTGATCCATGCATCGCGATTCACGGCAGCGCCGCGGCCTGCAATTTCCCGAGTCTCCGCGGGAGACAACTCGTCACCGCCTTCACCGAAGACTGAGTAGAGCTTCCCCGCGGCGGTGATATCCGCGGGAACGACGTCCCCGATTCTTGGAGCGGCACGCAGAAAGCCACTCCCTTCTACTTTGTCGAGGACGCGCAGACGACGATGACGCAGCCCGATCAAAAACACGGTTTCGCCCAGGCCCTCAGCCTCACGCTCAAGGATCGGGCGGGCGGCGGACACGACGGGCTCTCTTCTCTGGGCACCAATGCCCAGAGAGAGCAGTGCGAGGCCCGGTCGGTAACGACCCCATTCATCCCGGTCGACCATCTCGCGATCCATCAGCGAGGAAAGCAGTCGATGGCAGCTCGATTTGGGGAGGTTGAGGGCGCGCCCGATATCAGACAACCCGACGGCCTCACCAGCGTCATGCAGATGGAAAAGAACGTCGAGTGCCTTTTCGACTGTCGCAGCACCGGCCATTGCAACTCCCGCCTCTCCCCAAGGTCTCAGTCATGATCGTTCGGGAAATTAGAAAACGAGAACACGTTCTCGTTTTACCTCTCGTTCGAAAAATCCCAAGAGGCCAACTGGGTAGCACCTAAAACGAAATAGTTCCAAATATCAGTACAGTGTTCCCATTAATGGAACGTTTCAAGGATCAAAACGCAAGCCAGGATAATCATCGGGGGCCAACAGCTACGATCAGCGTGCTATGGACAAATATTCGACAGCGGCCATCAAGGCCTGGAGCGAGCTGAAGGGGAGCAACCGTCCCAATCACATCTGCAGAACCCGACCCAAAATCGACGAGCGCGATTTCAACATCGTCGTCGCCATGCAGCGATTCATCCCGCGCTCGACAGCCGAACTGCAGCACTAATTGGCTTGGGGAAAGTTCTTCCACCGCTCTCCGCAGCGAAGCTTGAGCGAGAGCGGCATCGGGCAACGCAAATGCGAGCTGGCCGCCCTGTTGGAAATCCCCCGGGAGAGAGAGCGACCCCCTATTCGGATCAACGCCAACGATGTAGCGCTCAACGAAATCCTTCAAATCCTCATCGAGGGGAAGGTCAGGTGCCTCGGCGCCCTCAACCCTGTCTCGAACTCTCACCAACAGTCGGTCCAAATAGGGCTCGACTCGTTCCTTCGCTCCTAGGCCCAGCTGTCGCCGTATCCAATCGAGAGGTGATTCGCCCTCGATCGAATCGATCCATCGATCCCGGGCCTGACTGATCTCCAACCATGGGCTCGCGAAGCGACTCCCTTGAGCCCGCACGAGGCGCTCACCCGTTGCGCCGCTCGCTGCGCCGCCCGGGAGATAGAGACCAACCGAAGCTCCCGGCTCTGACTCGCCGGCAACCCAGGACAGGCAGGGGCTGGATACGGGGCCACTAGCTGCGGTGCCGGCAAAACGCACTCCGCCAAGTCGGTCCGTGAGCTCCGCCAAAGTTGATTCGAGCTCGCCAGGTGAGTGCGCAACAGGGAAGAGCAAGACCAGGTCTTCGGCTTTGGGCGCGTCGTTCGGTGCTGCCTCCCGAAGAACGCTCTCGAGATGATCCAGCTCATCCGACGAAACCTCGCACGAAAAGGGCTCGAGTATCAGTGGAACCGGCTCACCCGCGCCGGCGGTCCAAACCAACAATTCGAAAGCCGGCCGATCACGCCAAGACCGGCCCTCCCCGAGCACCCCCTCGAAGCTCGACCCAACGAGCATTGCCCCTGGCCACCGCTCTGTCAGCAACTGACCAATTTCAGGTCCTTGGATGCCGGCTGCCGCGGTGGCCCAAAGAATTCCGCCAACAACAGAATCCGCCGCGTCGAGGCGATCATCGACTATGGAAATCAGCTCGGCCGCTGCCGAGGCGGCGGTTGAGGCATGTGTAAAGGCGGTCGCCAAAGCAAACATGGGACAGTCGATACGCGAGGCCAGCGCCTGGCGCTACACCGATGCGCTGTCGCCCCTCTCGCAGAGCCGAATACTCAATTGCGCCTTCTGTGCGACCCCAGACGGAAATTCCCGGTTTCGGTGAAGGGGCTCGTCGGCTAGATTGCCCGAGAGCCGTGTCCTATGCGGCCCATTCCCCCTGCCGGTGAAGACGTACCGGCTGACTCGCCAGAACTCGTCCGTGGCCCTGGCTGGATCAAAACCAGGGTACGAACGAGTAGATGGGTTCGGTCGGCACGCAAAGATCCATATGGCGGAGCACGACCGATTTGGGTCGCGAGCCGTGCGGGGGTGCTGGACTTCGTCCCGCCCGTCCAGCGAGAGTGCAGTGGCCGACCAATCAAGTAAACGCAAATCCTCTGAAGATTCTTCGGAGAAAGACCGCGCCAAGACCAAGTCGGCGAGCGGCACGGGTGGATCGCGATCGCCGAGCACCAAGACCGCGTCTGCTGGTAAATCGGAGAGTAAGCCTGCGCCGAAAAAGGCCTCTTCTAGCAAGGCGGGCGCCTCACCCACAAAGATCATTGGTCAGGGCAAAGCCTTGCCCACCGACGCCGAAATCATTTCGACGGTCGAGGATCTCGAAGCCCTCACGGAGCTGCTTCTCAAAGAGGACATCGTCGCCTTCGATACCGAAGCCGACAGCTTCTATCACTACTTCGACAAGGTCTGCCTGCTGCAGGTCGCAACGCGCAAGAAATGCTGGTTGATCGATCCTCTTGAAATCGGCGGCCCCGACAAACTCTCCATCCTTGCTCCGGTCTTCTCCGACCCGAACGTCCGCGTGCTTTTCCACGCCGCTGAATACGATATTTATGTCTTGAAGCGCGACTGTGGCTTCGAATTCGTGAATCTCTTTGACACGATGGTCTCGGCACAGCTCCTTGGCTACCCAGCGATCGGCCTAGCAGCTCTCGTCGAGAGGCATTTCGACGTATCGCTCCCGAAGGACGAACAGCGCTCAGATTGGTCACGCCGCCCCCTGACACCGAAGCAGCTCAGCTACGCCGCTTCGGACGTGCTCTACCTAATCAAGCTGGCCGAAAGACTCGAGAAGGATCTCCGCAAGGCGAAGCGACTCGACTGGGCTCACGACGAATTCGAAACGTTATGTGGCCGGCGATGGCCGGATCGAGAATTTGACAAACTCGGCTATCTCCGTATTAAGGGAGCCCGATCCCTGGATCCCGTAGAGCTCGCAATTCTGCGCGAACTCTTCTTGCTACGTGACGAGCGCGCACGTGAGATCGATCGACCTCCCTTCAAAGTGCTCGGCAATCGTACGCTGCTAGATATCTGCCACGAACAAACCGCGGACCTCGACAGCCTGAGTGAGATTAAGGGCATCTCAGATTTGATCTTAAAGCGAATGGGCAAAGATCTCGTCGCGGCCGTTAAGAAGGGTCTGCGAAAACCGCATGGCCCGATTCCGAAGATCGAAACGACTGCCAGACGACGGATGGACCGGCGCACCGAGAAACGACTCGGGGCGCTCAAGGATTGGCGTGGCCCGCGCGCGGAATCGCTCAAGCTCGACCCTGGCGTGTTATGCCCGAATGCCGCTCTTGAAGCGATTGCATGGGCTGCCCCTGAAGAGCCTAAGGATCTCGAGGGACTGCCGGAGCTAAAGGCTTGGCTCGTCCGAGAATTCGCGGAAGAGATCGTCGCTGTTGTCGCAAAGCATGATGCAAGCGCCGAGTCCAAGTCGAGCGATGCAGATTCTTCGGGTGATAAGCCGCGACGCAAGCGCCGATCCGGACGCGGGCGCTCCGGCGCTTCGCGTGCGAAAGCTCGCGCGCAGCGAGACAGCGATCCGGCGGACGGCGAGGCTGTAGCAACTGCCTCATCAGACGCGTCCTCGAAAGAGACGAATGCCGAGTCTTCGGCCACCCCCGCGATCAGCCGAGCGAAGTCTCGCACCAAAGACGAAGCCTAATCTCCGAGCGTAGTCTAGCACCAAAGGCGAAGCCTAATCTCCGAGCGTAGTCTCGCACCAAAGGCGAAGCCCAATCTCCGAGCGTAGTCTCGCACCAAAGGCGAAGCCCAATCTCCGAGCGTAGTCTCGCACC
>Ga0115569_10000586_pt1 | contig 29192 bp, 20 predicted proteins | sample COGITO_mtgs_1205_2_FD_87295 | JGI IMG/M metagenome (GOLD analysis project Ga0115569, IMG submission 87295) | Pelagic marine microbial communities from North Sea - COGITO_mtgs_120503 | ecosystem: Environmental > Aquatic > Marine > Epipelagic | place: Germany:Helgoland, sampling site Kabeltonne... | reverse complement strand
GTTGTTGTTGTAGCCGTAATTTCCTTCTGTGGTGAAGGTATAGCTGTCGTCGTACTGCTCCGGAACCAGGCCAGCCAATGGGCTGCTGTACCATTCTGTGCTGCCCGGTGTCGGTCCAACAGAGATGGCCCCAGCTTCCCCGGAGAAAATCCAAGTCTTCTGGTTGTCACAACCCGTGAGCAACGCCAAGGTGCCTTCGCAAGGCAGCTCAACGGTGTTGGCCACAGGAATGGTCGCCGTTGCTGTACCTGAGCCTCCTGCGCTGTAGACGGAGTAGGTGGCTTCGTAGTCGCCGGCCTGAGGGTAGAAGGCTGTGTCCTGGATTTCATTGCTGGTCAGGCCATTGCCGAAGTCCCAGAAGTGCAAGAACCCATCGCCAGCGAGTGAGGTAAAGACAACCCTGTTGGAGTCAACGTAGGGCACCGCAGCGGTGTCCACATAAAGGTAATCCCAGTCAAAAGACGCGCTGGGTGAACCTGGGAGGTCGATGCCCTCATCTACAGTGGGCTGGCAACCGAAAAAGGCCATGACAACGGCCAGTGGAAGGAAATGATGAAGTCGCATCAGTATCCGGGGTTTTGGGAGATGAGACCACCGCTCAGGGTGATTTCATTGCTTGGAATGGGAAAGAGTTCGTTAACACCGGCCGAAAAGCTGTAGCCGCTGTTGGGGAAGTGCTCATCGAGGTGGGCTTGCATCACTTCGGCTGCGCGGTCCTGGCGCACAAGGTCGAAGAAGCGGTGTCCTTCCAAGGCAAGTTCCACCCGGCGCTCGTGCCAAATGTCTTCCAAGGTGATGTCACCACCACTGATGAAAGGGAGCACGGCATCAGGGGACATGGGATTGTAGCTCACGTTGCCACGTGCGCGGAAGCGCACTGCTTCGAGGGCAGCCGATGCTTCCTCCGTGCGGCCGGTGTTGAAGCAGGCTTCAGCATGGAAGAGCAACACATCGGAGAGGCGGATGACCCGGTCGTTGGTGTGTCCATTGGGGTTGGGGTCCCCAAATGGCGCCTCTTCAGCAGCGTTGTTGAAGTACTTTTTGGGGTAGTAGAGGTGGGGAAAACCCGTTGCATCGATTGTGAACACTCCACGGTCGCCCATGACGTCTCCTTCGCTGAAGAGCGTGGCCGCAAGGCGGGGATCTCCTTCCTCAAACGCGTTGACGAGGTCTTGGGTCGGGAGGTTGAAACCGTAGCCGTTGAATTGACCGCGGGCACGCTGGAAGACATTGGTAAAGGTGCCTTCAAGTTGTTGGCCCCAGTTTCCACCGGAAGCATTCATGTATTGGATTTCCCAGATGGAGCCTGGGCCATTCTCGCCGAGTTCGGTAAAGATGTTGGCGTATTCAGGATCGAGGCTGTATTCGCCTTCGCCCACCAGGTCAGCAGAGACCTGATAGCAGGCCTCCCATTCGCCGAGGAACGCATGCACCTTGGTCATCAAGCCTTGAGCCGAACCGCGGGTGGCGCGTCCCAGTGCATTCAAGCTGTAGGAACTGCGGGGAGGCAGAAATTCAATCGCAAACTCGAGGTCTTCTTTGATGAGGGTGTACACTTCATCGGAAGAGGCGCGGGCCTGCTGGTATTGGGTCGAGGCCAAAGGCTCCGTCACGAGAGGCACCCCTCCAAAGGTCTTGACCAGGTTGAAGTACCAGTAGGCGCGAATGAACCGGGCTTCACCCAAATAGGCATCGCGCACATCGGCGTCCATGTCAATTTCAGGAATCTTCTGGAGTGCGAGGTTGCAGTATGCAATGCCGCGGTAGGCCACTTGCCACTCTACGAGGAGCATTTGTCCGGCGCTGTTGCCTTGGAATCGCTCATAATCATAGAGCTGCGGATCGTCACCGTCGCCCGAGCCGCCTTTGTCGGTGTCATCGGAGATGATGTCGCCGAAGAACCAGCGGAAGTGAGGCTTGAGGCCAGAGGATCCTTGGATGTTCGTCACTTCTTGCTGCAGGGTATTGTAGCAGGCAATGGTGGCGGACAAGGCGTCTTCTGGCGTCTTGTAGAAGTTGGCTTCCGTTGAGCCTACAACAGGCGTGCGTTCGAGGAATTCCTGCTTACAGGAGACCAGAACGGCCGGAATCAGGAGGAGAAGGAGTATGCGCTTCATGGGTTCCTGGATTAAAATGTGACGTTGATGCCGGCGATGAAGTTTCGCGCGACGGGATAAAAACCACGGTCGATGCCAATTTCTAGCGTGCCGCGTGATCCGATCTCAGGATCGAGGCCGGAGTAATTGGTGAAGGTCAAGAGGTTGCTGGCCGAGACATAGAACCGGCACTTGCCGATGTCCAACTTGTCTTGAAGGCTTTGGGGCAAGGTGTACCCGATTTGCAGGTTCTTGATGCGGACAAACGAACCGTCCTCAACGAACCGGTCGGAGACGCGGTTGTTTTGGTTGGCATCGGTGTGCGTAATGCGGGGGTGCTCGTTGGTAGAGCCTTCGCCCGTCCAACGCTCCAGTGCAGAAACGGGAAGGTTGGTGGTGTTCAGGTCGTAACGGAAGATGCCGTTGAACAGGTCGTTGCCCTGTGAACCTTGGATGAAGATGCTGGCATCGAAATTCTTCCACTTCACGTTGGCGGTGACCCCAAAGGTGAAGTCCGGATGTGGGTTTCCGATGACGGTTTTGTCGTTCTCGTCGAGGACGCCGTCCTCATTCTGGTCTACGAAGATGACATCTCCAGCCTGTGCTTCAGGTTGGGCTGTATTGGCGGTGGCTTCTTCGTCGGTTTGGAAGATGCCAGCCGTCTCATAGCCATAGAAGACCGCCATGGGGAGACCGATGTCGGTGTAGGCTGAGAAGTCGTTGCCGGCGCCGAAAATACCACCGGTGTTGATGGGCTGTCCGCCTTCTCCGAGTCCGGTGACTTCATTGCGGATCACGCTCAGGTTACCGGTGATGTCATAGTCCCAATCGCCATTCTCTCCGCGGTAGGTGAGGCCGAGCTCGAGGCCTTTGTTGCGGGCCGAGGCTACGTTGGTGGCGGCGGGAAGGAATCCAACCACGCCGGGCACGGGCACCACGGCGAGCATGTCGTTGGTGTTCTTCACGAAGTAGTCGAGGACGATGTTGAAACGTCCGCGGTACAGGTCAACGTCGAGACCGGCGTTGAACTGGTCTACGGTTTCCCACTTGAGGTCAGGGTTGGACGTGGTGACAGGACCTGCGCCGTTGACCTGCTGTTGGTCGGGACCGAAGGTGTAGTTCTGTCCATTGAAGACCACAGAAGTGAAGTCGAAATTGCCAATGCCGTCGGCGTTACCGTTGCGGCCCCATGAGGCGCGCACCTTGGCGAATTCAATCCAGTCTTTCTCTACTACCCAGGGAATCTCCGTGAGGTTCCAGGCGGCAGACAGAGAAGGGAAGATGCCGTAGCGGTTGTTGGCGCCAAACTTGGAAGAGCCATCGCGGCGGACGGTTCCGCTCATGGAGTAGCGGTCTCCGAGTTCGTACTGCACACGCGCAAACGTGGAGAGGTAGGAGCTCTCGCCGAAACCTCCGCTGGCGTTGGGGGCCTGCTCGTTGAAGTTGAGGCTGTTGTCGAGGAAGGCCAGCTCCGGGTCGTTGGAGTTGAGGCTGTCTCGGTATGTGCCAATGTTCTGGTAGTTGCCGTAGAGGGCAGAGTAACCCAGGATGGTCTGGATGCGGTCGCCGTTCTTGAGGTCCTTGTCGTACTGCAAGGTGTTCTCCCACTGCCAGTTGGACCACTTGTTTTCGTTGCGGATGAGTCCGTTGACCTCGCGCCACTCGTAAGCAGGTCGGTTGGGGTCATTCTCTCCAACTCCCAAGTCGTATTGGGGGAGGAAGATTTTCTGGGAGCCCAGTGAAAGGTCAATGTTGACCGAGGAGCGGAACTTCAATTCCTTCAACAGGTCGTATTCACCGAAGAGGTTTCCGACAAAGCGGTTGGTCATCCAGTTGTCGTAAGTGGTGGCCACCTGGTTGATGGGGTTGGCAATGTCGCTTCCGATCAATTCGGTGTAAGCGTATGAGCCGTCTGGGCGCGAAACGGGCGTAACGGGGTCCATGTTCAAGGCCCGAACGACCGGGGTCGCGAATTCATTGTTTTCAGCCAGCGCATTGCGGCTGATGTGGGTGAAGTTCACCGTTTGTCCGATGCGGAAGCGGTCTCCGGCATCTTGCTGGGTGCTCACTCGGAACGTCGTGCGCTCGAAGCGTCCTTTCTCTCCGCCGATGATGCCGTCTTGGGCGAAGTGGCTTCCGCCGATGGCGGTCGAACTGGTGGCAGTACCCTTGGTAAAGTTGAAACTGTGGTTCACCATGGGCGCGCGCTCAAACAGGGCGTCTTGCCAATCGGTGCCTTCACCGAGGCTGGTGGGGTCTGCCAACTGGGAGAGGGGGACGAGTCCGGCAGCGGCGCGGCTTTCGTTCATCAAGATGGCGTACTCCTCAGCATTGAGGAGGCCGATTTTTTTCCAAGGCTCTTGGAAGCCGTAGTAGGTGTCGTAGGTCACCTGTGCAGGCTGCCCTTTGGCGCCTTTTTTGGTGGTGACCAGGATTACACCGTTTCCACCACGTGCACCATAGATCGCAGCAGAGGCCGCGTCCTTGAGCACTGAAATGGACTCGATGTCAGAAGGGTTGAGGTAGTCGATGCCACCGGAAGGGATGCCATCTACGACCCACAAAGGTTCCGCATTGTTCAAGGAGCCTGTTCCTCGAATCCGGATGGATTGGGTGGAACCTGGCTGCCCTGAATTCTGCGTCACCTGGACACCTGCTGCGCGGCCTTGTAAGGCCTGCTCCGTGCGGAGCACGGGCACAGAAGTGGCGTCCTTGATGTCAATGGTGCCTACAGCACCAGAGATCTTGCTCCTCTGCTGGTTTCCGTATCCGATGACGATGGCCTCTTCCAAACCGGCGATGTCGGCTGCAAGGGCATGGTCAACGTTGGATTTTCCAGCAATGGCCACATTCGTGGTCTTGTAACCGATGTAGGTAAACGTTAGGGTAGCCTCGGAAGAGGATACCATCAACGTATAGTTACCATCAAGGTCGGTCACGGTACCGTTGTAGGTGCCTTTTTCGACAACGGATACGCCGGGGAGGGCGATGCCGTCATCGGCGTCGGTCACCTTACCGGTGATGGCCGTGGATTGGGCGAAAATTCCGAATGGAATCATCCAACCCAAAAGGAGCAAGAATCTCATGGTGTATTGTAGGTTCAATTTTTAGTGCTGCTTTACCACAACTTCTGTGGCCACCTGCAAACCAGAGGTGATGCGGATCACATAGAATCCGTCTGTTTCGTTGCTCAGGTCCATCTGGAGTTGGGACATGCCTTCTCCGAGGTTGGTGTTGCGCACGAGGCGGCCGCTCATGTCGCGCACTTCGATGCTGGCTGTCTCAGCAAGGGGAGTGGGGAATGCCACCGTCACGATGCCATCAGTAAGCGAGGGGTACACGCTAAAGGTCAGGGCATTCAACCCGTTGATGCTGTTCACAGGAGCACAGGCTTCACAGGACTCGTAGCATACCGTCGCGAGGTCCATGGCTTCTTCTGATTCGATGACGAGCAAACGGTTGGTGAATCCACCGGTTGTGATGGTGCAGGCAGAATCAGCTTCAGCATCGAGGGCCTCGTTGATGTCCCAGCTGCCGATCATGTACTTGTACTCGTGGTTGCCTTGTGGCAATTCAATGGTGACGGAGTAGACGTTGTCGCCGTCCGCGTCAGTCAATTCAACCTGGGTACCGGCCCAGCCATCGATGGACTCACCTGAGATGTAAACAGCACCGCTGACGGTCTGCTCGCTCATGTCCACATTAAAGGTGACCGATGTGTTGGGCACTTCTGTGGTCTCGCAAGCATCGCAACCGTTGAAGCACACAGCATCGAGGGTCACGTTTCCAGTACCTGGAAGGAGGGTGTAAAGGCGGTTCACAAAAGTTCCGGTTTCATCCACAGTGGTGAGGGTGCAAGCCGCGTCCTCATCGGAATCGAGGCTTTCTGTGCCGTCCCATCCGCCATTGTTGAACTTGTACTCGTGGTCTCCGGATTCAAGTTCGACGGTGGCCTCGTAAATGCCATCCGCATCGCTGTCTGTCATCTCGATGCAGGTTCCACACCATCCATCAACAGTTGCGCCGGTGACGTAAATGGGGCCGAGGATGTCTTCGTTGCTCATGTCAACCTGGAAGGTGACCATAGAACTGGTAGAGCATTCGCCCATGGTCCAAGAGGTCACGCCGCCAAAGAACTGAGCCTCGCAGTCGTTGCCGTAAGTCACGCCGTTGCAACCGCACACAGGGTCCCACTCTTGGGTACACATCATGGTGCTGTCAATTTGGGCAGGATCCACGCAAGGTGTCTGGTTACAAGCACTGCAGGTGTTGAAGCAATAGGCATCGAGCGTGATGTCTTCGGTTCCTTCCACCATGATGAAGCGGTTCGTGAACTCACCGGTGGTGAGGGTGCACTCTCCGTCTACCGCAGGATCAAATACTTCTTCGCCGGCCCATCCACCGTTGAGGAACTTCCATTCGAATCCGCCGGGTGAAGCCGTAACGGTGGCTGTGTAGATGCCGTCTCCGTCAGCGTCATCCATAGGTGTGCAACCGCACCACCCATCAAATGCTCCGCTCATGAAGATTCCTTCTGCAGCTATAGTCTCGCTGGACATGTCGACTTGGAAGGTGACGTTGATGTCGCTCGAAGCTGTACAAGAACCGTCTGTGGTGCACTGGCCAAAGCAAGTGTTGATCACCGTGTCTTCGGTGATGTTCTCCAACTGACGGTCGTTGTAGTTGTCAGGATTTGCGCAGCTCTGTCCTGCGATGTTCTCCTTGCAACCCCAATCTGGACATGCGCCGTTGGTGAAGGTGTAGTATCCGGTGTATCCAGCAGCTACTTCCAGGGTGAGGGTCCAGATGCCATCGCCATCAGGGTCGGACATGGGGTTGTCTCCTGGGGTTCCGAAATCAGTACCGCCTGCCACTGAGGGGCCTTCTGGAGCGACTGTTTCATTGGTCATGTTGAGGTTCCAAGTGACGGAAACCATTTGGGCCTGGAGGCCCGAAACGACCAGGATGGCCGTCAATAAAGAGTAAAGGTGTTTCATGTTTTATGGGTTGTTGTTTGATTGCTGAATGAGTTCGAAGTCGACGGTTTGGTCTTTCACACGCAGCCCAAAGGCCCCTGGCTCGACGGTGTAGGTGTTCTCTTGTCCAATGAAGCCCAAGCCCTCAGTGGAAACGTTGAAGTTCACTTCAATGGTGGCACCAGCAGGTACAACCACCTGCTTGAAGGCCTTGAGTTCATCTACAGACGGCGTGATGCTCGCCACGCGGTCTTGGGAATAGAGGATGACCGTCTCCGTGGTGGATCGTGTTCCAGTATTTTGAAGGCTCACAGTGATGTCGATGACATCTCCCATCTGGAAGACGCTGTCGGTTAGTGCGATGGAGGTGGTCTCCACGTTGGAATAGGACAAGCCGCTTCCAAAGGTGTACAGGGGGTTAAAGTCGCCCCAGTCCAATTTTGCGCTCAGGTTTTCGGTGTGCTTGTGGTCGTACGTCAGGTGCGCTGAGGCATAGCGCGGCCAGGTGAAGGGCAGACGGCCCGAGGGGTTAAAGTTTCCGCTGAGGACGTCAGCAATGGCGCGGGCACCGTAATCTCCAGGGAGGTAGGCCATGACAAACGCGTCGAGCATCGGCTCCATGTTGGAGAAGGTCCTTGGGCGTCCACCGGCATAGACGCCAATGACCGGTATTCCCTTTCCATGAAGGGCTTTTACCAGGTTTTGTTGGTTGTCAAAAAGTTCGATGTCTTCAACGCTTCCCTTGCCCTCAGTGTAGGGCATTTCACCCAAAAAGACCACGGCGCATTGGGTGGTGACGGGGTTCAAGTTGCGGGTGATGTCGGCGACGTCGGCATCGGTGAAATCCATGTCCACCCCCGCAAATGCAATGCGGTCTTCACCAAAGACTTCCCTCATGGATTCAACAGCAGTGGGGCGTCCCGGGGTGTTGTAGGTGGTGTCCCTCCCTTGCCATGTTCCGGTCCATCCTCCGTTGAGGGCATTCAAGCTGTTGGCGGTAGGGCCCGTGACGAGGATGCGCCCCTTGCCACCAATGGGCAGAATGGGGTCGCCTTCATTGACGGCGTGCTGGCCTTCATTCTTGAGCAAGGTGATGCTCTCCAATGCTGCCCTTGCGGCAGTGCCTTCTAAGCTCTCTTTGGCGGGATAGTCCGCAAGGGCAGGGGGCATGCCTCCTGTGCGAAAGAGGCCGAGGTCATACTTCATGCTGAGAATGCGGCGCACACTTTCGTCGATGCGGGCTTCTGAGATCCTGCCTTCGCGGACCAGTTCCATCAGCAATCCCGGAAATTTGAGGTCTCCGGGAACCATGCTCATGTCGATGCCGGCATGGATGGCCATCTCGATCGCGTCCTTGTAATTCGCCGCGACCTTGTGGCGCTTGAAGAGGTACTTGATGTCTTCCCAATCCGTCACCACCATTCCCTCAAAACCCAGGTCCTCCCGCAGGATATCCGTGAGGATGTGATGGTCTGCATGCACGGGGATGCCATTGACTTCGCCACTGTTTACCATGATGCTGGCTGCACCAGCGTCGATGGCAGCTGCAAAGGGCGGCAAAAAGATCTGGCGCAGTTGGCGTTCTGGAATCCAAGCGGGCGTTCTGTCCTTTCCCGTCAACGGCCGGCTGTAACCGACATAATGTTTGAGTGTTGCAGCAATGGGGGCAGGGCCTTCCTGGTAACCTTTGACCATGGCCACGCCCATGTCGCTGACCAGTTTAGGCGCCTCTCCAAACGTTTCCCAGAACCTCGGCCAGCGTGCATCGCGCGCTACATCGAGAACGGGTGAGAAATTCCAAGGGATGCCCGAAGCGGTCACTTCAATAGCGGCATTCTCGGCAAACTTGCGGACCAGTGCCGTGTCCCAAGTGGCGGCAAGTCCGATTTGTTGGGGCCCCAGCACGGCGCCAGAAGTGTAGGTTGCTCCATGGATGGCATCGATGCCATACAACACGGGGATGCCTGTCGTTTTTTGGGCTGCCGCAGACTGAATCCCGCTGATGAATTCGTGCCACTGGGCAGGGCTATAGGCGTGTCCTCCGCAATTCAGGATGCTGCCCACCTTGAGGTCCACCAAAACCTTCTGCAATTTTGTGGTGTCCAGCCGGTGGGGCTTTTCCAGTTTAAAGGGTTTGCCCACACATACCATGTCGAGCGCAAGCTGCGTCATCTCGCCGGCTTTGTCTTCCAAGGACATGGTCCGAAGTACACTGTCTACAAAAGCTGTTTTTTTCTCTGAGAGATCAGGGGCAACTGAGGGCCTGCAGCTTGTAAGGAAGCCGATGCTCATGCAGCTGAAGCCAGAAAGAAAAACGGTGTTTAATCGCATGGATGCGGTACGGATCTGCAAGTGTAAGAAATACACTTATCAATTCCATCCGTTTGGGCCCAAAGCGCACAATCCGTTAGGATTTGAAAAGACGCTGTTTTAGCAAGGTTCGGCTGATGTTTGAATGTTGCATTTTGGTTTAGTTTACCACCATGATGAATGTGTTGGGTAATGGCCCCTTTTGGGCCGCAGTGGCAATCGGAATTGTAACCGGTTTGGGTTGTGCTGGTAGCAGCGCCCCAATTGAGGGAGGAGCTGAATCAGGACAGATGTTTTACGGGTCAGTGATCGACTTGGATGAGACAGTGGACGCCCAAGGTCTTCGCTCAGCTTTGGAGAATGAGGGCAGGGCTGCGGTTCGTTTCGAAGGAGAAATCACCGCTACCTGCGCCAAGAAGGGATGTTGGATGGATGTGGCGTCAGGTGAGGATACCGTCTTCGTTCGTTTTCTCGATTACGGGTTTTTTGTTCCTACTGAAGGGGCTGAAGGAAAACGAACCGTAGTGGAAGGGGAGGCCTTCTTCGATACGTTGACGGTGGATATGCTCCGACACTATGCAGAAGACGCGGGAGAATCTGAAGCCTACATAGCGTCCATTTCCGAGCCAGAATTGCAGCTTGCATTCACCGCTACGGGAGTGATGATCGAAGATTGATGCCAGCGCAGTTCCCCTCAAACAGTTGCCGTCAATGGACGGTAATTTGCTTGGCAGCAGGAGCCATGGTGTTGGCCAGATGTGGAACATCACCATCTTCTGCAGGGCCGCGCTTGGCACCTACCCAACCCAACCGTACCAGTCCGCTGGCGGAATCTATGCGTCACTTGGATGCAGAGTTGGTGGGGTTTCGCACGCAGTTTCTAGGACAGGTTGGTGATTGGGATGGTGCGGCCTTCACGGAATTTGACCTGAATGACTTGGCGCCAACGGACTCCAGTATGCTCGTGGATGGTTACCAAGCATTGGCCATTGCCTTTGAAAAGCGGATCTTGGAATTCAATGACCACCCCAATTCGGAAGCATATTCCTCAGTAGTCTCTGGTTGTATTTCATGCCATCAAAAGGCATGTCCTGGTCCTTTGGAGCGCATTGCAAAAAGAGAACTTCCCTAACCGTCGAGAATGCTCCTCACCGCATAGAAATGGTGGGAAATAAGAAATCCGCACCGTCCACTTCCGGCCGAAGCCTTCTGTTTCTGATGCGGATTCTTCCAGGCATGGCCCACCCTGGGGTGTCCTGCTCATGAAGTAACGGGGGTTCTTCATGCTTCGCCTTTTTAAAGGCGATCTGGACCTCAAAGCGTCGGAACTGACGTGGTCAATGACCATTGACTTGTCCTGAATGCACCCGGCCTTCCTTGCGGACTGCGCGGTTCAATTCGCGAGCGAACTGAGTCGGCCTTCGGGGTTGCCCCTTCTGGCCCAAGCATCCCGGGGTCAACTGCCTTGCGGCGTGCCTGTCCCTGGGCTCTTTGGCGCATCGCGTCACACAGGGTGACCCGATGTCGGACCGGTTTCCTTTCGGTGGCCAGTCCTTCCTCAGTACTTCGGATCGAAACCCTTGGTACTCACCGCTCTTGTCTCCGAAGAGATGACCGCGACTCTCGTCTTGGTCCCCCACTGCCGAGGCAGTACCGGTTAGACCGGTTGGGTGCGGCGCCTCCTTTGTTTGGGTGCGGGATTGCTCCCGGGTGAGCTGGGCTCCATCCATTCTCAGGATGCCGTTGCGCCGGAGGTCGGCAACTCCTCAGCTTTCGCTTTGGAGGTCAACAGAACCGAGGTTCTTCCCGCTGCCCTGGCCGAAGCCATTCTTTCGGGGGTCCGACAGAAGGTTTCCCTTCACCCCCGGAGGGGTCGCCTCGCCGAAGCGCTGCGTTGTCGTTGCTGACAGGACAATAGTGGGGCATAAAAACGAAACGGACCCCCTATGGAGGTCCGTTGTCGTTCACAACGTGGTAACAAGCGTTATCCACAATTGTTAATACCGATAGGGGTATTCAGCGCGAAACTACAGCGGCCTTTTTCCGCGGTAAAGCGAAAGGACCGAGAGTTTGTAAACGCAAGGTCATCGCGCGACCATCACCTTCCCTGTAGCGACTTTGTCTCCTTGGGTTCCCTCGGCTGAATAGATGCCGACGGGCCATCCGCTCACATCAAAAACCCATGCTGCAGGACCGTCTTGGGGCTGCACGATTCTTTCCACGACCAGCTTGCCCATCAGGTCTTTGACGCGAACCACTACGGGAGCTTCATTGTCAAAACCTTCGCCGAGGATGTTTACGATCTCTCCAGTGGGGGTCGGGTAGATGCTAAAGTCTACGGCGTCGTCCCAGCCGCTCATGCCGAAGTTGGTGTTGCCACCGGTCACGCCAGGCGCATCCCCGCAGTCGGTGCCGATGCCCAAGCTCATGGTGTTGTCACCGTTGGGGTCGAAAGTGGCCGTGGTCATTAAGTCGCCGTCCATCCACACTTCGAGCCAACCTTGGTTCCATCCGTCATTGCCGGCATCACTCAAGGTCATGCTGTAGCAGCCTGCATCCATGCAAGCGGTGTAGGTGTGCGCGCCGAAATCTCCCATGGCACTGGAAGACACCCAGGTGGAATCCCCGGTTGTGTCATCGAGCCCCTCCATGGTCCAAGACACTTCTTCGCCATCTGTCATGGTGTAGGTTACAAACGTGACTTCGATCAATGGGCAGAAGGCGTATTCACAGGACCCGTCTTCGGCATCGGCCTCAGCGTTGAAGTTGGTGGCGCCCGGGTCGGTGCAGCCCCAAATGGTGAGGATTTCGCCGCATCCTGCACCCACTTCAAATGGGAAGGATGCAAATTCTCCCTCATCCAGCGTGAACGTCAAGGCACTGTTTCCTGAGGTTAGGATAAGCAGACCACCTCCCCAGCCGTCGCCGAAGCTGTCGTAAAGCTCGAGGGTATAGCAGCCATCCTCCAAGCAGGCGGTGTAGCCACTGAGTGTCCCATCAGGTCCGAGGTTGTCCCCTTGTCCGATGAGCACGGCGTTGCCGGTGGAATCCAGGAGGGCCCAGCTGACCTCGTCAATGAAGGGGTCGCCTCCTTGGAAGAAGAGGCCCGTAACGGTGTTCAAGTCGCCACAATCGACGAAGGACGTATCCACGTTGTCATAGAAACAGCTGCCATCATCGTAAGTCGCCAAGGCATCGTAGTTCAAAGCAAAGGGGTCCGTACAACCCCAAATCGGATCATTGCCTCCGCTGATGTCTTCACCACAATCATCGGCCAAGCCAAACTCAATGTCCTCCGATGTTGCTCCATACAAAGCTCCGTTGACCCACTCGCTGTTTCCAGCTGTGATCCAGAAGTATCCACCATTCCAAGAGTCGCCTCCTGCAATGTTGCTCATGGTGGCGGTATAGCACTCTTCAGGGTCAAGGCAAACGTCGATGTAGTCAATGGTCAAGTCAGGGAAACCGGACTGGCTGTAGAGTACCTCTCCCTGGCTGTCGGTGATGGTCAGTGCCACCTCGTTGCCTTGGGAGAAAGTGCAGACATACAATTGGCCGGCCACCCCCTCGTCACAGGTAAAGGGCACCACGCAAGAGCCGTCGTCCGCAGTCGCCAGAGGATTGTAGTTGGTGGCTTCTGGGTCGGTGCAACCCAAGATGGAGATTTCGCAGTCTGTTTCATTGATACCGAAAGCGTAGACCGCTTCGAAGGCATCGTCTTCAATGGTGTAAGTGATGGGGGCTTCTCCATCGATGCTGACCTCTGCGCTTCCTCCGCCCCAGCCATTGGAGACGAGGTAGAAGTTGTAGCATCCGTCCGAGAGGCAGCCATAAGAGGCGTACCCATTTTCATCGTACAAGCCCACAAAAGTGTTGACGTAGCCGGTCGCATTGGTGAAATACGTGCTGACAGGGGAGAACCAACCAAACTCGAGGGAATCCAACGGGTTGTTGACCGAATAAATGCTGATCAAATGGTCTTCGCCGCACTCGGGCATGTAGAGGCATCCGCTTTCTGCTGTCGCATTTGGGTCGTAGTTCAACCCCTCTGGATCTGTGCAGCCATAAACTGGTGGTTCGCTGCAATCGCCCTCCCACTGAAAGAAAGCTTCTGCGCATTCGAGTTCACAAATGTTGCTGAAGGTCAGGGTTTGGCCACTGTAATAATCGTAGCCGCAAACGGGATCGTAGACATCAGGGCAATCGCAGGGTTCCAAGCAAGTGCCATTGTCGTCCGTGGCTGCTGGGTTATAGTTTGGTGCCTCGGGGTCGGTGCACCCCAGTACAAACAAGGTGCATCCGTCTGTATTGATGCCCAACGACGTTTCATATACCGCTAGGTCTGCAGGAATGACGATGGTTTCGAGAAGCTCTCCGTTGAGGAAAACCTCAAGTGTGGTTTCCAATCCATAGAAGTTGTTGGAGTGAATGGTGAGGTTGTAGCACCCATCTTCGATACAGCCCCCTTGTACCAACTGTCCGGAGTCGTCGAAATCACCGTAGGAAGGATACCAATACAAGCCGTCTTCACCCATTGCATAGAATTCTCCAAAGCCCCAAAAGGAGTCGTCAGTGGAGGCTTGGATGATTTCCAACGTGTTGCTCGCGCTGCAATCAACGGGGTATTGACAGCAACAATCCGCATTGGCAGAGGGGTCGAAATTCAGGGCCAAAGGATCCGTACACCCCCAGATGTCGGTGTTGCCTCCGCCATTGCCGTCGCTGTCGATCAGGTCTCCTCCGCAGCTTGGACTGAACCCGACTGAAAATGCGGCAAATGATCCTTGTTCCATCGTCAATGGACCCACCATGATACCAAGAGCAGCATAGTTGATGGAAATGGTGGCGCCATTCCATCCGTCACCAAAACTGTCGTGTAGCTCCAATGTGTAACACGAGTCTTCCAAGCATACAGTCTGAGCATCACTGGAATTGCTTTGATAACCGCTGCCGCTGGCCACAACAACTCCGTCCTCGTTTAAGAGGTTCCAGGATACCTCGTCGCCCCACAATTCAGTGTGGATTGCAATGTCTGCTTCGAACAGGCAGTCGTCTTGGGCATTCCCAAGAAATCCGAAGGCCAGAAGGCCAATGAATAAGAGATGTCTCATGTCGGTAAAGGTTCTAAGTAGGAAAGCTCTCTTCTCTAAAGAAAGTTGCACGGGTGTCTATTTCTTTACATCGAATCTCGAACAAACGTGACAGTTATTCAAGCTCACCTTCATCGTGTCCCCTCTTTTTCGGCCATATTTCTTGGTCTTTTCATGCCATGCATCATTTCTACTCCTGTTCTAAACAGCCGGTGTTTTGAAGGGTTGACTTGTGGGGTAAATGGCACTGAAGTGGGGGGTTTCACATCATTGTGATGCAAAAACCGATTCTCTCGATGGAATTCGTGAATTTTGAGACATGTCAAAGTTGAGACCGCTGTTCCTCTTGGTGTTGAGCTTGGGACACCTTCAGATTCCTTGGGCGCAAGGTGTAGACAACGCCTGTCCAGAGGGTTGGAAGCCACTTGCCATGGGTTTTCTAGAGGCCAAGTTGAGTGAAGATATAGATGCAGCTGCAGCCTACCTGCATCCGGAAAGAAGGGCGGCTTGGGCAGAATGGACATCTTGGGATTTGGACCGTTCCAACCGCCGCATACTTGGTTTTTCTGAGGAGGTTCAGGAGCGGGCTCGGAAGGAAAAGTCCATTGCTAAGCAGCGGCTGGCGGTTTCTGTTTATTCCTGTATGCCTTCCTCTTCTGATAAAGGTCGATACCGCATTCAGGTGGACCCCGATGGACGTTCTTACAGTTTTCTGACGATGTCCCAAAAGGAGGACGCATGGTGGGTAGAGGACAACCTTTACGCGCTCGACCCGGAGCAGAAGAGGGTTTTCACAGCCTACAGCCAAGCCTTGGATGCTGGCAGCTGGGAAGAGGCGGAGGCTTGGGTGGCCCGTTTTGTTCTTCCGCGCTTTGCCTCATACCGGGCTGAAGCTTCGGCTTTTTTGTCCGATGGGGGTGCGTTTGCTGAAGCACATGAGCGCCGGGTTGCTTTGCGAGCAGCAGAATGGGACGACATGTTTTTGCGTGCAGAGCAGGAAACGGAGGAGATCATCATTGTGCATGCAGAATTTCCAACGGCGGAAGGGCTCTCGTCTGAAATGGTCAAGGTTGACGGAACCTGGCGCATTCTTTTCAGATGATCGAGCCGATTCGGCCATTGATTGTTGCGGCGTTGGAGACTTCCATGAAGGAGGGGCTTGAGCAGGCTCAGGCAGCATTTCAAGAGCTCCAGGGGAGTTTAGAAGGGGAGTCCAAGAGCACGGCTGGCGACAAGCACGAGACGGGCAGGGCCATGGTTCAGATGGAAATGGAACAAGCTGCGCTTCGACTTTCTCGGGTAGAAGGCATGATCCGACAGTGGCAGTCTTTAGACCCTATTCGGCGCAGAGAACAGGTGCGGCCAGGTGGTGTCGTACGCACGGACCAAGGTGGCTTTGTGATCGGGGTGGCTTGGGGTGCTTTTGATGTACCCGAAGAAGGCCAGTGGCGTGCCATTTCAGCCAATGCCCCACTTGCACAAGCGTTTCATGGACTGGGGCCCCACAGTACCGTTGAATTCAGGGGGAAGACGTGGCGTATTATATCCGTTGAATAGGGACTGCATTGCATTCTCGGGCCTGAATGGTGGAAAACAGTTCGCCCACGTGGCTGCAAAAGCGCATGAAGGCTCTACATTTGCAGCAAAATCAACGATTTGGGACGATCTCAGGAAACATTCGGGAAGCGCGAAAGAGAAGCGAAGCGCGCTAAGAAGAAGAAGGAAAAGGACCTCAAGAAGCAGGAGGCCAAGGGAAACAAGCGCACGCTTGATAGCCCAGAAATGTTTGCTTACGTGGATGAGTTTGGCCGCATTGTTGATACCCCTCCCGATCCTACGGAACGCGAAGAAATCAACTTGGAAGACATCCAGATTAGTGTCCCCAAGGATGAGGATATGGAGCCCGTTGACAAGACCCGTCGTGGTGTCGTAACCATGTTCAACTCGGACAAGGGTTTCGGCTTCATCCGTGACACGGATACCCGGGACAGCATCTTCGCTCACGTCACCAATATGAAGGAGGAGGTTTCCGAAGGAGACAAGGTTCAATTCGAAGTGGAGCAAAGCCACAAAGGACCTTCCGCCATCAAGGTGGTCATCATTAAGTAAGGCTCAGCACTGGGCTATTTCTTTGAGCAATCTGCGCCTCGCTATGGGGAGCAGGGTGGGCTCAATGGGAACGTTCCATTCCATATGGGCATGGAACGTTGCTGGCTGCGGCAATTCCCGGTTTCTTCGAATCAGCCCCCATTTTATGGCGTCGGCAGTTTCCATGCGTGACAGCATGCGTGACTCCACGCATTTCATGGACAATTCTAGGAAGGCGTCGCCGCCTCGGTCCACCTTGGATTTGGTGTACCGATAGGCCATCAGCTTTCTGGCTCCAGCCTTTCCGTGCGTGACGATGAGATATCCTTCCCCGGAATGCAGGGGCTGAATCCCAATGGGATTGAATTCAATTTTGGAGTCGATCAGGTCATACAGTGTTTTGCCCTCGGTCATGGCATCATCTAGGTGGGGCATTGCCCTTTGAATGAGCTCCCTCAGGTAGGTTTCTACAGAAGAAGGATGTTGGAGCTTTCCCCGGAGCAATTGCATCCGTGCAAAGTCAAGACCCACAACCGGGCCTTTGTTCTTGCCCTGCTCAATTCCTTTTTTGATGGTGGTCAATTCCCGGTGTTTAAGGATGACTTCTGCAAGTGCCGGGTAGAGTTTGGTCTCTCTAAGTTCCCCTTTGATCTTCTGAAGCCAGGCGAGCAAGGTGTATTCCTTGTATTCAGCGTCGAGCAACCCTTCCGTGAGCCAACTTGAGTGGGGGCGCAAGGCGGGTGAGTGGCGTGTTAAACCTCCGGTTTTATTCGACATAGCCTTTAATTTAACCTATAAATAGATGTAAACATATTACGGCTGAGATTATTTTTGATTTTGATTGAGGATTTGGTAACATTGAGTTAACATTGTCCGTAGAGGCATCCCCATGTTGTACCGAGCACTCATCACATTGGCCATAGCGGCAATCACCTCCCCAATGATGGGCCAAGGTGTGCAGTGGGGTGTAGGAACAGACCCAACAATGTGGTTGTCTGGTTGGCACCATGTTCAGGTGGGCGCTCAATTGCACCCTGAGCTTAGCTTGGTAGGCGGGGCAGGGTGGATGCAGGCACAAGGCGGCCTCTTGGGCAGTGCCATGAACCAGAGGCCTGCGAATTTTGACGAAGCTTTCTCTGGAAATTTCGGGGTCAGATTGCATCCGTCGCCTAAAGAAGGTGGGCGGATTCAAGGCTTGTTAGGCCTAGACTACAGCTTTGAAGTCTTCAATGAGAACGTGACAATTGCCCCAGAAGCAGATGCAGGCGCCCCTTTTGGACTGCGCCAGTATTCCCGCAATGAACTCCGCTTGCTGGCAGGCGGGAGGATCAAGGTTGCCGATCGCATGAGCCTCTCTGTGCACATGGGGGTAGGATATTCCACAAACGCAGAGGCCCTGCCTATCCAAACGAATTTGGGCAGGAGGGCCGGTGCTAAGCTCCTTGGAATGGAGCTGCTCTTTTGGATTTGAACAGCCGCGTCCGTCTTATGCTGGGCGCCCCAATTCCTTCAACTGATTGGTATGCATCCGAACGGCATCCATGAAGGTGGTTTCTGCTCTGTACGGCAGGCCATACTCCTTTGCAGTTTCCTTGACAATGGGAGCAAGTGAAGCATAGTGGACGTGGCAAATGTGGGGGAAGAGGTGGTGCTCAATTTGGTGGTTGAGACCTCCACTGTACCACGTTAAGGCCTTGCTCTTCGTCCCAAAGTTGCAGGTCGTGTGAAGCGTGTGGCTCATCAAGTCGGTGTCCATTTTACCTCCTTTCTCTGCTTGGATGTAGTCATGATTTTCCATGACGTGTGCAGGCTGAAAAACCAGGGCCAACGTCAAGCCTCCGAAGAAGTGCATCAGCAACCACCCGGCGATGATTTGACCGGCACCCAAACCACTGAATGCCAGGGGTAACCCCAGTACAATCGGGTAGTAAATCACCTTTGCCAAAACGATGCGGAACATGAGGTTGTTGTAGGACTTCCCTGTGCTACCAAGCAGGTTCAGCTTTCGATACCGATTGACGGCAACAAAGTCCTTGAAGGTGACCCAAATCAGGGTCATCAGACCATAGAAAAACCAAGCGTAAAAGTGCTGGAAACGGTGCCATGGTTTGCGGGGCTTCAAAGGGCTGAAGCGCAACAGGGGACCAGGGTTGATGTCTTCATCGAGACCATCGACGTTGGTAAAGGAGTGGTGTAACACGTTGTGCTGGATTTGCCACATTTCACTGTTGCCACCCGTGAGCTCAAGCACGCCGCCGATCAGCCTGTTGATGCCCTTCTTGTCGCTAAATGCACCGTGATTTCCATCGTGCATGACCGCCATGCCAATGCCGGCAAGTGCAAGGCCCATCACGACTTCAGAGGCCCAAAACATCCAACCTCCACCTGTGACTCCGGTTGAGATAAGTGCAACGGGTGCGAGGTATAGTGAGATGAGCAGGACCGTCTTGAACACCATGGTTCCATTGGCCTTCTTAGAGATTCCCTTACTCTTAAAATGTGCATCAACACGTTGACGAAGGGTTTTGGAGAAACCGGTCGTGTCCCGTGCGAACCGCACAGTGGGCAATTCAATTTGTGCTTGCGTCATATAACGTGCAAGGTAGTTCGTTCCCCCAAGTGCTATTCCCTATAAGCGCAAATGAGTCCACAATAGGGGCTTGAATGACGTCAAGGTATTTTCCGAACCCGCAACGCCCTAGGTGTAACCTCCAAGTATTCACTGTCCGCAATCCACTCGAGGTATTCCTCCAAAGAGAGCTTTTTGGCCGGGGAAATTCTGAGTCCTTTGTCGCTACCTGAGGCCCTCATGTTGTTGAGCTTCTTGCCCCGAATGAGATTGAGCTCCATGTCTTGATCCCGGGCGCATTCACCCACGACTTGTCCTTTGTAAATCTCCTCACCCGGATCAATGTAAAATGTTCCTCGGTCCTGGAGCCGGTCAATCTCAAAGGCTCGGGCTTGGCCCGTGTCCAAGCTCACGAGCGATCCGCTTTGTCTCGTCTCAAGGTCTCCAGCATATGGACCGTATTCTTCGAAACGGTGGGTCATGACGGCTTCACCTTGAGTGGCAGTCAAAATCATATTTCTGAGGCCAATGAGGCCGCGTGATGGAATCTGAAACTCCATGTGTTGGATGTCGCCTTTGGCTTCCATGACTTGCAGCATGCCTTTGCGCATCATGACAAGTTCCGTGGCCTTTCCGGCATTGGCCTCGGGTACGTCAATGACCAAGTGCTCGAAAGGTTCGTGACGCGCGCCATCGATTTCCTTGAAGATGACTTGTGGCTTGCCTATTTGCATTTCATACCCTTCGCGGCGCATCGTCTCGATGAGCACAGAAAGGTGCAAAATCCCACGGCCAAACACGGTCCACTTGTCCTCGCTGTCTGTGGGTTGGACGCGCAATGCGAGGTTTTTCTGGAGCTCGTTGTCCAAGCGCTCACGGATGTGACGGCTGGTGAGGTAATCGCCATCCTTGCCCAGAAAGGGGGAGGTGTTGATGGTGAACAACAGGCTCATGGTGGGCTCATCAACGGCAATGCGCTCTAAGGGCTCTGGCGCCTCGAGGTCACTCAGAGTGTCGCCGATTTCAAAGTCTTCGATGCCGGTGATGGCACAGAGGTCACCTGATTTGACCATGTCGACTTTCTCCTTGCCCAGTCCACTAAAGACAAACAATTCCTTGGCCCTGACCTTACGGTGTCCGTCCGCTGTGCACAAGGCGTAGTCACGGTTGGCATGCAATTCTCCTTTGAACAAACGCCCAATGGCTATTCGGCCTGTGAATCGGCTGAAGTCCAAGGATGTGATTTGCAGCTGTGGTTTGCCCTCCACATAAGGAGCTTCGGGTACTTTATCCAGAATGACATCCAAAAGGTGGGTCATGTCGCTGGATGGATTCTCCCAATCGGGGCCCATCCATCCCATCTTGGCGGAACCATAGACGGTGGCGAAGTCGAGTTGCTCTTCTGTGGCGCCAAGATTGAACATCAAGTCGAACACTTGCTCCTGCACAATGTCAGGGGTGCAGTTCTCCTTGTCTACTTTATTGACGACCACAATGGGGATGAGTCCCAGCTCCAGTGCTTTTCCAAGCACAAAACGGGTTTGGGGCATCGGCCCCTCAAATGCATCTACCAACAGCAGCACCGCATCTGCCATTTTGAGGACGCGCTCTACTTCACCACCGAAGTCAGCGTGACCTGGGGTGTCGATCAGGTTGATTTTAACTCCGTTGTAATTGGCTGCAACGTTTTTGGACAGAATGGTGATTCCCCGCTCTCGCTCTAGGTCGTTGCTGTCCAGAATGAGTTCACCGGACGTCTTGCGCGGGTCGATGACGTTGCACAAGTGTATGATTTTGTCAACCAAGGTGGTTTTACCGTGGTCGACGTGTGCGATGATCGCAACGTTTCGGAGTCCGCTCATGGGGTGCCGTAGAATTTGAAGGCGCGAAATTGGTTCGGATTCCTCTGTCGGACACCATGTTTTCCCTTGAAATCTGTAATCGGAGCGCAGACCCCAAGTCAAGGGGGGCATTTGGACGTCTATATTTGCCCCGGAATGTTCCGATTGCAACGGATAGGTGGTGTGGTATTGTTGGTCCTTTGGGGACTGGCTCCCGCGTTGCATCTGCATCACATTCTGGAACACCACTTGTCAGCGCACCACGCTGTTCATGGTTGTTCCCACCACAATCACGCAGCACCAGATTTTCCAGGGTCGGATCACTCCGACGGTGTGGCAGCTTCTGATGCCTGCGATTTGTGCGATTGGCAATGGGCGCCTGCAGTTGAAAGCGCACCTGTTGCATTAAATCTGCCGCTCGTGGTGCACGCTGTTGTGGCAAAATTGGGCCGGACTTCTCCGTCATTGACGGACGAATTGGCCAACAGTGACTGCCGCAGGAGGGGACCTCCGGCTGAGATCAGGACCGTCTGATTCTCATTCTATTTCCTCTATTTCATGTCTTCATCCCCGCTGATGCTGGGGACGTGGTTGTGTAAATTGATGTGTTCGCCTTGGCTTCGTGCCATGGCAAGCCTTTGTCTTTGTGTGTTGGCTTCTGAAGCCGCTCAAGGGCAAAACACGTCGGTTGTTCATGGACACGTCTACCATGCTGGGCATTTAACCCCTTGCACTTCGGCTGCCGTTCAGGCTTGGCCTTGCGGCAAGACCGTTTTTGCAGATGAGCAGGGCCACTTTACCGTGGCTTGTTCCAATTCTATTGACTCGCTCAGTGTGATTTCACATGGGCACGAGGCCGTTGTGATCGCTGTAAATGGGCGGGCACATGTCGACGTTGAGTTGCAGGAGTTGAACGTGGCCTTGTCTTCTGTAGAGGTTGTCAGTCTTTCCGCCGATGTGGAACCCGAGGGCATTCGGGCCCAACAAACAGGAGATGTTTTGACCACACTGGAGTCTGTCGCCGGTTTGCGGGGGCTTGATCTGGGTGCGGGCTTGATTCAGCCTGTTTTTCGAGGTTTGGTGGGGGCCAGGGTGTCGGTTTTGGAGGATGGCGTACCAATGGCAGGAGGCCGCTGGGGGGCCGATCACGGTGTATTGGTAGATGCCGCATTGTATGATGCGGTTGAAGCTGTGCCCGGGGGAGGTCATGTTTGGCTTGGCCCTGAAGCCATGGGAGGCGCCCTCCGCTTGTCTTCGATCGGGATGTTGGAAGCCGATGGGAAGCGCACCCAAAGTGGCGTGCGCTACCGCGCAGGAGACAATGCTGCTCGGTTCCACGTGCTACACCGGAGCCGGAAGGGCCGGATTCAATGGCAGGCAGGGTGGTCTCTAAACCGCCATGGCAACCTCAATGTGGCACAGTCTTCCTTTGAGTATATCGGCCGACAACTTGAACTGGCGACCTCACGCTTGCCCAACACCTCAGGCCGGGGAATGCACGGGGTGGTAGGGCTTTGCGTGGCCGGAGACAATGGAGATTTGAGCACCATTGAGTGCCGTTGGGGCAGTGTGAGTCAAGGGTTGTTTCCCGGGATTATTGGAGTGCCAGATCAAAGTGATTTGGAGCGCGACGATCAGGTCTATCAATGGGAACTGCCTTTGCAAAACGCAATGCGCATGCAGCTTCAAGGCAAGTGGCGGCATCAAGGCAGGATGCAACGAACGGTTCGATGGTCCCTTTCCCAGAACAACAGAAATGAATTCGCCCCACCCCATGCCCATGGGTTTGGGCCAGAACCGGAAGGTGATTTGAGCCTTTCTCTGGCAGAATTTCATGTCTTCGGTGAAGGGAAATGGGAAAGTCAACGCGGTGGTTTTGGGATTCAATTCGAAGGGCTAAAGGGCCGAACCTCGGGTTGGGAATTTCTCTTGCCAAACCACATCCGCCAGCGGGGATCGCTCATTGTTGATCGCCTCGAGGGCAGGAGCCGCATCGGGTTGCGGTTGGATGTGGTGCACAATGCCCATGAGGGCCATACCGAGCCGCTTTATGCTTCGGACGGCAGCGAAATAGGTGAGGATGTCCGGACCGAGGCTTTAAGCCGTTGGTTCGCGGGAGGAGCCGTCAATTGGTACCATCCTCTGGCCTTCAGTCCCCACCTTAGGGGAAGTTGGACGTTGGCATTGCACTCCCGTGCACCGAGCAGTTACGCCTTGGCAGCCAATGGCATCCACCACGGAACGTTTCGGTTTGAGCAAGGCAATCCACTCTTGAAGCCCGAGCAGACTGCAGAAGTGCGCTGGCAGCTCATGAAGCTCAATAAAGCGCCTTCAGGTGGTTTTTCCTGGGACCTGAGGGGGTTTGCGGCCTTGCACAATGGGTTCATTCACTTGACTCCGCTGGCTTCATTTGCGCCCATAGCTCACGCTGGGCAGGTCTATGCTTTTCAAGCCAAAGATGCATTTCGGACAGGATTGGAGGCAGGCTGGACTTGGTCTGGGAACAAGGTTTCCGTTCAAAACTCCCTGGCATTGCTCGGGCAATGGGCATTGGAAACAGGATTGGGATTGCCTTTCACTTCACCTGCTGACATGCGCAGTTCAGTGGGGCGGAGGTGGGGAAGGCATGGAAATTTCGCTCTGCAGTACCGATGGATTGCAGAAGCGAGGTTGACAGCGCGCAACGAATCGGTAACCCCATCGGCGTCCCTCTGGGGGATGCAGTTGGGCTGGAAACCGTCAGGTTGTGCCATTGAATTTGAAGTTCACAATCTGATGAATGCGGCGTGGCTTGACCACGTCAGTGCGTATCGAGCCTTGGGATTGGTGGCCCAAGGGCGTTGGGCATCCCTCCGCTTTACCCTCGATGTAAGGGGAGGAGATGTTCAAGAGACACCAAAAATGAAACAACAACAACAATTTTAATCAGATGAAGATTTACAACGTTTTGACGGTCGCAGCGGCCGCATTTGGAATCGCATCATGTGGAACAACAGATACCGAAGTGCCCACCGTATGTGATTCAGACAACTTGACTGGACTCCCCAGTGTGCTGTTTGATGAGATCGAAGTGGATGCAGGGTCAACTGTAGTGGTGCACGATGCTTTTTGCGACGATACTGAATTGGGAGAGGTTCGATGGGATTTGCATTCAGCCGAAGGCCATGAGCACGAGGAAGGCGAGGAAGAGGAGTTTGTCCTGAATTCAGGAACCGATTGGGCCAAACTGGAAACCCGCGCATTGACCGGGACCAAAGCAGAAGAACAATTTTCTTTCGATGTGCCATTAGAGGCCCGCGGTGTTTGGGACCTCGTGGTTTCTGTTGTGGATGCCGAGGGCAACGCGGCGCCAGATGTCATTGCGCTGGTCCATGTAGAGAACGACCACATTCCTGCTTTCATTTTGCAAACTGTGGACGGTGTCGACCCTTCCTCTTGGGAAGGAGAGCCTATGTGGGCTCCTGGTTCCGAGGTCACAATAGCTGGAGCAGTGGTGGATTCTGATGGGGTGTCGGAAGCTGAAGTGCTGCTCATTCGTGAGTCAGATGAAACCGTGGTTTGGTCGGAGTCTCTGGCGGTGAATGGAGAAACATCCTTGGATTTCACGGTTCAAGTAGTGGTTCCATCAGATGCTGAGGTTGGAGAGTATCACTTCGAAATGGAAGCCACTGACGGCACGGGTGTGGAGATGCATACCGGTTTTCATGTGGAAGTAGAATAATTCGGGTAATGCGCCATTGAGGGAATGCATCATCCGGATGATGCTGTCATCTGGGTGGGGCATTCTGCGTTCATTGGTGGCCTCAATTTGTCATTGATGCACTTCGAAAGGGGATTTGTCAACGTGTTGAGCATTAGGCCCGAAAGGACACGTAATTTTACCGCTTCAACTCAACAGCATGCGCGATTCCATCATTGCAGATTTGATTCAACAGGAACAGGTGCGCCAGACCAATGGCGTAGAACTGATCGCTTCTGAGAATTATGCCAGTGACCAGGTCATGGAGGCCCAAGGTTCTGTATTGACCAACAAATACGCCGAAGGCTTGCCTGGTAAACGGTACTACGGTGGATGCGCTGTGGTCGATGAAGTTGAAGACATCGCCCGACAGCGCTTGTGCACGCTCTTTGGCGCGGAATGGGCCAACGTGCAGCCGCACAGTGGCGCCAATGCAAACAGTGCGGTCATGTTGGCATGCCTCAAACCCGGGGACAAGATTATGGGCTTTGACCTTGCCCATGGGGGACACTTGACCCACGGCTCTCCTGTGAACTACTCAGGGAAGCTATACGATCCGGTTTTTTATGGCGTAGAGGAAGAAACGGGAATCATCGACATGGACAAGGTAGCCGAGACCGCTGAACGCGAGAAGCCCAAACTCCTGATTTGTGGCGCCTCTGCGTACAGCCGGGACTGGGATTACGTCCGCTTTCGAGAGATTGCCGACAGCGTGGGCGCCCTGCTTTTGGCGGACATCAGTCACCCTTCTGGATTGATTGCGACGGGCTTGCTCAAGGACCCCATGCCGCATTGTCACATTGTCACTTCTACCACGCACAAAACCTTGCGCGGTCCGCGTGGAGGCATCATCATGGTGGGGAAGGACATGGAGAATCCTTGGGGATTGACCACCCAAAAGGGAACCGTGCGCAAGCTGTCGTCTCTGTTGGATAGCGCTGTGTTCCCCGGGATGCAGGGCGGCCCACTGGAGCACGTGATTGCGGGCAAAGCCGTGGCATTCGGAGAAGCTTTAGAGCCTGCGTACAAGGCCTACACCCAACAAGTGGTGCGCAATGCCCAAGCGATGGCCAATGCCTTTACTGACCGGGGATATCACCTCATCAGTGGAGGTACGGACAACCACTTAATGCTCATTGACTTGCGCAATAAGGACGTCACAGGTAAAGCAGCGGATGCTGCTTTGGGAGCGGCGCACATTACGGTCAATAAAAACATGGTGCCGTTCGATACCCGCAGTCCTTTTGTGACGTCCGGCATTCGTGTAGGAACCCCTGCTGTCACCACGCGCGGCATGGTAGAATCCGATATGGAACAGTTGGTCGCTTGGATGGATGACGTCATCTGCAATCCCGAGGATGCGGCAATGATTGCCAAAGTGGGCAGTGCGGTCAATGCCCGTATGGCCCAGTTGCCTTTGTTTGCTGAACCCGTGACGGCCTGATTTATGGCGGAATGCCGCGTTGAGGTTGTGGCCTCCACCCCTGAGGATGTTTGCCTTGCCGCAGAGGGAGGAGCAGACCGGGTGGAGTTTTGTACGCACCTCGCATCGGGCGGTCTTACTCCCGGAAGGGGGCTGGTAGAAGAGGCCTTGGTGATGGCCCGGCAATTGGGCTTGGGCTTTAGGGTGTTGGTCCGTCCGAGGGAAGGAGATTTCGTGTACTCTAGGGCCGAAAAAAGAGCCATTCTGAGGGAGTCCGAAGGATTGCTCGGCTTGGGGGTTGACCGGGTGGTGACCGGTGGATTGGACCAGAATGGTGCACCTGATTTGGATTTGCTTGCCACGCTGGATCAATCAGTGGGATTGGACAATGTGGTGTTTCACCGTGCAGCCGATGAAGCAGCTGGAGCAACAGACGCTGCCGTCATTCTGCGCAATGCGGGGGTCAAGGCGGTCCTGACGAGCGGTGGGGCGCTCAAGGCGGTGGATGGATTAGAACGGATCCGATTGTGGTCAAACTCAGGTTTGCAGGTCATTGCTGGAGCTGGTGTTTTGCCTGCCCACGCTAAAGCCTTGGTTGAAGCTGGTGTTGAGGCGGTGCATGCCAGCTGTCGGGTCCCTGTTGCACCCCAGGGGAAATCAGTCTTGTTTGACCGCAGCCGGACGGAAGTGTCTGCCGCCCAAGTGGCTGAATTGGTGGCCGCTGTTCGCTGCGTTTGACGACCTTGGGCGCATGAAGCGTTCCCGTATTTCTTTCTTGGTTGCCTGTCTGTCTTTGGCTGTGGTGATGGTTTCCTGTGGCCCTGATGTGGCGCTTCCCAAGGGTGGCGTCGAGGGTTTGATTCCCATGCCCCAGTCTGTGGCAATGGGCAGTGGGGACCTGGAATGTCATGGGAGTCTCCATGTCATTTGGCCCGAAGATTGGGAAGCCGAGCAGGACGTCGTGTCGCGCTGGCTTGAAAACGCAGGCATCGCCATGGACCCCCAATCGCCCTCGACCATTCGATTCTCAAGGACTGAGGACGTGGAGGGAGCAGAGGCGTACCGTCTAAATGTGGAAAGCAGAGGGGTGGTGGTGGAAGCCGCAACAGGTGCAGGGTTGTTTAGGGGTTGGATGACTTTGCGCAAAATGCTGCCGGTGGAATGTGAGTCCGGTTGCCCTGAGGGGTTTGTGTTGCCGGCCATGTCTGTGGTTGACGCGCCTTTTTTCGAGCACCGCGGATTGCTTTTGGACGGTTGCCGGCATTTCCAAGACTTAGATTTTGTCAAGAAGCAAGTTGATTTGCTGGCATTGCACGGCATGAACGTGCTGCATTGGCACCTCACCGAAGACCAAGGCTGGCGCATCGAGATCAAGGCCCTTCCACGGTTGACTTCAGTGGGCGCATGGAGGGAGGAAGCAGATGGCACGCGCCACGGGGGGTATTATTCTCAGGAGGAGATTCGAGAGGTGGTGGCCTATGCAGCTGCCCGTCACATCGAGGTGATTCCAGAGATCGAGATGCCCGGACACAGTTCTGCAGCCTTGGCGGCGTACCCTGAATTGGGGTGCACTGGATTGCCCTTGGAAGTTCCCGCACGTTGGGGCGTTTTCAAGGACATCTATTGCGCGGGCAACGACAGCACTTTTGGATTCTTGGAGGCTGTTTTGGATGAGGTGGTGGAACTGTTTCCCAGCCCACGGATTCACATCGGAGGAGATGAAGCCCCCAAGGTCCGCTGGTCGTCTTGCAAAAAATGCCAGCGCAGGATGGCCCAAGAAGGCCTGCAGGATGAGGAGGAGCTGCAGCGTTGGTTCATCGAGCGCATGGGCCAATACTTGGCCTCCAAAGGCAAAACGATCATCGGTTGGGATGAGATTCTCGAAGGAGGCTTGCCGGAGGGTGCTGCGGTGCAGAGTTGGCGTGGTATGGGGGGCGCTGCAGAGGCGGTGCACCTGGGGGCCGATGTGATTGTATCGCCCACGAGCCATTGCTATTTGGACTACCCCTTGCGCAGCACGGACTTGGAAGAGGCGTACAGCTTCAATCCGCTGCCCGACTCCCTCTCGCATGGCCCTGGACGCATTCTCGGAGGAGAGGGCAACATGTGGACGGAACATGCGCCCCAGGAACTTGTGGAGTCCAAGGTGTATCCGCGACTGACGGCGCTGTCCGAGGTGTATTGGAGCGGTCCGAATCGCACCACTCAACCGAAGGCTTACACGGATTTTCTCGCCCGTTTGGATGCCCATTACGTCAGGTTGGATGCCATGGACGTGGACTATGGCTTGGAATCTCCGCCCTTTGCCTTGGAAACAGCAGCGGGCGCAAATGGCGCATTGTCGGCTGAGGTGATCGCCTTGGGGCGCGGCGTGACGGGCAGAGGCCTGTGGACAGGGACTGATGCGGATTCCGTAAGCTCTGGGGTGTCTTTTGAAGTGCGCGGCCCGGGTGAGGTGGTAATGGAGGTGGGGCGCAGGGGAAAGTGGACCGGACAACAGGTGGCTTTCCCCTTGGATGGGCACGACGCCGCATTCAAGCCGCTGATGCTGTCTTATGCGCCCAGTCCATGGTACACGGGAGGTGGGAATGGTGCACTGGTCGATGGTAAACTCGGGTCATCTGACTTTCGGGATGGCGCTTGGCAAGCTCAGCAGGGGGTGGACATGACCGCCACAGTGGATTTGGGCGCTCCGCAAACCATTGAGGAAGTGGCCACCGGTGTCTACCTGTACCAGGATGCTTGGATATTTCTCCCGGCCAGTGTTTTGTGGGAAGGGTCGGAAGACGGAAAGCAATGGAGCACCTTGGCCAGGATCGCACCGGGCGATGTGTTGGCACGTGATGACCGACAACAGCGCATGTCCCTCAAAGCCGTCGTGAGGCCGGGCGCTCCGCAGGCTCAATTTGTGCGCATGACGGTGACCAATGCTGGACCATGTCCTGATTGGCACGCGGCCGCCGGATCTGAAAGCTGGCTGTTTCTTGATGAGATCACGGTGCGATAGAAATAAAAAGAGGGTGAGGTAATGTTTCGGAGAGTAAGGCGTAACAATTCCTT
>Ga0115569_10000584_pt1 | contig 29280 bp, 25 predicted proteins | sample COGITO_mtgs_1205_2_FD_87295 | JGI IMG/M metagenome (GOLD analysis project Ga0115569, IMG submission 87295) | Pelagic marine microbial communities from North Sea - COGITO_mtgs_120503 | ecosystem: Environmental > Aquatic > Marine > Epipelagic | place: Germany:Helgoland, sampling site Kabeltonne... | reverse complement strand
TTATCTAAGTGACAAGCCGCACAATTGCGATCATATATCTCGTAGCCATTGGCGACATCACCAGTCACGGTTGGGGTGGCAGCTGTGTCAGGCATTGTGGCGATATAGGCAGCCATATTGCGAATGGCAGTATCGTCTACGAGCATATTCGCCATCGCAGTCATTGCCTGGCCATTGGTATCGCCTTCACCACCGCGCGCGCCTTCTTTGAAATACTTCAGCTGTCGTTCGATGTACCAAGGCGATTGTCCAGCTAGTTTCGGGCTATTCAGTGCTTGGTTACCCTCGCCCTGTGCTCCGTGGCAAGCGGCACAAACGGCATACTGTGCTTGGCCAGCGGCTGGGTTAGCAGCGGCAACCGTTTGGGTTTCCGCGAATGTAGGCTGCGCAGCAAGCCAAACATCGTATTCTGCTTGAGTTTCTACAACTACTGAGCCGCGCATGGCGAAGTGACCGATGCCACAAAGCTCTTCACACATGATGTCATAACGGCCCGCCTTGTTTGGTTCGAACCATATATATGAAATAAGGCCAGGAACCAGATCCATCTTCACGCGGAACTGAGGAACCGTGTAGTTATGTAGGGTGTCATTGGAGCGAAGCAAGGCTTTAACTGGCTTGTCCAAAGGTAGGTGCATCTCAGGAGCAGAAACGATTACGTCGTCCTGACCGTTCGGGTCTGCAATATTGACGCCGAAAGGGTTGGTCTCGGTAACCATCTGGGTGTCCGCTGTACCCAAGATGCCGTCTGCACCAGGATAGCGGAACGCCCACTGCCATTGCTGGCCCATGGCTTCGAATTCGGTAGCATCGTCCGGTGGAGTAACTATGCTAGCCCACACAAATAAGCCCGGTGCGAGCATCGCGACAACACCGACAGTGGTGATTACCGAAAGCCACACTTCCAATTTATGGTTCTCAGGTTCGTAAACCGCCTTATGGCCGGGTTTTTGCCGAAACTTGTACACGCAGTAGGCTAGGAATAGATTTAATAAGATAAATACTATTCCGGTAACCCAAAAAGTGACGTTGATAGTGAAATCGATTGATCCCCAATCGGCTGCAATATCTGTGAACCACCAAGGGCTGGCAAAATGGAAAATGACTGATCCAATTACCAACAAGAAAATAACGACCGCTAAAGCCATAAACCCGCCTTCCTTCTAAAAAATTACGAACGTATCCCAGGTGTCGTGGAGACAACGTATCGCCAAGCACTAGGGGAAATTAGTTGTTGTGTACATCGCGTTCCAGAGAAACAAGAGTTGAAGCTCAATGCCATCACTTTGTCGGCAGGTCTTAACAATGATTGCCCCCATTGCGGATCCCAATTCGAAGTTTTGACTCGCCGCCATCCTTGTAAATTATTATTATCTGGTTGGGGAAGTTTCAACTCTCTGGAAGCCTTGAAGTAACCCAAGAATTCAAAGATTTTTCGCTCTCCTCACGCGCACCGGAATGCTATAGAATATTGGTATTCACTGCAAGTGATCTGCGGCCTAAAACCCCTAAAACATGCACGAAATCAAGCATTTTTGACACCTTCCTGTCAGTGTCAAACTTGCGAAAGGGATTTGTACAAATTTTGCTAGAAAAACGCTTAAAACAACCTGCTAGTTCGAGGCAATGATCTTGAGATTCAAAGCCAAACATGATTGAATGCCCGCGCTTCGAAAGCACGACACAAAGGCGCGGCTCAATATCTGTTATAGTCCGCTCAAGAAACCCATTCTATTTAGCGTAAAAGTTGACCCGTGAACGAAATAGCTTCAAACATTGGTAGTAGCAGCTGGCGTGATTTCTACGAGATGTGCAAGCCCCGAGTTGTCATGTTAATGATCCTGACTTCTCTGGTCGGCATGTTCCTCGCCGTTCCGGGCATGGTTCCTCTAGATGTCCTTATTCTGGGCAACTTAGGGATTGCCCTAGTTGCCGGTTCGGGCGCGGTCGTTAATCACCTGATCGACCGAAAAATCGACATAATCATGAAGCGTACCCACAATCGACCAGTTGCGCAGGGTCGCGTGGAGCCGAAGCAGGCCGCGCTATTCGCGATTGTCATCGGTGTTGCAGGAATGGCAATTCTGCTATTATGGGTTAACCCACTGAGTGCCTGGCTTACGTTGGCATCCTTTGTTGGTTATGCATTTATCTACACGGGCTATTTAAAGCATGCGACGCCACAGAACATCGTTATTGGCGGTCTCTCCGGCGCTATGCCACCACTACTGGGCTGGTCTGCCGTAACTGGCACTATCGATGGTGGAGCGTTAATTCTAGTGCTAATCATATTTGCTTGGACCCCACCTCACTTCTGGGCTCTGGCTATTCACCGTAAAGATGAATATGCCAAATCGGGCGTGCCTATGTTGCCAGTTACTCATGGTGAGCACGTAACTAAGATTCATATCATCGTCTATACTTTAATGTTGGTAGTCGTCAGTGTCTTCCCATTCTTCTCCGGAATGAGCGGTTTGCTCTATCTCGTCTCGGCGCTTGCACTGGGTGCTGGTTTCATTGGCTGGTCCGGTTTGCTCATGTTTAAGCCAACACCAAGCACCGCAATGGATACTTTTCGTTACTCGATCGTCTACCTGGCCCTGCTTTTCATCGCCTTGGTTGTTGATCACTACCTGATTTAATCCAGAATTTCTCGCATGCAACTGACTACTAAGAGAAAGACAGTATTTATTGCCTTTCTAGCCTTCGATGTTCTTGTCGTTATAGCTCTGATCGCCCTCTTTCAGCTGCGTGGTGAAAGAACCCGTGAAGCGGCGCTACGTGAAATAGGCGTCACCATCTATCCCGAAGCTCGAACCCTGAGTGAATTTCGCCTGATCGACCAGAAGGGTGAATTCTTCACTAAAGTTGACTTACAGGGGAACTGGAATCTTGTTTTCTTCGGCTTCACGCACTGTCCGGATATTTGTCCTCTCACGATGGCCGAACTGGGTCAGTTTTATGCAGGCTTAGATTTTAACCAAGATGTAAAACCGCGCGTGTTACTCGTAACAGTAGATCCCGAGCAAGACAATCCTGAGTCGATGGCTGCCTATTTGGCAAACTACAACGAAGAGTTTATTGGGCTGAGTGGAGACCCTGGGCAGATTGCACAGTTGGCGGCACAGTTGTATGTTGGCTACGGGGACGCCGTTGAATCTGCGGCAGCTACAGCATCGCATGAACATGGTGGCCCACCGTCTGAAGTTGATGTCGCCCAGGGTAACTATTTAATTGAACATAGTGCCCACATCGCCGTAATAAATCCGCAGGGCGACTACTACGCAGTGATGCGAGCACCGCATCGTGACCAAGACTTGATAAAGGCTTTTCGTGAACTAGTTAAGTAAAACACTTAGTTTCTAGTCTTTAGAACGTTTGGATAAAAATAAAATACAAGAAAAATCAATGTAGCCACTACAACGATAGATGGCCCTACCGGCACATCGAAGTAGAATGCCGAAATCAAGCCTAGTACTACAGAGATACACCCTATAATACTCGCCCTTACTGCCATTTGCTCTGGCGTAGACGCCATCGAGCGCGCCGCCGCAGGGGGAATAATCAATAGCGAAGTTATTAACAACACTCCTACTATTTTCATCGATACTGCGATAGTTAATGCGATCAACAATACCATAATTAGATTTAGTCGATTTACGTTTGCGCCTTCAATTTCAGCTATTTCTGCGTGAACTGTAATTGATACGAAGTCATTCCAAAACACTGAAAGAACGATGGCAACAAGAGACACAACTACTAAAACCCAGATCAAATCAGCGTTGCCAATGGTGAGCAATGCACCAAACAAATAGGCTTCGAGATCGACTCGAACCGAATCGGCTAGTGCTAGTACCACGATGCCAAGTGCGAGGCTGCTGTGAGCTAAAATACCTAATAGAGTATCTGTAGAAATGGAGGGTCTTCGGTCTAACAAGGTGAGCAAGAAAGCGAAGACAAGGCAGCTTAATATTATACTTAGCTGCGGATTGCTATCGGTGAGCAAGCCCAACGCTATTCCAAGCAAGGCAGAGTGTGCGAGTGTGTCGCCAAAATAAGACATGCGGCGCCATACAATAAATGAGCCTAACGGTCCTGCCACTAGCGCAAGAGAAATGCCGGCAACTAGGGCATAAAGCACAAAATTCGTAGTAAAGAGCAGCATCATAGAATCAATCATGATCGTGTTCCTTCACGCTGCCGCCGATCCCGTGTTCGTGATCATGATGGTGGGTATAGACGGCAAGGTTTTGAGAGGCATTGGCGCCGAATAAGTTTAGATAGGCTGGGTCATTGGTAACGTGTTCGGGCTTACCGTGGCAGCAAATATGATGATTGAGACAGATGACCTCGTCGGTCGAAGACATGACCAAGTGGAGGTCATGAGAAATCATTAACACACCACAGCGATGTCTATCGCTAATCTCGCTAATGAGTTGATAGAGTTCTGCCTGCCCAGCCAGATCAACGCCCTGTGCAGGCTCATCGAGAATAAGCAACTCAGGTTTGCGCAGGAGAGCGCGCGCGAGGAGCACCCGTTGTAGTTCTCCGCCGGATATGTCCGTTAGTTGCCGGCCTTCGAGATGGCTTATCTTTAAGTCTTCCAAAGTGCTGGACAGTAAGGCTGTATCTTGTCTATTTGCAAGCTGAAGAAATCGGTTAACGGTTAGTGGCAGCGTGGGCTCTACATGGACTCGCTGTGGCATATAGCCGATTCGCAAGGCGGGCCGGTGATAGATGGAGCCGGAGTCAGGCTGGAGTAGTCCGAGGGCAATACGGACTAGGGTGGTCTTGCCGGCCCCGTTTGGGCCGATCAGGGTGACTATCTGTCCTTCCTCTATAGTGAGGCTTATGTTTTCGAGGATCTTTTTCTCAGCAAAATCCTTGTTAATCGATTTTGCCGCAAGCAGGACACCAGGGGCATTAGTGCCGGTGGAAGAATGAGAGGCTGGATTACTACTAGTATCGGAAATATCCATTCGAATTACTCGCTACAGCCTTTGCAATCTAAACATTAGATTTTATGACTTTCTTACTTTTAGGTTTCTCGCCTTTACATTCTTACTCGCGTAGGAGCAGGCGGGACAATGAGTTATCATAGCATTGATGTCAAAACTTTCCTTTGTCGCCAGAGGCTTTTGAGCCCGTACTGCTTGATAAATTCCTAATGCCTAAATTCTATTTGATTGTACTGTTAACTACCCTTCTTTGTTCGCCAAGCCACGGTGATGTGAGCATCGTTACTACTATAAAGCCGCTTCAAATGATTGCCGAGGCCATTGTGCAGGAATATGGCAGGGTTTCCTCTATTGTGGATCCGCAGCAATCACCACACCACTTCACTGTGTCACCCTCTGATCGCATCAAACTAGCTCGGGCCGACATGGCAATATGGATAGGCCCTAGCTTTGAAACCCACTTTAGCGACTTTTTTGTACAGAGTGAGTTTCAAGCGAAGACAATAACCGTTATTGACACGCCGGGGCTGCAATTGCATACCGTTGGAGATGGGCAGCTTGATGCCCATCTGTGGCTAGATAGTTCAAACGCACTACGCATTGCCAAAGCGATTGCTGAACACACCGCTGAAATGGATCCAGCCAACGCAACATCCTATCGCCAGAACCTGGAAAAATTTGGCCGTAAAATCGAAAGCACAAACCAGCAAATTGCACAAAAATTTCAGACGCCATCGACGAAGAACTACGCGGTTTACCACAATGCCTACCAGTATTTTGAACGGCAGTTTGGCCTGCAACATGGCATGGTCATCTTGGCGGACCCGGAAGTCCAGCCAAGCATTAGCGAAATGATTACGCTTCGAAGCCAAGTGAACGAGCAGCGACCGTCTTGTTTGTTATTGGAGTTCGATTCGAACTCGGACTTGGTTAACACAGTTTTAAACGGCCACGAATTGAAACTAATTACCGTAGACCTGTTAGGCAGCAACATAAACTTGAGTGCAAATGCCTATAGCGAATTTGTCGCAAACCTAGCAGATGATTTTTACCAGTGCCTTTACGAATAGGCGCAGCATAAAACCAAATTTGTACGAACTTGGAAAAGGAAAGTAAGTTGGCCGAATCAAAACAGCTCATTCTTGTAGATGGATCCTCGTATCTGTTTCGTGCATTCCATGCACTGCCGCCTCTGGTAAGTAGCAAAGGCCAGCCGACGGGGGCAGTGAAGGGTGTTATCAACATGATTCGTAGCCTTATAAAGAACTATGAGGAAAGCAATATCGCGATTGTTTTTGATGCCAAAGGCAAAACTTTTCGCAGTAAAATTTATACTGAATACAAAGCAAACCGGCCACCAATGCCGGACGAGCTTCGTTCACAGATACAACCGATACATCAGATTATTGAAGCGATGGGCTTACCACTTTTAATTATCAGCGATGTAGAAGCGGACGATGTAATTGGTACGCTTTCTGAGCAAGCAACCGAAGCTGGCATTTCAACTCTTATCTCCACGGGCGATAAAGATCTTGCTCAACTCGTGAACGACAACGTTACGCTCATCAACACCATGACAAACGAGATCCTCGATAGTGAATCCGTTGTTTCGAAGTTCGGTGTGGCGCCGGACAGAATAATCGACTATCTCGCGCTCATGGGTGACAAGTCAGACAATATTCCAGGTGTGCCGAGTGTCGGCCCGAAGACAGCCGTTAAGTGGTTGCAGGAATACGGCTCAATGGAAGGCGTTATTGAGAATGCCGAAGCTGTAGGCGGAAAAGTTGGAGAGAAACTGCGCGAAAATATCGACCTGCTTAGGCTTTCTTACGAGCTCGCAACCATAAAAATGGATGTAGCTCTAGATGTAAAGATACCCGAGCTAGTAGCGGCTGAAGAGGACAAACAGAAGTTACACGAGCTTTTCACAGAAATGGAGTTTAAGTCCTGGATAAAGGAATTAGAGGAACAAGGCGTAGCTGGCTCACCGAATAGTAAGAAGGCAGCAAGTGCAGAATCAGTAATCGAAAAAGTCGATGTGTCGATTGCAGAGGAAGACATAAATTATAAGTTAGTTTTAGATGCCAAGGAATTCGCATCCGTGATTGATAAGGTTTCAGCGTCATCAGTTTTTGGCATCTCATTAGAAACGATCGGTGATCATTTTCTTGATCAAAAAATACTCGGTATCGCAATCTGTGTCGACATGGGCAAGGCCTTTTACATCCCGTTTTTACATGACTACGATGATGTGCCAGTGCAGCTCGATAGTGCGGATTGCCTCGCTCAGTTAAAGCCAGTACTGGTGAATCCATCGATCAAAAAAATCGGTTTCGACCTGAAGCAGGTTGATCATGTGCTGAAAAATTACGAGATTAACTTACAGCCGATCAAAAACGATGTGCATCTCGCGTCGTATGTCGCTAATTCTGTCGCGACGAAGCATCAACTGCCACAGATTGCTAAGAACTATCTAGAGGTGGCGCCCATAGAAATCGACAGTCTGCTAGGCAAGGGTCAGGGCAAGTTGACCAAAGAGCAAGTAGCGCTTTCGGACTATGCGCCTTATGCAGCACAAAAAGCAGATCACATCGTGCGCCTGTCTGCGATCTTACAGCAAACCCTGAGTAGCAACGGCAACTTGCTAGGGCTGTATCAATACTATGAATTACCACTTATCGAAGTGCTGAATAAAGTAGAACGCAACGGCATTCGCGTTGATGCGGTTGCACTTGCAAAACAGAGTATGCAGCTAGGCAAGCAACTAGAAAAGCTGCAGCTTCAAGTTTTCGAGATAGCAGGAGAAGAATTCAATTTGAGTTCGCCGAAACAACTGCAAACAATATTCTATGAGAAGCTAGAACTGCCTATTTTAAAGAAAACGAAGACCGGTCAACCGTCAACAGCCGAGCCTGTATTGCAAGAGTTAGCGCAAGATTACGAAATGCCGAAGCTTATTCTAGAGCATCGATCACTGAGCAAACTGAAGTCGACCTATACGGATAAACTACCGCTCGAAATTAATAAAGGCACTGGGCGAATTCACTCGTCCTTTCAGCAGGCAGTCGCAGCCACTGGTCGTCTGTCATCTACCGATCCTAACTTACAGAACATTCCTATCCGCACCGCCGAGGGGCGACGCGTTCGACAGGCATTCGTCTGCGACCCAGGCAATAAAATGCTGGCAGCGGACTATTCTCAGGTGGAACTTAGAATCATGGCGCATCTTTCCCAAGACGAGGGATTACTCAGTGCGTTTTCCAACAGCCAAGATGTTCACAAGGCAACAGCAGCCGACGTTTTCGGCGTAGCTCTGGATGAGGTCAGCATTGAGCAAAGGCGAAGCGCGAAGGCAATTAACTTCGGTTTGATTTACGGCATGTCCGCTTTCGGTCTTGCCAATCAGTTAAACATTAGCCGTGGGGAAGCAGCGCAGTATGTCGAGCGCTATTTTGAAAAATACCCCGGCGTTAGAAAGTACATGGACGAGACTCAGGCCTTGGCCGACGAAAAGGGATATGTCGAAACCCTATTCGGTCGACGCCTCTACCTACCGGACATTCACGCCGGCAATGGTATGTTAAGAAAGGCCGCGCAACGCACGGCGATCAATGCGCCTATGCAAGGCACAGCCGCCGATATTATCAAAAGAGCGATGATTGATATCGATCATTGGCTAGCAATGGGCGATATTGATGCGCGCATGTTATTGCAGGTGCACGATGAATTGGTATTCGAGGTGAGCGAGAAAGATCTCGACCAGCTCACCCAGGGCGTAAAGTTTCGAATGACATCGGCGGCGGCATTGGATGTGCCTCTGATTGTCGATGTTGGTGTTGGAGATAACTGGGACGAGGCGCACTAACTTGTATCTAGAAGGGGACACTAACAACTTAACAACTTAAATCTGCGCCTGGAGATAGTTAACCACTTAATATTACTTTAAGTTGTTAAGTTGTTAGTGTCCCCTGCCTCATCCCCTGCCTCATCGATCATATCTGGCGAAGTTAGCCAGTCGTCAAGTTTTGTTCTTGCCTCTTCAACGCCGACATTTTTTAGTGAAGAGAATAACTGCAGCGTCACATTGTCCAACGCAGCAACCTCTTTCTGCACGGCCAGCAGTGTATTTTGTGCTGCACCTCTTTTCAATTTGTCCGATTTGGTTAGTAAGATATGTAAAGGTAGATCGGATTGCACGGCCCAATCGATCATCATGCGATCGAACTCTTTAAGCGGATGTCTAATATCGCTGAGCAGGATCAAGCCAACCAGCGCCTCGCGCTGACGTAGATATTGTTCCAGCTCGCGCTGCCACTTGTTTTTAACTTTGAGTGGTACTTTGGCAAAACCGTAACCGGGCAGATCCACCAAGTGCCTGCCTTCGCTCAAGGCGAAGAAGTTAATGAGCTGAGTGCGTCCGGGCGTTTTACTGATACGGGCGAGGCGATTATGGCCAGTTATCGTGTTTATCGCGCTAGATTTACCTGCGTTCGAGCGACCAGCAAAGGCAACTTCGGCTAGAGAGTCGTCCGGGCAGGCCTTGAGGTTTGCGGCACTTATTACGAATTCGACCTGATTAAAATTCATTTTTCTAATACCTTTTGTAAAATTTTTACTCTTCGCACGCAGTTCAGAGATCCAATGGTGCATTTTCTATCGTCGAATGCGAGGATAAATAGAGTCACTGCGCAAATTACGTTATAATTCGCGACCGCGATTTAGTGATCTTGTGCCCGAATCGCTGCGAGTTAGAAGGGGACACTAACAACTTAAAGTAGCAATAAGTGGTTAAGTATCTTCGGACGTGGATTTAAGTTGTTAAGTTGTTAGTGTCCCCTGCCTACTGGCTGGATCGTTAGTTTATCTGAATTTGTTGGAAGTGACCGGGAAAACCCATGAAGAAAATAGTAATAGCAGTACTTGCAGGCGCATTTTTAGGCCTACTACCTAATTTACTCCTCGCTCAGGGCGACGCTGCCGCGGGACAGGCTAAATCTGCCCTGTGTGGCTCATGCCACGGAGCGGACGGAAACAGTCCTTTGGCGATGAACCCGAAACTTGCGGGCCAGAGCGCCAGATACATGGTTAAACAGCTTCGGGACTTTAAATCAGGTGCTAGATCTGGCGCCACTATGGCTGCCATGGTGTTGTCGCTAAGCGATCAAGACATGGAAGATATCGCAGCTTGGTACTCTTCGCAGCAACCCACCCTACAAGGTGCTGATCCTGAGTCGATTGAATTGGCTGAAAGGCTCTACCGCGCGGGTAACTCCGAAATAGCCGTTGCTGCTTGCTCGGCTTGTCACTCACCTACAGGAAAGGGTAATGCACCTGCTGGATTCCCGTTACTAAGCGGTCAGCATGCAGAATATACACTGCAGCAATTGAAGGATTTCAGATCGGGAGCTCGTCAGAATGACGGCGGCGAGATGATGAGAACTGTCGTTGAGCGTCTTACCGATAAAGAACTAGAGGCCTTGGCCAGCTACGTTTCTGGCCTCAATTAGTCCTAAAATAGGCTTGAACGAGCCTCCAAACACCTCGCGAATCGATTATTGTGCTGAACCGGTCATGTATCGGTGTTAATGGGATAGCGGGGATCGAAACGCTGTGATAATGTTTTTACAGTGTAAATTGTAATTCGTAAAAATTAATAGATAGATTACCTAGCTAACAAGACAGCTAAGAGACGGAGTTAAACAATGAAGCGATCAATACAGGTTTTAACCTTTGTACTGCTAATGCCCCTGGCATTTTCTAGCTTTGCTCAGATAGAAAGATTCGTTGCAGGCACTCATTACACTGAGCTTGCTGCGCCTGCAAATACCAATGACTCAAGCAAGATCGAGGTACTGGAAGTATTTTGGTACGGCTGCTCTCACTGCTTTAGATTCGAGCCGCTAATAGCGAATTGGGAAGCAACAATGCCCGCAGACGTTGATTTTGGGCGCTTTCCGGCCATGTGGAACGGCCTGATGGAAGTACATGCTCAGGTTTACTACACAGCAGAGGCGATGGATGCCCTGGACATCGTGCATGAGCATGTTTTCAATGCGATCAATATAGAAGGCAACCGACTGCAGAACGAAGGCCAAATAGGAGCCCTTTTTGCGAAATATGGGATTAATGAAGACGAATTCGCCAAGTCCTTCAACTCATTCTCTGTGCGCACCAAGGTAAACCAAGCTAAGCAGCGCATGCAGGCTTACGAGATTCGCAGCACGCCAAACATGATAGTTAATGGCAAGTACCTCGTCGCCACTGGGCAGAGCGTGTTAACTCAGGCAGATATGCTTGAAGTGGTTGATTTTCTTGTAGAAAAAGAGAGGCAGCAGCTCTCAAGCAACGGCGAATAAGACCGCGTTCACCAATACCAAGGCCGCTCTGAGCGAAATCAGAGCGGCTTTTTTTATGTCTGCCAAATAGATTTAAGTGATTGTCTCGAGATAAGCCACTCTGCGCGGCTACCCTTGTGCTATCGATTTTCTTTAGAACAAATTTACGTCTTAAAACTATTTTGCCGATATAAGAGTCTTACATCAGTGATTTAACAATTTATTCAATAGTTTAGCGCCGAATTGAGGTGCTGAATTTCCCGGCTCGAAGTTACTAGGCTTCATGACCGAAAATTTTTAGTAAGAACAAACCCTATGCCCAGCTTTGCATTCGACTACTCGCAGTGGCGAGAACAATTGACGGCCTATCTACCGCCGCAGGTAAGGACCTTGATAAAAGGTGCTTCCGGGCGCGACCTCGTCAAGAAGATCGAAACTAGCTTCCTGCTTTACGATAATAAGATTGTCCATTTGGAAACTAGGGCTGCTGTTGAGATTAAAAGTACTGATGCCCTGTCGATAGCCGCGGCCTGCGCAGAATTACTAACAACACTTTCCGCCGAACAACGCAAAGAATGCGCTGCTTTGTTGCTATTGCCAGCGAATTTTTTCGTCGCAACGACAACGACAATGCCCGGAGTTTCGAAAGAAAATCTGGCTTCTGCACTAAAACTTCAAGCCGATAGTATTCTGCCCAGTCTAGAGGAACCCCTATCTCTGGCTATCAACTCACTGTCGGCAGCGCTAGGCGATGAACACCTCGCGCTGTGGATGCTAGAGACAACATTGACCGATCTATTTGAAGCCTTCGCAGCGAAGGATATTTTTCTTGCAGCGGTAAAGCCGCGCTTTATGAATGGCAGTGGTGAAAACAGAAACGAAAGCGGCGAGAAAATTAGAATCCTAGACGTGGATGCCGAAACTGAAACCTGCGCAGTTATAGAAGACAGTATTCTCAAATCTCTGCTTCACGTGCGCAAGCAAGACCTACAACAAGAAGTGTTTCAGCAACAGTGGCAGGAAGCACTGGCAGAAGACTCTTCTGAAAACGTAATCGAGTTGGTTGAGGGTTCAAACTACTTCTCTCGAATAGATGCTCAAGCGAATCAGGAATATTGTTTCTTTCCACATGGTGCATTACACGCAACGCGGAGAACGGCCCAAGGTAAACAATACATCGCGGCAGCTGCTGCCGTGCTTGCCGTTCTTTTTATTGCCGCTGCTCCTTTTATTTTACAGTCGATCGAATTTAGATCCTTAGCAGCCACGTTAGAAATGCAGAGAGAGATGGCAAGCGATGCGCGACAAGACCAAGCTGCTGTTGTCAGTTTCGAGAACGAATGGGGATTGATTAATGACTTTCCCCAGCAGCGATTGCGTGAGGCGATGTTTACGTTACAGAATATATTGAGGCCCGACACGCTGACCTCGATGGAAGTGTCAGAGGGTCTAATAAAAATTCAGGGAAGTAGCAACGAACCACAGGCTATATTGCAACGCTTGGAACAGGACCCGATGTTTACCGAAGTCGTTTTCTCCCGAGCAACTAACAACCAAAGATACTATATCGATCTAAGAATAAGCACGGTAAATTTCGAGGGCTACATGGTGCGCTACTTTCCCGATGAGTAATCGGCGAACAGTACAACCGAGAAGAAATAATAGTGATGCAAATATCTAAACGCGAAAGAAATATTTTGATACTAGCGGCGATCGTGGCTCTGCTATTCGTGGCCACTAGTGGCTGGCCAGCGCTTACATCTGTGTATGCCCAAAGGCAGGGCAATATCGAAAGCGTGGAGATCGATATTGCCCGGGAACAACGCTTAATAGAGAACACTGGCAGTTGGCGTGAGCGCCGCGTCGAAGTTGAGTCGCAGATTGCCGAACTGAATCGCCAGTCTTTCACCGGCGAGACGATTCCTATCGTCGAGGCGAATATCCAGCGCGAGCTCTCATTGCAGGCTCGAGATTCTGGCATCACAGTAAGTTCGACGCGCCTAGCCGATCGCTTAGTTACAGATGCTTGGCTATTTATTCGGCAGGAGATGTCGTTTCGCACTAGTGATCAAGCGAACACGGCTCGCTTCTTGGAGAGACTGGAAAATTCAGTGCCAAGGCTTAGAGTGACTGCATTGAATGTAAACCGAAGCCGAAATCAATACAGCGGTTCGATTACAGTCGTTGGCTTTGCCCGAAGTGAAGGCCTTGTTGTAGAGGCTACGAGTAACAGATGACTGATTACGGTAATAAAGGGCTAGTAGAGGAGTCGTCAGCAATGACACTCGCCATTTTCGGGCAGCTACTAGAGCCGCAAGGCATCGTTCCTGCACAAGACTTTTCTGAATCCGCGAGGCTCATTTGTGAATACACGCCAAGTATAGAATTGCGTGCGCAGATACGCTTCATCTTGAACCAGGAAATTCAGTTCGGCGTCGGTGCCGCCGACGAAGTGCGCCGGTTGATGCGTCACTGGCGCGCGGCGCTCTCGCCGCAGATCGACAACACAGACGAAGATCTTTTTGTCTCTGGTTTTGCCGACGATGAGGCGCTCGCCGACCTGGCATCGGAAGCGCCAATCATTCGGTTAGTAAATCACCTCTTCGCGCGCGCACTTGATCTCGATGCGAGCGACATACATTTTGAGCCTAACGAGAATCATCTGGATATTCGCTGTCGCGTGGACGGCATTATGATACGCATCGAGCGTCTACCTATTAATATACATACCGCTGTTGCGTCGCGCTTGAAACTTATGGCGAAGCTAGACATCGGCGAGAAGCGCTTACCGCAAGATGGCCGCATAGATTATAAGATAGGCAATAAGCAACTTGATATGCGTGTGTCGACTCTGCCGGGCGTGCACGGTGAGTCTGTTGTATTGAGAATATTAGATAGAAGCGATACGGCGGTAAGTCTGAAGCAGTTGGGAATGCCTGATAAAATTCTCGACCAGTATCAAAATATCGTCACTCAGCCTCATGGCATGGTGTTGATAACAGGCCCTACAGGTAGCGGTAAAACGACCACGCTGTATGCGACGCTAGAGAAGATAAACAATGAGAAGCAAAAAATAATTACCGTTGAAGACCCCGTTGAATATCAACTTGACGGTATCACTCAGATTCAAGCGAACGCTAGCATTGGGTTAAGTTTTGCACAGGGCCTACGTTCTATCGTTAGACAAGATCCCGACGTGCTGATGATCGGTGAGATTCGCGATCATGAGACGGCGGAGATCGCGATCGAATCGGCACTCACCGGCCATCTTGTTTTTTCAACGCTACACACTAACGATGCAGCTGGAGCGGTAACACGGTTGCAAGACATGGGCGTACAAGGTTATCTAATTAGTTCCAGCATGCTGGCTATACAGGCACAGAGACTAGTTAGGCGCGTCTGTACTGACTGTGCCGAAACTCATCCATTAAGTACAGACGAAGCCGCGGCGCTAGATATTGACGTGAATTCGATTAGCGAGGTTCGACGAGGCAGTGGTTGTGAGCGCTGTGGAGAGACTGGCTATCGGGGCCGCGTGGGCCTTTATGAGTTGCTGATCATGAGTGATGCGATTCGTCATCACATCGCCTCGGGAGCAGATGCGAATACCATTCGTGACGAGGCAATCATCGAGGGGATGAAAACCCTCAGGCAGGACGCCCTCGAAAAGTTAGCAAGTGGGATGACTACGCCTGAAGAAGTGGTGCGGGTAACCAGAGCAATATGAGCGCACTGTATTTTAAATATCAGGCCTTCGATGCTCAAGGCAAAGTGCTGAACGGTCAGCTGAGCGCTGATACGGAGCGCGAAGCTGTGCGCATCTTGAAGGGCAAGAATTTAACACCGGTCAAGATACAAGAAACCAAAGAAGCCGCTGAGAAAATTCGCCGCAAACGGATCTCGCAGGCAGACGTGCTGGATTTCACCAATGGCCTGTGCACTCTTGTTGAGGCTCGGGTGCCGATCGATAGGTCTCTACGACTGCTAGAAGGTATTACAGAATCATCCGCAATGCGCGAACTTGTTGTGGATCTGCTGCGTGAGGTGAAGGAAGGCAAGAGCCTTGCCGAGGCGATGGAGGTTCACCCGAAAGTTTTCAGCAAGATGTACATCAATATCGTACGCGCCGGTGAAGAAGGTGGCATTTTAGATAAGATGTTACCCGAGCTTGCAGAATTTCTTGAAACCAGTGCCAAGACCCGGCAGGCAATTATTTCGGCAATGATCTATCCGATCGTGTTGCTGATTACCGGCGTACTCTCTGTTGTTTTACTATTAGTTTTTGTAGTTCCCCAGTTTGCCGCGATGTTCGAAGATGCGGGCAGTGAGATTCCGGCCTCGGCGGCCTTCCTGCTCTCTTTAAGTAGCGGTATTCAGCGCTTCGGCTACCTTATTATCGTGTTCATAGCTCTTTTGGTTTTCTTCTGGAAACGCTTAGACAAAGAACCGGCATCGAAATTAAAGAAAGATAGCTTCATGCTGTCATTGCCGATTATGGGCAAGCTGATCCTTTATAAAGAGTGCGCAGTCTTCGCGAGAACACTAGGTGCCCTATTAGGAGCGGGTATCCCTTTAATTCGTGCGCTACGTGTGTCCAGAGAAGTTGTTGGCAATACCATTCTGGCGACATACCTGGTTCAGGTAGAAGAGGACGTAAGAGGTGGCGCGGGACTCGGCGCCTCATTAGAGAAGACGAATCAATTCCCAACGCTGCTGCATCAGTTGGTTGCCGTCGGTGAGGAATCAGGCCGAACGGCCAACATATTGATCAAGTCCGCGGCCACATTCGACACGACCGTGCGTAATCAAATATCTAGTTTGGTGGCTGCTTTGCAGCCTGCCCTGATTATAATTCTCGCCATAGCAGTTGGCGGTATAACCATCACTATGCTTTCAGCTGTATTCAGCATGAATGCGGTGGATTTCTAAATCTCGGAGAACATTGTGAAGTCTATGCAAATTCTACAAGCAACAAAAAACCCTCTAGCACTTCTGCTAGTTGGTTTCGCGCTTTCCTCTTGCGCTGTATTGGATGCACAGTCCGGTGCTAGCAATGGCGGGCAGTCGAGTAGCAGCTCAGTTGCGCGAAAGGCGACGAGCCGGAACGCGGCTGTTGTAGTGCCCCAAACAGACGACAATATTGCGGCTGAGCAACAGGCAATCATCAATGAGATTAACCGGGACGGCGCCGCCTTGCAGTACGATGGCGTTCCGCAACTCGGACCTATCCCTGTAGAGTCTCTTACCGAGAACGTCGTCGAATTCAATTACGAGCAGGCAGATCTTCGGCTCGTGTTGGAAGAACTTGCCGCTGCTTTGGACGTGAGTATTGTTATCGATCCTACGATCGACAGCAAAGTCAGTATTCGGACCTCCTCGGCACGCCCTTTGAGCCAGGAAGATATTTGGCCGTTAGTTCGATTGTTAACTCGGGACGCAGGTGTAGTCCTAAATCGTGTGGGCAATGTCTACAATGCGCGCAAGATTAACAGCGCTCTGCCAGCAGAGATAGCGACGCCAGACACGCTGGGTCAAGGCACTGCCGCGCGGATCCTACAGATCACGCCACTTACCTTCATCTCTACTGAGTCTGCAGTGCAAGTTATCGAGCCGCTTCTCGCGCCAGATGGGCAGGTGAGAACTCTGGTTGGCAACGGCACGTTAGCTATATCGGCGAGCGAATCCCAATTGCAACGCATCAACGAATTGTTGTTCCTCGTCGATGCAGACCCATTTCAGAATCAGGGGATTCATCTTTATCAATTATTTAATGCCAATGCGCTGGAAGTTGCCGAGGAGTTAACCGAGATTCTCTTACTTATCGAGGGTGAAACCCCGGCCTATCAGGTAAAGGGAATAGAACGGATCAATGGGATTCTTGTGACAGCGCCAGCAGCACGCGGCTTCGAGGAGATCTCTCGTTGGGTACAAATTCTAGATTCGGTCGGCGAGGAACAAGTGGAGCAATTATTTCACTATCAGGTAAATAACCTGAGTGCGGTGGAGCTTGCAGAAACTTTATCTGAGGTATTTGAGGATAACGATGATGAGGCGCCGGCAGTCGCGAATCGCGGTAACGACATTGAAAATAACACGCTAGATTCTGTTGAGCTCGCAGATGGGGTTGCAGTTGTTACAAATAATACAGTCGTTTCAGCAAACCTAAGCTTGAAGATCGTGGCAGACGAAGCGACAAACAGTTTGTTAATTCGAAGTACGGCGCGCGATTACAGACAGTTACTCACGACTATCAATCAACTCGACGCGGTTCCATTGCAGGTGATGATCAATGCCGTAATCGCGCAGATCACGCTCAGCGAGGCGACTAAGTTTGGTGTGGATTGGTCGCGCATAGCCGCTAACAGCGCGGTTGACCCAATTTCTACCAACGCATCGACCGATTTTGTACCGCGCCTTGGTGGTTTGTTGTTCACCAAGTCCTTCATCGATGGTGCCTCGCAAGTTGATGCAACACTGGAAGCGATCGCCATTAACAACGACGTGCAATTGCTCGCTCGGCCATCGCTCACTGTGGCAAATAACCAGGAGGGTGACATTCAGATCGGCTCGCAAGTCCCTGTGGAGCAGGGTCAGTCTATTGGCACCGGCGGCATCGCTACGACCAACATCCAGTACCGCGATACGGGCATCGTGTTGTCGATCACGCCGCAGATAAATAACGACGGTATCGTGAATTTGATTATTCGGCAGGAATTATCTTCAGTTGATGGCGGCGCAACTGGGGTAAACAACAACCCTGTGTTCAATAATCAGGAGATTAATACGACGGTTGTCGTGCGCAATGGCGAGAACGTGGTGCTCGGTGGATTGATTCAGACAGACACTGAGAGTTTGAATGCCGGTGTCCCTGGCCTGAATCGATTACCGGTGCTGGGCAGGCTGTTCTCCTATCAACAGGAAAGTGTAGAGCGCCGTGAACTGTTCATCGTGTTAAGGCCCGAGATCATTAATCTGAACGCCGAAACAGGGTTAGAATATCAGGATATCCTCGACCGATTCGACATGGCATCCGATCTAGTCGAAGCATCTGATTTCTAGACAAAAGGTATTAATCATGAACTACCCGAGTGACAAAAATTTAATTAAGCAGTTGCAGCAAAATGGTGGATTCACGCTCATCGAAATTCTCGTGGTGATGGCTATCATCGCGATGTTGGCGGTAATGGTTGCGCCGAACTTGTTTAATCAGCAGGCTGGCGCGATGCGCGATGTCGCCAGGACAGAGATTGCCACACTGGAAGCGGCGTTAGATATTTATCGGCTTGATGTCGGTGAGTATCCAGACACTCTGGACGGCTTGATGGAGGATGATACCGACAGAGCATCTTGGAACGGTCCTTATCTGCGCAGAGCAGTGCCCACTGACCCTTGGGACAATGAATATATCTATGAAGGCAATGGACGTGAGTTCACACTGCTATCCTACGGAGCCGACGGCGTGAGCGGGGGCGAAGAAGATGACGCCGATATTGGCCTGTAGAACGGCCGCCTTTGTCAATCCTAGGCAAGTTACGCCTAAACAGCAGCGTGGCTTCACGCTACTCGAAATAATTCTCGTGCTCGCCATCATTGCCACGGCTAGCATCATGGTAGTCCCGAACCTCGGCGGCTTCGAAGCCCGCACTTTCAGTACCCAAGTTCGGCAGGCCCAATCACTGCTCAACTATGCAAGACGCACGGCGGTAATTTCTGGGCAAGCCAGCACCGTTAGCTTCAATGTATTGCCTGCTGATGAAATGGCGCGGTTAGACTCCGAAGAGAGGTACGCCAGCCTCAGCAATAGCGTAGCGCAGTGGAACGGTGCCGGTGTCGATCTGCGCTTTCGCGATAGTACTGACAGAGAAATCGAGATTCAGGGGAAAACAGAAGTGACGTTCTACCCTGAAGGTGGAAGCACTGGCGGCACGCTACTCTTCGTTCAGGATGATCAAGCAGGCGTCATCTCAGTCGATCCGTTCACCGGCAGTGTCTCCAGCGGCGACCCCGACAGAGAATAGCGATGAAAAAACCACACAACTCTCAAGCAGGCTTTACTCTTCTGGAAGTAATAGTGGCGCTCACGATTACTGGATTTGTACTTGGCGGGCTGTTCTCTCTGGTCGGAGGTAGCAAGCAACTCTCGTGGCGCGCAGAACAAAGCTTGATACAGGCCACGCGCATTCGGGCTGTTACCAATTTTGCCCTTCTAGAAAATGAATACTCGGACGTCGAAGAGATACTTCAGGACGATAGCTATCAGATTCGCGCTTTGGATCTATTGGAAGACCCAGAGCGAAAGACACAGGGCTCTGTGCATGCATTCCAAGCCTACGAAGTAGTCAATCGAGAGCGCAACGAGGTAATTGCGGGAAGCCGTTGGATTCAATTGGATCTTCCACAGTAGGGGCCCATGCGAATAGTTAAAACAAGTGTTACCAAGAAAGACAAGCAGGTAGGTTTTACTTTAGTAGAAATAATTCTTTCCCTAGGGTTGACTGCATTGCTGCTCGGTTTGTTGAGCTCCGGTGTTTACATTGTGGCAGATGACTGGAATAGAAACACCGATGTGTTAGATGAAAGCCTAGACCAGGCGCTGGCGGTGCTGCAGATAGACCGTGCGCTGCAGGGTGCTTTTCCGCATAGCTATACGAACTTTGACACGCTCGGGCGTGAGATTTATTTTCACGGGGAAGATGACACGCTTAGTTTCGTATCGACGATCTCTCCGCAGCGTAGCCCAGGGCTAACTGTTTGGGAGATGTATTCCGTGGCAGACGAAGGCGTTTATCTGAGTCTTGTTCCAGCATTCAGCGACAACCCTACCCAAAGGCTAAGCGAGAGCGAACCGATTCTGGTGTTAGAAAACTATACTGCACAGTTTAGCTATCTCTATCAGGACCTGAATGAGGACAGGCTCTGGATCGATGAATGGTTCGGCGAAGAGGAGCTGAGCCTTCCTCTGGCAGTGTATGTTCACTTTATTCCCGAGCGAGACTTTGAGGATGTGAACGAAGAGTTAGAGATAGTCGCGCGCATTAAAAACAATCAGCATCGAAGTATTCGTCCGACGACGAATACCGTTTTGTGATTGGCATGCGAAATCTATCTAAACAAACCGGCTCGGTCATTATAATCGTCTTATGGACGGCAGTCCTACTGACGGTGTTAGTTACCGCTATGGCGGGCAAAGTAAGGCTATCGGCGCAGACAGCGGCGCATAACCGCGATGCTAGTCAGGATTGGGCGCAGCTAATGGCTAGCGTTAATTTCGCCGAGATGGAACTCATGCTGGAGCGTATGCCGGCACCTATAGATCAGCAATTAGAGGAATCCGAAGAAGGCGAGATACTGAATCCTTTGCACCGTTATGATGGTGAGGCGTTGGAGTTAAATTACGGGCTACCTGAGAACATGGTAGTTCGTATCTACGACCATGCGGGAAAGATAAACCTGAATCGAATACCACGCCGCAACATGCAATTGCTCATCGAAAAACTACTGGGCGGGGACGCCGCCGAGCCAGAAGAGGTGCAAGACCTGCTCGCCGCCTGGACAGATTGGACCGATTTGAATGACTTGGAGGGGCTGAACGGTGCGGAGAAGGACTACTATCTGGAACTTGATCAGGCCTACGTCCCTCGCAACAACCCCGAGCTGGACACGGTAGAAGAAATTCTACACGTGCGGGGGTTTGCTCAATTGCTTGAGGGTATCAATTTAGATGCAGCATTCACTATTTACGGCAACACGCGAACCGTAAACCTCAATGTAGCAACTCGAGAAGCAATGCGACTACTGCCAGGGCTGGACGACGAGCTAATCGAGACAATAATCGCTTTTCGAGAACTCGAGGATATAAGCAATCGTGCAGAGATAGCTGAAATTGTGCCATTCGAGAATCTCCAGGAATTAACTCAATGGGTAGGGACGAACACCTCAAACATCTATTCCATCTTTGTCTACCCGAAAGCGGCGTTCAGCGGCACTGTGTTAACGAGCCAGCCATCGGATTCTCTAGAGCTTGATGGGGATGAAGTTGAGCCGCAGGACTCCGTGCGTCAGGCCTATATGGAGATCGTAGAAGTAAGCAGCGGCAATGCCTTGCCTAGAATTTACAAGGTAGACCCTTACGGCATGCTGCCTGATACAGCGAAGGCTAGAATTGAAGAGTATGGGATCGAGCTTAAGAGCCTCTGAGCAAGGCTATGGCTGTGTTGTCTCTAGCCTTTATCGAGCTGCCACGCGCATTTCATGATCATCGGCCCGACACCCTTGTTTGGCTCCATGGTCAGCAGTTTACTGAACTTAGTTTCATACCAGAGCAGACCGCTCTTATCGGCGAGACCACCGAGTGCATAGAACTCGCCTACTCGCATGGCGACCTTCTCGACAACAAGCGAAACCTTAAAAACGTCTCCCTTTGAGAATGAGCCAATTTCTATCTCATCGTCATTGGTAGTAAGGAAGGAAGCAATCGGCTCCTCGGCAGACTTCATGAAGGCGAAGCCGAAATGCCCTTCCATATTCTCTACTAGAACCTCTACTTCCATTTCCAACAGCACGTCACTAAGCGGCTTGATTGCGGTGATGTCATTACCGTCCGTTGACTTAACACAGATAGAATTGATACGGCAGTCCTGCACCTCTTCTTTTTGTGCCGCCTCAGAAGCACGAAGCTCCCCGGGGATGTCTTCGCGAATACTGCTATAGGTTTTCTTGTTGTTGCAGAAGTCTTCGTAGTGCCCCACTACCTTGTCGCTGTCACCAATCTCTTGGATCTTGCCCTTATCTAACCAGATAGCGATATCGCATAGCTCTTGCACGTGAAACATGGAGTGACTACAGAACACCATCGTCTTGCGCTGCATACGAAACTCATTCATACGCTGCACGCACTTCTTTTGAAACGCCATGTCACCAACCGATAGGGCCTCATCGATGACGAGGATATCTGGGCGCACCATAGTCGCGATAGAGAACGCGAGTCGAACATACATGCCCGATGAGTAAGTCTTAACTGGCCTATCGATGAAATAGTCGAGCTCGGAGAACGCAATAATGTCCCTTTCCATCTCGGCGATGTTGTCATCGGGCACACCTAATAAAGCGGCATTAAGATAGATGTTTTTGCGACCGGTAAATTCTGGGTGAAAGCCCGCGCCAAGCTCCAGTAGCGCCGCGACCTGCCCTTCGATTACGATATCGCCGCTAGTGGGTTGCAAAGTCCCAACTAAAAGTTTGAGCAGAGTCGATTTGCCAGCACCGTTGTCGCCGATAATTCCTAGGCTCTTGCCATCGGGAACGGCGAACGATATATCACTCAGCACATGGTAAAGCTGGTGCCGCTGTTTGCGCAGAATAAGCTCGTACAAGCGATCTTGCGGCCGTTCGTAAATTTTGAAATCTTTATTAAGATTGTGGACGGATACGCGAGGCACAACTAATTTCCTATTCTCAGATTAGATTTAAAGGACATCACCAAAAGCCTGCTTAATCTTCATAAATAACCAGCCACCCAAAAAGTAAGTAATTATTGAAACGGGAATTATTATTTGCAGATGAATAAAAGTTACCTGGCCAAGAAGAACGATCTCTCGATACAGGCTAACGAAGCTATGCATCGGGTTTAACAAAAATATATTTTGCTGAGCTTGGTCTTCGATAATAGATATCGGCCAAATTATCGGTGTCAGGAAAAACCAGATGGTGATGCCCAGCGCAACCAATTGTTGTAAATCGCGAAGGAAGACACTGAGCGCTGAGAGAATAGCCACCAAGCCCAGCGTGAATAAAAATTGGAAGAAGAAGATAACCGGCAGATAGAACCACATCCAATTCCAGTAACCCTGTGTCACTAAGTAAGCTAACAATATGCCGAAGCCTATGGCGTGTGTTAAATAGGGAATCACCGACCCCACAACGGGAATAATTTGTACGGGAAATTTCACCTTGGTGATCAACGGAGCCTTCTCGATTAATAGGCCGGTGGATTTACCAATAGAGTCGGCAAAGGCAAACCAAGGCAGGTAGCCAACCATCATAAATACGACAAAGGTGCTCTCTTCAAACCCCACCGCGGCTCGCTGATTAAACAGAACACCAAACACGAAGGCATAGATCATGATGTGAATGATCGGCGTGATAATCAGCCACAGGAAACCGCCAACGGATGCCGTGAACTGGGCGAGGAAATCCTGTTTTGCGAAATTATGAAAGAGTCGGTAATGAGTGAACGGTGTCAGCATCCATTCACGTAGCAGAGTTAGTAACATTCCCGATCCAGTATTGTGTTTTGTGGTTATAAACGGAGTCTACTAATTAGTTCTATTGTGAGGCTGCGAATTTAACCATGAATCGTCTTAAAAAACTAAAAATTACCGAGCCAAGCCTTTATAATCGAGACATTCAACAATATCCAGCAAGCTGATTTATACTGCTAACCATGCTAAATCCGGAACACATACTCATCCCCTTCGAAACATCCGAGCTGCCAGGCGGACCCTGGCTAGTATTCGCACCCCACGCCGACGACGAGACCTATGGCATGGCCGGGAGCCTTCTCAAAGCCAGCGAGGAGGGCATTCAAACCCATCTAGTGGTTCTGACCGATGGAGCCTTGGGTGGCGATACTGAGAATCTTGTGGACGTGAGAAATAGCGAAGTTCATCGGGCAGCAGAAATACTAGGCATCAACAGCGTCGATAGCTGGCAACAGCCAGACCGTGGTTTGACCGTCAGCGAAGAGCTAGTAGGTAGGATTTGCGACAAGATTAGAGAAGTTGGTGCAGCTAGCGTTTTCTTCCCTGGGCCACTCGAGCCGCACCCAGATCATCGCACCACAGCTCTTCTTAGCTGGGCGGCGATACAGAAGTTAGGAAATGACTCAGCGGCTCCAAATGCCTATGCCTATGAAATTGGTGTGCAGAATCCGGTCAATCTTTTTATTGATGTCACAAAGCAGCGACCGTGCAAAGAACAAGCTATGACAGTCTATGCAAGTCAGAACGGTGAGAATAATTATGAAGAACTGGTGCTGTCTTTGGATAAAGGACGCACTTTCACTCTCCCGGCGGAAGTTAGTCATGCAGAGGGTTTCTATCTGTACTCGAAAGAGCAGCTGAGGACGTCACTAAAGCAAGTCACGCACAATATTATCGATTTGTATTTGTGAAGGCGATTTTGAATGATTTTTTGCAGGAACGCTTTTAGCAGCCGCTAGGGCGCTTCCAGCCAGTTACCCACTTCCAACATATCCTCGGCTGTTAGAAGTCCGGTTTCCCGTTTGAGAGCAAGATTGTAGATGACATGTTCGTAGCGTGTTCTTTGCAACTCTCTCTGGGCGCGAAACTGGTCACGCAGAGCGTTCAGTACATCGACATTCGTCACAGTCCCTAATTCAAAGCCACGCTGTGCTGCAGTCGCTGACAGACTAGTAGACTCGAGTAGCTTTTGCGCCGCCTGGGTTCGAAGCTCACTGGACTGTACTTGCAGATAGGCTCTGCGCACCCGTTCACTCGCTTCCAATTGTTCTTGTTGCAGCTGATACTCGGCAATTAGTTGTTGGCTATGTGCTTCACTGACCGCAGCCCGGTTGCTACCGCCGGCAAACAATGGAATAGAGACGTCTAGCCCTAGGTAGGTATTGTTATTCTGCGATACCGGTGCGTTCTCAAAACCGACGTTTGAATCTTGTTTTTGCACAATGAGAGAAACGCGTGGCATATAGGCGCCACGGCTTTCTGAAATGCGTTCGGTGGCTACCTGCAGGGCAAGCTCGCGTACCTTAATCTGATAGTTACCACGACGGGCCTGTTGTACCCAGTAGTTGATGCTGTTCTGTAGCGGAGGTATCTGAGCTGAATCGCTCAAACGAAATAGCGGCCCAGTAGCAAGACCGGTGATAGATCGCAGCGCTTCCTGACGCAGTGCTACTTCGCTTTGCAACTGCAGCTTCTCAGACTCTACTGCCGCCACGCTCGCCTGTGCCTGATACAGATCTGTTATCTGTGCTAGCTGGCGATCGTATAGGCTCTGAATCTGACTGAGTTGATTGTTCACTGCACTGAGCTCGGAATCCATAGACGTCAGTGCATCGTCTGCTTGCAAGACGTTGAAGTATTTTTCAGCAACATCGGATAACAAGAAGGCCAGCTCCCCGAAATACTCAGCTTCCAATTGATCCTCGGTCAGCTTCGCCTGATTGCGCTGAGAAAAAACTTGCCAGTTAAAAAGCACCTGACTGAGCTGCAGTGTATAGCGTTCACCATCGAATGTTTGTAGTCCCGATTGGCCAGATACACGGCGTCGATTGTCCGATACGTTCGCGCTGGCATTCAATTGCGGTAGCAACCGCCCTTTGGCTGCACGCTCCCGGGCAGAGCTTATTTTCACGCTCTCTTCGGCGATCTTAAGCCTTGGGCTATAGTTAAGCGCGGCTGTAAAAAAATCTTCAAGCGTTGTGCCAACCGGGTCAAGTGCAACAAATTCTGCGGCAGCAATAGAGGATGACCAGCCACAAATAGTACCGAAGACCAAGCCGATTAGAGGTATTTTGTTTTTCATTGGCTAGTCTTCGATCAAACTGCGGGCGATGGAATTAGAGAGAGGTTTGAACAAATACTGTAGCAGTGTACGCGAACCACTGGAGATAAAGGCTTCAGCAGGCATGCCGGGTATCAGAGCCAGATCACTGAGGTCTTCCATGCTAGTGGAATTAACTTCGATGCGCGTTGTGTAGTAGGACGCACCCGTAAACTCGTCTATGAAACTGTCAGCAGAGATGCTAATTACAGTGCCAAAAATAGTGGGCACTGCGTTCCGACTGAATGTTGAAAAGCGTATTAACGCTTCCTGCCCTTCGCTTACGCGATCGATATCCAGCGGTGAGAGCCTTGCCTCAATAATTAGCTCTTCGCTCTGCGGGACGATCTGGGCAATCTCCGATGCGGCTATTACAACACCGCCCTCAGTGTGAGTCTGCATGCCGTTGACTCTGCCAGTAACCGGAGCGCGCACTACGGTTCTGCTGACCACATCCTGTAAGGCATTAATTCTTTCCACACTGTCTTTTAGCCGGCTCTGGGTTTCGGCGAGTTGACCGATGACATCATTGCGAAATTCTTTCTCTTGTTGAAGAATTTGCAGGCGTGTTTCACCAATCTGAATTTCGGTAGAAGAAATAGAGGCGGTTAGCTCAGCCGCCTCACCTTTAAAGCTAGCGGAGTTTCTCTCCAGCTCCCGAAGGCGCGTCCGGTTGGAGAACCCATCTTCAAGAAGTGCGCGCACGTCCTGCAGTTCATCATCATAGGATCTCGCCAATTCTTCTTTGCTCTCTTTCACGGCACGAAGACCAACCAAGCTTGAGTGCAGCTGTTCTATCCGCTGCTGTAGTACTTCAACGCTGCCTTGAAGAGTGATTCGTCGAGCATCAAAAATCTGGCTCTGCGCATCTATTTCAGCGAAGGCATTAAAGTCACTATTCGATAAAATTGGCGGATAGGAAACCGCGATCAGTCCATCTCGTTCGGCGATCAAGCGCGCTTCCACGGCCTTATCTGCAGCAAACAGCGTGTTAACGATTTCCAACTGCGACAATGATTGGGTATTGTCCAGAATCAGCAAGGGGTCACCAGCGTTGACTAAATCGCCATTGCGAACTCTGATTTCACTCACGATCCCGCCTTCCAAGTGTTGAACTATTTTTTTGTAGGATTTAACGGTTACTGTGCCGGGCGCGTGGGCAGCACCTTCGATTGGTGCAAGTGTGGCCCAAAGTCCAAATACGCCGAAGACCAGGAAGAAAAGCCCAAGCCCGAATCGTTTGGGAGTTTCCATGCTGGTCAGCGCTTCCATCGAAGGATCGGTCGCGGGTCTTTTGATTAGTTGTGTAAGGTCCATTACAAATTTATTTCCGGCTTAAGGTTGCTCAGTTATTCTCTAGCGCATGCAGGCGAATCAGCTGCTCTAATTCTGTTTGACGATAGCTGGCCCTAGGGCCGCTTCAGTTTTTGGACGAGGCTGTTCTTTTAGCTTCGCCATCACTTCTTCTCTAGCACCGTAGAGAGCAACGGCTCCTGCTTGCAGTACTAAAATTTTGTCTACAATTCCAAGCAACAGAGTGCGATGAGTAATAACGATGACTGTGCTGCCGCTAGATTTCAGCTGATGAATTGTTACGGCCAGCTGTCTTTCGCCCTGATCATCGAGATTGGAATTCGGCTCGTCTAGAATGAGTAGGCATGGATTTCCATAAACCGCTCTTGCCAGGCCAATGCGCTGTCTCTGCCCGCCTGAAAGAACACCACCGGTTGCCCCTATCTGCGTGTCATAGCCATCGGGCAAATGCAAAATTAATTCATGTACGCCAGCTAACTTGGATGCGGCGACGATTTTTTCGGAATCGATTTCACCGAATCGACAAATATTTTCTGAAATGGTGCCATCGAATAATTCGATGTCCTGCGGCAGGTAGCCTATATGGGGCCCGAGCTTAGCTCGGTCCCAAGCTGCTACGTCTGCGCTATCTAGTCTTACCTTACCACCAACGGCAGGCCATATTCCCAATAAGGCACGAGCAAGGCTAGACTTACCCGACGCGCTGGGACCAACGATGGCCAGAGATTCACCCGCAGTAAGATTCAGAGAAACGTTTCTAACAGCTGGCACCTTGGAGCCGGGTGGGATTACCGTTGCCTTATCTACCGACAAATTCCCTTTGGGCGTTGGCAAATCCATTGACTCTTCAGTTGCCGGAATTTGTTCTAGCAATTCACCGAGTCGTTGATATTGAGATCGAGCAACGGTAAATCCTTTCCAGGTACCGACCAACATATCAATGGGCGCTAAGGCACGACCCAATAGTAATGAGCCCGCAATCATCATGCCCGGCGATATTTCTTGTTGCAGAGCCAGCAGAGCACCCAGGCCCAGCAACATTGATTGCATAATCATTCTGAAAGTCTTCGAGACACTTGTCAGCACTGCCGCCTTCCGGCTGGCGTTGGTTTGTAGTTTCAACACCTCGTCAGAACGTATCTCCTGTGCCTTACGGATATCCGCGGTCATACCCATTGCCGCAATTACCTCGGCGTTCTGAAGGCTTCGACCAATTTGGTTTCCTACCCAGTAAGCCTGTGAATTGGCTTCTTGGAGTTTCTTAGCCGTAACTTTTTCGTTAACGTAAGCCAAAATCACCATCACGATGCCAGCGAATATTGCAGCCACCCCGAACCAGGGGTGGAACATAAACATGACCCCTACATAGATTGGGAACCAGGGAGCGTCAAAAAAGGCGAACAAGCCATTTCCAGTTAGAAATTGGCGCAGGCCGGATAAATCCGAGTTGGCTTGGGCATTAGCTTTGCCGCCGCTCAGCAGGGCGCGCTTGAATGTGGCCTCGAATACCCGCTCGCTTAGGTCTTTCTCTATACGATTACTGGCGCTGATGAGAATTCTGGAACGCACCCACTCAAACCCACCAAGTGCCATCAATAGACAAACAAGCAGTATTGTTAGCATGGCAAGCGTCGACATGCTGCCGCTGCCAATTACGCGGTCATAGACCTGCAACATGTAGATGATTGGAGCCAGCATCAGTATATTCACGGCAGCACTGAACACGCCAGCGTAGATGAAATAGCGCTTTATAGCCCAGAAGGCATCGTATAATTCCTGAAACTGTTTCGTTTTCTTATTCTGTGACATATGTACTACTTATTTTGGGCGATGACAAAAATCGACTGATCTAGCCGGTCAATCTTATGTCCGTGTGAGAACGCTTGCCGTATTGGTAGCCACGCAAGTAATTTGGTATTAAGTGGGTATCGGCTGGAGTTTTTCAACCCCCACTGATTAGTTGGGAATATTTTCTCAGCTACGGTCGTGCCCATTTAAGGCGTATATTGCCGGAATTAAAGCGAGGAGGCACTAAAGCTCCTTACTCCCCTCAGCTAGTTGTTTAAGAGCAGTCATGTCGGCGATCAATAAAC
>Ga0115569_10000577_pt1 | contig 29372 bp, 23 predicted proteins | sample COGITO_mtgs_1205_2_FD_87295 | JGI IMG/M metagenome (GOLD analysis project Ga0115569, IMG submission 87295) | Pelagic marine microbial communities from North Sea - COGITO_mtgs_120503 | ecosystem: Environmental > Aquatic > Marine > Epipelagic | place: Germany:Helgoland, sampling site Kabeltonne... | reverse complement strand
GCAATCGATGAAGTGATCACAACATGCCCCGCGTCACGCTCTTTCATCTCCGCCAAAAAAACGCGCAGGCCGTGAATCACACCCCAAAGATTCACGCCGATTCCCCATGACCAATCTTCGGTCGTCAGCGTCTCAAGGGGACCTCCTCCTCCGGAGACACCCGCGTTCAAGCAGACCACGTGTGCCGGGCCCATTTCGTCGCGCACCCGTGACGCGAGCGTATCCATCTGCGCCGCGTCACTCACATCCGTGACGATTTCGAGCACTTCGGCGCCCGTCTCACGCAGCGCCTTCGCCGCCTTCGCCAAAGCCGCAGGCTCGACATCTGACAGTGCTAGGCGCATCCCTTTTCCGGCGAAGCGATGGGACATTGAAAGACCGATGCCACTCGCTGCGCCGGTAATCACGGCGACGCGGCCGTCGAGTGAGAGACTCAAGAGAGCGAGGCCAGCTTCACAAGCTTCGTCTTCACACGCTGGGGCGTCTGCGTCGGAAAGATGTAGCGCCAATAGATCTGGCCAGTGCTTCGGCCTTCGGTGTCCAACCAATTCGGAACGCCGGGATCTTCGTGCGCGACGACCATTTTGAAGCTGCCGTCTTTTTCGTATTCGATCTGATTCCGGTTGAGCGAGATCTGGCGGTTTACGAAGTCGTAGCTCTGCATGAACTGATTCCAAAGAACCACGTTCGCGAATCGACACCCTGGGAAGCGTCCCCTGATGATGAGCGCTTCATCCGGTTCGAGTTCATAGCGCGCTGACGCATACCAGGCGTGCGCATTTCCGTAGGCTGTGTCGCCCGTGGCGGATGCAAATTGGCCCGGCGCCGCAAATTCGTTCGGCTCGAGCGAGACCCATCCCAGTTTCTTTGCCATCTCCGGCGAAGTCTTATTGAAGGTAATCGCCGAATGCTCACGCACGTAGTTCGCGACCCATTCGAGATGCTTCGCAGTTTCCTCGTCCCCGCCGTAGGGCGTGAGCGGATCTGGATCGATCACCTCCAGGTTGATCGGTACAACACGTCCCGGGACCGACGCAATATTCTGTCGTGACTCATGATAGTGGCGTGTCGTGATCTGGCCCGAACCCGGCTTGAGCTCTAGCCAGTTGCCTGAGGCCGGCTTATCGCGACTCACTATGATCTCGTAACTCCCGTCGCCATTCACTTCCATATCGAGGTCGCTAAGAGCGGCAGAGGAGCCCCGTGCCGCGTGCCCTTCTTGACTCCCCTGCTCGATGGTGAACGAGGTAAATACGGCTGCCGCCAGATTGCCCGTGATCCGATAGGACTTGTTGTCTTGGATCGGCGCAAAGAAATAGACGGAGTCCGGATTACAGCCGAGTAGTTTTCGCGTCGGCGTCACGTAAGGTCGGAAGACCGGCCGATGCGGCTTGGCCTCAAGCCAAAAGTCGAGGCCCGTGTAGAGAATATGTGCGAGAGAGCGCTCCGCTTCGGCAAGTTCTTCTGTCGTGAAGCCACTCTCGGCCGTCAGCAATTTATCTTCCACGCCTCGGATTGCCTCAAGCAAACCACGCATTGCGGCACGCGACTTCGACGTCGCTTCACCCGGTTCGTGGTGCCCTGCCGCAGCGGTACCCGCCGCCAAGCTTCCCGTCACCGCACTTAGGCCTCCTGCCATACCTCCAGCAATGCCCACAGTCTTCATGAATTCTCGTCGATCCATTGCTGCTCTCTCCTCCAGAGGCGGAAGGTGAACCGTGATTGCGTTCGACCTCTTCCCCTTATACATCCTACGATGGACAGCCCAAAGCAGGAATGCAAGTCGTCATTTCTCGGCACTGGCGTAGGCCTTATGCGGCTGCTTGGAAAACCGGACTCACTCGGCTGCGAAATCCTGATGGGAATTTTCGACATGGCCCTGAATGAAAAACGTTCGCGAGAATAGACTCCCCAAACAATTTCGGCGGCAGGCAGCGCGAGCTTATTCAAGACACCGGCGCCCGCTTTCCGTCGAACTCTAACGCCATCGGAGTCTGGCAATCGAGGGCGCCAGCCGGTTGCCCGGTTTTCTCGATCGACGAGACTCGCGCCAATGCAAAACGACGCGAAAACCACCGAATCCGCACGTCCGACCGCGATTATCACGGGCGCTTCTTCGGGCATCGGTGAAGCCGCCTCGCGCGCGCTGGCCCGCGCCGGATATGACCTAGCGCTGATTGCTCGTCGACGAGATCTCCTCGACCTCTGCGCTAAACAAGTCGAGGAAATCGGCACGAACGCGTACCCGATCGTGGCCGACCTAGCGGACGAGATGCAGACCGACGAAGCCGTACGTGAGGCTTGCGCCTCTCTCGGTCGCGTCGATCTTCTCGTGAACAATGCGGGCTATTCGCCGGGCGCTGCGATCGAGCAGTTCAGCAGGCAGCAGATGCGGCACATCTTCGACGTCAACCTGCTTTCCGCCCTGCAGTTGATCGGTTCCGTCACGCCGATCATGCGCAAGCAAGGTGGCGGTCGCATCGTCAATATCGGGTCCGTGGCCGGCATGATTCCCGCGCCACTCGCAATTCCCTACGCGGCCTCGAAGGTCGGATTTCATGCTGCGACAGATGCACTGCGAATCGAACTCGCCCCCTTCGGCATCAAGCTTTCGCTCGTCATACCCGGCTTCGTCGACACCGCCGTCTTCGACAACGCACGGGAGGGTGCGAAGCATCTGCGCGAAGACGAGTCAAATCCCTACCGCCAAGTGATGTTCGACCTCGACGAACTCGCCAAAAAGAACCTGGAGAATCCGATTTCGCCGGATCAGGTGGCCGAAGTAATTTTGCACGCGGCGACCGCTCGGCGGCCGAAAGAGCGATACTACACGCCTTTCTCAGCCGGTCTGCAGGCCTGGTTCATGCATCTACTGCCGGCCCGCATGAAGGACGCCGTCCTAAAACGCGTCTACGGGACCAAGGCATACCAAGACGACTCCCAGAGGGCACTCGCTCCTAAGAGTCTGTACTCATAGCCCTCGGCGCTAGTCGCTAGTTGCGATACGGCTCTGGCGTAACATCGAAGCGTTCGCGGTAGCCCTTGAACGTCGTGTTTAGCGCCTCTTCTTCAAGGCCAAAGGCCGCGAGGCTATATCGATGGACGCCGAACTCGTCCTTCGGATGTGCATCCAAATAGTCGCGCATGCGTGACCGAAACTCGTCGCTCACGGGCAGATCAAAATATTCGTAGATCTTCTCGACGCAGGCGATCGGGTCGGAGACGATCTCGCGCATAGAGACGTCGAGAATCCGTGATTCTCGCTCCGGGTGTGCCGCCCGGGATTCCATTCCCTGGTTAAGCAGCTTCTCCCAAACTTCGAGCATCTGCCTACCCACACGCTTCGGATCAACATCATCGGAAGATACTAAACGCATCGTATATTCTAAATGCGCGACACTCGGAATAACACGAATTGGATCTCTATGCGTCTGAACGATCATCGCGTCGGGATAGACTTCAAAGAGCGCGTCCAGCGGCCCAAGATGCCCAGGCGACTTAAGAATCCATCGCTCCGCTCTGTGCCTAGACTGCAGATGCTGCAAGAAGCGACGATGATGCTCATATGTCGGCCGCATATCCTGATCGAGAAGCCATTCGTCGTAGCTCTCTATGCCGAAGCACATCTGGAATCGGATACTCATAAATTCCGAAGCTGTCGAGACAATGCATTCCTGAGGCATCAGTGCGCCAACGGGATGAATCGTTTGAAACCCTGGGGCGAGTTGACCGACCTCATCGAAGCGAGCCTGAGTGGAAGCGATACGCGGGTCGGTGAGATAGGTCGCGGTTTCTGCGGGCGGGCTTGGTTGATCGATCTCCCAAGAGAGCGGTGCGCGATTTCCAGGATCTTCCGCAAGTAGGCCGTAAAGCAGAGTCGTGCCAGTTCTTGGTAGTCCTACAATGAAGATCGGGCAACGAATTACTTCTTCGGTGATCTCCGGACGACGCTTTCGCCAGTCCACGAGCTGAAGCCTGTGGGATAAGAGTTCGACAATTTGGCGCCGAGTGAAATAGCGACCGAATAGCGTGAGTTTCGCTTGGGATTCAATCGACTCGAGAAGCGCAGTCAGTCCCGGACGAAACGTGTCCGGCCCGAAATCTGAAAGTCCTGCGTCTTTGCGCGCCGCTTTGAAAAGACTGTCCTCTTCGAGCGAAATCGGAGTGATGCCGATCCGCGCAAGCCCACGCCCGAGCGCATTCATCGCGCGAATCGGGAACGGTCTAAATGGCTTTGAGAGCAAGTCTTCGTCCAACAGGGGCATCCAAAATCGTCGAAAGGAATTGGGTTCACAGTGACACGCCGAGAAGAGCCGAAAGACTAGTCTCGCGCCCCCGGCCGCGCAGGCCTGAAAGGGGCCCTCTTCGACTCAGAGCGGACGCGCGTCTAGCGCAAAACCCGTTCCGCCAGATAACGATCATCGAGTCGATACCCGTGCTGCATAGCCAAGCCCCCTCTTCTCGCCGCGAACCGACCCCCCTTAGGCGGACAATCCGCTCGCACGCATCGTTCGGTCGACCCCGGCCCAGACTTCGCGTTCATTTACGAAGCTTATATGGGACCCCTGATACCAAACAATCTCCGGCTCTTCCCAGTGTCGCCAGAGATCGCGGACCTGATCCGGAGTCACGAGGCGATCGGCGGTGGCACCGAAAATCATTCGGCCCGAATGCGGAACCTTCGGCTGAAGTGCGAGTGGCGAGATCACGCTTAGAACTTCGGAGATTCGACTAAAATCATATCCAAGCGCCTCCGCATAGCGAATTTGATGCGCGGCAGCGTGGCGTTCGGCCATCCGCGCAATATCCGCGAGAGGGATTCCCGGGACGGCGCAGACGAGACCCTCCGCGAGGCTCGCAAAATTCGCGGTCGTCAAACCGCCTAACGACAGACCGAAAGCACCGACAGATGGAGCTTCCTGCGCCCGAATCCAAGACAAGAGCCGACGCATATCCCACATAGCCTGTGCTTCAGCGTGCAGGGTATCGATGACGTCAACGCTCAAAAACCCCGTTCCCGAATGAAGCCCTAGCTTCCGCGGGCCATGTAGAGGCAAGACTGGGATCAGTACATTGAGACCGAGCCCACTGGAACCGCTGACCTTCCCCTCTTTATGAAATCGATCGAAGAGTTGGACATCGATCGCTCCGTTCCCCATCCGATAGCCGTTGGTGGCAATCAGCCAGGGACGTGGCGGTCCCTCGTGGCGCAAAACGTACGCCCAAGCATCCCGACAGCCGTCGTAGGAAAGCCAACGCTCCCGCCCTGGCTCTCCATCCGCGGGCGCGTAGCCGCTCTCGAAGCGCAGCACTTCGACGCGATGCCCAGCCATTTCGCTCACACGGATCTCGGGGTCAATCAGATCCGGAGGCATTTGATGATAGGTCTCTGGTTTCTCCAGGATTCCTTCATTCGCGAAGCGTGAGTGCAACTCATCGATTTCTTCGACAACGCGTTCGATGCTGCCATCGAGATCGAACCCAAGCGTCCCCAAAAGATGCTCGAAGCCGAGGATCAACTCATCGACTGCCACCTTCGCGGCGACACTCACGCTAGGTGTGGGGGCGGGCACGCCGTAAACGTGTGGCTCAACATGAAGCGCCATACGCCCGGCGCCCCAGCTAGCGAAGATTCCGCAGGCTGCGAGAAAGAGCGCTGTGCCAGGGCCAATCACAAAGGCATAGGGCAAAGCAACTAGAGCACCGACGAGCCCGGCCAAGGCACCGACTTGCGTGATGCGCCGATCGCCGGGAGTAAGCAACTGTCCACCGCCGGACGTAACCAGCAAAGTCGCGACGATCCACAAGGGAAGTGCCGGCAGCAGCGAAAGCGACGCTGCCTGTGAAATCCAACTAAGTCCAGCACCGAGCGTCGGTGCGGCCCAAATCGACCAGCGAGATTGTGCAAACAAGGATCGGTCACTCCGCGGGGACGTACGCTCTGGGAAGCTACCGGATCCACCTCGAAATAGGTCGCGGGATCCGCCCTATGTCTAGCGAGAAGCCTCTAGCAGGCCGTCAACAGGTTGACGCTTAACGAGAAGCCCGACGGCCCTGCCAACGCAATCCTATCTTCGCCAAAGGATCGATCGCACGCGCCATCAAGCGCTGCCATGTAGCGACTTCAGACTTTCTCTCTTCCGAAGCGAACGCGTCGATTCCAAGTTCGGAGCGAATCTCTTCCGTCGCCACGTTCACCGCTGCGTCGAGGGGAATTCCCGTGCCATCCGCGACCCGAACCATCCGCTCGAAATTCCCGATCACCGCCGCCGCGTCGACCAAGGCCTCGCTGCCTAACTCGGACCGAACGAGATCCCGCGCGACCGCGATCTCATCTGTGTTTCCCCCAAGTGTCGCTTCCACAAAATCGACCAGCGCCGCCGCACCGGAAATCGACGACTCCCCCGCGGCCTTGCCGTCGGTCAAGCCACGAAGATCGACTTCCTCGCCTTGCGTCTCGATGCTCGCACGGAGCATCAATGCGTGTGAGCTCGTTCAATAGAAGCACTCATTCACGGCGGAGACACGCCCCGCGATCAACTCCGTCTGCGCCCGAGACAAAGGGCCTCGCCCATTCGCGAAGTCAAACATCTGCCCGGCCTCCATAGAGAGGTAGTGGGCACCCGACAAATCCTTGAGCCATCGAACAGCATCCGGCACGAGACTCATGGCACGAATCACGTAGGGGGCTGGGCCAGGAAAGAGGTCCGCATCTTCCCCAGGAGGCTTGCGACTCGGAAGCATCGCGACAAAAGCGTCGGTCTTCTCGGCTGTCGGTGGACGCCGACGGGTCGGCTCGCAACCGCCAGGCGTGGGCTCAGGCAAGGGCTCAAGCGGAAGGCCCATCGCGCGGTGGAACGCGTCGATGCTGCGTACGGAAACCACGACGCTCAGTAACTCCACATAGTGGGCATCGGAAACGCCCTGCTCCGCGAGCCCTTCGACCCAAGTCCCAGAGAGCCGGGATGCGTCGGTCACGATCCTATGGGCGGCGTCGATCGCCGCCTCAGGAACCAAGCCCTCGGAACCCCCTCCGGAAACTCCGTCATGCGCGCCAGTGACTGAAAAAGGAGACAGCGCCTCCTTTCGCTCACGACAAAGTGCGCAGTCAATCGCGGCGCGACTCGCGGCCGCGATGGCGATTCGTTCTGGACCCGTCCACCAGGTGCCGGATTCGGCCAGGCGCGCCCAGGAGCGGCGATGAGATTCGACTAGGTCGGCACGAACGGGATCTTCAAGCTGGGCGGCATACTGAAAGGCGGAGTCTAGAGACATCGAAATCGCGACCTCCACGGCGCAGAGCTCAAGCGTCCCGAACACATCCGCAACCGTCAACTCGGTCGGCTCCTAGAGTTGCCTGCGCCGCCGAGTGCCCCCGAGTAGTAGAACGAACACGTTTTGTCGGGCGACAAAACACATACATCTAATTGGAGTTAATAAGGATTTTCTTGTTTTGACTAGTTCTGTCAGATTCTCGCGACAAAAGGTGAATCCAGCGCTGCTAGGATGGCCGTCGATGAAGATGCCTGGGCCCCGTTCGCGAACAAAGTCCTCCGTTGATTGCAGCCGAAGCAGCCAGCGGGGCATGGCCATCGTATGCCGTCGCTCCCTGAGCCTGCTGATGCTCGGGGTCGCCCTGATTACGGTTTTGCCGACAGCGGCCTTCGCCCAGAATCTGCTGCTCGACGCACTCAATCCGGCATCCAATACGCCAAGCGCCGCCGAAGCCGCTCGGCCAAAAGTCCCGCCGATCCAGGCGATCGAAGCAGCGTTGGCCGAGGCTCGCACGAGGCTCGCCGCCCTCGAGCGAGGCGCCGATCTCCCAGCGGATCCGGAAGTCGATACACGCCGATTTACCACTGGCTCCGCCGATGCCGCGACGCGGTTGGTGCGAGTTCTTGAGCAAAGGCGCGAGGCTCAAATCCAGATCGACGCACTGCGTATAGGGAAGGCGGCTATCGAATCCGGCCTCGCTCGAAACCCAAGCGAAATCGTCGCCGACCCCCCGCCCTTTCCGATCCCGACCTTCGACGGTGTTTTCTTCGCCTGGCAAAACGCCACACGCCAAGAAAAACAACACAGGAATGTCCTCGATGACCGGCGCGCCAACGTAAAAAGCGCTCGGGATCGTGCACAAGATCTCGCCAAGGAACGACGCCGACTAACGGATGTGCTTCAGAACGAGAAGGAGCAGGTCGAGCGCATTCGCCTCGAAACAGAGCTCCGGGCGATGGAAGATCGGATCGCAATCGCAGATCAGCAAACTGCGCTTGCCGAACAGAAAGTCGCGAGCGCCTCGATCGAACAAGAGATTCGGCTGGGGGCGACGCGCCAAGCAAAAGCAGCACTCGATTGGGTCGAATCACAGCTGGTGCCGCGCCCCGCGGACCTGACCGATGCCATAGAACGACTCGACCGCGAAAGGCTGCGCACCAATCGTGCACTCGAACTCGCAAAAGCACGACTCAACTCCGCTGAGGTCACGCTCCGTGCGACAGAGAGCCGCGCGATCCCCAGTCAGACCGAAGCCTACGGCGACTACACGATCGAATTATCGACACGGCGAACGCAGCTGACTCATCGCCAACGCATTACGGCTCTTCTCGGCGAGCGGCTCGAACGACTCGAGCGCATGCGCGTCGCCTGGCAACACCGCTACAAGGTCCTCGGCGAAGGCCTCGACCTCGAAGAAGCACCAGCATGGCGCGCGGAGACAGAGAGCGTACTAGATCGCCTAACACGATTGCGGCGAATTCATGAGGCGGAACTCGCCGAAACGAAGCTCGCCTCTGCGAAGCTGCTGACGCGAACGACGGAATTCGACCCGAAAGCGCCCAATGCCTCGCGTTTCCTTCAGCTTGAATTCGATGACCTAGACGAACTCGTCTCACTCTATGAAGCCGACCTCGCAGACCTCGATGGCGCGATCGGTCTCGAAAATCGCTTGCAGGTCGAACTGTCGTCGCGCATGAAAAACCGCGATTTTGGCGAGCGACTTCGCGGAATGGGGTCCGCCGCACGCTCGTTCTGGGTCTACGAGCTCACGACCTCTGAAGATAGTCCGATCACCCCCGGCAAGATCGTCATCGCCCTCTCGGTCTTCTTCTTCGGTCTGTCGCTCGCCCGCGTACTGCGCACCCAACTAAGACATACCCTCTTCCCGCGCTTTGGATTCGATCGCGGCGCTTCGAGCGCCTTCGCATCGCTCACCTTCTATGCCTTACTCGCGATTACATTCCTACTCGCCTTACGCGCGGTCAATATTCCGCTCACCGCATTCGCGGTCGCTGGTGGCGCCCTCGCAATCGGCATCGGCTTCGGCAGCCAAACCGTTCTCTCGAATTTCATTTCTGGCCTATTGCTGCTGGCCGAACGTCCGATCCGTGCAGGAGATCTCGTGGACATCAGCGGTGTCGTTGGAACCGTCGAATCCATCGGCCTCCGTAGCACGCGCATCCGTACGGCAGACAACTTCCACATCATCGTGCCCAATGCATCGTTCCTCGAAAGCAACGTCGTCAACTGGACTCACGAAGACCCCATGCTTCGGCTTCGCGTCAAGATTGGCGTCGCCTACGGATCTCCGACCCGCAAGGTGGAAGAGCTTCTGGTTCAGGCCGCCGCCGAGCATCCCCGGTGCCGCCCCTCTCCCACCCCCACCGCCATCTTCGCCGACTTCGGGGATAGCGCCCTGCTCTTCGAGGTGCGCTTCTGGATCCGCTACGACGAACAGACGGACCGTACCGGCATCCAGAGTGACGTGCGGTACCGAATCGATGAACTCTTCGCAGAGGCGGGCATAACCATCGCCTTCCCGCAGCTGGACGTCCACGTGGATGTATCAGATCGCGAACGCGGAAACAGCTAGTTCACGCAACGCGCATGCTATTCGAGCGGCGCTCGGCAAACCTGCTAGGCGTGCAGTAAATCCTCGATAGCTCCCGCGAGATGCGCCGAGGGCAGATCGGTAAAGCGCGATGCTGTGACGAGGCCCCTAGCAAAAGCCTAGAGCCGGCTCGACCCCGGAGCCATCACGGGGCGCGTCATCGTCGGCCGGGCGCCAACCAAGCCCTTTACGCCCTCTTCGATGCCCTCGACGGAAAGCTGATGCATGGGGAACATATGCGAAATTTGGCGACAGGTCGAAGACATCGCCCACTCGACTGGGCGATCCGGATTCAACCAGACCGAACGATCGAAATGTCGCACGATCCGGTCGAGCCAGGCGGCGCCACTCGTTTCGGTTTCCATACGATGATTGATGTTGCCGCGAGCTGAGTTCAATTCGCTCGGATGCATCGCGCCATCGCCGACCACGAGCAGCTTCCAGCGCTCGCCGTAGGTTCGCAACATGTCAGCCGTCATGATCGATTCGGACCTTAGTAGACGGCCCGTCTCATAGACGCGTTCATACACGCAATTATGAAAGTAGAACGCCTTAAAGTCACGCAGGCCACGCTCTTCGTGAAGCGCGGACAAGAGCCGACTAACGGGCTCGAAATACGGGTCCATCGTCCCACCGACATCCAACAACAGAAGCAGCCGAACGTCATTCTTTCGCTTCGGCCGGAACACGAAATCGATCTCGCCCGCATCGCGGCAGGTTTTATCGATCGTGCCGTCGATGTCGAGTTCATCGGGACCGTCGGTGCGCGTCAACTGCCTAAGGCGACGAAGCGCGAGCTTCACGTTGCGCGTATCTAGGGCGACGTCTGTCCGGTAATCCTGAAACTGACGGTCCTCGGCAACCTTCATGGCAGTGCGATTACGGGACTCGCCGCCGACGCGAATGCCGGTCGGATGTTCGCCCCCGTGACCGAAGGGAGAGCGCCCGCCCGTTCCGACCCAGCGATTGCCACCATCGTGGCGTTCTTTCTGCTCGGCCATCGTATCCTGGAAGCGCTTCATCAACTCGTCGATGTCGAGATGTTCAAGCGCGGCGCGCTGTTCTTCCGTCAGCTCTTCGAAGGGCTTCGGGTCCGCGAGCCAGTCAAGCAGTTCCTGCGGGAGCGCAGCAACGCCTTCGATGCCTTCAAAGTACTTTGCGAATACGACATCAAAGGTGTCGAAGTCGCTTTCGCTCTTCACGAGGCACGCGCGTGCAACGTGGTAGAAGCCTTCAATCCTCGAATTATGCAGCCCGAGCTCAAGGCATCGGAGCAGCATGCGCCATTCTTGGAGCGTGCTCTTAAGCCCCGCGGCACGCAGTTCGTAGAAGAAGTCGAGGAAGACCATAAATGAATAGATGACCCGAGAACCCCGCGCCTAACGGCGGCCGGGGGCCTTCAGCTCATCAAAGGTCTTGGGCGGTGTGCCACCACGTTCAAGGAAGCCGCCAATCGTCCGCGTATCCTGCTCGTTCTTGAGCAGCGCGCCCATGAAAGGCACCTCCGCTTCAAGCTGCGACGGGTCAGCACCCGCTCGAATCAGAGCCGTGATCCAATCAATCAACTCCGAAGTCGAAGGCCTCTTTCGCAATTCCTTCTGGTCGCGCAGCCAATAGAACTTCACAAGAACTTGCTCGAGGAGCTTCTTTTCGACATCCGGATGATGCACGTCGACGATCTTGCGCATCTGATCGACATCGGGGAAGTCAATGAAGTGGAAAACGCATCGCCTAAGGAACGCGTCGGGCAATTCCTTCTCGTTATTCGATGTGATGATCACCATAGGTCGCTTCTTCGCGACGACCTCGTCACCCGTCTCCATGACCGTGAACTGCATTTCGTCCAGTTCGCGCAGGATGTCGTTCGGGAATTCGAGATCGGCCTTGTCGACTTCGTCGATCAAAAGCACTTGGCGTTCTTCGGCGGAGAACACGCGACCCAAAGGCCCGAGCCGGATATAGCTGCGGATATCCTTAACATCGCCATCGCCGAAGCGTGCGTCGTTTAGGCGCTGGATCGTGTCGTATACGTAGAGCCCGTCTTCGGCCTTGGACGTCGACTTGATATGCCAACTGTCCATCGGCATGCCGAGGCCTTCGGCCACGTGATGCGCGAGCAGCGTCTTCCCAGTCCCCGGCTCCCCCTTAACAAGGAGTGGACGTTCAAGAGCGAGGGCACAGTTCACCGCATCTTCGAGTGAACGGGATGCGATGTACCCACTGGTGCCTTCGAAGCGCTCGAAGCGCTGCGGGTCGTCGGCGGATTTGGACATGTAGGGGGGTTCTCTAGAGCAAAAGGTGGGGAAGAAGCTGGCGCAAACAGAGTAGGCGGAGTGGATCCCCAACCGGGATCACTCTTGTTTGGGGGCCAGGGTGAGAGAGCTAAGGCCGCTCGTGAATCAGAAGCTTCTTCTCTTCGCCAAACATCACCGAGATTTTTCCACGACCGGTGATGTTCTGAACCACGCCCTCACCGAGGGTCTTGTGATTCACACGATCTCCGCGCTGATACGAATCACGGATATTATACGGCATGAGGGGCTTCGACGGGTCGGCTTCGATGATCTCGTCCGCCGGGTCGAGCTTCTTGGGCTTGGGCTTGGGTTTAAGTTTCCCAGCCCCCGCTTCCCAAGCCTTGTCGATAATGATTCCGCCGCTCAGCTTCGCGCCTTCGTCGTCGTAATCCCAACCGATCGACTCTTCCGTCGCTTCGGTGGTTAGGCCTACGAAGAAAAACTCGGTTCCGACCGTCTCGCCAATTTCACGGGCGAGTCGTTCGAGCTCACGAATCCAGGCCGCGCCCTTCTGAGCTTCGCGCTTGCGGCAAAGCTCCCAGTAGCGCGGGCTCGCGGCCAGAATCACGGCGGGTGCTTCTTCGCCGATCGACTTACCACAGGCAGCTTGAATCTCAGCGCTAAACGCATCCTTATTCGCATCGACCACGGCTGCATGCGCCAAGCCCTGCAAAAAAAGTCGCAGCGGCGTGTCGCCAGCGCCACTTCGGGTCGCGTCGGGCTCAAGGAATTTCATCACGATCACGCCGACGCGGTCTTCACCGATCATCGCGAGCATCGGAATATCTTCCACGCCCGCGTTCGGATCGTTGTCGCCCTTCTCCTTCTCTGCGGCCGCCGTCTTAATCGGCACGCAGTGATCAACAATCGTCAGCGTCTCGCCTGTCGGCAGCTCAAGCTGCAACGGATCGTCACCACTCGTCGCGCGCGCGATGGCTTCGGCGAGATGCTTCTCGTCGCGGTTATTCTGACGCGCCTTCGCCTTACGACCGACCCGCACGTTCAAATACGTGAGGTCTTCGTCCGAACGTTTCGGTGTGTTCTTTCCCTCGGTCTGATAATCGGCTTCGAGGGACGTACCCGTAAGCTTCTCAGCGGCGAGGCGAAAGCCCTTGGCTTGCTTCACGTCGCGATCGTTCACGAGTGTAATGAGCGGATGCAGACTCACTTGGCATTCTCCCGGAAATGCGTGCGCGGCATGAAAGATGCGCGCGCGGGACAGACCCCCAATTCACCGACGATTCGTCGGGAACGTGGAAGAACAGTGGTCCCAATAACAGTGAAGCCCTCTCGTCATCCGAGGGGCCCCGACGGGTACGTTAACACCGCTTTGTGCAGATTTCCCGGTATCCCCTTGGGAAATCTGTCTCAATGCTGGATTCCTTCAGAGAGTCAGCGCCGGTTTAGGCTCGAATGGGCTTCTCGCGAGCGATCCCGGACGCGGAGTTCCCCGGATTCGAGCTCCAGCACGAGCTCGTACGGATCGGAGCCCTGGCGAAAAAGCGTGGCGTCGAGGGCGGCTTGGTGCTCGACATAACTCTCTGGCTCACTTGGAGCAGACCAGCCTCTAATCCCCTCTTCCGTACGTGTCTTGCTTTGCTTCTCGGACATTCCCAACGCTCTCCATTTATCCTAGGGCCGCGCCGCAATAAGAGCGGCAACTGAGGTGACTTATCGCCGCGTAGGCACCGATTCTTGAAGGCTTTTCTCTCGATACCGGACCCGTTCAGCAGGTTCGCATCACTTTTGCTTCAAAACCTCGATAGGAATTCGCTCGTGGGGGATATCGCCCCCCTTTGCATCGCAATGCACCACGAAATTCTCGCGACGCAGACGCGCGCGATCGCCTCGGGCGAGTTCAAAACCGTGTCTATCTTCCCCCGCCATAAGCAGACTCGAGTCGATTTGCTCTCTGGGCGCCGCGGCTAGCTAATCCTCGTCGTGACCGAAGAGCTCAATTGTTTACGCCTGCTCGACAGATTCCCAGGGAAGGCCGAGACTCGCATGCGTGAGACGAATCCAGCAAATAATGCCTGACCGCTCCAAAGCAGACCGAGCTAGACGTTCGGCGCTTCTTTGCGCTCTGATTGGAATGGTTCTCGCGCAAGGCGGCTGCGGCGCGCTGCTACTCGTCGGCGGTGCGGGAACCAGCGCGATCGCCTTTGCGACGGGCGAGCTTCGCGTGACCGAAGCAGCCTCTCTCACACAAGTCCACGATGCCACGCGACTGGCCGTCGAGACACTCCGCTACGTGGACGCCGAGGCTGTGCTGGCTGAGGACAACGTTCGATGGACCGCGACGACAGCGGGTGGTGACCCCGTAGACATACGGCTATTCGCGACCGGGCCCGAACAGACTGAGCTGCGGATTCGCATCGGAATCTTCGGCAACGAAGCCCGCTCGCGCCTCGTGCTCGAGCAGATTCGACAATCCCTTTGACGCGCGACCGGATCTTATTTCCGCGTGCTCAGCGCGCACCGAAGTAGCCGGACTTGGAAGTCTCCCACGGCTTAGTCGAAGCTGTCGTACTTCTCGGCTTAGCCGCAGCGGCCGTCGCAACCACCGACCGCCTTCGACTCCCATCCATCGTCGGCTTCCTCGTCGTCGGTGCCCTAGCCGGCCCCGGCGCAACCGGCCTCGTGAGCGACCCGGAAGCCGTCCGCGAACTCGCCGAGATCGGCGTCGTATTCCTGCTTTTCGAGATCGGGCTCGAACTCCCGATTGAACGGATGCGCGCGCTTTGGCGGCCCGCTCTCGTTGGCGGTGGCTTCCAGGTCAGCATGACTGTGGCCTTGGTCGGGGGCGCCTTCTACGGACTTGGACTGCCATGGATTTCCGCTTTTGTCCTCGGCGGCTGCGTGTCGATGTCGAGTACGGCGATCGTCTTGCGACTCCTTTCGGATGAAGGGCAGATCGGTTCCCCGAGCGGGCAACTCTCCGTCGCGACGCTGCTGATGCAGGATCTCGCGATCGTCCCCTTTCTCCTCTTGGTGCCTCTGCTCGCCGCGGGCTCCGGGAACCTGGGCGAAATCGGGATCGCGATCGGGCGCATGGCCCTCGCCCTCGCCTTCGTCGGCTTTAGCGTTTGGTTCCTAGTTCCGCGTCTGCTCGACCGTGTCGCCCAAAATCGCGGAGGCGAACTCTTCAGTCTCTTTGCATTGCTCTTGGTGCTGGGCTCCGCACTCGCCGCAGAAGCCCTGGGCCTCACTCTCGCCGTCGGCGCATTCCTGGCAGGTGTCGCCGCCAGTGGCTCGCCCTACGCGCACCAACTCTTCAGCGAAGTCGTGCCCCTTCGCGGCGTCCTACTAGGCATTTTCTTTACCGCCGTCGGCATGTTCTTCAGCCCGGCTCAAGTCGCGGAAGCGCCCTGGACTCTGGTTCTCGATGTCATCGCGATCCTGCTCGGAAAGACATTAATCGTGGTCATCGCCGGCCGCGTACTCCTCAAGCGATCTCTGCGCGTGAGCCTCGAAGCTGGGCTCTCCCTCGCCCAAATGGGCGAATTCGCATTCGTTTTGCTGGGCGTCGCCGGACAAGCCGGGATCATCGAGCCCGTCCTGCAACAGCGCGTCATCGCCGCCTCCATCGTCACCCTCGTGATCTCGCCCTTCATGATCCGATACGCCCCCGCAATCGCCGGCGCGATCAGCGAGCGCCTCGGTCATCCCGGGGAAGAAATGCCCGAGGACGACTTCTCGAGCCTTGCGCCCGAAGAGGGTCGTGTGGTCGTGATCGGCTACGGCCCGGCAGGGCAAACTCTGATCCGGTTACTTCGCTCCCTCGACGTGCCCTTTATTGCAGTCGATACGAACCCGAGTGCCGCCCGCGAGGCGCGTCATACCGGCGAGCCCGTCATCTACGGCGACGCGACGCGACCCCAAGTGCTCCGCCATCTCAAAGTCACGGAAGCAAGGCTCGTCGCCGTCGCGATCTCCGACCCCTTGGCCACCCGGCGCATCGTTTCCCGCATCCGCGCCATGTCTTCTAAAACGCCGATTTTGGCTCGCACGCGCTACGTGCGAGAGGTCGACCATCTCTCTATGGCCGGCGCCAACGTGGTCGTCGCCGAGGAATTCGAGGGGTCGATCGAGTTGGTGGCGCGGGCGCTCGAATCTTTCGATATCCCGATGGGTGCGATCGCACGATTCACGGAAGCCCTACGAGAAGAGGGCTACGACGCGATTCGGGCGCCAGCGGCCCTTCCGATCGACCCTTGGCTCATCGAATTACTTGACCATGCCGACACGGAATGGGTCGAAGTTCCAATGAACGTGTCGGAGCGACCGAGCCTGGGAGACCTCGACCTTAGGAAGCGAACCGGAGGCAACGTTCTTGTTCTCGAGCGAGGTGCGAATAGCCACCCGAATCCGACGCCAGATTTTGCCCTCGAAGCGGGTGACCGCTTGCTCGTCCTTGGCGGCTCAGAAGAAATCCAGCGCGTCCGACAACTCCTCGACGACGTCTGAGCGCCTCGAACGTCAGGCCAGGCTGACGGTCGGCCGCGGGCTCCATGCGGTTTGACCTCGTGAGCACGGTTTTGCGCCTTCCCCACGGCAGTGGGACGGAATAGCCATTTCGGGCTGGACACTGTGCTAATCCTTATACTGGTTTCGGCCCCGTGACGTGGCCTGCGCCCCCCCTGTGCAGCCCCACAAAGTGTCTCGTTCGTCTTTACGTCTGCCTACCTCGCTTGCGTTTCGTTCGTGTCTCGTTTTTTGCGCCAAGAGCGCGGCGCATACGCGCCGATGCTGTCGCGCCCGAACTCTCCGGGATCCCCTCCTATGTCCATACCCTCCCCTTCATCCTCGACACCCTCTGCGCTTCCCTCTGCGCTTCCCTCTGCGCTTCCCTCTGCGCTTCTTCGCCCCTCGGACACTTTCGCCCGTCGCCATCTCGGTCCGCGAACGAGCGACGTCCCTGAAATGCTGAAGGCTGTCGGCGTCGACCGCTTGGAAGATCTCGCGGACGCCACGGTCCCCGCTTCGATTCGTGCCAAGGAAAAGCTCGTCCTCGACGGCTTGCCTCTCGAGCCCCTCGGCGAACAAGAACTCCTCGTCGCCCTGCGCGAAATCGCAAACGAGAACCGCGTCCACCGCAGCTATCTTGGCCAGGGCTACAATGGGGTGATCGTCCCAGGCGTGATCGGCCGGAACGTCCTCGAAAATCCCGGCTGGTACACGCAGTACACGCCCTACCAGGCCGAAATTTCTCAGGGTCGACTCGAAGCGCTCCTCAACTTCCAGACCATGGTTGCAGACCTAACAGGCCTGCCTCTGGCAAACGCCTCACTCCTCGATGAAGCGACCGCCGCAGCCGAAGCCCTTGGGCTCTGCCGCGCCGTCGCTAAGGGCGATAAAAAGAATGCGTTCTTCGCTGCGGAAGATTGCCACCCACAGACATTAGGCGTCCTTCGCACCCGAGCCAAAGGGCTCGACATGACTTTGCATATTGGCGACCCCGAGACGGCTGACTTCGAAGCCCTCGGCGTCGGCGGCGTCCTGCTTCAGTACCCTGCAACCGACGGCCGCATCCGCGACCCTCGCGCGATCATCGAACGCGCACATAACGCAGGCGCCCTCGCCTGCGTCGCCGCAGACTTGCTTGCCATGACGCTGCTCACGCCGCCCGGCGAGCTCGGTGCCGATATCGCCATTGGTACAACCCAGCGTTTCGGCGTGCCTATGGGCTTTGGTGGCCCGCACGCTGCGTTCTTCTCGACCCTCGAGAAATACGCCCGCCGCATTCCTGGACGACTAGTAGGCCTCTCGCGGGATCGCGACGGGCGCCTCGCCTATCGCCTCGCCATCCAAACCCGCGAACAACATATTCGTCGCGATAAGGCGACGAGCAATATCTGCACAGCCCAAGTCCTGCTCGCCATTATTGCCAGCATGTACGCCGTCTATCACGGCCCCGAAGGACTACGCCGTACAGCCACTCGTGTACGCGCGCTGACTGGCGCACTCAAGCGCGGCCTTGAGCAGCTCGGCCAGAACGTCGAAACCGAAGACTACTTCGACACCCTGCGCGTTCGTCCTGTTGGAATCAGTGCGCAAGAAGTGCTCTCGGCGGGCTGGGAGCAGGAACTCAACCTGCGGACTTTTTACAGCGCTGGCGGCGCCGAATCAGACGGGACCCGGGAAGCAGCACAGCGGCCCGACGGCTCCCTCGGCATAGCTCTCGACGAGACGACGACACCCGATGATGTGCTCGACATCCTTGCGTGCTTCACCACAGATCGCGTACTGGACTTCGACTTCACGGCGATCACGCCTAACGAAGAAAATCAAGACGCACTCCCCCAGGCGCTCACGCGAACTTCCGAGTACCTCACTCACGATGTTTTCCATTCGCACCACTCCGAGACGGAGATGCTGCGTTATATCCATCGCCTCGAGGCAAAGGATCTCTCACTCACGACTTCGATGATTCCGCTGGGGTCATGCACTATGAAGTTGAACGCGACGGTTGAGATGATTCCGGTCACTTGGCCCGAATTCGGCAACATGCACCCCTACGCTCCCGCGGATCAAGCCGCAGGCTATTCGATGCTATTCGAGCAGCTCGAAACCTGGCTTGGACAAATTACGGGCTTGCGTGCGGTTTCGCTTCAACCGAATGCTGGCTCCCAGGGTGAATACGCCGGACTCCTCGCGATCCGCCGCTATCACCAAGCGCGTGGTGAAGCCGAACGAAACGTTTGCCTGATCCCCGTTTCGGCGCACGGCACGAACGCTTCGAGTGCGGTGATCGCTGGCTTCCGGTGCGTTGCCGTAAAATGTGATGAACGTGGGAACATCGATGTTACGGATCTGCGAGAACGGGTCGACAAATACCGCGATGAACTCGGTGCGCTGATGATCACTTATCCGTCGACCCACGGCGTCTTCGAAGAAGCCGTCCGCGAGATCTGCAGTGTCATTCATGAAGCCGGCGGCCAGGTCTACATGGACGGTGCAAACATGAATGCCCAAGTCGGCCTAACATCTCCCGCCGAGATCGGCGCCGACGTCTGCCATCTCAATCTGCACAAGACATTCTCGATTCCTCACGGCGGTGGCGGCCCGGGCATGGGGCCTATCTGCGCCGCGAATCACCTGCGCGATTTCATTCCCGGACATCCCGTCTTCGGCGAAGGCGCGGTCTCTGCGGCGCCCTTCGGTAGCCCGTCGATCCTTCCGATCTCCTGGGCGTACATCGCCCTGATGGGTGCGGAGGGACTCACCCGCGCGACGCAGATCGCGATTTTGAACGCCAACTACATGGCCGGCCGCCTCGCCAAAGACTACGACGTCCTCTATACGGGACCCGGCGGACGCGTCGCCCACGAATTCATCATCGACTGCCGACCCTTCGAACGCTCCGCCAATGTCACGGTCGAAGACATCGCCAAACGACTGGTCGATTACGGCTACCACGCCCCGACCATGTCCTTTCCAGTCGCTGGCACCCTGATGATCGAGCCCACGGAGAGCGAGTCCAAAAAGGAACTCGACCGGCTCTGTGATGCACTGATCACGATTCGTGAAGAAATTCGGGCCATCGAACGCGGCGAGGTCCCGGACGCTGACTCCCCGCTCAAGCATGCACCCCATCCGGCGGAAGTCGTGTGCGGCGACGAATGGCCCTACGCCTACACCCGAGCCGAAGCGGCCTATCCGGCGCCGTGGACTCGGGAACACAAGTTCTGGCCGCCCGTAGCGCGAATCGACAATGCCTATGGCGATCGCAACCTGATCTGCACCTGCCCGCCCCTCGAAGATCTCGTCGAGGACTGACATGAACGTATAGGCGGTCTAGGTGAGTCGCACTGTCGGCCAGGCGTTTATCTAGGGCCTCCATCGGCTGATTCACCCTGCAATCTGTGAGTGCTACGGTGACGCGCTTAATGCGAACGGGAGTATTGGAAACGTGGGTGACCCGGCTTCACTTGCATCCATTCTTTGGTCATCAGACCCAACGACCTTACGCTCCATTTGGATGGTGCTCACGGCCGTTCTTGCGTCAGTCGTCGTCATTCATATTCCGCTGATCTTCAAGCTGACGCAGCTCTTTCTTCTCGAGCGAAAGCTCGTGCGCCTGTCGGGACGAGACCGCAAGAGCCCCGCAAACAGCGACGCTCTGCGAGAAGCCTTTCGGAACTCGCCCGTCGCTGCGACCTTCGCCGAGTTCGAGGGACGCTGGTCAGCGGCGCAACTGAGTGAATCGCAAGAACGGGCGCCGATCCGATTGATCGATGTGCTCGAAGATCGACCGCTGCTGCCTTACGGCCCTCGTCGCAGCATGCTGCCGACTCTGCCCGCTCTATTCCTAGGCCTCGGCGTCTTCGCCGCGCTGATCGGCTTGATTCCGAGCATGTCGAGTCTCGCCGCTGAGGAAGCGGGCCCGGACGCACAATCCGTCTGGATGGCGGGCCAGCTGGCGCTCGTTTTGCGTGCAACCGCTTGGGGTTTCCTGTGCGCAATTGGCGCTTCGATGACAGGGCGGTTGATCGAAGGCGGCTTTCATGCGCGTAGCGTGGGGCTCGATAAACAGGTTGAGCGCGCCTTCGGACCCGTCACCCCCGGCGAACTCGCCGAGCTCACCCGGCAAACCCAGCAGCCCAGCCTCAACGCCCTCGGTAAAGCACTCGCTCAATTCGCGAATGAGTCGAACGAGCGTCTCGACCGCGGCTTGCAGCGGATCGAACAGTCGACCTCGCGCGCAGCTTCTATCGTTTCCCAGGAACAGCGCGACGCGCTTCATACTGTCGTCCACGAACTCTCGATCTCCGTACGTCAGGGCGTTGAACACCATCTGGCAGAACTTTACGAGGCGCTCCAGCTAGCGACAGAACAGCAGGTCTCGGTCAACGTCGAACTCGCCGAGACCTTCGAGCGCATGATTGAGAACTCTCAGACCCAGGACCGCGTGGCACGGGCGCTCGTCGAATCCGCCAGCGCGGTCGAAGAAGCCGTACGAGCCATGCATACGAGTAGCGTCGAAATGACGCCGGCCCTCGAACATCTCAGAAGGACGAGCAGTGCGCTCTCCGACACCGCGGACCGCATGACCGGGACCCAACAGGTCGTCGCCCGCACAGCAGAAGGCCTCCGCCGCTCCTTCGTCGGGATCGCCGATTTCGAAACCCGCGCCGAAGACATCAGCCGCGCGATCTCCGAATTCACGGACCATACGCGCCAGATCGACAAAACGATGGAATCGCTGCGGAAAGAGATTCACGATGAGAGTCGCCGCCTGCAGGGCTCGGGAAACGAACTTGGACGTCGGCTCACGCAAGCGACTGAAGCGCTCGAAACAACGACTGCCGAGGCGTCGCAACGCGCTCGAAACTCCTCTTCCGCCCGATCGCCGGCTCGAGAACCCAGCTGGTCTCCCGCGCCTTCAGGCAATCCAGGCGTGGGCGACCGGGGAACGACGGACCGCACAACTAACGAACGAAACGGCCGCAATCCCTCGGATGACTCCCAGAGTGCCCGCGAAACCCGCTCGCGCTTCGATCGCCCGCCTCGCGAGCGAGATCCCGCGGCTCCGCAAAAGCCCGCCCCAGATGCCGCGACGCCGGCAGCGGATTCGGACTCCTCGACTGGGCGGGATCTTCCGAACCTGGGCTACCGCCTAGGCGAGCCTAAGGCCAAAGGCCCCGACCCTTATGCACGCTTCAGCGCCCCCGAGGACAGCCCGCCCAACCTCCGTCATTTCCCGACCCGAGATCGCGAACTCGGCGATGAACTCAAACTTTCTGGACTGCTCGGCCCGAGCGGCGGCAGCGACGCCCCCGCTGACGGTGCGGATGGACCGCCTAAATTGCCGAAATCGCCGAAGTCGCCTGAGTCGAACAAGTCACCGGAAGACGAGAATTAGCCGGTGGGCCCGCGCTTCTAGGTAGGACGGCCCATCAAACCGGTTCTATGACGGCGACAGGACGGATGACGGCTTTGGCGAATGGTTGGCCGCGATCGCCATCGCTGGCCTCGAGATCGTTTCACTAGTGCGGTCCTATTGCCGGAATCCAGGGAGGGCCTCCCTTAAGCGAAGCGGATTCAACTCACTCCTTTACGTGACCTTCCAGTCCTCTGGAGCACTCTTGAGTCCATCGAGATTCGTGGGCACGCAGCCCCAGTGCCACACAAAAACCCTATACAACGCACCTTGTAGGCTCTCAGCAACGCCCTCTTGGCGCGCTCCTCTTGTTGCGGGCGCTGGCGGGCTTGGGGATCGGGACCACAAGGACCTGAAACGGCTCGCTGTCTTATCATTCCTCCGCCCGCCGGCCACCTGCCCCGAGCAAAGAAGCGAATGCTATGCGGAAGGGTGGCGCATTAAGATCTGCCCTGCCTTTGTCGGCAGCGCTGCGGCCTAGTCACTCACCGCGGACGCTTGAGGCCGTCCGTTTAGGAGCCCAGCGGAGCGAAATGAGCCGCAATTAGGCCGCACAGCGACCGCAATAACGCTGACCTGGGAAACGCTTGCTGTCCCTATGGGTTCCATTAGGTATATTCTGGCGCTCTTAACCACGGAGAACTACCCGATGGCCCGCTCTCGTACGAAGTCTTTCAACGTGTCCCGCCTGTTCGCGACCACGCTTTCCCTCACCTTTCTCGCAGTCGCTTTGACTGGCTGCGACTCCGGCACCCAGGAGCCCGAAGCTCCGGCTGCCGAAGCAACCGAATACAGCGCACCTGCTGCGGATGACAGCGTTGAGCTTCCCGCGGCGGCCAGCGACGATATGCCCGCATTGCCAGAGGGCTTCGAGGCGGCGATCCCATCGAATTTCCCGAGCAACATTCCGGTCTTTCCGGGTGCGGCGCCGACCCTCGGACGCGGCGGCAACGTCGATGGCTCCGAACGTTCGGGCGTGCAACTCAAGGCCGACGCTTCGCCCACCGAAGTTCTCTCGTACTACGAGTCCGAACTCGTCTCGAATGGTTGGACGGTCGATGAATCCAACGCCATGAGTATCACCGCCTCTAATGGCGACTCCGAGATGATGCTCTTCGTCTCGCCTTCGGCAACCGGCGGTAGCGAGGTCTACGTGATCACCGAGCAAAAGACAAACTAGTCCGCCCGAACATCCAGCTGATTTTAGATCAGCAAACAAGACACAAAAAATCGCCTCCGACCTAACAGTCGTTAGGCGATTTTTTTTGCCGCCTTGCCACGATCTATTCATTCTGAATCGATGAGCACTTCATTGGCTTCGATCCTGAATTGACTCCCGGGGCTCGCGCCAGCCAGAATCAACAGTGCCATCACCGGGCCGATTGGTTCGTGGTCTTCGCGGTTTCGCCAGGCGGCCACCTAATGCTCATCATCCCGAGTGCCGCGCTGTTTTTTCACGTCACTTCTTAGACGCTTTGCGCTTAACCGTCGCTCTTTGGCGCCGCGCGTAGGACGTGTCGGCTTTCGCGGAGGTGCTTGGTAGAGCGCATTTTCTACGAGTTCGAAGAGTCGTTCGTGAGCGGCTTCCAAATTCCGTTGGCGGCTGCGATGACGGTCCGAGTGCACCACGAGAACCCCTTCCCGTGAGAGCTTGGGGCGCAGCCGTGCGAGCAGGCGTTGCCGCGCCTCTTCCTTCAGGCCCTGGGACGTCCGCAGATTCCATCTCAACGACACTCTCGTGCTCGAGGTATTCACGTGCTGGCCGCCGGGTCCACTCGAACGGCTGGCGAGTTCCTCGATTTCGGCGGCAAGAATTCGGTTGCCGCCTGAAAGCGCGCGATCAACGCGCCAGGGGCGCTCAGAATCTGACATCTCGCCCTCCACTGTTCATGTTCTTATTGACTCCCATCAGATTGCGCGGATCGGCCTTTAGACTCGGCGTCGATCGCGGCGAGCCGTGCGTACCAAATCGCGTTACGCGGGTTGGGCGTTGGCCCCGACGAGCCCACGGAGCAGGCTGCGGGTGGGCGGTACACCCAAACGAACAGGCCGCGCGGCGAGTCTAAGAATGTGCTTACGGGCGTCAGTCCACCTTGACTCGTGGCACACGAAACACGACAGGCCACGAGCCCAACAAGACTCGTGGCCTGCTTTCTATTCCAGAGGAGACCGAACATCTCGAAACGTCTCCACTGTTTTTTGGGGTCACTGGATTCTCTTGAGATCAAACCGAATTTGATTGGCTCAGAGAAACGCCAGAGAAGCGCCTGAGAAGCACCAGAGAAGCGGGAAGGACTTAGTAGTCCTCCATCTCTTCGTCCAGCGTCTCGAAGGACTTCTTGGCACGGGACTCGATGAAGGTGCGCAGTCGATCCGACATCTGGTCCATTTCCTTGACCGAGTTCTCGAACGCCTCGACATCAAGAGCGACAAGGATGTAGATCTGGTTGCTAGGCGAAATCCAGGTCTGCTGTACGGAAGTACCGTTCAAGGTCGCCTTCGATAGCAAAACGGTTGTGGAGGAGAACTGCTCTGCAGTCATCTCTTCTTCGCCATCGGTCACCTGCTCCTGGAAATCCTTAACCATGCTCTTAACCTTGGCTTCGAGCGTGCGGCTGATTTCCGCGCGGCCCCGGGAGGTCGCCTTCGTGCGAGCGATCGACATACTGCGACCGATCTTCGCGTTGCCTACGCCGCAAATGCGTGCGCCGCCATCGTCCACCCAGTAGGCACCGCAGCCCTGGAGAACCCATTCAGGAGCACCCGCGAACTCGCTCGGGAGTTGCTCGTCGGGCGTGACTTCTTTCGAGCCACAGCCCGAGGTTGCGATCACAGCCGCCAGCGCAGTGGCGCCGAGGAAAAAACGGATCATTTGGTTCTGGACACGCATTTTTGTGCCTCCAAGGTCTTGGTTTGATGCTCCCCACCGACTCTGCTTGTGATCTCCACGAGCGAAGTGGCGGGGCGGGTTTTCAACCAAGTGGCTCGAAACAGTCATCGGGTTCCAACCAAATAGACTGTTGGCTGAAATTTTTTCGGTCGAGATGGGCGCGGAGGACATCCCTCCGTCGAGGGTTAACACTAAATAGCCTATTCACGTAGATAGGTTTCACCCTTGAAAGCACTTTTTGGGGACACACGAAGGCGCTCTCCTGGCACTCAATCACATAGGGACCGACGCTCAGGCCTAAAGCGTCTCACTTGATCGGATTGCATGCCTACACATAACCATCCGATCTTAGGAAATCCCCACACCTGCGACCCGCCTCGGCGCGCGGAAAATCGAATGAACGGGTCGCATCTTTTGCTCCGCGGCTTGGCGCTCCTAGTCTCCGCCAGACACACAAGCGCGGCGAAAAATCCAGAGTAGGTAGGGCCCGGCTGAATATCCAGTAAGTCGATTCCTAGGCGGCTTCGCACAGGCATGATCGAATTTGTTTCGGCGACGAAAAACCTGGGACCCGGCGATGCTATTTGCTGCGCATTATCTGCATCAGGTTTGCGGACTGGATTCCGAGGTGATCAATGGAGCATTCGCCTGACAGCGATCACTCAAGTCTTCTCCGAGTCACGTCGATATTAGACCTGATATGAGAAAACGACCTATCCGACGTACAACCCGTGCGGGATTCACTCTGATCGAAATGCTGATTGTTGTTTCGATCATCGGCATCCTCAGTGCGATTGCCATACCGGTCTTCTCCAAGCAACAGCTTCGCACCAAGAGCACAGAGGCCAAGACGAACCTCAGTGCGATCCGCGTCGCTCAGGAATCTAATTTCTCCGAACTCGGGCTGTATCAGGCTGCCAATGCGGAACCTGAGCTCATCCCGGGAACGCAGCCTACAGACTTTGATGTTGCCGGCAGCGACTACTCGGAAATCGGCTGGGCCCCTGAAGGCCGAGTTTACTTTTCCTACGCAGTCGCAATCGCGCCGGACGCTAGCGGCTTCACAGCGGATGCCGCCGCAGATATCGATGGCGACGGCGTGGTTCAGATATGGGGATACACGAAGCCATCAGGCACCGGCGTTCCCGTCGCCGGCGTCCGCTGCGACACTAACCAGCTCATTCCCGAAATCGTAGGCTCCTGCCTTCTCGATTCGTCGATCTTCTAACTCACTCGAATCACCGCTAGAACGAAACAGCCAGCCAGCCAAGGGATGACCCGTTTGACTGCCGCGCTCACTACTGCTGACCGAAAGCCCGATAGTCCTCGCGACGACGAGCTAGCGCCGCGCCTCTCACGCCTCGGTGCGCTTCGCTCGGCATGGGGCGTGCTCGCGCCTGCTGCTCCCACTTGCGATACAAACCAGATTGGCGAGGCCGGTCGTGCGCTAACCGATCACATCTCGACCATCATTAATTCGCGCAGCGATATAACGCCTGGCGCATTAACAAGAATCGACACCCTTCTTGTTAATTTCGAGACCTCGATTCGCCACGTGGCCATTAGTCTCCACGTCTCGCAACTTCGCTCCGTCCTTCCTGCCTATCGCGAAACGAATCGCCAAGGGCTCCTCGAACTGCTCGACATTTCACTCGGCGAGGACTTAGGCGGACGCAACAGCGTCTCAGGCCGAATCGAATTAGTCGACTACCTCATTACCCTACTATGCACATCAAGTAACCAATGTTCAGCGGAAATTGTGCATGACCCCGTGACCTTAACACCGCGACTCGCGCGACTTTGCGAATCCGCTGACGATCCAGAAGACTCTCGACTCGAGGATGTCGCAGCTGATTTTTTTGCAGCCGCTAATCTCAACCATGTAGCGCTTCAAGAAGAACTGCAGCAGCGCAACCTGCGATCTCATAAAGTCGAATTAGGCAGCGCTTTCTTCGCGCCCCGTATCCTTCGCGCGATCGTCACATATAACGCCGCTCTGTTCGCCCACGTATCGGACAAGATAGTGGACTCGGGCGATTGGGGCGTACTCGAAAAACAGACGCCTAACGCGAGTAAAAACATCGCCGACACACAGTCGGTCTTCAAATCAAAACCCTTCGGCATGCTCGCTGACGCCGTTCGTCGACGTGCCGAAGAAGGCAGTCCAGAGCCCACCCCGATCGACCGCATCGCGTGGGCGCTTGATTTCGAATACTTGGAACCAAACGAGAGGAAGGCGCTCCGCAGCCCAGCCTTCGGGTCGGCCGAAGATCCACTGGGGATGGCGATCCTTCTTGGATTATTATGCCGATCGATCGCCGTACTCTCCATCGACCTTCAAGAAGCTGGCTTTTCGCCCGACGCAATCACCGACCGCTGGGTTTCAGAGGTTAGTGAAGTCTTTCAAGGCGAGATCAATCGCAATCTCGCTGATGACGCATACAAGGTCGCCTGCGCCCTCTCCGAGTTGAAGGAAAAATTTCTTCTCGCGCCCATCGCCGGCCACATGCGTGAAGAACGCGCGGCTCGACATGAGGAACCAACACCCGTCTTGGCCGAGCAAATAGGACAGGCCGAGGGCTTCGTGCGCGATGCTTTTAAGCAGGACCAGGCTCGGACCCAGAACCGATCACGGCGAAGGACAACGCTCGACGTGCCTTGGGCCCAGATGAGCCAACTCGCCATCCTCGCAGCGATCATCGGCACGGCAGTCGCCCTATTCGTATTTCAAGAAAACGGAAGCCTCGACGGCCTCGGAAGGGAACAACTCGCAGCGGTCTCGCCCTACCTCGAGAACGGCAAACGCGGTGGTGCAGGGACTGGCAACGCCTTCGTCGGCCGTGTCAGTAATGCTTGGCTCGCGCTACCCGCAGATCAACGAAGTGAAGTCGCGGAGGACATCGTCGCGCGCCTGCGATCGCAGGGCATTCGGCAAATTATGATCTATGACGATGATAAGCAAGTCAGGATCCAAGCCCTCGGACAGCAGCCGATCCGAACGCTCTAGATCGACTCGCCTAACGGTGGTTTAGCTTCCGCCGAGGTCATCTCAAATCTTCGTGGCCGGCAATAGGTTGAGCAAGTCTCCGAAGCCTGCGATCGCGTCATGTGAAGATCATCAAACTGTCTTTCCGGCTGCTCGACGAACGCTGCGAATCGTCACTTCGTAGCGAAGCCTCGGGCATTCCGAGGTCAGTGCCCTAGAGCTCGGACCTGTGCGTTTAGCGCATCGGAAACCCCGCCACGGCCCTGTCCCGATCCCTCGAAATCCTCGAGCATTGCCAGCCCGCCTGTTGGGCAAAGACGACAGCCAGCATTCGCTCGCTCCAACACGTCCGCCGGGACATAACACAGGACGGCGACCTCGAATTCGCGCGACCGAGGCGCCCGGGCCCGAGCGATCGCCTCGAGCCACAACCCAAGCGGTGGCCGATCCTGGACATCAAAAAACCCACGACTCGCGATCTCAGCTTCGCCGCTCGAAATGGAGCGGCCAGGCCAATAGAGCAACCAGTCTCCAGGAGGCAAGGATGGGTCAACGGTTGGTTCGAGAGAACCCCTCCGCACCGCATCGACACGATCCACGAACGCCTGGCATGCGGAGAACGATGGCGCCGCTTCTAGTTCTTCAAGTTCGAGCGCCAGGTCGCCATCCGAGTCGCCACTGGGGTTGGAATCACCGAGTCCCTCAGTATGACGAGCGACGGTCTCCCACGACTGCCCAACGAGAAAATGCGCGCGCTGTTCAAAGCGCGCGCGTTGTTCGGCTGAAAGTGCCGCGAAGGGTTCTCGTGGCTGATCGCGAGGCAGGAGATTGGCCATGGCCGTTCACTCCTTAAATCCTAACGAGATGTACGGACGCACTACATCAAAATCGTGAACGTGTAGTCGCCGCCCGCCACCCAGCTAGAAGTTGTCGTAGTCGTCGAAAAGTTCGTCCATTTCCTTGATCGACTTATCTCGTCGCGCCGTCAATTCTTCGTAGGCGGTTCGCGCCTGCTGAAGCGACTCGTCCAGATCGTTTTCGATATTAGGGACGCCATACATCTGCGTTCCGTCCGGAGCCGAAAACTCACGAGGCCCTGGTTCGGGCGGCGGAGGGGCAACGGACGGCGCTGGAGCAGGCTCATAGCCGGGCGCCGGAGGAGCCTCGGGCTGAGCCTGCTGTGGGGGATTCGGAGTTGATTCGGTACTTGGCGTGGGGGCCGGAGCGTGTGGCGCTGCCATATTCCCGCGAGCGACCGAAGCTACTCTCGCCGCACCCTGACGGTTCACCCATGCAATCGCTAGGGACGCTCGCAGAGAGTAATTCAAGCCTTCGAGCGGGAGACCCTGCTCGTTGACGCGGCGAACGAAAGTATTCACACCGACCAACCGCGAATACTCATCAAGCAGTGGGCCACCGGAGTTGCCCGGGTT
>Ga0115569_10000572_pt1 | contig 29461 bp, 29 predicted proteins | sample COGITO_mtgs_1205_2_FD_87295 | JGI IMG/M metagenome (GOLD analysis project Ga0115569, IMG submission 87295) | Pelagic marine microbial communities from North Sea - COGITO_mtgs_120503 | ecosystem: Environmental > Aquatic > Marine > Epipelagic | place: Germany:Helgoland, sampling site Kabeltonne... | reverse complement strand
TGCATACTCTAGGAAGTAGCCACCCATCTCTGGCATAAAGAACAGGATCGCGCAGAACACAAACAGGAACACCACAATCGGCACCAGATCGTGAATTACAAAGTAGGGATAGAAAGGAATGCCATCAATCGGGTTGCCCTTCTCATCTTTGTACTTCTTGATGCTAACGCCATCTGGGTTGTTTGAACCCACATCGTGCAAGGCAATGATGTGCATAACCACTAGTGCGATCAGAATGATTGGCATGGCCACCACGTGCAGAGACATAAACCGATTCAGGGTAATACCAGAGATTAGATAATCACCACGAATCCATTGCACGACATCTTCACCAACCACCGGAATAGCGCCAAACAGCGAAATAATCACCTGCGCGCCCCAGTAGGACATCTGCCCCCATGGCAATACATAACCGAGGAATGCCTCGGCCATTAGCGCCACATAAATGGTCATGCCGAAGATCCACACCAGCTCGCGAGGCGCTTTGTAAGAGCCATAGATCAAGCCGCGGTACATGTGCAGGTAGACCACAACAAAGAACGCGGACGCACCGGTAGAGTGGGCATAGCGGATAATCCAACCCATATCAACATCGCGCATTATGTATTCAACGGAGGCAAACGCCTGCTCTGCAGAACCCTGATAACTCATCAACAACCAAACACCCGTCACCAGCTGAATAACCAGGACCACCATCGACAGTACGCCGAAGTAGTACCAAAAGTTGAAGTTCTTTGGCGCATAGTACTCGGCCATATGCCGATTCCACTCGCGCTTCAGCGTAGGCATACGCGAATCTAACCACTCAGCAAAAGCTGCTGCTTTACTCATTACGCAATCTCCGCATCAATTCCGATAATAATAATGTCGTCTGACTCATACGAATGGGGGGGAACTTCAAGATTGGTTGGCGCAGGTACGCCGGCAAAAACCCGTCCCGAGAGATCAAATTTAGAACCGTGACAGGGGCAGAAAAAACCGCCCAACCAAGAGTCACCACCAAGATCAACCGCACCCACGTCGGGTCGATACATTGGTGCGCAACCGAGGTGCGTACACAGACCGACCAACACCAGGTACTCTTCACGACCAGCTTGGGTTCGGGCCGAGCCACTTACATAGCTCGGCTGAGAAGCAGCTTCTGAGTCCGCATCCCTTAAGATACTGGTATCAATATCAGCAATTGCCGCCAGAGACTCTGGCGTGCGGCGCACGATATAAACTGGCTTACCGCGCCACTCGACAACCAGACGAGCGCCTGACTCAAGTTTGGAAATATTAATTTTAACCGGAGCGCCAGCAGCTTTGGCTTTGGCGCTGGGTTGCCAGGATGAGACAAAAGGTACTGCTGCACCGACTACACCTGCACCACCCACAACAGAGGTAGCACCAAGCAAAAATCGGCGGCGACTATGGTTGATACCGTCATTGGTCATGACGTTCTCCCTAAAGGCAAAATTGGATGTTCAAACATGCGGATTCGCATGCAATTAAAATTGGCGCTGCATAGTAACGGAAGGCGAAAATATAAGCAACCAGAGAGTTGTAGAAAAATAGGTTAACGTATTGTTTTTTAAGGCAAAAAAAAGCCCGACTCACGAGTCGGGCTTTTCTTTTTCGCGTTGATCTTAACGCTTGGAGAACTGTGGACGCTTACGTGCTTTGTGCAGCCCCACTTTCTTACGCTCAACCTGTCTCGCATCACGGGTTAAGAACCCAGCTTTGCGCAGTGGTGAACGAAGATTTTCATCGTACTGAAGCAAGGCGCGGGCAATACCGTGACGGATTGCACCAGCCTGACCAAAGTTGCCACCACCATTAACAGTGACTTTAAGATCGAACTTGTCGACCAAGTCAACAATCTCAAATGGCTGACGAACAATCATTCGCGCCACTTCACGACCGAAGTAAACATCGATCGCGCGATCGTTAATAGAAATTTTGCCGTTTCCTGGAGTAAGGAAAACGCGAGCTGCTGACGTCTTGCGACGACCAGTACCGTAAAATTGAGTTTCTGCCATGATAATCGCTGTCCGTTACAGTTCTAGAACTTGAGGCTGCTGCGCTGTATGAGGATGCTCATTACCAGCGTAGACCTTAAGTTTTCTAAACATTTCCCGACCAAGTGGTCCGCGTGGCAACATGCCTTTCACCGCTGACTGAATAACACGCTCAGGCGCTTTATCAATCAACTTGTCAAAAGTGATGTCCTTCAGACCACCGGGATAACCGGTGTGAGAGTAATACGTTTTCTGTGTGGCCTTGTTGCCAGTCACACCAATTTTTTCGGCGTTAACCACGACGATGTAATCGCCGGTATCAACGTGAGGTGTATATTCTGGCTTGTGCTTACCACGCAAGCGTGTCGCCAATTCCACTGCCAAACGACCCAGGGTTTTACCCTCGGCGTCTACGATATACCAATCACGTTCAACTGATTCTGCTTTAGCGCTATATGTTTTCATCTTATCCTGCCTGGCTTTGGGGGATCCCAAAAAAGGGTGCGAATTGTAATGATCGCCCGCCCCTATTACAAGAGGGGATTTGAGCAAAATGAAAGTTTTTTACTGAGGCCATTACGGACGGTGTGGACGGGCCAAATACTCACGGCTCTGCATTTCCAATAATCGACTCTCCGTACGCTGAAATTCGAAGCTCAAACGCCCGTCATGATAGAGCTCATGCATTGGTGCGGCAGCGGTTATCGCCAACTTAACACTGCGATCATAGAACTCATCGACCAGATTGATAAAGCGTCGTGCGGCATCTTCATTGCCGACGGTAAATATTGGCACATTGGTAATCACCACCGAGTGGAACTCGCGCGCCACCTCGATATAGTCGTTTTGACTGCGCGGACCTTCGCAGATTGCCGCAAAGTCAAACCACACTATGTCCTCAGCCACCTTGCGCGCGGGAATCCGCCGTCCCTCAATATCCAGATCAACATTGAGCTTTATCTCACCCTCAACGGCCACTAGGCTGTCAAAAGTTGCCCCTATTGCCTGCTCCGCCAGATCACCCAACGGTGCATAGTAGAGCTCAGCCTGCTCCAGTGCGCGCAGTCGATAGTCCTGCCCTCCATCCACGTTGATCACCTGACAGTGCTTGTTGAGCAAGGCAATGGCTGGCAAGAAGCGTTGCCGTTGAAGGCCGTCACGATAGAGCAGATCAGGGATAATATTAGATGTTGCAACCAGGGTCACACCGCGCTGAAAGAGACCTTCCAACAATCTTGCGAGAATCATGGCGTCGGTAATATCACTGACAAAAAATTCATCAAAGCAGACCACCTGTGTCTCTTGTGCGATTGATTCAGCAACCACATCGAGAGGATTAACCTGCCCTTTCAAGCGCTCTAAATCCTGATGGACACGGCGCATAAAGCGGTGAAAGTGAATCCGCATCTTATTGTCAAAAGGCAGGCTCTCGTAGAAGCTATCCATCAAATAGGTCTTGCCTCGACCAACCCCTCCCCAGAAATAGAGGCCTGTTTCGGGTATCCGCGCAGGGCGCAAAATTTTCGCCAGCAGACCGCCTTTTTTACGCTGATTGCGTTTTACCAACCGAGAAAATAGCTCGTCTAGCTGTTCGACTGCATCAGCTTGAGCTTTATCTGCAACAAAGCCCTGTTTGGCTAGATCATTTTGATAGCGTTGTTTTGGGGTTAACATCGGATATGGTAGGATCGTCGAGTAAAGGCAGACTTTAACTAGCGCGACGTCCTAAGACAACTGAAAATAATAACCAGTTTCACCTCGACGACATCAGAAACCGGAGCAAAGACATAAATTAGTTGTCGGTTTAGCGGATAAAAGCGTTGATTCAGCAAGCGCCTTTGGCGACACTAAAGATGTTTACCGATTTAAGTATGGGAGAGTACTTTGATAACTTTGACCTCAATTCTGATTGCCGCGGCGTTTTTTCTGATCGGTGCTGGTGTAGGTCACCTTTTCTCAAGGAAGGTCGACAGCAGCGACAAATCAGTGCGCAATCTTGAAAAAAAGCTTGCCCAGTCTGAACAAGAACTCAGACGCTATCAGCAACAGGTCACCGAGCACTTTATGACCGCCTCTCATCTGACTGGCAATGTCGCTCAGAGCTATCGACAGATTCACGAACATCTCGCATCAAGCGCCATGCGTTTGGCAAGCCCCGAGGTGGGCAGACAGATACTCAAAGCGGGCGGCGTTGATTTTGGCTTGCTTGATGCCGACGGCAATCCACTAATTGATATCACTGATATTGAAGTTCCTCGAGACTATGCTCCCAGTGTTCCCGGCGGGATTTTAAGAGAAGACTACGGCCTGCGTGACGCGGAACAGAAGCAAGCCGATGTAGAGTCTTCCTCTGACACTGTGGACAATGAAGATGAGAGCGACCCCACGCAAAGCGTAGCATAACGCCCCCCCATCACTTCAGCGCAAGCAAGGAGGTTTGCGGTGGCAGGATTGCCTTATTACGCCGCACTTATGCAGGCGTCTCAAAACCTACTCCCGGGCAGCTGCAGCTTATGCCGCGGTTCGCTAACGCGCTTCGATAACGCGCTGTGTCAATACTGTATCGCCGAACTACCGCGGCTGACAACCAGTTGCCAGCGCTGCGCGGTGCCGCTTGCCAGTAATTTAATTTGCGCTGCGTGTCAGTTGACAGCGCCGGTTTTTCGTCGCTGTATCGCGGCCTTTCGCTACCAGCCACCGATCAGCAGCATTATCGTGCGCTTGAAGAGCGACCCCTATGTAGCGGAACTGCAACAACTCAGCGCCATGTTGGCAGAGCGCATCACAGTGACTTATCGAGAGGCGCAACAAGTCATTCCAAAGGTGGTAATCCCCCTGCCCTTACACTGGCTGAAAATGACCCGCCGCGGCTTTAATCAGAGCCAGATCCTCTGCCAATTGCTGAGCAAGCATTTTTCCCGCCAGCACAATACAGCACTCAACCTGCGCACCGATATCTGCAGGCGCATCGCACAGGGACAAGCGCAACATCTGCTGAGTGCCAAACAGCGCCTGAGTGGCATTAAAAATGCTTTTATCGCAGAGCAACCGGTGAACGTCAGTTTAAAAGGATTATCAGTGGCGGTAGTGGACGATGTTGTGACGACCGGTGCTACCGCAAACAGTGTTGCGGCAGCACTGCTGCGAGCTGGAGTTAAAGATGTGGATATTTGGTGTCTGGCAAGAACAAGCTGGAATAATTCGGCAGGGTGACTCAGAATGCGGGTCATGAATTTATCTCCCACAAAACCAGACTCTATCTGGCAACAGATCTACCGCGAAGCGCAATCTGCAGCCCATGACGAGCCCGTCCTCGCAGATTTCTTTCAAGTTACAATACTTGACCACGATAACCTTGGCGACGCACTCAGCTGTCATCTGGCCAATAAACTAGCCAGCAATGAAGCGCCTGCGTCCCTGCTGCGCACTGTCATGGATCGGGCATTTTCGACGCCAGACATTATCCACGCAGTCGCAGCAGATATTGTCGCCACCGTTAAGCGAGACTCAGCATGCAACCTGCATCTTACGCCATTCCTCTACTTTAAAGGTTTTCTCTCCTTACAGTCCTACCGCGCCGCGCACCAGCTCTGGGCTGAAGGGCGTCAATCGCTGGCCCTGCTTCTGCAGCACAGAATCTCACTGACATTTGCTGTCGATATACATCCGGCAGCTCGTATTGGCAGCGGCTTGTTGATCGATCACGCTACCGGCTTAGTGATTGGCGAAACCGCGGTGATTGAAGACTGCGTATCAATCATGCAGTCGGTCACACTCGGCGGCACCGGAAAGACATCAGGCGATCGTCACCCAAAGATTCGCAAGGGCGTACTGATTGGTCCGGGGGCAAAAATACTCGGCAATATTGAAGTGGGCGAAGGCGCAATGGTTGCTGCATCCAGCGTGGTATTGAAATCTGTACCGGCGCATGCGGTGGTCGCTGGTGTACCGGCCTCGGTGGTTGGCGACGCGCGCAGTGAAGAGCCCTCTCAGGCCATGGATCACTACTTTAAGTGTGATTAACAGCGACCCCAGCTGAACGGTATAACCTGATCAATAGAATCAGCGGCGTCTATCTGCATTAACAATCGATCAACTCCGATCGCTACACCGGCGCACTCGGGAAGGCCTGCGTGCATTGCCGCCAGCAGGCGAGTGTCAGCGGCGACAGCGCACTTGCCAGATTGCTGGCGCAGGCGCTGATCTTCGTCAAACCGAGCGGCCTGCTCTTGCGCATCAGTGAGCTCACAGTAGCCATTGGCCAGTTCAACGCGGTTTAAAAATGCTTCGAAACGTCGACTAATGCGACGCCCCTGACTGTCGTCATCACATTTCGCCAAGGCTGACTGACAGGCGGGATAGTCGTAGACCAGCACCAGACCATCGCCTAATTGCGGCTCGACAAGCACACTGAACAAGAGGTCCAGACAGTTAGCGCGAGTCTCTTCTGCCCATGCCGGGGAACTGGCAGTAACAGCCAGACTCTGCAGAGAGGACAACTCGACAAGATGGGGATCAATCTGTAAATGCTCGAGAAACACATCCGCATAGCTAATTCGACGAACAGACGTCTCTGGCAGTAGCATAGCAATCAGCTCTGCCACTTCATCCATTAACTGATGCTCGTCCCAGCCGCAGCGGTACCATTCCAATAGTGTAAATTCGGGATTGTGCCGACTGCCACTCTCGCCACTGCGAAAGGCCTTGCCAAGACTAAAGATATCACCACTGCCCGCCGCCAGCAGCCGCTTCATAAAATATTCGGGAGAGGTTTGTAAATAGCCGGTGACGCCAGCATTGTCGGCAACGATACTGTCAATATTGTGATCGCTCACCGTTGCTGTAGACAGTAACGGTACATCGACTTCCATCACCTGACGCTGAGCAAAAAAACGCCGCAGCTCAGCGAGAAGCTGGCTACGCTGACGCAAAGTGCTAAGGCTAACGCCAGGTTGCCAGGGGTTTATCAAAATAGATCAACGCTGTTCACAGCCTATTTGCCGCTGACGCGCCCCTGATATTCTCCGGTGCGCGTATCGACCTTTACAATCTCTCCCTGATCGAGGAAAAGAGGCACCTTCACGACTGCACCGGTGATTAATTTGGCTGGCTTGCTGCCACCCTGAGCGGTGTCACCGCGCAGACCAGGATCGGTCTCAACGATCTCCAGCTCAACGTGGTTCGGCGGTGTAACGGACAGCGGCGCCCCGTTGTAGAGGGTGACTACACACATATCCTGCTCACTGAGCCAAATTAGCGCATCACCGACAGCTTTCTCGTTCGCCTGATGCTGCTCAAACGTATCTGGCTCCATAAAATACCAAAAGTCGCCATCGTTGTAGAGATACTGCATATCAGTATCCATAACGTCAGCAGCTTCCAGTGACTCACCTGATTTAAAGGTCTTTTCTAAAACCCGAGCGGTCTTAAGATTGCGTAACTTAACTCGGTTAAAGGCCTGACCCTTACCTGGTTTTACAAACTCATTTTCCAAGATGGAACAAGGATCACCGTCGAGCATTACTTTTAACCCGGAGCGGAATTCGTTGGTTGAGTAGTTTGCCATTGCTATGTCGTCTCGATTGTCTAAAAAGGCCGCTATGATACCCGAACTTCCCACCGATTAGAGCAGTTTGTCTTAGCGCCGAGTAAATTTTTTCATCTGTTTTAATTAATTCGTTATTGAATCAGCGCGACTGAGCGAGAAAATTGACTACACTTAAATACAACGAAAAGGATAAAAAAGCCTCAATCGATCCCAAAAGATACTTGGGGCGCATGTTAATAACAACTCATCAGGATGATTTTCAGATTAACTCTTATGTGCCCCGCTCCAGATAATAATATTGCAGCACTGCTGAGCCTTGTAAAGCCACCTATTGCCGACAAACTGGTGCCTGAGACAAACGCTGAGCTATTCGATAGACAATCCACAGAGCAATGGATTGAAACTCTATCGACGACTAACTTCGCAATCAATGCAATCCAACTGTATCGAGTGCTGCCATCCGTTACCCAGCTTGATAATCAGCCACAGATCAAGATGGAAATTCTCGACAGTCTGATGCCGACGGTCCTCAAGTCAATTGAAGCGTTGGTACAGAACCAGCTTAACCAAGACACCGCCAAAGCTATCTCCCTCGGTCAAGCATTGGCCAAACGACTGTTTGAAGGCTATAAACTGGTCATTTTTCAACTCGGGCACACACTAAAATCTGAAAGCGAAAACAACCGCGAGGAGGAAGCTGCGGTTTTAGATATCGCCAAAACGATTCTTAATGCCTGCACACTTCTCAGCAAAATCCAACTGAACAGTCTCAGCCATTACCTGCAACAACCGGCTTATTTCTGGCGCGAACTTCACACGCTTTATTTGCTTGCAGAACGGCTTGGAGTAGCCAGCAAAGATCTTTCAAATAGCTTGGGATTCGACACATCAATAAAAAACGTTTACATAAAATTGCTGCTTTTTAGCTGCACAAGACCCAACCATTTTTCACATTATGAGATGCGCTTTGTTTATCGTGAGCTAGAATTTTGGTCGTCCTTTGCCGATATTCATCGTGGCGGAAAAAGCGGGCTTTTCACGGTGGACCCTTCAAGTAATCACGGTGCCGTCTACACTGATGAATGTGAAAAACATCATGGCATTATCACTCTCGATACATCCAATCTGGTGCACTTCTTAAACAGCCTGATTGCTGACAGCAGCAATACACTATTTTCTGATCGCGTTTCGCAACGTGTGATTAAGGATCTCATCAAGCAGTGGGGGAAGAAAATAAAACGTCAGGAGACTCATATCAAAGATCATGCGCAACTGTCAGTTACGCATGGATTAACCTCCGCTGTGTGCATGCTGTCGAGAACAGACTGCTTTGAGAAATTCCTCAGATTATGCGGGCAGACATCACCAAGAAAAGAACACGTAAACAGCGGCCTTAGGCGCGAAGAGGATGCCTGGGGAACAATATTTGAGACCTTAAATGGCCATCCAGACGACCCGATCATCTTTACACCAACAGACAAGAAAAATAATCGGCTAGAGGTAGTTTATGGGGTACGTTCAAATGTTAGCTTAAGCGGCGCCTGCATCGAACTAGCCAATAAAACAGTGCAACCGCAGCCTGGTGAGCTTATTGCCATTCGCTCAAAAGGTGACAATCAATGGATGGCGGGTATTGTCCGCTGGAAGCATATTTCCCCCTCACTCAACACCATTTGTGGCGTGCAATTTCCGGCTCGCTACTGTACGCCGGCAGCCATTCGCATTACTCCGCGCGGGCCGAATTCAGACTGCCAGTTTTTACAATCCATCATTCTTTCAAAGACTAGAGATCTCAGCGAAGGCGTCACATTGTTGTGCCCGCCTCTGCGCTACACTGAAGGCTGCAAAATCTTTATTGTCACGCCGGTGAAAAACAGCACAGCATTATTAGGCGAAGAACTTGAAACCACTGAACATCTGTCGCATTTCAAAATAACCTTTTATTGAATTATGCAAAAAATCAAGGATGAACACTTTTATGCGCCCCGATGAACCACTGCATATTCTAATCGTCGATAAATCAAATGATGAGGCCAATCGCTTTATTAGTATTTTGCGCAGCGCCGACTTTCTGGTCGAGGCACAATTGGTGACAACCGAAGAACAGCTGCAGAAATATATCTCCATGCGCAATTGGGATCTTTTGCTGGCCGGACAAAATTACACCACGATTCCCACACAAAATATTTTCCGACGCATACGCCGCGCGGAGAGAGATGTGCCGGTCATCTTAATTAGCCCTAAATATGACCCAAAAAGTCTTGTCGAAGGGTTGCGATTTGGCGCGGTTGACGTGGTAGTAGAAGATCAGGACCAACATTTAATCAAGGTTGTCGAGCGATCATTACAAGGGATTCAAGAACGTCGCCAATCGCGGGAATTGGAGCGCAAACTGGCACTAGCCGAAAAGCGCGCTCACCACCTGATGGATATTTCCCGATTTCCAATTGCAATTGTCAAGGAGGGCACTTACGTCTATGCCAATGATGCCTGCGCCACTATCTTTGGTTTTGCCAACCCAGATGAGATGCTCTGCCTACCGGTTATAGACAATATTGCCGCTCGAGATCGTGAAAAACTCAAGGCTTACATGGTGCCTCTGGATTTATCCGATGAAATCATGCCTTTCGAAGCAGTTGTAAAAACGCAAGATGCCAGTGACAACGAGATAGATGCCTTCCTCGAGATCCATCAGATTCAATATGATAGTGAACCGGCTCTGCAGTTTACCATCAACAAAGACAAACTTTTCGAAGCAACCATGGCCCATAGTGAAGAGCAAAAGAAAGCTGAATACAGTGCCATTCAGCCCAACTTTGTCTATGAGCTGATTAGCCGCGGAATTAGCCGTTCAGTCCACAGTGGACAAGATTGCATGCTGTTAGAGATGCAAGTAGATCGTTTTAGCCAGCTAAAAGAGGACCTCGGTATTGCCAAAGCCGAAAAACTCGCCCATGCACTGGTGGTGTTTGTCGTGCAACTATTTGACCACAATCTTGACTGCGGCAGGATTTCAGAAAACCGTTTTATCATTGTGCTGCCCGAGACGACAGAGGAAAAAGTAGTCGACATAGGAGGCAATATTGCTCACCAAATCAGTCAAAAAGTATTTGATCTGGACGATGAGAGTTTTTCACTGACCAGTTCAATCGGCATCACGGTTCTCAATGAAAATGTTTCTTCTGTTGAGCGCGCCCTTGAGCGCAGCGACGAGGCAATTTCTGTCTTACGTGGGGAAAATCAAGTGGGCAATGGTGTCAGATTTTATATTCCCGACATTCACTCCGAGGAGATATCAACCGGTGAGGCGGTAGTGATCACTGCCAAAAGTCTGCTTAGCAAGGATGCCTTTTCTATTCGCTACCAACCCATCGTGGCCTTGATTGATGGAGGCAGTGGCAGGGAGTACTACGAAGTCATATTAGGTATCAATGAGAGTGTCCCGGCAAGTGAAATACCCGAGGACTTTATCAGCAATCTATTTAAATCCGAGATAGCCGCAGAAGTTGATCGATGGGTAATTGCTCAGGCTCTAAGCTCTTTGACCGAGAAACTTAAAACCAACCCTGAGACCCAGTTATTTCTCAATGTCAGCGCCAAATCATTTGCCGATAGCGATTTTTTACCCTGGCTACAAAAAGCCTTGAACGAGTCTAAATTGCCCGCTAATGCATTGATTTTCCAATTCCGCGAAATAGATGCAGTACGTTATCTGAATCAGGCAGCGGCGTTCTGCGAGCAGATGAAAAAGTCTCAGGGACAGGTCGCCATCAGTAACTTTGGTCTCGCTATCAACCCGCTTAAAACGCTGCAGCGAATTAAAGCTGACTTTGTTAAAGTCGACCGAACGATCGTTGAAAAGCTCGCCACCGGCGGTCAGGGTAAAGAAGATTTTCAGAAAATCATGGGAGGTATGACTGGAACAGGTGTCGATGTCATCGTACCATTTGTAGAGAAAGCCACGATTATGCCGACACTTTGGCAGCAAGGTGTGCGCTATATTCAGGGCCACTATGTCCACCGGCCGTCATTTTCAATGGACTACGATTTCTCAGAGGGCCTTTAAATCGCCGTCCAATCCGCCGATAAATAGGTAGCACCTAATCAGGTGCACACGACCAGAGCGGATGCTAATCAAGCACAAGAGTGTCCTTATCGCTATAGCCCAGCAGATAGAGAATGCCATCCAAACCGAGATTAGAAATTGACTGCTTTGCCGATGCCTTAACCAAAGGCTTGGCGCGGAAGGCAATACCGAGACCGGCGATACTCAGCATCGGCAAATCATTGGCACCATCACCCACCGCGATAACTTGTTGCAGTTTTAAACCTTCCCGCTGAGCAATCTGACGCAACAACTCCGCCTTGCGCTGGCCATCAATAATCTCGCCAGATACCAAGCCAGTGACCATACCATGCTCAATATCTAACTGATTGGCGTAGACATAATCAACCCCCAAACGCTGCTGTAAATACTCACCAAAGAAGGTAAAGCCACCAGAGACAATTGCTGTTTTATAACCTAACTTCTTGAGCGTGGATATAAGATGCTCGGCTCCCTCATTCAATGTAAGACGCTCCGCCACCGACTGCAGGACGCTGGCATCTAGCCCTTTGAGCAGCGCCATGCGCTGAGTGAAACTTTCCTTAAAATCGAGCTCACCCTGCATCGCAGCTTCAGTAATCGCAGCGACCTGATCACCAACACCAGCCTCATGGGCCAGCTCATCAATGACTTCAGCATCAATCAGCGTCGAGTCCATATCGAACACCACCAGGCGGCGATTGCGACGAAAAATATTATCCTCCTGATAGGCGATGTCAATATCGTAGGTACTGGCCAATTCCAGCAGTGCACTCTTAAACTGCACCGCATCCTTGGGCTCGCCGCGCACGGAGAATTCGACACAGGCACGCCCCAGCTGCCCACTTTCATTGAGTTTGATGCGACCAGACAGGCGTACAATTTTATCAATATTAAGACCGTACTCACTGGTTACCTTGGCGACTGCTGCCAGATGTTGGGCATCAATCTTGCGCGCCAGAAGCGTTACGATGTAACGCGACTTACCCTGCTGTTCAACCCAGTGCTGATAGCGTTGCTCCGTGATTGGCGAGAATATCACCTGCATCTCGAGGGCCAGAAGACTGCTTTTCACGCCATTGATTAGCGCCTCAGAATCTTCGCTCCGCGGCACCGCGGCGAGGATACCGAGGTTGAGCTGATCGTGGATGACCGCCTGACCGATATCCAGCACAGTGACCTCAAAGCTCGACAGCACTTCTGTAACAACACTTGTCACACCAGGCTTATCTTGCCCCGACACATTTATCAGTAATATATCTTTCACAGAGTTCGGCCATAGTTATTTTTAAGGCGGCTATTATATAAAAGCCGAGGGAATAGGATAGAATACGCGGCAAATAAATTTCAATCAGACGCTGCTCAAGGACTTCGGGATGCATCGCCAATATTCCATGGCTAAAAAATTGCCCGCGGTGGTAGTGTCTCTGTGTCTTCTGTTTGGCCTGCTCAGTTGGGCACTGCTATATAGCCACGCCAGCGCACTCAGCCAGAAAACTGTCCAGGAAAAAGGCAAGCTTACCATCAATCAGCTTGCCGAACTGGTGCGCGCTCCGTTATTCAATAGTGACACCATCAGCATTCAGGCGGCATTGCAAAAGGTCACCGAAGACAAAATAATTCTCAATGCCAGCGTCTATGATGTCGATGGCCAGCTCATTGCGCAGAGTAAAAAGGCATCACCCGACAGCGCAATTGCGATTCACTTCAGCCATGATATCGCCCTTCAAGATACTCAGGCGGGTAGAGTCCTCATCAGTGTTGACAGCCAACCCATCAATCAGCGCTTTAGTCGAGCTGTCGGCAACTGGATGTTATTGTGGGCGCTTTTTACACTTCTCAGCACTTATGGCTGCTATCGCTATGCGGAAGAGCTATCTCGACGCCTGCGTCTGATGACCAATCGGCTGCCAGGCAGTTCTGAAACACCGGGCGACGAAATAGCCGCGCTTGAACTTCGCCTGCAACCGCTACTGTCAAAAAGTACCGATGAGGAAATCTCCGATGCTGACTATTATTGCTCACTGATTACCGCGACGATCAAAAATCGCCGCCGCCTTGAAAGCCAGCTCAATCGTCAGAATATCACCCAGCTTTTCGAAAAAATTGACTACTGCACACTGCGGACTCTGGAGCTATATGGTGGCCAGCGCATAGAGGGGGGTAATGGCCACATCAATTTTTACATCCGCTCGACGCAGCTGTCAAAGCAACATCTGCTGATCTGCCTAATGGCAGTCTATTCTCTGCAACAACTACTTGAGCGGCTCTCGCAAGAGATCGGCGTCGATCTGGAAATTTGCTGGACACTGTGCAGCCAAAACCTGCCGGCTACTCCATTGTTCCGTCATCATGAAGGACTCGACACACTGAAAACCTCGGCAGCAAGTCTGGCTAATGAACTACAGGAAGGCGCGATTGCAGTGCAATCTGCGGAGTTTGATATTGAGCAACTGTCATCTATTGCCCGCTTTCTGCCCTTTAAAGAGGACTGTTTCATACTGCAGGGATTCCCTGAGGGGCGACAACTTCTGCTCGAGAAGCAGATTCAACATCTAGTGGCAATCTGCCTCTAGCAACAGACTCTCCAAGCAAAGTCTACTCCAAAGCTAGACCTGAGGTATCCAGGTCCAGCGGCTCAATAGGCGGTAACTCAGAGGCTTCAATCATATTGCTGCCAACCGGCTCTAACACCAATTGATCCAGCGGATACACTGGCAATGCGCCGGCCTCGACCTGATCAACGGCATCGCTCACATAGGCACCCAGCGGAGCCATAGATAGTGGCTGATTATGCGCTCGCTCTTGGGTTGTCGGCTCCGTTGTATTGGCGACAATCGTAGCGATAGCGCCAACCTCGGATAGCTGCTGAAGTATGCGTTCTGCCGTGACTTTGTCGATGCCGCGTTTCATGCGCATCACGGACCCTGAAAACAGTTGATCTGCGGCGGCGGCATCTAATTTAAAACGCTCTGCAACACGTCGCTTTACCTCATCCAATCTGTTGCCGGGTACAATATCACCTCGAAATAACAGATCAAACCTATCGGCTGCCGTGACACTACCAGCATGAAGAATATCTTTGTCCCTGTCGGTCATAGGTCAACGTCCTGTTTGCTTTATGGTTAAAGAGCGACGGACTGACCAGCAAGCTAACGAAGCATTATTTAATCAGGACTGTCACTCAGATTCTGATTCATCTCGAGAGCTGGCTCTGCCTCTCTTGGCGCGCCGACAATTTTGGCCGGCACCCCCGCTACGGTGACATGGGCGGGTACAGATTCAAGTACCAGACTGCCGGCACCGACTTTCACGCCGTCTCCCACCAAGACGTTGCCGAGTATTTTAGCGCCTGCAGAAATCATCACACCATTGCCAATTGTTGGATGCCGACTGCCGCTAACACATCCAGTACCTCCCAATGTCACTGAATGCAAAATGGACACGTTGTCGCCCACTATCGCAGTTTCGCCAATCACCAGCCCAGTGGCGTGATCAATCATAATTCCACAGCCTAACCTAGCGCCGGGATGGATATCGACTGCAAACACTTCAGATATCTGACTTTGGAAATACAGCGCTAAAACAGTACGCCCCTGCAGCCATAACCAATGCGACACCCGATGTAACTGCAATGCCTGAAAACCTTTGAAGTAAAGTATAGGCATAAAATGGTTCTCGCAAGCCGGGTCGCGCTCAAAGCTCGCATTGATATCCGTGCTAGCTGCGTCACAGATCGATGCATCAGATTGCATTGCCTCGGCAATCACTGTGGCGACAACCTCAGCGGAAACCACTGAGCTGTGCAGCGGTTGCGACAGATTAAAACACAGTGCTTGCGGGAGACTCTGGTGACGGAGAATCGCGGCCGCAAAAAACTCGCTCATCAGCGGATCCTGAACCACGGCGTCGCGCGCCTCAGCACAAATTGTTTGCCACAGCGGGTCGTTCGCAATCATCTATCGTCTTTCCTGTTTATGCATTAGCCATGGACTCGAATATAACGCTGATACAGCTCATCCAGATGCTCGAGCACGACCTCTTTGTAAACAATATCGGCCGTTGCTAATCGCTCAGCGAGCACATCAACCGTTAATTGTGCCGCATAGACGTCTGCCACTGGCCGATAACTGATATGCCAGCGCTCGGGCGCAATGCCGCCCCAGTCTTTTGCATAGGGCCGATAAAAATCACCGCCGCTGATCAATTCAACTGCGGTCTCAGCCTCAAACACAGTGTCGAGCCAGTCGTGTAACGGCGCAAAGACGCCACCGCCATCGACTTCCTCGGGGACCAGCTGAACCCGGTAACTGGCATCCACCGCAGCGGCATCATAGATATCAAAATCTGTGCCCCAATGATGTCGCGAGGCACCGGGGAGCGCAGACCAACGCATAACCGCCTGCACCTGTTGCCACTCAGTCAATAGTGTTAAATCGAGACGGACGCCATTATCAGCATAGACCGGACGCAGACCGAGCATCTTGTCATTCCAAATTTTTAACTGGCGATCAAAGCTGCGAAAACTGCTACACAATTGCAGATCAAAGCCCTGTTCGGCTGCGAGCTGGCGGAGCTCTAAGAGAGGTTCCGCTGCAGCAGCATGGACCAGGAAAGTGGTCGACGAAGGCGCTTTTTGGCCATCGCTGACAGACCACTCCACAAGATGTGTGTGAGAGCTGCCTGTTAGCTGTTTGGTGTCGGTATTGAGATGATCATGCATGGTGGTGTTTATACCTGCGCAACAACCGATAAGTAAAGGGGGATTTATTTCTCCTCATAGCCCCCTGGCGAAATACTTTGGGATAAACTGGTTATCAGCATTGAAAATAGCGAGTTCGCCCACAACTCATTTAAAGTAGTAGATTGACCAACAATCAAGCAAAAGAGGTGTTACACGTGTTTAGGATAGGTTTGTTTCTTGTTACCAATCTGGCAATTATTGTCGTTGCCAGCATTTCCCTGAGCCTGTTAGGTGTCAGTGGCATACTCGCCGACAATGGTGTCGATCTAAATTTACAGTCACTGCTGATATTCTGCGCCGTGTTTGGGTTTCTCGGTTCATTTGTCTCACTGCTGCTGTCCAAATTTATGGCTAAAAGGTCGACCGGAACAAAAATCATCCAGCAACCGCAGAGTGAAGATGAGCGCTGGCTACTGCAAACAGTGTCAGATCTAGCTGGCAAAGCGGGAATCGGAATGCCGGAAGTCGGTATCTTTCCCGCCCAACAGTCCAATGCCTTCGCCACCGGATGGAATAGAAATAATGCGCTGGTTGCGGTGAGTGCAGGACTGTTGCAACGCTTTGATCGCGATGAGGCTCGCGCCGTGTTAGCCCATGAAATAGGCCATGTTGCCAACGGCGACATGATAACCTTGAGCCTGGTTCAGGGTGTGGTAAATACGTTCGTCATGTTTTTTGCGCGCATTATTGGCTTCTTTGTCGATCGGGTGGTGCTTAAAAATGAACGCGGTTTAGGGATGGGCTATTGGATTACCACAATTGTCGCAGAAATATTTCTCGGCATTCTCGCTTCCACTGTCGTTATGTGGTTCTCGCGTCGTCGTGAATTTCGCGCCGATGCCGCTGGCGCCTCACTGGCTGGCCGCAGCGCTATGATCAATGCGTTACGCAAGCTACAGCAGGAGACCACAGCCCATGTCGAAAACCAGATGCCTGACACAATGACTGCTTTTGGTATTTCTTCTGGCTGGAAACAGCGCTCGTCGAGACTGTTTATGACCCACCCACCTCTGGAAGAACGAATCGAGGCGCTGCGCTTTGGACAATAGTACACAACAGCAAATTAGTTTAGTCGAGCGCGACTATTTTCTCTGTCGACTCAGCGACCTCGACGAGTTGCAAAGTATTGAGCTTGAGATTGATGAACGCAAACTATTCGCCATTCGCGAGGACAACCAACTCTACGCCTATTGGAATAGCTGTCCGCATATGGGTATTCCGCTCAATTGGATGCCAGGAAAGTTTCTCGATCTGGATGGCGCACTACTGCAGTGCTCAGCTCATGGTGCGCTATTTCAGATTGATAACGGCGAATGTATCGGCGGCCCCTGCGTGGGCGATCACTTGTCAAAGATAGTTTTAAAACAGCAAGACGATCAGTATTTTATCGCTGCAGACCAACCTTTACCTGCCCCATTGGTCAACTTGCGCGCCGCCGCACTGCGCGATCTCGATTAGAGTACCAATCGCAACGGACGCTGCAAGCTAATGTCATTGTCGGCCAGATCCGCTTGCCAGGCGACCACCTCAACGCCGACGGCCAACGCTTTGGATAAAGTCTCGGCGTAGAGGGGATCAATATGAGCGGCGATAGAAACCTCATCGACACCACTCAACTGCACGCAAAAAAATAGTACGGCTCGGTGGCCCTCAGCCACCATGGCCATCAGTTCACGCAAATGTTTGGCACCACGGGACGTCACCGCATCGGGAAACTGTGCCCTGCCACTGCCGCAATCCAGGGTCACATTTTTGACCTCAACGTAGCAGCATCCAGCCTCACCTTCGAGCAACAGGTCGATACGACTTTTCTCGTCGCCATAGCGGACCTCACTGCGGATAGCAGTGTAACCGCGCAACTGCGGAACACGCTCGTTCTCGATAGCATCTCTCACCAGATGATTAGGTCTAGCGGTATTGACCCCGGCCAAATTACCAAATGCGCTGGTGACAATTTCCAAGGTACCAGCCAACTTGCGTTTGGGATTATTCGACAGTGAGTACCAACAAGCAGAGCCTTCCACCTGACAGTTTTGCATTGAGCCGGTATTGGCACAGTGGACGGTGATCAGCTCACCATCTGCCGTGCGGATATCGGTAAAGAAGCGTTTATAACGTTTAACAAAGGTACCGCGTAACAGCGGAGGAGTAATTTCCATCGAATTATTTTCAGTCTTAAAGTGGCAATGTTTGTCAATTATGTTATGAATATAGAATGTTAAAAAGTGGCCATGGATAAACCTGTGCTTTCATTTCAACATCAACATTAGCGTTCAACGATTTTAACCCTAATTGCTCGCTAATTGACCATAGATGTAGCGAAAAACGTTTATATGACGACCAAAGGTAAATTTCACTTGAAAAATTGGCCCAATATCTCTATAAACGCACGTCCTGTATTTTGGGCTCTGAAATTTAACTGTGGACTTTAGGGATGGCAACAGTAACAAAAAAATCTAAGCCTGCATCAAAGTCAGATGCTAGCGGATCGAAAACACTTCATGGTCTTTCCCCCTATGTGGAGAAGAAAAATGAAGAGTATATGAATGAAAAGCAGCGCGAACACTTTAAACAGATTCTCAAGGCATGGCGCAGTGAGTTGATGGAAGAAGTGGATCGCACCGTGATGCACATGAAGGATGAAGCGGCGAATTTTCCTGATCCTGCCGACCGTGCTACTCAAGAAGAAGAATTCAGCCTCGAATTGCGCACCCGTGACCGCGAGCGTAAATTGATCAAGAAGATCGACAAAACGCTGGTGCGTGTCGAAGAAGACGATTATGGCTTCTGCGATCAGTGCGGTGTTGATATCGGCATTCGCAGACTTGAAGCACGCCCGACCGCCGACCTCTGTGTTGACTGCAAAACGCTCGATGAAATCAAAGAAAAGCAGATAACCGGCGGCTAATTAGCCGTCGGCTCAGCTACTGTTCAGTATTCAGTGACGAATAGTAAGTGCGTAACATTAAGCGCCTAGGTAATCAGTCTGACGCTCTTGTGCTTTTCTGTCCTGCAGTCAGTCAGTGACGTCCCCGCTCACTGCAACGGGTAAATCGATGAAACCCTCAGCCTATATTGGCCGCTTTGCACCCTCTCCGACCGGACCTCTGCATTTTGGCTCATTGGTTTGTGCACTGGCCAGTTTCCTCGATGCGCGCCATCATCATGGCAAATGGCTGGTCAGAATTGAAGATTTAGACCCACCTCGCGAACTCAGCGGCGCTACCACAACCATTCTCAAGCAACTCGAGTCTCACGGTCTGTGGTGGGATGGTGATTTACTCTATCAAAGCCAGCGCGATGAAGCCTATCGAGCGGCATTGACGCAGCTGCAAGATGACGGTTTGACCTACACCTGTGACTGCAATCGTCAACGTATCGCCGAGCTCGGTGGCCTTTACGATGGTCACTGTCGCCAGCGCGAGGTCTCTTCTGAATCAGCTATTCGTCTGCGACTACCTGACCGCGATAGTGACTCAGAAATCACTTTCGATGATTTGATCATGGGGCCTTACAGACAAAATCTCAACAGTGACGTTGGCGACTTTGTTATCAAACGCCGCGATGGATTAATCTCTTATCAACTTGCTGTAACGGTCGACGACTATTTTCAGAGGGTTAGCCATATTATCCGCGGTGCAGACTTGCTCGACTCCACTCCTCGACAGCTCTACTTGCAACGCTGTTTAGGCTTCTTCAGTGCCGACACAGCGCCAATGCAGTACGCTCATGTACCCCTAGCGATCAATGCTGAGGGACAAAAGCTCAGCAAACAAAATCATGCACCAGCAGTCATCTCCGGCAGTGAATCAAAGAGCCTGTGGCAAGCTCTCAAATGGCTGCAACAGGCACCCCCGAGTGAGCTACAAAGCGACAGTGTCGACAATATCCTCAACTGGGCAACAGTCAATTGGTCGATCGCTAACATCCCCACCAAAATGGCGGTTGCAGCACCTAGTTACGTCTAATCAGAAGGCAGGTTTGCTTTGCCGGGCAAGCTTGCATACCATCGCCGTCATCACACTGTTATGTCTTACCGACGAGTCCGCAAATGCTTAACTACCGATTGGTTGCCGTTTTAATCTTTCTCAGCAGCGTCGCGGTGCCCTTGGCATCAAGATGGGCAATAGAACCTCAAGGTAGTTGGTTTAGACCGTTTGTAGTCTGGGCACTGATCGTCTTCGCCGCCTATATTCTGCAGCGCCACAGGAAAACCGATGAATCTTGATGTAGCGACCATTGCGTTTGGGTTCATAATTGCCGGCGTATTCTGCTCATATCTGCTGTCCAGATACGGCGGCGCCAACAGCAGCAACCTGATTTTGGTGCTGGCCCTATTTGCTGGCACTGGAGCGCTGCTGGCCACAGGCACCATCGAGATGGCCGGCCGCTATGGTTTTAGCGCACTGTTAGCACTGTTTGCCTTTACCATGGTATTTCTCTTCTCACCGCTGATTTTTTACCCGATCCGCAGGCTCAATGAGATTATCCGCTTTGCCTCACTGATCGATTTCCTGACCTTTCGTTTTCGCGGTAAAACTGTTGGGATAATTGCCTGCAGTGCTCTGCTAATAGCCACAGTTCCCCTATTTCTGGCACAGTACTTAGCACTCTCTTCTGTGCATGATTTTCTTTTTGATGGCAACAAATGGTTGTTTAGGTTAGGTATTGTTTCCACCATTATCATCATTAACTGGAGTGCAATTAAACATGGCATGGCGCGAAATCTGCGCTGGGTAATGGCGGCGGCAGGACTGCTAATGCTGTTAGCATTAACCACCTCTGCACTGGCTTCTGTCACTTCGATTTTTGGTGGTATTGGAGAAATGAATCAGTGGGTTGTCAGTAGTGGTCAGAGATTGATTGTGCAACGAATGGATTCCTCCTACAGCCTCTTTGTTATTTTTCTCGCGGCAAGCTTCGCGCTACCGGTCAATTTTAGCATTGTCATCTCAGAGCATATCTCCGACAACCAAGCCAGCGTTACCGCTTGGGCATACCCTCTACTGATGTTATTGGCGAGTATTCCAATCTTCCCGCTACTGTGGTCTGGTATTGCCGTGCAATCGGCATCGCCTCTACAAGACTATCTGTTTGCAATTCCAGCTTTTACTCAACATCCAGTCGCAGCAGGACTTGGTGCTGCGAGCATTGTTCTGGCGGCCATTGCGCTGCTCTGCAATATGTCGACCATGCTCGCCAAAATGGTGCTCAACAGCACTGTCTTGCCGACTAAAGTATTCCATCAACAGCCAAACTTAAGCCGTTGGATCGATCTTCGCCTGCTGGCCATTTCAACCGGACTCATTATTGTCTGCGCGCTGCTCAGCCCCATTATCAAATCACGCAGCATCACCGACTTATACCTCGTCGGCTTTGCTGGACTGGCTCAACTGACGCCCGGCATGTTGGCCTCGATTTATCTGCCGAAAATCAATCGCAATGGATTTATTGCCGGACTGCTTGGCGGGCTGTCAATATGGTTGGTGACACTGGCACTGCCGATGCTATTTGGCGACTGGAGTTGGAAGCTCCCTGGAACCGAGACTATCCTGACTTTTGGTATGCAAAGTTGGGAAATATGGGCCTTTGAAGCACTCATGGTGAATATTTTCCTCTGCACCGTTTTTTCCATACTCAGCCACATGGACAGAGAACAGGAGTCATTTGCCAGACTCTGCATGGTCGACAATATCTATATCCCTGCCCGTGTCCAGCTCCGTCACAACTCAGTGGAACAAATGCGACTCAGCTTACGCAGCTTGCTCGGTGACGAAGCTGACGGGGAGATCGATCGAGCACTCAGCAGTCTCGAGCTCGATCGCAGCGAGACTAAACCAGCGGCGCTACGGAAAATTCGCGACAGATTGAACTCGGCTCTGACACTGCGCTTTGGTGTGCTCGCTGCTTATAGAATTATGGAGGAGGCACTGCCGCTGCTGACACCCGCGCGCCAGGAGCCCGATGATATCTATCTGATCGAATCTGTACTCGCCATTCAAGGGGACCGACTTACTGGTATCGCCAGCGAGCTGAATAAGCTGCGTATGCATCACCGCGAAATTCTCGACAACCTGCCGATTGGCATTATTGCTTTAGGACAGGGCGGCGAGATTATTAAATGGAATAGCACGATGGCGCATTACACCGGCATTGACGGGGATATGGCCGCCGGTAGTCTCATCAATGACCTGCCGGAGCCCTGGCGTTCAGCCATCGCAACATTTTTAAATGAAGACGACTGGAGTAAAGACAGTCTGGAACTGGAATTGGCAGGAAAAACACACTGGTTTAGCCTGCAAAAGTCTGTCGATAACAGCAGCGATCATGATTTGATACTGCTGGTTGAAGATCAGACCCAATCAGTGCTCTTGACGCAAAATTACATTAGCAATGAACGCTTGGCGTCAGTGGGCCGGCTGGCCGCAGGTGTTGCCCATGAGATAGGCAATCCGGTAACCGGAATTGCCTGTATCGCGCAGAATTTGCAGCATGAGACAGAAGCCGCTGAAATAGCAAACTCTGCACAGCTTATTCTCTCTCAGACTGACCGTATCAACGTGATCGTTCAATCGTTGATCAATTTCTCTCGCGGTGATCAGGCCTATAACAACCAATTGCAGTCAGTGTGCGCGCGCGATGTCGTGGAAGAAGCCATACAACTGCTCAGTCTGACCAAGCCGCAATACAGAGAGCAATTTATCTGCACGCTCGATGCTACTCTGTATGTTGCCGGTGACCACCGTCAACTGGTGCAGATATTTGTCAATCTTTTAAGCAACGCCCGCGATGCGTCGCCTGATAACAGCCCAATTGAGATCAGTGCCAAGCGCCAAGATCAGTCGTTGACAATCATGGTCAGCGACCGTGGTAGTGGTATTCACAGCAGTATAGAGGACCGTATATTCGAACCCTTCGTGACCTCAAAAGAGCCCGGGGAAGGCACCGGACTGGGGCTTTGGGTGGTGTTTAATCTAGTCAAAAATCTCGGTGGTGAGATCAGCCTGACAAGTCCGGCGATTAACAGCGATTGCGGGACAACCGTCGAGCTCGTTTTCAACTTGCACATCGATTAAACGGCCTTGGCGACTTGTGTCGAGCATGCTTCAGGGTAACAATACAAAATCCCACAGTGACAACCCAAACCACCTATGAGTAATATGCCGAAAACAAATCAGATCTTGATTGTCGAAGACGAAGAGATCATCCGTAAGTCTTTGTGCAAGTTGCTTGAGCGACATGGCTACGGCGTCTGTGAAGCGGTGAGTATCAAGGCGGCTCGTGAGACCTTTGTGCTTGACAACTTTTCGCTGATCATCAGCGACCTTCGCCTGCCGGGACAACTGGGAACGGATCTCATCAAAATGGTCGCTCCGGTGCCAGTTTTGATCATGACCAGCTATGCCAGCTTGCGCTCCGCCGTGGATACTATGCGCCAGGGCGCTGTCGACTATATTTCCAAACCCTTTGATCACGACGAGATGATGGTTGCCGTGCGGCGCATTCTCAATGCATCACAGAAAAATGCTACGACAGCCACGATCTCGCTGCAGACGCCATCCTTGTTAGGCTCGAGTGAAGCGATCAAGAAAGTGACTCGCCTGATATCCAAAGTCGCAGCTTCAGACCTGCCTATATTAATTCAGGGAGAAACCGGCAGTGGCAAATCTGCCGTTGCCATGGCGATACACAACACCAGAAAATGCAGTGACAAGGCATTTATCAGTATTGATTGCGCGGGTATCAAAGAGAGTGAGCTGGTCACTCAGCTCGGCACGAGCGATCTCTCAGTTACTGTTTTTCTCAACAATATTGGCGAGTTACCCCTGTCACTACAGCCCCATCTCCTGAGACACATACAGCGCAGCAACTGCAGTTTTATCTGCTCTACTGACCAAGATCTGGAACAGCTCTGTCAGGGTGGTCTGTTTCGCAAAGATCTCTACTACCAGATTAATGTTGTCAGCATAACCATGCCGCCCCTGAGACAGCGCAGCGAGGATATTCCGCTGATAGCAAACGCGATACTGGCCCAGCTTAGTGATAGCCATCGGGAATTGAGCGAAGACGGCAGAAAAGCACTGGCCAACTACCACTGGCCGGGCAACCTGCTACAGCTTAAAAATACTCTACAGCAGGCGGCGATACTGGCCTCTGAAGATAAACCGATTGACGCGGAACAACTTGGCCTCAGTGATCTGCCCTTAAATCCCTATCAGGAGTCAGATTCAGTTCGCAGCACTTTATCAATCAATCAAGTTGACGATGCTCCAGCGGGCCTGTCTCTGGAGGACTATTTCACTCGTTTTGTATTGGAAAACCAGGAAAATATGAGCGAAACAGATCTTGCTAAAAAGCTTGGAATAAGTCGCAAGAGTCTCTGGGAGCGGCGCAACAAACTGGGTATTAGCCGGAAAAAGGGTGATGAGCTGGTCAACGACTGACGAAGTGTTTCGAAAAGTAATACTTTTGCCAAGGAAAATAGCCCAAAGGTACTTTTCTTTGAATGAATAGAGTAATTGTTTACAATTGTCCCTCGAAGCTTTTGGCTTTGATCATAATAATAAAAAATAATAATAATTATAATTCTTGGATGGATGTAAAAAGAGTGTCCGGTCGGCTCTAGATTTTGATCTAAAGTGCGTACTGAAGGACAATTGAGGGGGGCTGCCTTAGGGCAACCCCTTATTTCATTCTGAATAGAGCCTAATTGCTGTTATCACCAAACTCACCTGGGACATTGCTTTAGTCTCCCGTCGACATCTTTCCTCTGTTAAACTCTCGGTTCTTATAACAACCTAATCGGCACCCACTTAATGCTGGACCGCATAAGTAGATTTTTCAAAAGAGATAAAGCCTCCCATCGCTCTACAGGTCGCCGTGTCTTTGGTGATGGAGAACACAGCCTGTCTCCAGAAATGATCAATCGTGATGCCTTTAAAGTTATCGACGTTTTACAAAAAGCTGGATTTGAAGCCTATATAGTGGGCGGCTGTGTACGCGACCTGCTGATTGGCTTAAAGCCTAAGGACTTTGACGTAGCAACCAGCGCTAAGCCCTGGGAAGTCAAAGAACTGTTTCGCCGCTCACGAATTATTGGCCGACGCTTTCAAATCGTTCATGTTCAGTTTGGCCGCGAGATAATCGAAGTCACGACGTTTAGATCCAATAGCAGCCAGACAAGCGGTAAAAATCATCGCCAGCAGACGGACAGCGGAATGCTTACGCGAGACAATGTATTTGGCTCCGTAGAGGAGGATGCCTCGCGCCGCGACCTGACCGTCAATGCGCTCTACTACGATCCCAGTGACAACAGCATCCATGATTTTACCAATGGTCTTGACGATATAGACGATCAGATAATTCGTATTATTGGCGACCCGGAAACCCGCTTTCGCGAAGACCCAGTGCGGCTATTAAGGGTGGCGCGATTCGCAGCAAAGCTTGGTTTTAACATAGACTCTGACACCGCAAATCCGATGAAACATCGCGCGGCGGATTTGCAGCAAGTTTCGCCACCACGACTGTTTGACGAAACACTTAAACTATTTATGAGTGGTCAGGGCTTAGACACATTTAAGTTATTAGTCGAGCACAACCTGTTTGATTATATTGTTCCCCAGCTGGCACCCATGCTCAACGATCAGCAGGGAATACCGATGAAGCTGGTGTCTCAGGCACTGATCAATACCGACAATCGGATTCAAACCTCACAGCGCGTGACTCCGGCCTTTATTTACGCCGCCCTACTCTGGCCCGCGGTGCAAAGACTGGCTAGAAATTACGAAAAAAATGGCAACTCACCCCCCTATGCCTTGAGCAAGGCGGCTGGGGAAATTATTGTCAACCAGATTCCGGTCACCGCTATCCCCAAGCGCTTCACCATTCCCATGCGCGAGATCTGGGATTTACAATTGCACTTGCGTCGCCGGGGCGGCACTCGCGCCCAGCGCCTGGTCGAGCATCCACGGTTTAGAGCAGCCTATGATTTTGTTTTACTGCGCGAGCAAGCAGGTGAGGATCTCGGTGGACTCGGCGAGTGGTGGACGGCCTATCAGCAGGCCGATCATGAAAACCGCCAGACCATGGCTGATGAGGTTATGGCCAGTGACCGCGGACCCAAAAAACGTCGGCGACGACGCAGCGGCGGTAAACCTGCGGCGGACCCTGCTCGCTAATGGCTGAAGTCTATATTGCCCTCGGCAGCAATCTGGATCAGCCTCACAAGCAGCTAGACAGCGCCCTTGAAAGTCTGGCGTTGCATGCCGATATTGACTTAATCGCCGTCTCAAGCCGCTATCAGACACCACCCATTGGCCCACAGCAACCTGACTTTATCAATTCGGCGGCAAAGCTCGGTACCGATTTATCGCCCGAGGCGCTACTCGATGCACTGCAAGCAATAGAGCACCAGCAGAATCGTCAACGCAGCGTTCACTGGGGCCCGCGAACTCTGGATCTGGATATTCTGCTCTACGATGATCTCGTGCTCGATACGCCGCGTTTAACCATCCCACATGCACTGATGACTGAACGCGCATTTGTTCTGGTTCCCCTGGCAGATCTCAATAGTCACTTGGCACTACCGAGTGGAGAAACCGTCATCGAACTATTGGCAAACTGCTCTCAGCAAGGTATCGTCAAATTAGAGTCCGGTCATCTGTAAAGACCACTAAATTCGATCACAAAGTTCGATCACTATAGCAACGCTGTTTTTTTGGAGCGCAAAGTGGAACAAACAATTCTCAGCGAATTTAATATCGACCTGTCTACCGTCTCAATCCCGCAATACATTGCAATAGAAGGGCCAATTGGCATTGGTAAAACAACGCTGGCCAAGCGCCTAGCCAACTCCTTTAACTACCAAACACTTCTCGAGGATGCAGAGGAAAACCCGTTTCTCGAGCGCTTTTATCAAGACCGTCGCAGCAATGCGCTGCCGACCCAACTGTTTTTTCTTTTTCAGCGCATGCGCAAACTAGAGAATTTGCGTCAGGGGGATATTTTCCAGCAGGTACGAATCTCGGATTTCCTAATCGAAAAAGACCCACTGTTTGCAAAAATAACGCTGGATGACGATGAGTTTCGTCTCTATCAAAATGTGTATGACAACATTATTACCGATCTCCCCAAACCCGATCTGGTTGTCTATTTACAAGCGCCGACGGAGACCCTTTACGAGCGCGTGCAACGGCGCGGTGCTGCCAGTGAAAAAACTATCGAACTAGGCTATCTGCAACAACTCAATGACGCCTACACGCAATTTTTCTATTACTACGATGACACGCCGCTATTAATCGTCAACACCGAAGCGATCAATCTGGCTGATGGTGAACACGACTATCACAACCTCGTCACCTATATGTTGCAGATCAGCTCCGGACGGCATTACTACAATCCTCACCCACTCCAGTAAAACCGCTATAATCTCTCGATCGACACGCTATTGAGGCGAAATCAGCACTATGAAAACAACAACGATTAGCAATCTTGCAGTCATGAAAGCCAATGGTGAAAAATTCGCCGTGATCACTGCCTACGACTTTACCTTCTCCAAGCTGATAGAGAATGCCGGTATTGAAGTCGTCCTAGTCGGCGACTCGCTGGGCAATGTGATTCAAGGCTGTGACAGCACCATACCCGTGACCATCGATGATATGGCCTACCATACTGCTGCCGTTAAGCGCGGCAACAATCGTGCGCTATTGATCACCGATATGCCCTTTATGTCCTACGCCACAGAAATGCAGGCGCTGGATAATGCTGCAATATTGATGCAAGCGGGGGCACAGATGGTCAAACTCGAGGGCGGTGCATGGCTGGCAGATACAGTTCATCTGCTCAGTGAACGCGGCATTCCGGTCTGCGGTCATGTCGGTCTAACCCCGCAGTCTGTGCACAAATTAGGCGGATATAAAGTACAGGGCAAAGAGGATCAGGCCGCGGAACAGATGATTGCCGACGCCCAAGCCTTGGAACAGGCTGGTGCCGAACTGATCGTTGTCGAGTGTGTTCCTTCAGCCCTTGGCAAGCAGCTCTCTGACGCCCTGGCAATTCCGGTTGTTGGCATTGGCGCGGGGCCGGATACAGACGCTCAGGTGTTGGTACTGCATGATATGCTCGGCATCTCGCAGCGTCTGCCACGCTTCTCGAAAAATTTCCTTGCTGATGAAGTCAGTATTCAGGAAGCCATAACCGCCTATGGAAATGCCGTGCGCAGCGGCACGTTTCCCGCACCAGAACACTGTTTCAAATAGATTGCGACCCAACTGAGAACAATAAGACAGCGAGAAAATAAACTCATGAGTAACAACCAATCAATTTATGACTTTACTGTTGCAGATAGCAGCGGCAAACCTATGTCATTAGAAGATTATCGCGGCAAGGTGCTGCTGATAGTCAATACCGCCAGCAAGTGTGGATTTACACCCCAGTACACTCAGCTGCAGGAACTCTATGATCAATACAGCGATCGCGACTTCGTGGTGCTGGCACTGCCCTGCAACCAGTTTGGCGCTCAGGAGCCGGGGACCAATGCCGAGGTTCAGGAGTTTTGTCAGCTTAACTACGGTCTCAGTTTCCCAGTAATGGGCAAGGTAGATGTCAATGGCAAAAGTCAGCACGCTCTCTACGCTTTCCTAAAAAGCCAGGCTGGCGGCGTGCTCAACAGCAGCATTAAATGGAACTTCACCAAGTTTTTGATCAATCGCCAAGGTGATGTGGTCAAGCGCTACGCGCCAATCCGCAAGCCCAACGCGATTGCAGCGGATATCGAAAAACTGCTTTAGTCGAGCTCAGCTTCAACGAGTTTTTCGCGCCGCAATTTAGCGAAATACTCTTTGGCAGCACTATTGACCTTGGGTGCCAGAACCAAGGTTGAGATCATGGTAGGAATTGCCATCGTCGCATAGGTGCCTAAAATCAAACCATTGACGATATCCATCGAGACTACCGCGCCGACCACGATCAAACTGATATAGATCGGCGTGTAGTAGTGCTGGCGCTCGGCACCAAAGAGGAACCCTGCACACTTAACGCCATAGAACCACATACTCACCATGGTGCTAAAACTCAACAAGCCCACC
>Ga0115569_10000569_pt1 | contig 29529 bp, 21 predicted proteins | sample COGITO_mtgs_1205_2_FD_87295 | JGI IMG/M metagenome (GOLD analysis project Ga0115569, IMG submission 87295) | Pelagic marine microbial communities from North Sea - COGITO_mtgs_120503 | ecosystem: Environmental > Aquatic > Marine > Epipelagic | place: Germany:Helgoland, sampling site Kabeltonne... | reverse complement strand
CCTTCTGTTAAAACACCGGTTTTATCTAAGTTATTAAACCCAACAGGCCCCTCAATATATTCTAAGTTATTTTCAAGTCCGATTTCTCTTACTTTGTTTAAAAGTACTTTTGAAACTTCAATATCGTCAATCACATCAAACCATCCAAAACGCATTTTTTTAATTTGTTGCTTTTCTACTTCAAACCAATTGATAATTGCAATGACTCTACCAACAATTTTATTATCTCGCATTGCTACAAAAAACTGCGCATCGGCATTTTCGAAGACAGGATTTTTTGTTGGATCAAAATTGTCAATTTCGTCCTTGATAATTGGAGGAACCCAATACTTATTGTTTTTGTACAATGAAAAAGGAAATAGCACAAAGGCTTTCATTTCTTTTTTTGAGGCAATTTTTTTTAGCGTAATCATAGCACAAAAATAAGAATTCTATTTGTTATCTTTTTCTATCTCTTTTTCGAGATCTTTAATTTCTCTTTCTAATTTTTCGATATCTGTTTCTTCTTTTTTGTTTTTCTTGTCTGATTTTCTTGTTCTTTTCCGTCTTTTTCGATCACTTGTCTTTTCTTCTTTTTTGTTTTTCTTCTTGAATAGACCGAAAAATCCTTCTTTTTTCTTTTTAGTGAGTGATTTTCTTTCTCTTGTCGGTCTTTTTCGATCACCTGTATTTTTTTCTTTTTTCTTGAAAACATTTAAAATTCGAGAGAAAAACCCACCTTTTTGTTGTTCGTTGTACCTTGTGATTGGTGTTTCTTTTATCTCTTTACCATTCTCATCTAACTCCTTGTAAGAATCTTTATGTTTATTAATTCTGTATGATGCTCCGAAACCTCCATAAAAACCAGAAGTATTTCCCTCTAAAAGATATCTCGCAGAAGCATTAATTTGAAAATCTTTACTAAATAAGTAGGCTACTCCTGTTCCGAAGTTTAATTTGTTTTGGTTTTCTGTTAATATTCCTTGATGCTCTACAAAACCAGACCATCTTGATCTAAAATTATGCGTCGCCGTTATTATATAAGATATTTCAGAAAAATCAGTTCCTATTTTATCATAAAAAACATTTGAAATAACATTAAATTCATTGGTAAGATTCTGCTGTAATAAAACGCCCGCTTTTGGAGTAATACTCTCTGTTTTGTATATATCATTTACTAAATCGGTATTCATACCTATATAGATAGCTACAGAGGGAATCAATCGTTTAAAATCAAAAGCCTTTCTTCGTTTCCAACTCCGAACTTCTTTCGTTTTATCGGTATATTCAGGTTGGAATATTAAATACTTCGCGCCAATGGTAAAATTACTCAAACCAGAAGTAGAAATATTATTGAGAGCATCTTTGTCTTTTTGATATGTTAATTGAGTATTTAATTCTAGTTTTTCTAGAAAAAAACTAGTTCTAAAAAGTAAGTCTACTCCCAAAGATTTTGGTCTAGAAAAAGAATTTTCTATCCGAGTGTCTTTCATAAAGAAGCCTGTCTCAAATTGATAAATACCAGTGCCAACGCTATAAGGGCTCTCTGAAAAACCAGGTTTATTTGAGTTTATGACATCAGTATATTGTGCATGCAGAGCAATATTTATAAGAAATATAAAGGCTAAAAAAGATTTCGGAAAAAGGTTCTTCATAAATTAGAATACAATTTTATAAACAGTAGCTATCCGTCAACACAAACATAGGTTAAAAATGCTGTTTTATAAAAGTAAACGATACTTTTTTGAGTTTGTGAAACTTTTGTAGTTTGTTAACGCTTCAATTGTATTCAAATTGTTATTTTTGAATGATTTTTTTACAAATACAATTTTAAATGGGTTTACTAAAAACTATATTTTATATACTTCTATTTTATTATGCTTTTAAGTTTCTAGCAAAATTATTTGCACCTTTTTTAATGAAAAAAGCTGCAGAAACAATTAAAAATAAGGCCGAGCAGCAATATGGTCAACATCGGCAGCAACAAAAAAGTAATGTACAAGAGGGGAAAACTGTAATAGACAAACACCCAGGTGCTCAGAAACAAAGTAAAAACTCTGTTGGGGAATATGTCGATTTTGAAGAAGTTGATTAATTAAGGTTTTTCTTAGTTAGTTTTATTGTTGAAAACATTAATTAAAAAGTATTCATTTGAAGAATTTTAATAAAGTTATACCTTATATAATAGCTATAGCAGTTTTTGCTTTGGCTTCAATCATTTATTTTCATCCGGTTTTAAAAGGACAAAAATTAAATCAATCTGATATCACTCAATTTAGAGGAATGGTAAAAGATATTAATGATTTTAGAGCTGATAAAAATACAGAACCGTATTGGACTGGAGCTTCTTTTAGCGGAATGCCAGCATATCAAGTAAGTGCTTATTATCCGAATGATTTTGTAAGAGTTTTAGACAAAACTTTACGTTTTTTACCAAGACCAGCAGATTATACTTTTTTATATTTTTTAAGCTTTTTTGTGTTGATGATGGCGTTAAAAATAAATTGGAGATTGGCAATTTTAGGATCGCTCGCCTTTGGGTTTTCAACCTATTTAATTATCATATTCGGGGCAGGACACAATGCAAAAGCACACGCAATTGCCTATATGCCTTTGGTTTTAGCAGGAGTTTTGTGGGTTTTTCAAAAACGATATATTTTAGGGTTTTTAGTTACAGGTGTCGCAATGGCTTTAGAAATTTATACAAATCACCCACAGATGACTTATTATCTCGGGTTTTGTTTATTGATTTTAGGAATTGTAGAACTTGTAAATGCAGTCAAAGAAAAGATACTTCCTGTTTTTATAAAACAAAGTGTTGTAATTATTGCTGCAGTTTTATTAGGTATTGGTGCAAATTCTTCTCGTTTAATGGCGATGAAAGAATATGGAGATTATAGTACAAGAGGAAAATCTGAATTAACAATAAACCCTGATGGAACTAAAAAAGAAGCTTCAAAAGGATTAGATAAAGCATATATTACAGAATATAGTTATGCAAAATTAGAGACTTTTAACTTGTTTATTCCTCGTTTTATGGGCGGAGGAACTGTTGAAAAATTAGGAGATGATTCTAATTTTTATAAAACGATACAGAAAAAAGCAGGAAGAAAAGTTGCAGACGATTACTCATCACAAGTTTTAACTTATTGGGGAGATCAAACAATTGTAGAAGCGCCAGCTTATATTGGCGCTGTAATTTTCTTTCTATTTTTCTTAGGAATATTCTTAGTAAAAGGAAGGTTAAAACAATGGTTAGTGGCAGCAACGGTTTTTTCAATTTTAATGAGTTGGGGAAGAAATTTCGATTTTTTAACTAATTTTTTCATTGATTATATTCCTCTTTATAATAAGTTTAGAGCAGTTTCTTCAATACAAGTTATTGCAGAATTATGTGTTCCTATTTTAGCTATTTTAGGGTTAAAAGAATTCTTCTCGTCAACTATTTCTTCTGGTGAAAAACAAGAAGGATTAAAGAAAGCAGTTTATGTTTTTGGCGGATTAGTTATTGTAGGATTTTTATTAGCACATGGTTTTTCAACTTTTGAGGGTTTAAGAGATTCTCAATACGACCAATTACCAGGTTTAATAGATTCAGTTATTGCAGATAGAAAATCGATGTTATTAATGGATTCGCTGCGTTCTTTAGTTTTAATGTTACTTTCTGGAGGAGTTTTATGGATGCTATTAAAAGATAAATTAAAACAAAGTGTTACAATTATTACATTAGTAGTTCTTGTTTTGTTTGATTTATTATCTGTGGATAAAAAATATGTAAATGAAGATGATTTTAAATCGGCAAGAAAAATAGAGAAACCATTTACAGCTTCATCTGCAGATAAATTAATCTTAAACGATAAAGCACATTTTAGAGTTGGTAATTTTACGGTAAACCCAATGAATGACGGAAGTACTTCTTATTTTCATAATTCTATCGGAGGCTATCATGCGGCAAAATTAGGGCGTTATCAAGAATTATTTGACTTTCAAATTGCCAAAAATAACATGCAGGTTTTAAACATGTTAAATACCAAATATTTTATTGTTGGTAATGATAAAGGTGAAAAACAAGCGCAATTAAATCCTGATGCAAATGGAAATGCTTGGTTTGTTGATAGTTTAAAAGTTGTCAATTCAGCAAACGAAGAAATACGAGCTTTAGATTCATTGGATACTAAAATGGAGGTTGTTATAAATTATGAGGAATTATATGAAGTGTATAATTCAAACTATAAAACCAATTTTGAAAAAGATTCAACAGCTACAATAGCACTTTTAAATTACGATGTTACCACACTAACATATCAATCTAAAACAGCAAAAGAACAATTTGCAGTTTTCTCCGAAATCTATTATAAAGATGGTTGGAATGCATATGTTGACGGGAAATTAACACCACATTTTAGAGTGAATTATGTTTTAAGAGGAATGATCGTTCCTGACGGAAAACATACAATTGAATTCAAGTTTGAGCCAAAAGTAATTCAGCAAGGAAAAATAATTTCCTTATCTTCTTATGGTTTGTTAATCTTTATTACTGTTGGTTGGTTCTTTTATGAACGGAAAAAGAAAGTATGAAAATAGGAATGATACTTGATGCTCCGTTTCCACCAGATCCAAGAGTAGAAAATGAAGCAGTTTCTTTGGTAAACGCGGGACATGAAGTTTTTCTTTTTTGTTTAAAATATGCTAATGAAAAGGCATCCGAAACCATTAATGGAATTCAGGTAAAAAGATATTCTTCTAATAAATTAGAATATAAATTATCCGCTTTAGCGTATACAATACCTTTATATAGTTTCTTGATGAAAAGTAAAATTCATCGTTTTATAAAAGAAACAAAAATAGATGCTTTACATATACATGATATAAGAATTGCTGATGCCGTTTTTAATGCAAATAAAAAATTTAATGTACCTGTAGTTTTAGATTTACACGATAATATGCCAGAAGTTATGAAGTTGTACCCGCATCTTCAGAAGTTTCCTGGAAAATATATAATTTCTCCACTAAAATGGAAAAAGAAAGAAAGAGAATTTATAGAAAAAGCGAATAAAGTTATTGCTGTTTCTCCAGAATTTCTTGAAAATTTAGAAGAAAGAATTCCTGCTTCAAAAGATAAGCTAGTTTTAGTACCAAATACAATTAGAGAGTCTTTTTACACGGATTATCAGTTAGAAGAAACAATCACAAATAGATATAAAGACGATTTTGTAATCTTGTATTTAGGTGATACACATTTAAGAAGAGGATTACAAACGGCTATTGAATCTATTTGTTATTTAAAGGGAATAATTCCGAATATTAGGTTAGTAATTGTTGGTAGAAACACGACAGATCCAATTTTGAAACAGCAAGTTGTCAATTTAAAATTAGAAGATTTTGTTGATTTTGAAGGTTGGCAAAACGTATCATTATTCCAATCTTATATTCTATCTAGTGATATTTGCATTTCTCCTTTGCATAGAAATTTACAACATGATGTTGCGTATGCGAATAAGATTTTTCAATACATGAGTTTGGCAAAGCCACTTTTAGTGAGTGATGCAACTGCACAGAAAAAGTTGGTAGAGAAAAATTATACAGGTTTGATTCATAAGGAAAGAGATGTAAGCGATTTTTCTGATAAAATTCTAAGACTTTATAAAAATGAAACATTAAGAAATGAATTAGGTCAAAACGGCAAACAGTTTATAGAAAATGAGTTTTCTTGGGAACAAACATCAAAAAAACTGCTACATTTATACGATAATTTAGAATCTTGAAAGTATTAATAATTACATATTATTGGCCGCCAGCAGGAGGTTCTGGTGTTCAGCGTTGGTTGAAGTTTGTTAAATATTTACAAGAATTCGGAATAGAATCTGTTGTTTATACAGTTGATAATGTTACCTATCCAAAAGAAGATAACACTTTACTTAATGAAGTTCCGAAAAATATAACGGTTTTAAAACAACCCATTTGGGAACCAACAGACCTTCTATTTTGGAAGAAAGATAAACCTCAGAAAAGTGGAATATCAAATGTGAGTAAAAGTGGTTTATTGTCATTTGTTAGAGGGAATTTCTTTATTCCTGATCCTAAAATATTTTGGGTAAAACCTTCTGTAAAATATTTACAAGAATATTTAGATTCAAATAAGGTTGATACTATTATTTCTACAGGTCCACCTCATAGCATGCATTTAATTGCTAAGAAATTACATCAGAAAAATAATATAAAATGGATTGCAGATTTTAGAGATCCATGGTCTGATTTGTATTACAATAAAGATTTTAATCAACTTTCATTTGCTAAGAATAAGAATAAAAAGTTAGAACAAGAAGTTTTAAAAATTGCAGATTCTGTTTTAACAGTCAGTAATTCATTAAAAGAAGAATTTAGTAAAACAGCAAATAGAGTAGAAGTAATCACTAATGGTTTTGATGATGAAGTGATAACAGAAAATAGCATCATAAAAGATGCTAAATTCACGATTTCTTATATTGGTTTATTGCCTAAACAAAGTAATCCGAGAGTTTTATTTAATGTTTTAAAAGATCTTTGTTCTAAGAATGAAGATTTTAAAAATGATTTAAAACTGAATTTTATTGGTGATATTTCGGATGAAGTTAAAACTGAAATATCGAAGAATAAATTAAACGAAAATACCAATTTTGTTGGTTATGTAAATCATAGGGAAGCCGTTGAATATCAGAAAAAAGCCCAAGTATTATTATTATTAATTCCGAATATAGAAAAATCTAAAGGAATTTTAACAGGAAAATTATTTGAATATTTAACAGCAAAAAGACCCATTTTAGCGATTGGACCAGAAGAAGGTGATTTGTCGGAAATTTTAAAAGAAACAAATGCAGGAGTTATAGTTGGTTTTGATAATGAAGAAAAATTATCATCAGAAATATTAAAATTATATGATCTATATAAAGAAGGAAATTTAAAAGTGAACTCTAAAAATACAGAAAAATTTCATAGAAAGCAGTTGACTAAAAAATTGGCAATCATTATTAAAAGTTTACATTCGTAATATGGGCATTATATTAAAACAGTCTTTTAAGAATACACTTTTTATTTTTTTAGGTTTTGGCCTTGGAGGTATTAATACATTATTTTTATACCCTAATCTTCTAGATGATAAATATTATGGATTGGTAATTTACTTATTGTCAACTTCAAATTTATTAATGCCATTAATTGCTTTTGGTATACATCATGCAATTGTTAAGTTTTTCTCAAGCTACAATACAAAGGCAGAGAAAGACAGATTTTTGTCTTCAGTGCTTTTTTTACCCCTCTTTATAGCATTAGCTTTTGCTTTTATCGGCAATCTATTGTACGAAGAAATAAGTAATTATTTAGCTACCGAAGAAAACATAATTATAAAAGATTATACATATATAATTTATTTGGTAGCAGTTGCAACATCTTATTTTGAAGTTTTTTACGCTTGGGCTAAAGTTCAGTTTCAGTCTGTTTTTGGGAATATTTTAAAAGAAATATGGAATAGAGCAATAGTAATGATTTTATTATTAGCTGTTTATTTTAAGTTAATTACAGAATCTGAATTTATTAATTATTTAACAGTAGCTTATTTTTTAAGAATGTTCATAATGATGTTTTATGCATTGAAATTATATTTTCCAAAAATCACATTCTCTAAACCTGATAACTTTAAAGAAATAATCCGTTTTTCGTTGTATATTATTTTAGCAGGAAGCGCAGGAGCTATTCTTTTAGATATTGATAAATATATGATTCCGGGAAAAGAATCTTTAGCAACAGCAGCTTATTACACAGTGGCTGTTTTTATAGGTTCTTTTATTGAAGCACCAAGTAGAGCTATGCTTAATATTTTACAACCTTTAACTTCTAAAACCTTAAACGAAGATAATCATAAAGAAGTGGGTTCCTTATATAAAAAGAGTTCAATCAATTTATTACTAATTAGTGGTTTGTTTTTTGTGCTGATAAATACAAATGTAGTTCAGTTATTTGAATTATTACCAAAAAAATACTCGGTGGGAGGTGGAGCTATTATTGTTGTTCTAATGATTTCTTTATTAAAACTCTACAATGGTTTTTTAGGCAATAACGGAGCAATTATAAACAATTCTAAGTTTTATAAAATAACGTTACCGATTAGTATTTGTATGGCTTTGTCTGTTTATTTTTTGAATAAACTATTCTATTATGAGTTAAATATGGGGACAGAAGGTTTAGCGTTGGCGACTTTAATCGTTATATTTTGTGCAAATACTTTTAAATTGTTTTTTGTGAAAACGAAATTCGCTATCACTCCTTTTACTAATAAATCATTAAAAATGATTATAATTATTGTCACTTTATACTTAGCTTTTAGTTTCTGGGATTTTCCAGTAAGTAATATTTATTTTTGGAAATTCCCAGTTCACCCAATTATAAATATGTTTCTAAAGAGTTTTGTAATTACAGTTGTATATATATATCTTGTTCTTAAATTGAATATTTCAAACGAGTTTGATAATCTTCTTAAAAAGTATTACAAATAGCAGTCTATAGCGTCTGTTATCATATGAAATAATAGCGCAAAACATAAGATCCTTGTTTTTTTTAAAAATAATCCAACAAAATAAAAACCAATGGCTATATAAGAATGCAAAGGGTGATAGTTGATGCTGCATCTGTTTTTGTCAAAAATGGGGGTAGCTAATAAGTGATCTAAATCGACTAACATAGAGCATATGAAAATTAAATACACCGTTTTCCACTTTTTCCTAAAGAAAAAGTAAGCCATAAAAAGCGGTGCTAAAAAGTGTAATCCGTAATGTATTATGAATCCCAACGTCACAAGAAACTAATTGCATTTGGACCTTCCATAAAGAGCAAATCTAAAATAGATAAATTAGGAATAAAACCATGTTTGTCATCAAACATCTGAATATAATTATCGACTAATTTTTTAGGTTTATGTTTAACATCCGAAAGTGCTCTAAAGTCATTTTCTTTTGTGTTTACAATATATTCTTCAGTTAAAGAATGCTTTTGAGATATCTGTAAAGCATCTGTTACAAATAAAAAGGTGTCAATATTTACATCTTGTAGGAAAGTATATTTTCTCTTGAAAATTGGTAGCAAATCATCTTCATAAAACTCATAAAATGGTGAAGTTCTATATGCTGTTTGTAATGATTTTAAGTGATGTTCTTGCCAAAGAGCATCATTATCTACTAAGAGGTCTTTTGTTTTTTTACGTTGTGTAGTTCCTTTATTTTTGTCTTTTACAGGAATGTTTAGTAACTGTTTCCCGCTAGAATTATAGATATAACATCTATTTCTATAGCTTTGTTTCTGAAAATTATCTTCCATTTCGAAAACAACAGTTTCAGTTTTTAAAATCTTAGAATATTCAGAAATAGGTCCAAAATAAGAAGGAATAAATAATGACATTTACATTATTTTTTAGAAGGTTTCTTTTTCCCTTTATAAAAACTATATCCAAAATACAACCCAATTAAAGCAAAAACGATGTATCTATAAGACACGGGTTTTCCTTCACCGTGAACAGTTGTGAACATTCTGTCCCATCGAATAGATTTTAGTTTTTCACTAAAACTAGCTGCGTTAGCATCCCAGCTAAACCAAACCATCACAGGTTTTCCTAAAACATGATCAAAAGGAACATATCCCCAATAACGGCCATCTAAGGAGTTGTGTCTATTGTCTCCAATTAAGTAAAAATAGTCTTGTTTAAATGTATAAGAGTCCGCTTTTTTCCCATTAATATAAATGTTTTCACCCATAACTTGTAAATCATTATTTTCATAATTTTTAATGATTTGCTCGTAAAAAGGTAAAGATTCGGAATCTAATTTAACGGTAACGCCAGCTTCTGGAATATAAATTGGGCCAAAGTTATCTTGACTCCACCTTAATTTTTCTACATGAGGGAAAATAGCGTTATCAACTCCGTGATTTATTTTTCTCACAGAAGCAGTTAAAGGCATCTTTTGTAAACGTGCAGCTTCTTCCTCTGTTAAGTTGATGTTTATTTTAGTATCAACATTAATCATTTTTAACTTCCTTGCAAAGTCAGGATTTATCCCACCAGCAACCTCAGTATATAAGGAGTCTGAACCAATTTTAGATAAGCGCCCGTTTTCGTTAATCGATTTTTGGACTCTATTATCGTTCCAATATTTTGTTAAAATTTTATAAACGCCAGTTCTTTCTTTTTTAAGCAAGAATTTTGGATACGTATTTTTAGTGATCGGTTTTTTAGCTTCATAAGTATAATAAAACTGTAACTTTGCTCTGTCTGGCAAAATATTCTTTTTTCCATTAATATAGAAGTAACCGTTTTTCATTTCTAAGGAATCACCAGCTATACCAACACAACGTTTTACATAATTTGTTTTTTTATCAACAGGTTTGTATGTGAATTTACCGGAATTGTCTCCCCACATAGTTGCTAAGGTGTCTGCCGGCCAATTAAAACAAACAATATCATTGTTTTTAATTTTTTGTAAACCTGGTAAACGTGTGTATGGAAGTTGAGGGTTCTTTAAATAAGATGCTGTTCCTGTAAATGGTAGAGAATCATGCACCATTGGTGCAGCAATTGTTGTTGATGGAACTCTTGCTCCATAGTGAAATTTACTTACGAATAAATAATCTCCAATTAATAAAGATTTTTCTAACGAGGAAGTTGGTATCGTAAAAGGTTGCATAAAATATGTATGAACTAAGGTGGCTGCAATAATTGCAAAAGCAATAGAGCTAATCCATTCACCCAATTCAGAACGAGGCTTTAAGCTTCTGTCTGTGATGTGTTTTGTGTCTGTAGCGTAATTAATGTAGAATATATAAAGTCCTAAGGTTACAATTACTAAAAAAGAATCTATTTTTTTGTAAAAACTAAAAGTTCTTATTGTTTCAATCCAAATTACAGGGAACATTAAAAGATTTACAACAGGAATAAATAATAAGACAATCCACCATTTAGGACGATTTATTATTTTCATTAAAACAATTCCATTATAAATAGGAAGTGCAGCTTCCCAAGCTTTTCTGCCTGCTTTTACATAAAGTTTCCAAGTTCCTAAAAAATGAATTACTTGTATTGCTAAAAAAAAGATAAACCATTGTGTAAATGTCATAATATCGTATTTCGTGTATGTCGAGCGCCGTTGATAATTTAAGACTAATAAAATCTTCGACTGCGTTCGAGCGAACTAATTTATTTTATATTAGAGTGTATTTGCTCTCTTTTGTTACTATTTTTAACGGATGTTTAACACGTCTTTCATTGTAAAAACACCTTTTTTACCAATAATCCATTCTGCAGCAACAACAGCACCTAAAGCGAATCCTTTTCTGTTATTCGCAGTATGTTTTATTTCTATAGAATCAACTTCAGAATCATACCAAACGGTATGTGTTCCTGGAACATCAGGAATTCTTTTTGCAATAATTGGGATGTTTTCTTTGGATGTTTTGTCTCCTAGTTTCCAATTTTCTTTTGCGGAATTTTCAATAATACCCTCCGCTAGGGTAATTGCTGTGCCGCTTGGAGCATCTAATTTTTTTGTGTGGTGAATTTCTTCCATTGAAATATTGTAATCCTCTAAAGAACGCATCATTTTTGCTAATTGTTTATTTAGCTCAAAGAAAATATTGACACCTAAACTATAGTTTGAAGCATAAATAAAAGCACTATTTTTTTCTTCACAAAGTGCCACGGCATCCTCATATTTTTCCAACCAACCTGTGGTTCCGGAAATAACAGGAACATTATTGTTTATACAATTCTTAATATTGTTAAAGGCAGAATGAGGTACACTAAAATCTATAGCAACATCTGCTAGAGTAATATCAATTTCATCGTTTACATCTTTTCTAATTACGATTTCATGTCCACGGGATAAAGCAATTTTTTCAATTTCTTTACCCATTCTACCATATCCTAATAGTGCAATTTTCATTTTAAAAATTATATTTAATGGTTAGACCTACTTTGGGAGCCTCAACATAAATTGGGTCGTTTATAAAGGTAGGTTTAAATGATAAATTATCATCTGTGTTAAACTGTAGTAAATGTGCATTAACACTCGCTTCTACAATTTGTAGAACGTATAAAATTACTGTGGTTAATAAAGACATATCTCTGTTTTCTCGCAGTTGATCTTGAGCTCTTTCTAGAGTTTCTTCTGATATTATTTCTACACCGTCAACTGTAAACTCGTCTATTAAATTGTTTTTTCTTAATTTATATGCTGTTCTGTATCTTTTAAATTCTTTATTATTATTTAAATAATAATAAATACTAGTACCCATAGCACCCCAAACAATGGGAGTTTTCCAATATTTTTTATTGTAAACTTGCCCCATTCCTGGAAAAATAGCAGAATAAAATGCAGCTTTAGATGGCGATAAAGGATCATAATCACCGCCTTTCTCAATTTTAATATCTTTTCTAGTTTTGGTATTTAAAGAATCTTTCTGTGCTTGAATTGTTGCGGAAAAAAACGCAAAAAATAAAATGGATATGATACTTTTTAAAAACACTTATTTTAATAAGTTTTTTATTCTATTAAAATCTTCTTCCGAATGAAAAGGAATGGAAATTTTTCCTTTACCATTTGCACTCACACTAACGTCTATTTTATGTCCAAAGTATTCGCTAATATCTTTAATGCTAGTTTTTATGTAAGGCGGAATTTGTTTTTTCTTAGTTTTGGCAACAGTAGTAGATTTTAAATTCTTTACCAAGTCTTCAGTTTGTCTTACGGATAATTTTTCGCTCAAAATTCTCTCGTAAATAGCTAATTGATCTTCCGTGTTTTCAACATTAATCATTGCACGACCATGCCCCATAGAAATAAAACCATCTCTCATACCTGTCTGTAAAATTGGATCTAATTTTAATAAACGTAAGTAATTTGTTACTGTCGAACGTTTTTTACCAACTCTTGTACTGAGTTCTTCTTGTGTGAGTTGAATTTCATCAATTAAACGTTGATACGATAAAGCTACTTCAATAGGATCTAAGTTTTTACGTTGTATATTTTCAACCAAAGCCATTTCTAGCATTTCTTGGTCATTGGCAAGCCTTATATAGGCAGGTACTGTTTTGTTTCCTATTAATTTGGATGCTCTAAAACGACGTTCACCAGAGACCAATTGAAATTGGTTTTTATCTATTTTTCTGACAGTAATTGGTTGAATTACACCTAGCTCTTTTATAGAGTTTGCTAATTCATTCAGGGCTTCTTCATCAAAATAAGTTCTTGGTTGAAAAGGGTTTACATCAATTAAATCTAATTCTATTTCTATAATACTTCCAACAACTTTATCAGCATTTTTATCTGATGCAGAAATAACGCTGGAAGATTCTTGTAATAATGCAGATAACCCTCTCCCTAAAGCTTGCTTTTTGGTTGCTTTTGCCATTTTACGAATTCTTTTTTAATAATTCTTGAGCCAAATTTAAGTAATTTACAGCACCTTTACTTGTTGCATCGTATGTAATTATACTTTCACCATAACTTGGCGCTTCACCTAAACGTGTGTTTCTCCTAATTATAGTATCAAAAACCATACTAGAAAAGTGTTTTCTAACTTCGTCAACTACTTGATTTGAAAGCCTTAGTCTAGAATCAAACATAGTTAGTAATAAGCCTTCTATGTCTAATTCTGCGTTATGAATGTTTTGTACACTTTTAATAGTGTTTAGTAGTTTTCCTAAACCCTCTAAAGCAAAGTATTCACATTGAATAGGTATAATGACAGAATCTGCGGCAACTAAAGAATTTAATGTAATTAAACCTAGAGAAGGGGCACAGTCAATTAAGATATAGTCATAATCATCTTTAATTTCTTCTAAAGATTTTTTTAACATATATTCTCTATGCTGCTTGTCTACCAATTCGATTTCAATAGCGACTAAATCTATGTGCGCAGGAATAATATCTAAATTTGGGGATTCAGTTTTTACAATTGCTTCTTTGGCAGTAATGGAATGCTCTAAAACTTGGTATGTGCCAATTTCTACAGACTCAACATCGAGACCTAAACCAGAGGAAGCATTAGCTTGTGGGTCGGCATCAATTAATAAAACTTTTTTCTCTAGAACTCCTAAAGATGCAGCTAAATTAATGCTTGTTGTTGTTTTACCAACACCTCCTTTTTGATTTGCAATCGCAATTATTTTACCCATTATATTTTTTTTATCTCTATGCAGTAAAAATACGTTTTTTTATGTTTTTAAAAAGTGAAAGATGTTAACAAAACTATAAAAAAAATAAATTGTTGATTATCGGGTTTTTATGCTTTTACCTCACAGTTTTGATAGAAAATGTATCAAAAAAACCGAAGCATAAACTTCGGTTTTAAATAGGCGTTAATGTTCTATTTCTTCGGAATATTCTCTAAAATTTCTAATAGAAAGTTCCAAAATTTTTGAGTTGAGGAGATGGAAGCTCTTTCGTCTGGAGAATGAGCCCCTAAAATAGTTGGTCCAAAAGAAACCATATCCATGTCGGGATAATTTTGTCCTAAAATTCCACACTCTAAACCTGCGTGACAAGCAGCTACATGTGCTTTTTCTGTGTGTAATTCTTTATATAAATGAGCAACTACCTCCAAGATTTTGGAATTTACATTAGGTTGCCATCCTGGATATTCTCCTGATAAATCAACATGAAATCCAGACAATTCAAAAGCAGATTTTAAAGAATTCGCTAAATCAGATTTATTGCTTTCTGATGAAGAGCGAGTTAAGCATCCAATTTTTATATGTCCGTTTTTTACAATCACTCTCGCTATATTGTTAGATGTTTCCACCAAATCAGCAATATCAGGACTCATCCTATACACTCCGTTGTGAGCAGCGTAAATAGATTTAATTAAACCTTCTTGAACCCCTAATTCGATTACTTTTTCTGGTGCCGTTATCTCTTGAATATCAACAGTTAATTTAGGTTCTAGTGTTAAAAATTCTTCTTTTATATTGTTGATAAGTAAGCTTGTTTCAAAGAGAAAAGCTTCTTTAGAAATTGTGTCAATAGTTACAATAGCAAAACTTTCACGCGGAATAGCATTTCGTAAACTACCTCCGTTTATTTCTGAAATTCTTAGACCAAAATTTGTAAAGCCATCAAATAACAAACGGTTCATAATTTTGTTGGCATTTGCGAGCTCTTTAATGATATCCATACCAGAATGCCCACCATTTAACCCTTTAACAGAAATTGAAAATGCGGTAGAATTTTTAGGGATTTCTTCTTCGCGATAATTTCTAGTAGCTGTGACATCTACACCACCGGCACATCCTATTCCTATTTCGTTGTCTTCTTCTGTGTCTAAATTTAAAAGAATCTCTCCTTCTAAAATACCGCCTTCTAATCCCATTGCACCCGTCATACCGGTTTCTTCATCAATGGTAAAAAGAGCTTCAATATTTGGGTGTTGTATATTATCAGAAGATAAAATTGCCATAATTGCTGCAACTCCTAAACCATTATCAGCGCCTAAAGTGGTTCCATCGGCAGTAACCCAATCACCATCAATTAGCATTTTAATGCCCTCTTTATCAAAATCAAAAACAGTATCAGAATTTTTTTGATGAACCATATCTAAGTGACTTTGCAGAACAACTGTTTTTCTATCCTCAAGGCCTTTTGTTGCAAGCTTTTTTATAATGACATTACCAACTTTATCAACGAAAGTATCTAGGTTTAGTTTTTTACCAAAATCTACCATAAATTGAATTACACGTTCTTCTTTTTTTGAAGGACGAGGAACTGCGTTTAAATCTGCAAAGTGATTCCAAACTATTTTAGGTTCTAAATTTCTTACTGCATTACTCATTTCGTAAATTAATTTTTTATGTAAAACTAGTTAATTTCTAACACTATTTCTTGTGTTTCTTTTCTGACTTTTTTTAAATCTTTCATGTAACAATCATCAGCTCTGAAACCAACAGGAAGAGCTAAAATAGATTTTAAATTATGTGATTTTAGGTTCAGAATTTCATCATATTTATCGGGAATGAAACCTTCCATCGGGCAAGCATCAATTTTTTCTACAGCACAAACGGTCATGAGATTTCCTAATGCAATATATGCTTGGTTTTTATTCCATAGAAGCAATTCTTCCTGTGTTTTATTTTCAATATCCACAGTCAAGAAATCTTTAAAAGGTTTTGTTGTTTCTTCGGGTGTATTTCTAATTTTCTGAACGAGATTAAAGTAGTTCTCCACTTCTTCAGTTGTGTAGTTGTTTGGCACACATATAACCAAAACATGAGAAGCTTCAAATATTTGATTTTGATTAAAAGAATGTGGAATCAATTCTTTTTGAATTCCTTTATTTTTAACTACTACTAGCTTTATGGGTTGCAAGCCGTAAGAAGTTGCTGTTAGGTTAAAGGCTTCTTTTAATGTATTTATTTGTTTTTCTGAAAGCTGTTTTTTAGTATCGAACTTTTTTACAGCATATCGCCATTTTAGATTATCTATAATATTCATGTTTGTTAATTATTGTGCGAAAATACTCTATTCTTTTTGATGAATTAGGCCTATATGATTATAAAAATTTATGAGGGTATAGATGATTTTTTGTATCTTGAAAAGAAAACTATGAATGAAGAATTTCTTCATTATGTATGGAAATATCAATTATTCTCATTTCATGATTTAAAAACTACGATTGAAGAAGATCTAACAATTTTGAAAGTAGGAAGTCATAATCATAATTCAGGTCCAGACTTTCTTAATTCTAAAATAGAAATTAATAATCAGCTTTGGTTTGGTAATATTGAGATTCATGTAAAATCTTCTGATTGGTATGCGCATCACCATGAAATTGATCAGAACTATGATGCAGTTATTTTGCATGTTGTTTGGGAGGATGATGCAACTATTTTTATGAAGAATAATAAACCTTTACCTGTCTTGGTTTTAAAAGATTTTATTTTGAAGTCAGCTTTAAATAACTATCAAAATCTATTTTCAGTCAGACAAAGGTGGATTCCTTGTGAAATGGAAATAAGCTCTATTGACAACTTTACCTTAAGTAATTGGAAAGAACGTTTGTTTTTTGAACGTTTAGAACGAAAATCAGATGCAATGAATTCGCTTTTAGTGATGAATAAAAATGATTTTGAGGCGGTTTTATTTCAGTTATTGGCGAAGAATTTTGGATTAAAGGTAAATGGAGATGCTTTTTTCAACTTAGCGAAGTCTTTTGATTTTTCAATTTTAAGAAAAGTGAGATCTGATGAGCTGCAATTATCAGCTTTATTATTTGGACAAGCAGGTTTTTTAGAGACAAAAATTGAAGATGAGTATCATCAACAGTTGAAGATTGAATATAAATATTTACTACATAAATATAGCTTGCAACCGATCGTAAATATGCAGTTTTCTTTTTTTAGAATGAGACCTCCTAACTTTCCAACCATTCGAATTGCTCAATTTGTTTCTTTGTATCATCTTCATCAAAATTTGTTTTCAAAAGTAATCCAAATAGATTCCTTAAAAGGTTTTTATAAATTATTTGATGTGAGTATAAATCCATTTTGGAAAACACATTATACTTTTGATAAAATCTCAAAATCATCACCTAAAAAAATAACAAAATCTTTTGTAGATCTAATACTAATAAACACAATTATTCCTTTAAAATTTTTATATCAAAAAAATAGGGGAGAAGTAAATGAAAATGAATTTTTGGACATTCTTCAGGAAATAAAATCAGAAGAGAACAGTATCATTGCTAAATTTAATGAAATTGGAGTAAAAGCTAAAAACGCCTATGAATCTCAATCTTTAATAGAACTTAAAAATAATTTTTGCGAAAAAAAACTTTGTTTACAATGTGCAATAGGGGTGAAATTGTTGAGTTCTGGGTTGTCTAAATCTTAGTATTTATTATTGATATAAAAAAAATGCTCAAAAATTAATCATTTTTGAGCATTAGTAAATGTTATTTAAAACGACCTTAATATAGGTTTTTATATTTACTTGGATTTTCGTCATTCATTATTTCGTAAATTTTTTCAAAAATATCTTCAGCAGAAGGTTTAGAGAAATAATCTCCATCTGTACCATAGGCAGTTCTATGCGCTTTTGCTGTTAAAGTAGCTGGTTTACTATCTAAATGCATGTAACCATTTTGATTTTCTAAAATTTCTTGTAGAATATATGCAGAAGCTCCTCCAGGGATATCTTCATCAATAATTAATAATTTATTTGTTTTGGCTAAACTTTTTACGCAATCATGATTTACATCAAAAGGGAGCAAGCTTTGCGCATCTATAATTTCTATATCTATAGATACTTGTTGCAGTTCTTTTGCTACTTCTTCTACAATTCTCAGCGTAGATCCGTAAGAAACAACAGTTAAATCGGCACCTTCTTTAATGGTTTCAACAACACCAATAGGTGTTTTATATTCTCCTAAATTTAAAGGTAATTCTTCTTTTAATCGGTATCCGTTTAAGCACTCAATAACCAGGGCTGGTTCATCACCTTCTAGTAAGGTGTTATAAAACCCGGCTGCTTTTGTCATGTTTCTGGGAACTAATACATGAATTCCTCTAACATTATTTATGATTCCTGCCATGGGCGAACCTGCATGCCAAATGCCTTCAAGTCTGTGTCCTCGCGTTCTTATAATTAGCGGTGCTTTTTGTTTTCCGAAAGTTCTGTAATGAAGTGTTGCTAGATCATCACTCATAATTTGCAAAGCATAAAGCAAATAATCTAAATACTGTATTTCTGCAATTGGTCTTAAACCACGCATTGCTAAACCAATACCCTGGCCAATAATTGTAGCTTCTCTAATACCAGTATCTGCTACTCTTATTTCTCCATATTTTTCTTGAAGACCTTCTAAGCCTTGATTTACATCACCAATAAAACCGGCATCTTCACCAAAAATTACTACTTCTGGGTGTTTCTTTAAAATTGCATCAAAGTTATCTCTCATGATAACTCTTGCATCTACTAAAGTTTTATTTTTAGCATAAACAGGTTTTTTTTCAGATACACTTAAAGCATTAAAGTCTGATTCACTATGTAGAAGTGATGAAAATTTTTGGTTAGCTATTTTTATTGTTTTTTTTATAAAATTTTGGAGTAATATTTTTTCTGCAAAATTTTCGTCTGTCAAATAACGTATCGATTTTCTTGTTGCGGATAAAACGTCTTTTCTACTAGGCTCTACTATCGCTATTAAATCTTCCTTAAGTTTGCTGATAAAAGTGCCGTTTTTACTTTTTTCAGCAACATTCTCTAATAATTGACAAGCGGTAGTAACTTCTTGCTTTATCTCATTAATATAGGCGTTCCATGCATTTCTCTTAGCACTTAAGACTTCTTTTTTTGCTTCTTTTTCTAGTATTATAATTTCTTCCTCAGAATCTATAAAGCGTAAAGTTTCACCAGCATCAGTTTCTAACTCAAAGTCTAAAATCCATGTTCGCATTTTTTGAATACAATCGTGTTCTTTTTCCCAAGCTAACCTTTCAGCTCCTTTATATCTTTCATGAGATCCAGATGTTGAATGACCTTGAGGTTGCGTTAATTCCTTAACGTGAATTAAGATTGGCACGTGTTCTTCTCTTGCAATTTTTGCTGCTTTATTGTAAGTATCTATTAGTTTTACATAGTCCCAGCCATTTACTACAAAAATTTCATAACCATTTGCATTCTCTTCTCTTTGAAATCCTTTTAATATTTCTGAAATACTTTCTTTAGTTGTTTGATGTTTTGCGTGAACCGAAATACCATATTGATCATCCCAAACACTCATGAGCATTGGTACTTGTAAAACACCTGCAGCATTTATTGTTTCAAAAAATAGACCTTCACTTGTACTTGCGTTTCCGATTGTTCCCCAAGCGACTTCGTTCCCTTTATTTGAAAATTTAGATTTATGCTGAACACTTTTTTCGTGCCTATAAATTTTTGATGCTTGAGCTAAACCTAACAAACGAGGCATTTGAGCAGCAGTTGGTGAAATATCTGAGCTTGAGTTGTATTGATTTGTTAAATTTTTCCAAGTACCGTCTTCATTTAAACTATGAGTAGAAAAGTGCCCACCCATTTGTCTCCCTGCAGACATAGGATCAGCTTTTATATCTGTGTGTGCATATAAACCCGCAAAGAATTGCTGCGGTGTTAACTCGCCAATGGCCATCATAAAGGTTTGATCTCTGTAATAACCAGATCTAAAATCTCCGATTTTAAAGGCCTTGGCCATTGCCAATTGCGGCACTTCTTTTCCATCACCAAAAATTCCAAATTTTGCTTTTCCAGTTAAAACCTCCCTGCGACCCAATAAACTGCACTCTCTGCTAATTTTAGCAATTCTGTAATCATTTAAAACTTCTGTTTTAAAATCCTCAAAAGAAAGTTTTTGTTTATTGTCACTCTGTGTTTCTTGCAGCATTTTATCGGGTGTTTGAAAACGAATGTAAAGATAGTTTTTTTACTTGATATTTAAAATAAATAATAAATTATTGATAATATGATACTTTACGGTGTTTTTGTAAGGTTTATTTTTGAGATAATGTAAATAAAGTGGGTTTCATTTTCACAATATATTTTTTTTGATGAATTGATATGTCTAGTTGAAATATCCAACTACCAGGTTCTTTTGTCGTTTATTTTTTTTTTAATTATCACAGATTACTATTATCTGATTAAAAAGAATACTATTCTTCGTGTATGTTCTTTTAATTATTTTTGAGAACTTTATAAAAATCCTCTTCTAAAAAAGTTATAGATAGATTTTACATCTGTAGATAATGAAAATCTTATTTTTTGAGGATATGCTGCTTGAGCTATTTCCCAACCATTATTTGAGTATAGAGGAAAATAGATTTCGAAGATTTCATGAATAAAGTTAAATCGAATTCCACTCTCATAGGCAAAGTAAAGTGGTTGGTTTCTGTTCTTTAAAAAAGCGACATCGTTATATGTCTCTATCCATTTCCAAATTCCGACACTTGAATTGTTTGAAATCATAAATTGATTTGCAAACCTTGTGGGTAATACCGATTTAAATCCTCCTTCCGTAATTATATATTGTTGACTAAAAAAACCAGTATCTTCAGATCTTCCTAAATAATTTAATTGGAATAAGTAATCATTACTTCTGTCTAAACCAAAACTGAAATAATCTTCTTTAGTTTTATTATTAAAAAATACTCCTGCAAAGAATCTAAAATCTAATTGGGTGTCTTTCGCGGTTAATGTTCTATATCTAAGGTCTAATGAAGCTTTAGAGAAATTTTTTGCAAACTCTGTACTAAAACTATATCTAAACTCTTTTATAATATCAGGGTTCGAGTAGTTGTAGCTTAAACTAAAAACACTGTAATTGTCTTGTGCTGTTTTTGTTGTGCCATTTCCTACTTCTTTATTTATATGGGTTAGTTTAGCTCTTACTGATTCCGTTGTAGCATCTCTCAGTGTTTTTCTTTTAAAGATAAAATCTATATATGGAATGAATGAACGGTAGGATAGACCTAAGTCATAATCAGAAGTACTACCAAATAAACCGTATTTTATTTTTTGTAGATTTGTTTCCTCGAAAAATTGGTTATACTGAAATGAAAATTGTCCAACAGCTGTTTTGCTTTTTGTTGCGTAATAAGGAGCTACTCTAAATTCGAAATTTCTTTTTATAAGTGGTTTGTTGTGCAGTTGAACACCTAAGATTAATCCATTATAAAGATTATAATTGATATCAGGTTGATAAAATATTTGATTATATTTTGGAGTGCTAACATCCTTTAGCAATGAAAATTTTATAGGTTTGTTAAGTATTTTTTTATCAATTTTTTTCCAGTTATTTAGTGTATTTAATTCTGGGTATAAATTTTCATAGTTCAATGCAAATGTGCTGTATTTTCCTTTCTTAAACTTAACAGTTCTTGTGCTGTCAACATTGCATACCCATTTTTTTAAAGCCACATCTTGCCCTTTTAAAGCGTAAATTGCTACTGGAGTAATTATGTTTCTTTTATTTTTAATAGTAACAGATATGCTGTCTTTTTCTATCTTAATATGTTCTATTGTATGATCTATTTTTTTATTAGTCTTTATAAAATCATTAAAAAACCATTGCAAATCTTTGGTTGTTTTTGAAGAGATTAAATCACTGAATTTCTTACTCGAGATAATTTTTAATTGATTTTTTTGATAAAATTCTTGAATTGATTGGTTTAAAATACTGTCTCCTAGATAGCCTTTTAAAAAGCGAAAACCGAGACCGGCTTTATACTTACTTCCTATTTTTCTGTTAAAGTTGGATAGTGAATCGGAAGATGTGTTTAATGCTTGGTCTAAAAATTGACGCGCTATGGATTGATAAATAAAAGGGTATTTATCGTTAAAATCTAATTTTGATATATTAAAAGTTTTTAAAGGCCAAATATTAGAGGCATTCCCTAATAGTTTGACTTCAGGATAAAATCTTTCTACATATTCAATCATTAAATAATTTTGAATACCATCAATAAGCCAATAATCTTTTCGTTTATTTAATAGTATTGTATTTTCTAGATATCTTTTTGTTAAAGCTTTAAACATTGTAATGTCCCACTTAAAAGTGTCAGAAAAAGGTCTAAGGAATTTTGGTAATTGATTTAATCCAAAAATAGGGTTTTTACTTTGCGTCGCTTTATCTATGAAAATCTCTACATGCGGGTATTTTCCTAAGTAATCTTGTATGAAAATGAGTTCCCTATTTAAAATATTTGTCGTTAAATTAAAATCTAATTCATCAGCGAAAACATCTGTATGAACAGTCAGTATTTTTGTAGTAAAACTTTTTAATTGTGGTCTTTTATTGATTCCTAAAATAACATCAGTTTTATTTTTTCCAACTAAATAATAGTTAGTTACTTCTTTCTTTTTAGTTCTATATTGATACAAATTAGATTCTACGATGAATTCTTTAGGTACATCAATTTCAATTTTAAAATCTGTTCCTTTTTCATATAAATCATCTAGATTTAAGTTGCTCATATATTGCCAGCCTTTGTTGTAGATAGCGGGAGTTATATACCAGTTTCTTAGATGATACCCTTTTTTTGTTTTGCCATATTTAGTAAAACGTGCACTTGGTATTTTTACAATATAAGTAACTGAAATTTTAATTTTTGAATTTGGGTATAAAGGTTCTTTTAGAGAAACCTTTATAATATCTGCTTGATTTTTTAGTTCTTTAAAATGGACGTTTTCAAAATTTACAGAGAGACTTTTTATAATAGAGGATCCTAAATCTTTTTCTTTTGCAAAATAAAAATCTTTTTTAAAATCTTTAATAAACCTTTTAGATAAAGGGGTTTTTCTATCTCTGTAACTATTTGCCCAATTATGAAGGTAGATGTTTGTTAGTATTGAATCTGATGTATTGTGGAAAATAATTTCTTGTTGAATTTTTAACTCATCTTTTCGTGGATCTAATGTAGATTTAATGCTGATGGAATTTTGCTGCGAAAACACAAAAGTTGATGCAAAAAGACAAAGAAGCAATATGTAATTATGATTTTTCAAGTAAATCTCAGCAAATTAGTTTTTGTTAAAAAAAAGAGAGTTATACCGGGCTATTTAGTATAATATATAGCCCGCTATTTTAATAAAAAATATTTTAGAAGTTAGGTTTAAATTGATATTTAGCATAGAAGTTATTTAGGTGCTCTACAGCTTCATCTGCAGTGTCCACAACTCTAAATAAATTTAAGTCTTTTTCACTAATATTACCTTCTTCTAGTAGTGTGTTTTTGATCCAATCTAATAAGCCAGACCAGAATCTTGTGCCTACTAAAATAATAGGAAAACGACCAATTTTTTTAGTTTGAATCAAAGTAATTGCCTCAAAAAGTTCATCCATAGTTCCAAAACCACCCGGCATTACAACAAAACCTTGTGAGTATTTTACAAACATTACTTTTCTAACAAAAAAGTAATCAAAATCTAAACTTTTTCCTCGGTCAATCCATGGGTTGTCATGTTGTTCAAAAGGCAATTCTATGTTAAGTCCAACAGAGCTTCCTTTTCCTCGGTGAGCTCCCTTGTTACCTGCTTCCATTATTCCAGGTCCACCTCCAGTGATTACTCCATAACCGTTTTGTGTTAATTTAAAAGCAACTTCTTCTGCTAGTTTATAATATGGGTCTTCTGGTTTTGTTCTTGCAGATCCAAAAATAGATACAGAAGGACCTATTTTACTTAATTTCTCGTAACCTTCAACAAACTCAGCCATTATCTTAAATATAGCCCAAGAATCGTTTGTTTTTATTTCATTCCACGTTTTTGTTTGTAGTTTTTCTTTTATTTTTCTATCGTCATTCGTCATGTCAGTATTTTTTATTTTTTATTTTTTTTTGAAAAAACAATGCTGGCTAAAATAGTTCTTTTTTCAAAAACTTAGCAGTATAACTAGTTTTATGTTTGGCAACTTCTTCAGGAGTTCCTTTGCATATAATTTTACCGCCTTTTTTGCCGCCTTCCATACCAACATCAATAATGTAATCTGCTAGTTTTACAACATCTAAATTGTGTTCTATAATTAATACAGTATTACCCTTGTCCGCTAGTTTATTAAGAACATCCATTAAAACTCTAATGTCTTCAAAATGAAGTCCTGTTGTCGGTTCGTCTAAAATATAAAATGTGTTACCTGTATCTCTCTTAGATAACTCGGCTGCAAGTTTTATTCTTTGTGCTTCTCCACCAGAGAGCGTAGTTGATTGCTGTCCGAGAGTAATGTAACCTAAACCAACATCTTTAATTGTTTTTAATTTTTTATGAATTTTAGGGATGTTTTCAAAGAAAACTGTGGCATCTTCAATCGTCATATTTAATACATCAGAAATCGATTTTCCCTTGTAGCGAATTTCTAGCGTTTCTCTGTTAAATCGTTTTCCTTGACAGGTTTCACATTCTACCTGAACATCGGGCAAAAAGTTCATTTCTATAACCCTAACACCTCCACCTTGGCAAGTTTCACATCTTCCTCCTTTTACATTAAAAGAAAAACGACCGGGTTTGTAACCACGTATAGCAGCTTCTGGCGTTTTAGCAAATAAACTTCTAACTTCAGAAAAAGTACCTGTATAAGTTGCTGGGTTAGAACGCGGAGTTCTACCAATTGGAGATTGGTCAATATCAATTACTTTATCTACAGACTCTAAACCTTCAATTTTTTTATACGGCATAGGTTTTTTTACACCTCTGTATATGTGAGCATTTAAAATAGGATATAAAGTCTCATTGATTAAAGTAGATTTTCCGCTTCCAGAAACTCCTGTAACACAAATCATTTTGCCCAAAGGAAATTCTACAGAAACGTTTTTTAGGTTGTTTCCTGTAGCTCCTTTTAGTTTAATGAATTTGCCATTACCTTCTCTGCGTTTTTTCGGAACTACAATTTCTTTTCTTCCTGTTAAATAATCTGCGGTTAAAGTATTTTGTTTTTTTAAATCTTCAAAAGTTCCAGCAGAAACAATTTCTCCTCCATGTCTTCCAGCTCCTGGGCCAATATCGAACACAAAGTCTGCGTGTTCCATCATATCTTTATCATGCTCTACGACTAAAACGGAGTTCCCTAAGTTTCTTAATTTTACTAAAGAATCTATTAGTTTTTGATTGTCTCGTTGGTGTAATCCAATACTTGGTTCGTCTAAAATGTATAAAACTCCAACCAATTGAGAGCCAATTTGAGTAGCCAATCGAATTCTTTGAGCTTCTCCACCAGAAAGAGACTTAGAAGTTCTATCAAGGGTTAAATAATCTAAGCCAACATCTAATAAAAATTGAATTCTAGTTCTTATTTCTTTTAAAATTTCTGACGCAATTAAAAGTTGTTTTTCCGATAACTCTTTTTCAATATTCTTGAACCATTTTGCAAGTTCAGTTATATCCATTTTAGCCAGATCACTAATATTTTTATCAGTAATTTTAAAATGAAGTGCCTCTTTTTTTAATCTCTTTCCGTCGCAAGAAGAGCACGAAACTTCGTCCATAAACCCTTTTGCCCAGCGTTTTATACTGGTGCTTTCTGCGTTTGTGTATTGGTTTTCAATAAAAGAGATAATTCCTTCAAAATCAATTTTGTAATTTCTGGTTACTCCAGCAGTTTTAGACTTAATTTCAAAAGATTCATTACCGCCATTTAAAATGATATCCAAAGCCTCTTTTGGAATACTTTTAATTGCATCTGTTAATTTAAATTTATAACGTTCTGCAATGTTTTCTATTTGTTTAAAAATCCAACTACTTTTTTGTGCGCCTAAAGGGATAATTCCTCCATTTTGTATAGAAACTGTGTAATCTGGAATTATTTTTTTTAAATTGATTTCGTTTGTAACACCCAGTCCACTGCACTTGTCGCATGCACCTTTTGGAGAATTAAAAGAAAAATTATTCGGTTCTGGGTTTGGGTATGCAATGCCAGACGTTGGGCACATTAATTCTCTGCTAAAATATCGAGGTTTATTGTTTTCAATATCAATAACCATCATAATATTATTTCCTGAATATAAAGCTGTTTTTATCGTTTCCTCTAAACGTTTCTCTACTGATTCATTTATTAGAAGTCTATCAATTACAACCTCAATGTCATGCGTTTTGTATCTATCTAAACGCATTCCTTTTTCTATTTCTTTAATTTCTCCATCAATTCTTACCCGTAAAAAACCTTGTTTAGAAATTTGTTCAAAAAGTTCGCGATAATGTCCTTTTCTAGATTTAATTAAAGGTGCTAAAACAGCGACTTTTTTATTCTCAAAATCTTTTAAAATGAGTTGCCTGATTTGTTCGTCAGAATAACTTACCATTTTTTCTCCTGAATTGTAAGAGTAGGCATCTGCAGCTCTTGCAAACAGTAATCTTAAAAAATCGTAAATTTCAGTAATAGTACCCACTGTAGATCGAGGGCTTTTATTTGTGGTTTTTTGTTCTATAGAAATTACTGGAGAAAGGCCATCAATTTTATCAACATCAGGTCTTTCTAAGCCACCCAAAAATTGTCTTGCATAGGCAGAAAATGTTTCAATATAACGCCTTTGCCCTTCAGCGTATATAGTATCGAAGGCTAAAGATGATTTTCCACTTCCGCTTAGACCAGTAATGACAACTAGTTTTTCGCGAGGAATTTTGACATCTATATTTTTTAAATTATGGGCTCTAGCTCCGTAAACTTCTATGTGTTCTTGGTCTTTCAAATTAGGTTTTTTCAGAAAAAAGCAAAGTTAAAGAATCCTATTTTAATCAAAGGTGGATTGTTTCATGGTTTTAATATAAAACTTTCTATTAATATGCAGTTTTGATAAAAACAGATGTTCAAATTGTGTTGCTATCAAATCATAAAATACTATCTTGCATTTAAATATTTTAGCAATAAATGATTGATAGTATTCGACATTTTTTTGAAAGAAATGGATTTCACGTTTCATCAAGATTAGCAGACAGAATTGGTATGAGAGCACTAAACGTGCGCTTGTTTTTTATTTATGTTACTTTTTTTACAGTAGGTTTGTCTTTTGGTTTTTATTTAACCTTGGCATTTTTATTAAAGTTAAAAGATAAAATATACACTAAAAGAAGCTCAGTATTCGACTTGTAGTCTATGAAGATAAATGTACTAGAATCTAAAATAAATAAAACATTATTTTTAGTTGTTACTATTTTGTCAATAGGAACAATTGGGTATATGATGCTCTCTCAATATTCTTTTGTAGATGCATTGTATATGACTGTAATAACGGTAACAACTGTGGGCTTTGGTGAGTTAAGACCCTTCTCGCCAGAAGAGAAAGTTTTTACAATATTTTTAATTTTAACGAGTATTACTGTTTTTGGTTACGCTGTGTCAGCTTTTTCAGAATATGTAGTAAGTGGTAGATTATTTGAACATTTTAAGCAAAGGAAAGTGGAAAAACAAATTGCAAATTTAAAAGGACATACCATTGTTTGTGGGTATGGTAGAAACGGAAGACAAGCAATTTTAAAATTAAAAAATTACAATAAAAAGTTTGTAGTCGTTGAGGAGAAGAAAGAAAGAACGGAAGCTCTAGATGCTCAAGGGATTTTGAATATTAATGGAGATGCAACTATAGATGAGACTTTACTTCGTGCAGGTATAAAGAATGCATCTAATTTAATTACTGCTTTACCCTCTGATGCCAATAACTTGTTTGTGGTGCTGACCGCAAGTCAGTTAAATAAAAAATGTAAAGTAATAAGTAGGGCTTCGAACGAGTCTTCCTATAGTAAGTTAAAAATAGCTGGCGCAAGTAATGTGATTATGCCAGATAAACTGGGTGGTGATCACATGGCTTCGTTAGTCGTTACTCCAGATGTGATTGAATTTGTAGATAGGTTAACGATAGAAGGCGAAACGACTGCAAATTTAGAGGAAATTGCTGTAGATGACTTGCCTAAAATGTATATTAATAAAACAATTTTAGATTTAGATTTAAGAAAAGAAACTGGTTGTACAGTTATTGGTTTTATTAAGCCTAATCAGGATTATATTATAAACCCGGAAGCAGATTGTGTTTTAATTGAAGGATCTCGTTTAATTGTTTTAGGAAGACCAGAGCAGATAATCAAATTAAGACAATTGTTTTAGTTATTAGTGATTTTTTAAAGTCAGAAATAGCATAATTATATTTCAAAGTAAATGATAAAAGTGGTTGTTACAGGTAGTAATGGATTGTTAGGTCAGTCCTTAATAAATTTATTACTTAAAGAAAAAGAGGTGTATCAAGTCATTGGTTTTTCTCGAGGAGAAAATAGAAGTGGAAGAGATGATTTCTCTTATGTATCGATCGATATTACTGATAGAGAAAACCTAAAAGATACATTATTAAAGATTCAGCCAAACTTTATCATTAATACTGCAGCAATGACTCAAGTTGATGACTGTGAAGGTAATAAAGAGGCGTGTGATTTGCTAAATGTAACTGTTGTTAAATGGTTAGAGCAAGTTTCTGATGAGATTAATGCTCATTTAATACATCTTTCTACAGATTTTATTTTTGATGGATTAAAAGGGAATTACAAAGAAACAGATACTCCAAACCCACTAAGTTATTATGGGTTTTCTAAATTGAAATCTGAAAACATTTTAATAGAATCTAAAATACATTATACTATTTTAAGAACAATCTTAGTTTTTGGAAAAGTGTATGATATGAGCAGAAGTAATATTGTGTTATGGGTTAAAAGTATGTTAGAAAAAGGCGAAGAAATTACAATTGTAGATGACCAGTATAGGGCGCCAACTTATGTAGAAGATTTGGCGTTGGCTTGTAAAATTTCTATGGATAAAAAAGCAACAGGAATTTATAATATTTCATCAAACGAATTGTTAAGTGTTTTCGAAATTGCACAACAAATTGCAGATGCATTTGGTTTAGATAAAAATTTAATAAAACCAATTTCTACCTCAACTTTAAATCAAACTGCGCCAAGACCAGCTAAAACAGGTTTTGATTTATCAAAAACTAATAAGGTTTTAGAGTTTTATCCAAAATCTTTTAAAGAAGAT
>Ga0115569_10000562_pt1 | contig 29711 bp, 24 predicted proteins | sample COGITO_mtgs_1205_2_FD_87295 | JGI IMG/M metagenome (GOLD analysis project Ga0115569, IMG submission 87295) | Pelagic marine microbial communities from North Sea - COGITO_mtgs_120503 | ecosystem: Environmental > Aquatic > Marine > Epipelagic | place: Germany:Helgoland, sampling site Kabeltonne... | reverse complement strand
TGACGCGGGCTTTCCGCATTTGCTTTCAGATCTTCGCGACGCCCCGTCGCTTTCGTGGATCGTGCATGTTGGCCATCTGCATAACCCCAGAGCCACGGATTGCACGGAGTCGCTTTATAAGGAGCGCCTCGACCTCTTCACGTCGTTAGGTCCGCCTTTCATCCTTACGCCTGGGGACAACGACTGGTCCGATTGCGCGGCGGAGTCGCCAGACGGCACGGACTTTCTCGCTCGGGTCCGCCGGATATTCTTTCCAAACGTAGGCGGAATTGAAGGTGCTCCCGGTTTTTTCGTGCGATCGCAGGCGGCGAGCACGGACTTTCCCGAGGTTATCGAGAACATCATCTGGGAGCGGGAGGGCGTCGTGTTTGCGACGCTTCATATGATTGCCTTCTCGGGACCAGCGATCTTTGATGATGTTCGCGAGGACCGATTGCGCTTGATCGATGCGGGCGAGGCTTGGCTCGACGAAGTGTTTCGTGTTGCGGGGGAAACGAATGCCCGTGGCGTCTTCGTGGCTTTGCAGGCCGATCTATGGCCTACGAGTGGAAGCGTGCGGTATTTCGAGGCGCTAGAGCCGCAGCACCTGAACGAACGAAGCGAGTTCACGGGGTTCAAGCAAAAGCTCGTCGCGCACGCCCGGGCGTTCAAAAAGCCGATCGTGATTGGCCACGGCGATACGCATTTGTACCGAATTGATAAGCCGCTCCACGATGAACATCTTGAGACACTGCAAAACGTGACTCGAGTAGAGGGGTTCGGTTCCCCGGACGGGCATTGGGTTCGGGTTCGGGTTGAGCCGGATCGCGAAGAAGTATTCTCGTTCCGCCAGGAATGGGTGCCTGAAAACATGTATACCCTCGTGCCGCGAGAAGGGCGGACAGACGGCTACGAAGACGATTTGTTAGGCGCGCGGCTATATGTCATCCGGATAGCCCAGGCCGTGCCGAAGGTGCTGGCCTTAATCGGACTTGTGAGCGTGATCCGATTCATTTACAGACGAGTGGCCGCGTAACTGGATCGCGGGATCGACTAGTCCCGCTTCGCGACCGCCCTGCCCTCCTTTTTCGCTTCCCTGGCCTCACGTCGTTCTGGCTCGAAGAAGAAGGCAACTCCGACTCCAATCAAATAGAGCACGACCATAGGCACGGCCAAAAAGACTTGGCTCACGAAATCGGGCGGCGTGAGCAATGCGCCCAAAATGAACATGATGAGGATCGCGTAGGGGGTGCCAGCGAGGAGTTGACGGGCGCTTAGGATGCCGGTGATCGCTAGGAAGAAGACGAAGAGCGGCATTTCGAAGGCGACGCCGAATGCGAGAAAGAGGCGCGTTGTTAGGCTGAAGACCTCCTTCATGCTCCATGCGGAGACGACCCATTCGTTGTCCCAGCCATTAAAAAACTCAAAGACGATCGGGAAGACCATGGAGTAACCGAAGATGGCGCCACCGGCGAAGAGGACTGTCGAGAAGAATACGAAGGGGAGAACGGCCTTGCGTTCGTTGTCGTAGAGGCCGGGCGCGATAAAGGACCAGAGGTGATAAAAGGAGACGGGCAGCGTCATGATGAAGCCTGAGAGCAGAGCGCACTTGATGTAGGTGAAGAAGATTTCGGTGGGTGCGATGGCTTGAAGCTGGCTCCCCTTCTCGCCTAACGCGTTCGTAGCGGGGGCGAGTAGGTAGCTGAAAATCTGTTCGGCGAAATTGAACGAGAGAATCGCGCCCAGGATCATCGAACCGACGATCCAACTCAGTCGGTTGCGTAGCTCTGTGAGATGATCGGTGATGGGCAGCGCGCGTTCATCCACGCGGGGGCTCCGAGTCGCCCAGCTTTTTGTTTGCGGTTCCACCAGCCGGCGTAGCGCCACCAACGGGCACGCTGCCTAGATTCGAGTCAGCGGCACTTGCTTGGCGTGCGGGCTTTGGATTCGAGGCCTCGTCGGGCTCGTTGTGCGTATGCGGGTCCGCATCAACGGGAAGATCGCCGGTGCGATCAGGTATCCCGTACGCCGAACGATCCGAATCTGCGCCCGTGGCTGGCCCACCCGCGTTGGCGGATACATCACTCGAGGATGAAGGCGAAGTATTGGCCGAGCCAAAGTCTTCCGCGACTCCGCCTGCCGTATCCTCGTCAGCTCGGGCCGTCTTCGCGTCGACCTCGGCACTCGGGTCTGCCGCCGGCATTTCGTCCCCCGCCTGCGCTGGACGGTCTTCTTCGTCCGGTCGCTTAACGGGTTTATGAATCGTTCCTGCGCCTGCCAAACCGTCACGCAGCTCGTTCTGGATCTCGTCGAGAGCCAAGGTCTGACGTAGGTCATTACTCGCACGTCGGAACTCCGCGAGTCCCTTGCCCATGGTGCGGGCAAGCTCGGGCATCCGCTTCGGCCCCAAGACCAAAAGCGCGACAACGAGTATGAGCAGGAGCTCCATCGGGCCAATACCGAACATGAAGGGCAATCTAGCAGGTTGGGGGCGAGGTCCCGAGGTGAGTGCGGTTCGCGATTGCGTGCCGCCCGTATAAGGGTGTGAGGGTAAGGCCACGACTATCCCCCCGGATTATCTCGTTGCAGCCTATCCCTCAGCTTGAACCCTTCTTTACTTCCGGCGGCGACTGGAACACCGCCGGAAATGAGGTGGAGACGCCGAACCGGCTCCCCATTCGATGGGGACGGCTTCTCCGCTTGAACTCAACGAGAGCCAAGCACATGACCTGAATTGGCCGACGGGGTCGCAATCACGCTGCGTCCTCGGACACGCATCATGCGGCGCTCGCCGTCTTCCCGGAGAATGGCGGCGCCTGCACGTGCCCGCCCTCCGTCGCTGTCTTGGCACCAGACGACTCGGGCGAGCCCGTCGATTTCGGTCTTGCCGTCGATGTCGCGGACAGTGATTTGTAGGAGCTCGCCGGGTCGGACGCGTTCGGGCAGGTCGAGACCGAGGCCGCTGTCGGAGCGGTCCTGGGTGTAGGCGACTTGGCGACTCTCGCTTGCGAGGCGGCGCGGGTAGTGGCTGTACTCGACGACTTGGACGATTCGATTGCGTGACTCCAGGCGGAGCGGGACGCCTTCCGGACTGGCTTCGGTTGAAAAGCTCATGCTGCACCTCGTTCGCGGAACGTGTTCTCGGCTCCGCACTCGGCAAGAGAGTTGGCTTCGCCGACGGCATCCGTTGCGCCGGCCATCACGAGTTCACAGAACAGACGCACCATTTGCGGATCGAATTGGGCCCCGGCTTCTGTGCGCAGCTCGACGAGTGCCTCTTCGTCGGTTCTCGCCTGGCGGTAAGGCCGTTCACAAGTCATGGCATCGAAGGCATCGGTAACCGCGATGATTCGCGCGGCCAAGGGGATCTCGTTGCCTGCGAGGCCGTCTGGATAGCCCGTGCCGTCGTAGCGTTCGTGGTGATGGCGAACGGTGGTCGCGATCGTCGCTTCGAGGCCGAGAGGCAGAAGCAGCTTTTCGCCGACCGCTGAATGGCTCTGGACCGCATCGAGTCGCTGAGGTTCGGGCATTACGGCGCCTGCGAGGACATCGCTAGGTGCCCCCACCTTGCCGATATCGTGCACGAAGGCGGCCATGCGAATGTGCTGTCGTTCTTCGCGAGAGATGCAGAGCGCGGCGCCGAGCAGGTCCGAGAAGAACGCAACGCGGCGAGCATGTCCGCGCATGAAGAGGTCACGGCTCTCGACCGTCTCTGCGAGGATTTCGAGAAATTCGATCGTCGAGGGGTCACCGACGCGGGTGTTGCCGGCTTTGGGACAGAGCGCCGGCTCTTCGAGTACGGCGCGAAATCGTTCCTGGGCTGGAGCGCTCGCATCAAGTTCGTCGAGAACGAGTTGTGAGTCGAGGTCGGGGCTGAGGACGCGGCTGATTTCTTCTAGGGAGGAGGCCATGTGCGTACGGCTTTGTTGTCTCTCGAGGGCGCGCTCAACAGAGGCAATCACTTGGGCGACGTCGAAGGGCTTGGTCAGATAGTCGAAGACGCCGTGACGGATGCCTTCTACGGCGGTTTCGATTGAGCCACAGCCGGTGATAATGATGATCTCGGTCTGTGGGAATTCGGCGCGGATCGTCCGCATTAACTGGTCACCCTTCATGCCGGGCATGTTGAGGTCGACGGTGACGAGATCGATTGCGTCGGTGCGGAGCAGCTCGAGGGCCTCGGCACCGTTCTCGGCGACGGACACGTCGTAGTTGCCAGAAAGAATCATGCGTAGCGACTCGCGCGGCCCTCGCTCGTCATCGACGATCAGGATCCGAGAGTTGCTGGCATGTATGGAATGGAGAGTGGCTTCAGTTGTCATGCCCTGATTAAAAGCAAGTGCCGTGCCAGGTCTCTCAGGATTCGGGCCGGCGTCGCAAGCTGCCGGAATGCAAGGGATTCTGAATTCAGAGCTATTTGCGAACGCGATCGCCTTTAAGAAGACCGATCGGTACCAGCTGGACGGGTCAAGCATGTAAACGAGGTAAGTGTTTGAAATAAATGGATAAATGTACCGTTCCGTTCGGAACGTCGTCGCACAGCAATTCGTTCGCTGCGGTACGCACCTCGCGGGCTCGCGGCAGATCTAGGCATTGGATGACTTAGGGAAATAGAGACCCGTTCCGCTCCCTACCCTCACCCGATCTAGTCGGTTTCTTCGTCCTGCTCGTCGATCCCCAGCTTGTCCATCTTCAGCTTGAGGACTCGCCGCGTGATGCCCAGGGCGGTCGCGGTCTTGGTCTGGTTCCAGCGATGGCTCTCGAGAGCCTCACGGAGAATGTCGGTTTCGAATCGCTGCACGGTTTCTTCGAAGCCGAGACCACCCTGCCGCCATTCCTCCCGGAGCGCTTCGGCCTGACCGGTTCGCCCGATCGAAATGGGAAGATCGTTTTGTCCAATCAAGTCCCCGTCGCAGAGCGCGAGCCCATGTTCGATCGCGTTCTCGAGCTCGCGGACATTGCCTGGCCAGCCATAGCCGTCGAGCGAGCCGAGAGCGGCGGAGGTGAATTTCTTGTCCGGCGCGCGCTTGGACATGAAATGGTCAATGAGCAAGCGGATGTCTTCGCGGCGTTCACGCAGAGGCGGCAACGCGATTGGCACCACGGCGACCCGGTAGAAAAGGTCTTCGCGGAAATTGCCCGAGGCGACGTCCGCTTGAAGGTCGCGGTTCGTTGCTGTCACGATTCGGACATCAACGGTCATGGGCTTGCTAGAGCCGACTCGCTCAAACGTGCGTTCCTGGAGCGCTCGCAGAAGCTTCACTTGGACAGCCAATGCGAGTTCGCCGATCTCGTCGAGGAAGAGCGTCCCACCGTCGGCCGCCTCAAAGCGACCCGCCCGGCGGTCCGTCGCGCCTGTGAAGGCGCCTTTTTCGTGGCCAAAGAGCTCGCTCTCGATCAGCTCGCTAGGAATGGCACCGCAGTTCACCGCCACGAAGGGGCCGGCCGCTCGTGGAGAATTTTCGTGGATCGCGCGGGCGACGAGCTCCTTGCCAGTGCCGCTTTCGCCGGTCACTAGGACTGTGGCTTCTGCTTTAGCAATCCGCTCGACCGCGCGGAAGATCGCGCGCATAGAGTCGCTGCGACCGACCATGGCCCCGAGTTGTTGGCGCTCTTCGACTTCGTCACGCAGGCGTTCAACTTCATCTTGGAGCTCGCGCTTCTCAAGCTTGTCACGCACCTTGAGCCGCAGGGCATCGAGTTCGAAGGGCTTCGTTACAAAATCAGCGGCGCCACGTTTCATGGCCTCCACCGCGGCGTTAACTGTATTGGTCGCGGTGAGCACGATTACCGGCGCACGGACGTCTCGCTCTTTCAATTCGGCGAGCAGTTCGAGGCCACTGCGACCCGGCATGACGAGATCGAGCAGGATCAGGTCCGGAGTCTGCTGAGCGACGGCTTTGAGCGCTTCGTCGACGTTGGCCGCGACCGTGACGTCGCCCTCTGACTTGAGGAGCATCCGCAGGGATTCCTGAACACCGGGCTCATCATCGACGACGAGAATGCATGGCATGCGTCGAGCTTATCACGTCGATTGCACAGCGGCTTTGCTGAGAACCACGATCCACTCGGGGCCCGACTCGCCTTGCCGCGGAGCGTATCTAGGCCGGGGTCCGCAGATCGACCAGAACCAGCGTCTCTTGGGCATCCGTCGCGTCGATCGTGAGCTGCCCACCGCTGGCCTCGACGATCGTCTCGGCCAGCACGTATTCGATGACATTATTTGTTGGAGAGACGTCCGCCAAGGCGGGGTCATCGCCGAGCAGCCCGCTCGCGGAGCCAGAGAGTTCGGGGCTGTGATGCCGTAGGAGTACGCGAAGACGCGGGGTGCTGTCGGGGCCGCGTTCTATGCGCCGAGTAGCCACGAAAAGGTCGCCGCGTTCGGGCAAGGCGGCGAGTGCGCGATCCAAGAGTCCCGCGAGTGCTATTTCGAGGGAATGAGCGTCGGCCCAGGCGATCGGCGCATCACGCTCCAACTCGCGAAGTACGAGCAAGCGGCGTTCGCCAATCGCTTCGCGCCGCTCGTCGAGGAGTCCCTCGATCAACGCGGAGACGTCGACGGGTGTCGCTTCGAGTTTTTCTTGGGACGCCGCGCGGGCCAGGCGGTCTACGACCTCATCGATATGCGCGACATCGCGACCCACTAATTCAGTAAAGCGCTCGCGGAAGGACTCGTCGGCGTAATGTTCGGGCAGCAATTCCGTGAAGGTGCGGATTGAAACGAGCGGGTTTCGGATTTCGTGGGAGAGGCTTCGTGCGAGTCGTCGCCAGCTTTGACTCCAGCCTTCCTCTGCCGGCCGGACACCAGCTCGTGCAATATCGAAAGCGCTCTCACTCATCTCCGTACTGATGTCGACGTTCGGATCGCCGAGGGTTTCGCCGTTCATATCCGCGGCTTGAGCAGCGCCGCCATCGGAAGCACGATCAGGGGGGTAATTGCTAGGCAAGGGGGTGCTAGGCGTTTGAGTAGTAGCTGGAGGCGCTTCCGGAAGTCCTTCGAAGAAGGCGCGCTCGAAATCAGACGTGGCATCACTCGGCGCTTGCAGCGGCTCGGGCGCGATCACTTCGGCTTCAGCGAACGCAACCGGCGGCGGAGGCTCGGGATCCATCGCTTCGGCACGACCCCCGGCAAAGTCCGTGTCGCCCTCGCGCGCGTCTGCGTCCGATCCAGAGAAGTGGAGGTTAATCCCGGCGAGACTGAGGTCCTCGGAGTGCAGCGGATCGGCCGAAGTGACGGACGTATTCGCGAGCGCCGTGATCAGCAAAGATTCAACCGCCGCGCGATCGCCAACCCAGGCATGGGCGGCTAGCGCGTCGAGGGCGTCCGACGAAAGCCGTCGTGCTGGGCCACCGACACGCGAAGTCCACTCCGCGACAACCTGCGCTGCAAAGGACTCGAGTGCCTCCGGATGATTGACTAATGCGGGAACATTGATGCCCAATGGCGCAAACGCACCTGCTAAGAGCGGATCGAGGCGATCCCGCATGCCCGCCGGTCCCGCGGTTGCGACCCATCTAAGGGTACCGGCGACGGGGACTCCCGGCGCGATGCCGAGTCGTAGCCACTCGGCTAGTCCACGCTGGACGGAGGGTGCGAGGGCGTCGACTTCATCAATCCAAATTGTGCGAACGCGCTTCTGTGCCTCCGGTCCCGACCTCTCGGTGCTGGCATTCCGTGTCAGGAGACGTGTCGAGATGGATTCGAGGTCAACAACTTCGCGCGCGTCGATTCGCAGCACCGGCCCTAGGCCACCATGCAACCGGTAGAGCTCGGCATAACGTGCAACTAGGCTGCGGCCAGAACCTGCCGCGCCACGGACCAAAAGGGGCAAAGTCGCTAGCGAAGGGTCGAGCGCTCGCATCAGGCCTGGGATTTCGAGTTCTCCAAACCAGCTCGCGAAGCGGTGTGCGATGCGTTCTCGATCGCGGCGTTCGGCGAGGGGTTCGGCGTTTCGATGTGCGACTGCAGAAAGTACGAAGTCACGAAGGTCCCGAGCGTGGGGCAGCGTGTCTAGGATTTCGTCGTCCTGCGCACCTGTTAGGCGCTTGGCTTCGGCGACATCTTGCGGGGCGACAAGAAGCAGACGGCGAGTGCCTTCAAGGCGTTCGCGATGTCGATGGAGGAATTCGAGTTCGAGTTCGAAGTCATCGTCCAGCGCGATAAGCAGGGCGGCCGGTGCGGCGGCGTCGACGAAAGGGGCACCGTCAGGGTTGCCTACAACGATTTCGTCAGCGGCAAGGCCAGCGAGTCGCGCGAGAGCGTCGCGGCGGCGAGCTTGGCGATGGACAATCCAGAGCTTCGACATGAGTTCCAACTGGGCGTTTACAGCATTCGAGGAATAAGAAGAGTTCCTGCATAATACCCTGTTCCGGGCCCACAAACCCACGCGTGAACAGGATGAATCGTGGGTCCCAATTTCGAGATCGGCAGGTAGAGTGCAGGTATAGGCCCCAAGGGATCGAAACTAGGTGATTGCGGGCGCGAGCCGTGTGGCGCGCCATGCCAATTGAAATCGAGCTGAGCGTGGGCAAGGAGAATCAGGGGTCATGGCCGAAGGAAGAGTGCGCGTTGCGCGGATGCAGGAGATCGATCGCGTCGCAGCTCTGTGGACTTTGGTGACCGAGCACCACGCCGGCCTCGATCCGCTTTTCCGAATGCGCCGTGGGCCCGTTGCCGAAGGTGAACTTAGAGAGCTTCTTAGAGCGATGGCTCGTGATCCGGATGCCGCAATCCTTGTATTTGACGCCAGTTCTTCGGGTACAGTCGGACAATCGATCATCGAAGGCATCTGCATTGTCCGAATCGACCGCGCCCCGCCGATCCTCGAGGAGACCGAGCGCGCCGAGATCACCGACTTGGGCGTTCGTCCCGAGTGCCGGCGACGGGGAATCGCGCGGCAGCTCGTAGAAGAAGCCATGAGCTGGGTGCGTGACGCCGGGGTTGACCGCGTTGAAATCCAGGTTGCCTCCGGGAATGTCGAGGGCCGGGCCTTCTGGCGTGAGATGGGATACACGGACCTGATGCGCGTCTTGCATAAACGCCTTGGATCCAGCTCCGAACCCCGGTAAATTCACGCGCCGGCGCGCCCGCGCTGATTCCCCTTGCCCCCGATCCGTGCGCAACCGCACCGATCTCCTGGTACCTCAATATTTATGTCCAAATTAAATCCGATCGCCCAGTCCCTGAACGAGAAGCTTGAAGAAGCCGGTCCGGAAGTGCTCTCGATGCTCTCTGAGTACGGCCGCCGTCTCTACTTTCCGAAGGGGATTATTTCTCAGACGGCCGAGGCCAAGCAGAAAGCGACGCGTTTCAACGCGACGATTGGAATCTCAACGGAAGATGGCGGGCCGATGTCTTTGGCATCGATCTCGAATCAGCTCGGCGACGTGTCGGTTGCAGATGCCTTGACCTACGCGCCGCCGGCGGGCCGGCCTGGTCTTCGTGACGAGTGGAGAAAGAAGCTACTCGTGGAGAATCCGTCCCTTAGCGACAAGAATTTCGGTCAGCCGATCGTGACGAGCGCGATTACCCATGGCCTATCACTCGCCGGTGAGCTCTTCCTCGATCCGGGGGACGTGATGCTTTTGCCCGACAAGCTCTGGGGCAACTATCGCCTCACCTTCGAAGTGCATCATGGTGCGAAGATCGAAACGTTCCCCTTTTATCGTTCCGAGGGCGGAATGGATACGGATGCTTTCGCATCACGGTTGGCGGAACTCGCCATTGGGCGTGAGAAGCTTGTCGTGTTGCTAAACTTCCCGAATAACCCGACCGGTTATATGCCGACCGACGCCGAGGGCGATGCTCTCGCGGCGGCGCTAGTGGCTCAGGCGGAAAAGGGAACGAAGCTCGTCGTGCTCTGCGATGACGCGTATTTTGGGCTCTTCTATCACCTCGGTGGCGAGTCCATGACCGAGTCGCTCTTCGGGAAGCTCGCGGGTCAGCATCCGAACCTGTTGGCCGTGAAGCTCGATGGCGCGACGAAGGAACTCTTCGTGTGGGGCCTGCGATGCGGCTTCATCACGTTTGGTCCGGGACGCCCCGAGACGGCGGATGTGGTTTGTGACGCGCTGGACGCGAAGACTCGCGGCGCTATTCGAGGTGGTGTTTCAAATGTCCCGCAGCTTTCGCAGACCTTGGTTGAGCGTGCGCTGGCTTCTCCGACGCTTCAGCAGGAGCGTGATGAGAAATGCGAGGTCCTACGCATTCGCGCCGAGCGTGTCTTCCAAGTCGCGAATCAGTCGAAGTTCGCTGACAGTTGGAGCGTCTATCCCTTTAACAGCGGCTATTTCATGCTGGTGAAAGTAAACGGCGTCGACGCGGAGAAGCTGCGCGTTCATCTTCTCGATGAGCACGGAGTTGGACTCATCGCCACCTCTGCGACGGATATCCGTGTCGCCTTCAGCTGCCTCGACGTGAACGATGTCGAGCCGCTCTTCGACGCCCTTCATCAGGCGATTGGGGAACTAAGCTGAGCGCAGCCGATAGGCATAGATCAAGATGAATGGGTGAGCGGTCTCGATGTTAGTCGTCGACCGCTTGCCTTTTTTATTATTCGGTCGTTGGCACCTAATCGTTCACGGATTCGATTTTGTCCAGAGCTTGAACGATTTCGATCGTTAGGCGGACGCTCTCCTTGAGATTTAGGATGGAGATTCGCTCGTCGATCCCATGGAGCCGGCGGCTTTCGTCGGAAGTGAGGCCGCGGGGCACGAAACCGTAGGCGACGATTCCGAGTTCGCGAAACCAATGAGCGTCGGTGAATCCGCCGATCATTCGGGGAACGACTAGTCCGGCGGGTGTCTGCTGCTCAGCAACCGATTCGATGGCACGAAGGAGCGGCGTATCCCCTGGCGATGCGGTGGCCGGGAAACTGAGAATCGTTTCAACTTCGATGGAGTCGTCATCGATTAGTGAGCTGATAGCCGAAGCGAACGCATCGCATTGTTCCCCGGGCAAGAGACGCACGTCGAGTTGTGCTCGAGCACTGGAGGGGGCGACGTTCGTCTTGGGCGCGCCTTCTAGGACGGTGATCGACACCGTATTACGTACGAGGGCATTCTGTCCCGGATCGCTCAGAAAGCGCCGCTTGAAGCCCTCGTCGTTTTCGAGCGTCGAAGCTAGGTAGAGGTAGCCTGCGCGGTCCCACTCAGGCGCGATGGGCGAGAGCGCTGCGAACATTTGCTCTACTTGCGGCACGACGTGGAGTGGAGACTCGACCCGGCGGATGCGGTCAAGTGCGGCGATGAGTCGTGGGACTGCGGCATCAGGAGTAGGTGAGCTGCTATGTCCCGCGCGGCCGAGAGCACGGAGCTCCAGCCAGCACGGCGCCTTCTCTGTGAGCGCGACGCCCCAGATCGGCGGTCGCGTACGCTCTTGTTCGCGGGGAAGTTGAATGCCGCCGCCCTCGGTGAGCAAGTAACCGACGCCGTCTAAAAGCTCGGGATGGTTCTCGACGATCCAGCCTGCACCGAGCCGCCCGCCCGTTTCTTCTTCGGGCGTTGCGAGAAAAATGAGATCGCGATCGAGCTCAAGGCCTGCTTCCGCGATTGCGACCATCGTCATTAGGTGTCCGACCCCGACTCCCTTCGCATCGAGCGCTCCGCGTCCCCAAACGAAGCCATCCCAAGTTTCGCCCGCAAATGGATCGACGCTCCACTCCGAAGCATTGGCCGGAACCGTGTCTAGGTGGGAAAGCAACGCGAGGGCCGGGCGCTTCGCGGCGCCCGCAGCACGACTTGGGAGGCGCGCCCAAACAGCCGCACGTCTCGGCTGACCGTCCCCACTAGGAGTCTCAAAGATGCGCGCATCAATCCCGGAGCGACGGAGTTCAGAGGCGTAACGTCGCGCGAGGGCGCGTTCGTTGCCGGGTGGGTTCGAGGTGTTGATTTGGATCGCTTCGGAAAGAAGGACGGCCATGCGTTCGCCGACAGGGCCGCGATCGAATATTCGATCGAAGGGCCACAGGGCCTGGGCTTCGGAGGTGACTCCTGCGGATAAAGCGAAGAGCAGAAGGGCAACCAGCCCAAGTCCCACCACGGGTCCCCCACCAGCTCGCCCCAGGGGTGGCAGGAGTAGAAGGTCCCGATTGTCGGTTTCTGGAGATCCGTCGGGCTTCGGCGGTGAATGATCGGCGGGCATGAGCCACTCCGAGTGAGTACGTGGTCGATTCGCTGATATGGGACTAGGAGGTGAAGCGAGGCGTCGGATGAATTCGCTTCGGAAGCACGCGGGAGTTGGCGGGAGAATAGGTGCGACGAGGGCGCGGGTCAGGCTATGAATCATCGGAGGCGTGCGGGGGCCGAATATCGAAAAAAGTGGGCCTAAAACCAACCGTGCAATTTATGCACTAATCTTTCGACTGGTGCGTGGAATGCCCTGCTTGGCTACACCTTGCGCCCGTGTGAGAGCCTTCAGGAGCTTGTGATGCATCCCGATTCTTCCGATCGAGGAGGTCCACGGACCACCTCGGATTCGGAGCCAAATGGCGAGCCCAGCCACGCAATACAACGCTCCGTCGACCGACCGCTTATTTCCCGGGCTGGTCTCGGCGGGCTTTTAGTCGTGCTCGCCTTATTTCTCGGTTTCGGAATCGCCAGCCGAATTGGCTCGGGCGCAGATTCGAGTGCTGGAACGGCTGATGAGACTTCGACTCGCGCGACGGCACCTGCTGCTATCTCCACCGTCTCATCCGTCGGGGAAGCTCCTCTCGGCGCACAAACGAATCGTCCGTCGAGCCTTGGTGGTCTCGTGTCCCCGCAAGCGAATACTCTGGACATAACGGCATCCATCCGCCGCGAAGCGGTTTCAATCGATGCGCTCCCGATTTATCAGTCCGCATCGATCCCGGGCGGCGTGACGAAGCTTGACGGCCGAATAACGGCGCCTAACGTGAAAAAAGCCATGCAGTCGACGGAGGATCTATTAGACCCTTTCACGGTCGTGACTCGTGGAGAGATCGGCCGGGGCGAAAGCCTGGGCTCGTCACTGAAGCGGCAGGGCATTTCGCCTAGTACGGTCCACTTAATCGCGACCGAGATGCGTAAAATCTTCGACTTCCGCCGCTCGCGGCCCGGTGACAAATATCGACTAGGCCAAGATTCCGACGGCCGCGTACTCGACTTTCGATATTCCCAGAGCCCTGAAGAAAGCTTCTATCTCGCTTGGGAAGGCACTCGTTATGTCGTGCGCATCGAGACGGCTGAGCTCCGGCCGCTGATCGCGAAGATCGCAGGCGTCGTCGACTCGTCCTTTTACGGAGCGATCGTTTCTCTCGGTGAACAGGACGCACTTGCCTCGGAGTTCGCTCGCATTCTGGCTTGGGATATCGATTTCAGTCGTCAAGTTCATCCCGGCGACAAATTCCAAATTCTCTACGAACGGCTCTATCGAACGAATGATGATGGTCAGGACGTCTACGTTCGGCCTGGGCGAGTATTGGCCGGACGTTATGCGGGCAAAGCCGGCGACCATACGGTCGTTTATTTCGAAGACGATTCTGGGCAGGGGGCGTATTTCCGACCGGACGGGAGTTCCGTCGAACGCGCCTTCCTCGCTGCCCCCCTTGAGTTCAGCCGAATTACATCGCGCTTCACCCGCGCGCGCGCACACCCGATCCTCAAGGTTACGCGCCCGCATCCGGGCATTGACTATGCGGCGCCCCACGGAACGCCGATCTGGGCCGTTGCCGACGGTGTTGTCGAGTATCGCGCGCGTGCAGGCGCCTCTGGGAATCTCATCCGCATCCGGCACATGGGCGGCATGACTTCGCACTACGCGCACCTAGCAAGCTTCGCAAAGGACTTGAAAGTCGGAGATCGAGTCTCACAAAAAGAGATCATCGGATACGTTGGAAGCACTGGTCTCTCGACCGGCCCCCACGTCTGCTTTCGCGTGAAGCGAGATGGCACCTACATCGATCCCATGAAAATCTCCGGACCCGCCGGCGACCCCGTGGCGATCTCGCGCCTGTCGGTCTTCCGCTCCGTTCGGGATCAGCTGCTTGCCGATCTCGGCCAGGTTCCTCTGGCGATGATGGCCGACGAAGCGCTTTAGTAGCATCGCGGTACCGAAGGTCTCCGTGTGTCGCGCTGCCCGGTTTAAATGCATACCTTCCCGCAACGTACGTGAGGAGGATGGCTAATGGGACTCGAGGAACGGATCGACGATTTTGCTGCGGCTCTACGCAGGCGCGAAGCGGGGCACGCCGAGGATGTGGCGGGCGCGCGGCTAAAAGCACAAGAGGTGCATCGGATCATCTCGAACGCGATTGATCGCTTCAACGCGGCGATCGAAGCGGAGCTGCCTGCACTTCGAATTGAGGTGTCGGCGCCGCGCCTAGACGACAAGCATGTTCATGCGGTTGAGTTTAACCTCTCGCGTGGGCGTCATCGTGCAATTGTGACGACCAAGAGCAAGGGGGAGATCACCCTCGTAGGTCCCTTTAAGGCAGGCAAGAATGAAGGTCCCTGCAGAACCTTTCCGTTTTCAGAAGACGAGGAGTTGAAGGACGCGTTAGGCGACTTCATCGAACGCTTTCTCGAAGAAGCGACGGCGCCTTGAACGTACTCGAACAGGACTTTCTGTTGGCGGCCAGCCTCGCGGGAGTTCTTGTTGGAAACCCTGTGCGTGTCGGGACGGAAAATGCAGCAAAGTTAGGCGCGGTGCGAATGGCTCTAGCGGCTCACTCGGCAAAACCCGAATCGCTCCTTGTTATCCCTACAGCCGTTGCGAGTGGTGTCCCCGATCAACCGGTTGGCTGGGAACAGATCACGGCTGGGGCCCGGAACCGTGCGCGGGCAGCCCTCGCAGTGGGCGACTGCACGCTCGCCGTGGGGATCGAGGACGGGCTGGTTCGACTCTCGGATCAATCGATTGGGTCAGCGGAGAAATCGGTCGATAGCGGCCCCGAATCGTCGGATTCTCTCGACCACTGGTTTAATATTGGATGTGCTTGGATCACTGATGGCCAGCGCGAAGGACATGGGTACTCCTCGGCCTTCGCCTACCCTCCGGAGGTGCTGGGACCCGCACTTAGCGACCAGGCACCGATTGGGGATCTCTTCGATGACCATTGGTCGCGCTATAAATCGATGAGACCGAATGCTCAGGAAGCGGCAAAGGATGTCCCATCTGGGCGTGGAGGCGGCAATATTGGCCGACTTACCGGGGGCCAGCTCGAACGAGCCGCTTATGGATCGCATGCGGTAGCCTGCGCCCTCATTCGCTTTCTGCACTCAGATCTCTACGATTAGGCCTCGTTTGTGCGCGCACGACGGTTTGGCCTGTGTAAATTCAGTTAGCCAAGCCGCGTCAAGGAGTCTCGTTAGATGAATCCCCAGGACCAGCCCATCGAGGGTATGGGTGATCTGCTCGCCTATTTTCACGCCGCGCAAACGCCGCGTGAAGATTGGGCTGTGGGGACCGAACACGAAAAAGTCGGCGTTTATGCGGACACCGGTGATCGTGTTCCTTATGAAGGGCCATACGGCATAGGCGCTTTGCTTGAGAAGATTGCTTCGACGGTCGGTTGGGAGCGGGTCGAAGAAAACGGTCGAGTGATCGCACTTTTGAACGAAGGCGCGTCGATTACCCTCGAACCCGGCGGACAGATCGAACTTTCCGGTGCGCCCCTCGCGGATACTCGTCAGACCTGCTCCGAGTTCAATACTCACGTCGATCTCGTGAAAGAGCTCTCCGACGATTTCGGAATCGCTTGGTTAGGTCTCGGCATTGATCCCTTCCACGAGGTCCCGGACATCCCGACCATGCCGAAGGGCCGCTATAACATTATGCGGTCGTATCTGCCGACTAAGGGCGGCCACGGTCTCGAAATGATGCATGCGACGGCGACGGTTCAAGCGAACCTAGACTACTCGAGCGAAGAGGATATGATCGAAAAAATGCGCGCGGCGTTAGTTGCGACGCCGGTCGTCTCGGCGCTCTTCGGGAATTCGAGTATCTCGGGTGGCAAAGAGAATGGTTATGTTTCGAAGCGTCTGATCATTTGGCGTGACACGGACCCGGACCGATGTGGCTTGATTCCCTTCGTGCTCGACCCCGAATTCGGGTACGAGAGCTATACGGAGTGGGCGTTGGACGTGCCGCTCTTCTTTGTGATTCGTGGCAGCACCTATCATGCAGGTGACGGGACGACGTTTCGGGAGTTCATGTCTCGCGGCTTCGCGGGAACCCGCCCCACGACGCGGGATTGGGATATGCATCTGACGACGCTCTTCCCGGACGTTCGACTCAAAAAGATCATCGAGGTGCGCGGTGCGGACACGGTGCCACGCGCGCATATCTGCGCTCTGCCGGCCCTCTGGAAGGGACTGCTTTACGATAAGGGCGCGATCGAAGCGACTTGGGAGCTTCTGGGTAACGTGACGCCGGAGCAGCTTGATGCGGGTCAGCTCGACGTGGCCATGCTCGGCCTTCGCGCCGAGATGGCAGGTCGCAAGGTCCTCGATATGGCGCGGGAGCTCGTTGAGATCTCAGCGGTCGGGCTTGCGCGGGCGCATGCCGATGGTTTTGCGAATCACGACGAAACGATATTTTTGGATCCTCTGCGAGAGCAGGTGGAGAAGGAAAAGAGCCCGGGTCAGGAAGTGGCGGAGAGTTGGCGTGGTGAATGGGGGATGAATCGCGAGCGCTTGATCAAGGCAACGCGCTACTAAGAAGCGGTGCGGCATTTGTTTGGCCGCAGCGCCTTTTGGGCCACGGTGTTTGTAGGCCACAAAGTTTGCAGGTTTAAGCGTTCGATGAACGCGATCGAAGCTGCGTGAGTATAGAGAGCGAATGAGCGAATCCGAACGACCCCGAATTCTGATCGTTGACGACGAGGAAGCCATCCTCGAGACGATGACGTTTACGTTCATGGACCTCTATGAAGTCCTGACGACCTCCGACCCGACGCAGGCCCTCGAGATCATGGAGGAGAATCAGCCGATCGCTGTCGTGATCACCGATCAGCGCATGCCAGGCATGACCGGCGTCGAATTGCTGAGCGAGACCTACCAACGATTCCCGGAGACGGTCCGGATTATCCTGACTGGCTTCGCCGACGCAGAAGCGACGGTCAAGGCGATTAACGATGGCCACATCTACGGCTACGTGAATAAGCCTTGGGAACCAGATGAGCTAAAGGCGATCGTGAAGCGCGCGACGGAGCTGCATTTACTGACCCGTGAAAATCGCAGCCTCGTAGATGAGCTGCGATATTCGAATTTGTTTCTCGCGGCAGTAATGGATCGGCTGCGGACCGGCGCGATTGCTCTCGACCGCGACGGAATCGTGCGCGCGGTCAATCAGCCCGCGAAGGCATTCATCGGCCTCGAGAGCGATATCCAGGGCCACTCAATCGACGATATCCTCGGCAAGGAACATTTGAATGAACTCGCGGATCGGGTGCGAACCCTCGCCGAGGAATCAGGCGGGAGCTTTGAGGAGGTAGATATCGGCATCGGTCCAGGCCATCGCCTGCGCATCTCGAACCAAGCGCTTGCGGACAGCAATGGCGAGACCATGGGCCGCGTCATCATGTTCAAGGAAATTTCTCACGAACCGCTCACGCGCGATCTTGAGGAGCTGATCGGCCGAGTCTCGCAGACGAAGTCCCCGGCTTCAGGTGCGCTGCGCGAAGTGCTAGAGGGGGCGCTGCCGGATCTAGCCAGGCTGTTCGATCGCGTCTCCGGCGTTGGCGTCGAGTCGGCGAATATGTCCGAGCTCAAGGAGCGGGTCTCGCGGATTCGGACAGCGATCGGTAACTGGCTCGATGTGGATGACGCGCTTGTCGGCGATGCCTATCCGGATGCGCAGATGCTTAGGGATCGTCTGAATATCGCCGGGCAAAGATGGCCGAGTTCTGAGCCCATGCCCGATGGCGTGGTTGGCCTGTCGAAGGCGGTCGAGGACTATTATGAGACCGGCGAAAATCCTCGCCAGCGGATTCTCTGACCAGGTGGCGCAGATGACTACGCCCGAGTTACAGCCGCAGTCGATGACCGCGCCGAACGCCACGGCAGTCACGGATGAGCTGCCGCGTCTTGAGCTGCGGGTCGAGCGGCTCCAACTCACCTTCCGTTTCAGTTTGGCGTTTCACGCGCGTGAAGTGCGCTTTGAGGTCGCTCAGGGCGAAGGCGGCTTTGAGCGAATTTTTCCAGAGACGTTTTCCTTTCATGCCTCGCGGCACGATCCGACCGAGCTTTTTCTGCAACTCGAAGATCTGCTGACGAAGACGCGGCTGATCAGCACGAATGCCAGCCTCCGCGATGTCCGCAATCTCACAACCCGCGCACTCGCGGCGGCCCCTCAATATCTCGACTTGCTCGTGGAATACCTGGAGACCGAGGGCCGGCTCCGGCCGGACGCTAGGTTGCGATTCCACCAAGACGTGGCGCTTCTCTCGCAAGTGCTGCTTCGGTTCATCGAAACCCACGAGTTCGGCGGTGGGCGGCAACTACGGGTCGCCCTCTTTTCGCTTCGGCGCCGGATCTACGAATCTTTGCGCGTTTTGGTGAGTGACCGCGTCGACTCAGAGTATCTTGCGTCCTATCTCGCCGGAGAGGTTCAGCTCGTAGATCCCGAGGATGACCCGACGGAGAGCGGATTTTTCCAAGTGCTCGAGGCCGGGGAATCCGAGGCCGCGAACCGCATGATTCTGCGGATGGCGGAGCGCTCCTTTTACGTTTGGCTCGAAGGGGTCTGCCTCGACGAAGAGAATCAGGCTTTCGAGAAGGACGACTCGCCCTTCGGTTCCCGAGAGGAAGAGGTTCTCTCTGCGATCACGACCGCGAGAGCCGTTCGAGTTGATCGCAGCAGCGACCTGATGCCATTCCTCCGGCGACCTGATCGAAATTGTCGGCGTCTGCTTGGGAAGCTTGAGCGATGGTTCCTGCGGGTCTACGACATCCGGCATTCCTCGGCGATCATTAACCATCACGCTGGGTTCGATACAAAACATTCGCGCGATGACCGCAACCTGAGCTGGCACACGCCGAAAATTCACGCGGGGGTGCTGCTTGCTATGCTCGCGCCCTTTTTGGGAGCCGTCTTTGCCTACGATCGGGCGCCGTGGTTCTTCGATTTGCTCTGTGCCGGCGAAGTCTTTTTTGTCTATGGGGCGACAGTCTGGTTCCTTCTCTATCGATTCTGCTGGAAAAGGGATCTTTCCTTCTTCCACGCCTCGGTTCCTCGTATCGGTGCCGGGATCATAGTCGGCTACCTCCCTGTGTTCTTGATCGACGAGGTCTGGGACCTCGCGAGCCGTGAGCAGGTCGCTTTGAATGCGGTCGTGTTGCTGATTGGGCTTGTGACTTTGCTCTACATCTACGTCGAGATCGCGCGTCGAATCCCGAATACCTCAGTCGCTTTCGCCCGTGCGCGTTCGATCTTCCTACTCGGCGTCGTTGAAGCCTTCGGGGTCGGGGTGGTGATGACGAGCCTGGTTGGGCCCTTCATGGTCGCTCGAAACTGGTCGCCACCGGCGGGCGAACTGTCGGTGGCCGCGTTGCGTGACAGCATGCCGCCCATGATCGGGCAGCTACCCCACGTCGTTGGGTTCGAAGGGGTCTGGGTCTTTCCTTCGGCTCTGCTTCTGATGACGTTTCTTTCGTTCTTCATCGGAATTTTTCTGCAGCTGATGTGGGAAGAATTGCCGATTACTGAGCCGCTCTGATTCGTGCGCGACTGACGGTCCGTCGGGATCGCCGGTCTTCGTGATCGCACCGCCGAATGGGTGTCGAAAATTCCAGTCTGCGAAGACTGATCGAAATGAACCGGAGAGCACGTCTCCTCGATTAATTCGGGTAGCGAGCGACTGGGCGTGGTCGTAGACTTCGATTTCGTCCGAAGGACTGCGGACGAAGTACTCGCTCTCGCGAAATGAAGCGGCGCGCGAAAAGGAGATCGCATGGAGTCCCCGCACCGACGCGTGCTCATCATCGGCAGCGGGCCGGCGGGCTACACAGCCGCTATCTACATGGCACGCGCCGGACTCGAGCCTTTGATGCTCGCGGGTCTGAACTTTGGCGGCCAGCTGATGATCACGACCGATGTCGAAAATTATCCCGGCTATCCCGACGGAGTGACCGGGCCCCAGATGATGGAAGAGTTCCAGAAGCAAGCGGAACGCTTCGGAACCGAGCTCCTTTTCGAAGACGCGACTTCTGTCGATTTCTCCGAACGGCCCTTCAAGGTAACGACGGCGGGTAAGAACTACACGGCGGATGCCGTCGTGGTCGCGACGGGCGCGTCCGCTCGTTGGTTAGGTCTGCCCTCGGAAGAGAAGTTCGTGAACCTCGGCGTATCAGCCTGTGCGACGTGCGATGGCGCACTCTTCCGCAATAAGCCGATGGCGGTTGTCGGCGGTGGCGATACCGCGATGGAAGAGGCGCTCTTCCTAACGCGCTTCGCAACCAAGGTCACTTTAATTCATCGCCGCGGTGAGCTTCGCGCGTCGAAGATAATGGCTGAGCGCGCGCTGGCGAATGAGAAGATCGAGTTTGCGTGGCATTCGGAAGTCGACGAAGTGCTAGGCAGCGAATTCGTGACCGGCGTGCGACTCAAGGATCTTCGCGATGGGACAACCCGCGAGATTGACATAGAGGCGCTGTTTATTGCGATCGGGCATCAGCCGAACACGTCACTCTTCAAGAATCAGCTCGACTTCGACGATGCGGACTACTTGAAGGTGAAGCCGGGAACGTCGCTTACGTCGATCGAAGGGGTTTTTGCGTGCGGTGACGTCGCGGACCCGGTCTATCGCCAAGCGGTTACGGCGGCAGGTACAGGTTGCATGGCGGCGATCGATGCTGAGCGCTGGCTGGCTGAACAGGGCATCGGCTGATCACGAGCCGCAAGCGACGAAGACCGGAAGGGAGTTAGTAGAGTGAGTGGAAGCTGCACATGAGTCTCACGCGGGAACACTTCGAACAACTTACGAAGAGCTCGCCGGACATCATAGTCGGCACCGACCGCAAAGGTCGGGTCGTTTATTTTAATGACGGTGCCCACGCTTCACTCGGATATGAGGAAGAAGAAGTTATCGGTCAGTTTGTTGGTCTCTTCTACCCGAGCGTCAAAGAGGCGCGCCGTGTCAGCGAGATTATGCGCGGTCCCGAACATGGTGGACTTGGTGTCTGTAACACCCTAGAAACGAAATTCGTCGCGCGTAGCGGCGAATCGATCCCCGTCGCGATTAGCGGCACAATCCTCTTCGACGAAGCCGGGCTGGAAGACGGGACGATCGGTTTCGCCAAGGACCTTCGCGAAATTCTCCGCAAGGATCAACTCGCAACGTTAGGCGAAGTCGCGATCGGACTCTCTCACGAGATCAATAATCCCCTCGCGGTTATCGTTAACCAGGCGACATTGCTCGAAAATGATATTGCGAATCTCGCAGGCGAAGGAGATTCGTCCGTTGAAAATGAACGTCTGGATGCGATTCGTCGTGAAGTGGGCAAGATCACTGAAGTAGTCGAAAGATTGACGGACATGGTCAATACCGACAGTTACGAGACGACAAACTACGTGTCTTCGGCACGCATGATCGATTTGCGTAGCGAAGATCGGAAGCGGCACGAACCCGACGAGCGCCTAGCAGGACTGCGTATTCTCGTTGCGGACGACGACGACGGAATCAGTCGCACGCTGCAGGAAATGCTCGAAGTCGACGGGTGCATCGTAGAGACTGCTGAAAACGGAGAGGAAGCCCTCGCGGCTCTCGGGCGAGCACGCTTCGACTTGCTGCTCTCCGATGTCGTTATGCCGCAGATGGACGGTCACGAGCTTTATCAAAAAGTGCGAAAGAGCTATCCGGATATGCCTGTCTTGATGATGACCGCGTTTCACTACGACAAGGACCACATTATCAAACGCAGCCGCATAGAAGGTCTCGAAGGCGTGATCTTTAAGAAGCCCGTCGATCCCGAGCGTTTGCGACATACGATCGCGGAATCCGTGGCAGTCGCGCACAGGCGGGCCGAAGGCAAAAGTTAGGCCTTGGACGTGTCGGGCGCGAGTTCGGCGGCCGCTCAGGGTAGAGTGCCAGCACAGTAGGCTTCGCGACGATCACGTCGATCTAATTGTTAGGTAGGGTTAGGGTGCCTTGGCGACGCGCAACGCGATAATCGACCGAGAAATGATCCCCCAGTTGGCGCCTGCGATTAGAGCAGAGATCGCCTAAGGAATTTTCGTGTTTAAGACACTTCGCACTGAAATCGACGGATCCATCGGCCGGCTCGAACTCAATCGACCGGATAAATTGAATCCACTCTCGTCTGAGGCGCTTGAGGAGATCGCGTTAGCTGCCCGGTATTTCGATGAGGAGACCGAAGCGAAGGTGGTGATCGTTTCCGGCGCGGGGCGTGCTTTCTCCGCAGGTGCCGACCTTAAGAGCTTCGGGGGCAAACAAGACAAATCGACCCATGAGATCGCGGAGATCGGTCGCCGGATGGCGGAGTCGCTGGAATCGATGCGCGCATTGGCGATTGCGCGGATTCAGGGCTGGTGCGTCGGTGGTGGCCTTGTGCTCGCCGCGGCCTGCGATTTAAGAATCGCGAGCGTCGAGGCGAAGTTTTCGATTCCCGAGGTCGATCTAGGAATCCCGCTCGCCTGGGGAGGGATCCCGCGCTTGGTGAGAGAGTTAGGTCCCGCGCTAACCAAGGAACTGGTGTTGACGTGTCGGCCTTTTGATGCGAATGAAGCAAAGGCTGCCGGCTTCTTGAACCGCGTCGTCCCGGCGGATGCCCTTGACGCCGAAGTCGATGCCCTTGCCGCATCACTCGCTGCCAAGGCAGGCCACGCGCTCTTCTCGACGAAGCGCCACGTGAATGCGGTCACCGATCAAATGGTCGGGACGGGGCGAAGCTGGGCTGACGCGGACGGGCTCGTCACTGCATTCGTTGACGAAGAATGCGGGCAAATCCGCCGCGACTACTTGAAGATGCGGTCGAGCTAAAGACGGGATCGAGCTGCGTCGGGCCTAGCATGCGGGGCCCTCAGTAGGAGGGTCGCCCGGTCCTCATCCAGGGAGCCTTTCGCTTAGGGCGCGGGAGTGGGCGCCTGGTCGCCGACGATGCCAGCTTCACGGAAGCGCGCGTCGACTCCGAGCTGGAATTCCGGCGAAATCGAAAAGCTTTCCGCCTGGACTGCAGCCATTCCGTCTTGATTGATCGGTGGGCCGAGCTCAAGGAGCTTCTTTCCAACCGGAGACTCAAAAAAGGCGCCCATCTCCTTGAGTTCGGCTTCGCTGAAATGCTTCGCGTAGACCGGAGCCCAGAGTCGTGTGAGAACGTCGAGGTCTCCGAAGTGCTTGCCGAAAGCATCGAGTGCTTCCTCAAGCACGATGGTTTGCATCTGCTCAGTGACCTGCGCACCAGAATTCTGGATCGCCATGAGGGTTTCATTCGCGGCACCGTAGGCAACGTTTTCGCCGATGATCGCGACTGAGCCCTGAGACTCTAGGTACAGGCGCATGGCCTTTTTGTAGGAGTCAGAAACCTCGACGGCTGCCTCGGCCTTTGCTTCCCCCGCTTCGTGGTGATCGGCGAGTGCGCTCGTTGCAAAGGAGCAAAATGAGGCGGCGAGGATGGCGCCGAGGGCCATACTTTGGAGGGCTGTGAGCGGGAAGGTGGCGCGGGAAAACGAGAACATGTCGGGCTCCTGAAAAGCCGCGGTTGCGGCATGTACGATCCTGACTATTCGGCAGGGCCGGAAGACTTCTAGAGGGTATTTCGGAGGAGACTTATTTCTAAGGTCGATCCGGGTATACGCTTTTAAGGGTAAGCAGCATAGGGGCAGTCCGGCCGTTCCGCCGCTCTTCGGGGGCTGCGCGCCGCGGGGGGCAGGGTTGCCGCGAGGGTGATGGCGCGCACTTCGATTGCACCGGCCTCGAGCAGGGCGTTCCCGGCCGCTTCGAGGGTGCTTCCCGTCGTCAGGACATCGTCGACCAACCCGATACGCAGATCGCGCTCGACCATAGGTCGGGCCCTGAACGCGCCCCCGACGTTTCGATGCCGCGCGATCCCGGCGAGTGAGGCTTGCGGTTGCGTGTGCCGAGTCCTGCGAAGACAGCTTGGATCGAAGGGGAGAGCCAGCTGCCGTGCGAGCCGCGTCGCGATCCAGTCTGCCTGATTGAATCCGCGTGTGCGAAAGCGATGGGGATGAATCGGAATACTGGTTACGAGGTCGAGGGTGCCGGCAAGTTGGTGGGAAAGCTGGTGGCCCAGAGCATCCACCAGCGAGTCGAGGGACCTAAGGATCGGAATCGACGGGCCGAAGACACCGGGTGCGTTCTTGAAGCCTGGCACCCAACGCCTTATGTGCGCTTCGTATCGAAGCAAAACATGGCACCTATGGAGAGGGCTTCCATTTGCTAGGCATCGCGGGCAAGCAGCATCGATACGACTAGACAGATCCGTCGAAGTCGAAGTTAGGTCGCCACATTTCGGGCAGCCATCCGCATGTCTCCACCAAGGCAACGCACCAAGACAAGCCGCGCAGAACGCTCGGTTTACTTGAGGATCTCCGATGTAAACGCCGCAGATCGTGCAATGGGTCGGAAGAATGGCCTCTATTAGACCCGTCGCCCAACCTCTCAATCTTGACCGTTTCGTGCGGCTTGGCGAGCTTGTCTGCTGCACCGATTCCCAGGAACCATCCGACATACTCATGCTTCATTTCGATCTCACGCGACGGGGGTCGTGTTAGTCGGGGCCGGATACGAATATGGGTAGAGAGAGGCGCAAAGAGAGGCGCAAAGAGAGGCGTAGAGAGAGGCGCAAAAAGAAGCGCAAAAAGAAGCGCAAAAAGAAGCGCAAAAAGAGATCGGTCTACGCGGTGGGATCTGCGCTTCCGTTGTCTTCGTCTTCGTCTTCGTCGCTGTTGATGGCGCTGTTGATTTCTTCGTCCTCGACGCTGGCGATTGCCGGGGAGGGGTTTGGGTCGACCCCTTCAATTCCGACATCAATCCGCTTGGCGTCGCGCCAGAGACGCTCGAGGTCATATTGCTCACGAGTCTCAGGGTCGAAAACGTGGACGATCGCATCGTTGCAGTCGATCAGGACCCAATTGCCTTCATCGAGACCTTCGACGCCGAGTGGTGGCTCTCCATGTCCCTTGAGTGCATGAACGATTGCTTCTGAAATGGACCGGACCTGGCGATCTGAACGGCCGGTCAGGACGATGAAGGAATCCGCGTACGACGTGAGGGCGCGCATATCGAGAGCGATGGGGATTTCAGCCTTCACCTCGAGCGCCGCTTCAATAATCCAGCGTGCTTTTTGCTTCGGATCTGTGGGATCCACGGATTGTCTCCTCTCGCGGCCTCCGTGTGGAGTGCCGCGGCGTTGCTCTGGCCGGGCGCGAGTCGCCTCGTAGATAGACGGGGGCGGGCGCTTGTTTAGGCATTATCGAGCGGCTTTTGACCATAGCGCTCGCTGACCTCGATGGGTTCCCGAATTGTTTCGGGGACTAGGAAACGGATCGAGCGACCCGCTCGGCAAGCTTCTCGAATCTTGCTCGAGGAGATGTCGAGAGCCGAAATGGGAACGAGGTCTATTCGAGTGCCGGCTTCGTGATGAACCGCGCTTTGGCCGTCTTCAGATAAGGTATAAAGATCGCGTGCCACGGGCGGCATTCTATCAGCAAGGCTCGCGAGCTGACCCGGAGGTCTAGTCATGACGGCCAAGTCGGTCAGGCCGAAAATTCCCTCTGGATCGCGCCATTCGCCCATCTCGGCATAGGCATCCTCGCCCAAGATAAAGACCATCTTCCGTCGCCCTGTCTCGCGATCGCGAATCGCGCGTAACGTGTCGACTAGATACGAGCGCCCCTCCCGATCGATCTCGATCCGATCGACGGAGAAAGACTTTTGCGCCGCGATCGCGAGCTCAACCCATTCGAGGCGTTGTTCGGCGCTGGCGATCGGATCGTTTTGATCGCCATCTTTGTGTGGCGGCGTATGGCTCGGAATGAAGAGCACGCGTCCGAGATCGAGCGCCTCACAAACTTCTTCTGCTGCCCGGAGATGACCCAGATGAATGGGGTTGAAAGTGCCTCCGAAGAGCCCAATTCGTCCGGCGTTCATTGGAGATCCCGTTGATCGCGCCCGCGATTAGGCTCGGCAAATGAAGAGTTCATCCCCGAAGCTGCCCGTCCCCCATCAAGATGAACTTGCGGGTCGTGAGTCCTTCGAGGCCCATGGGGCCGTAGGCGTGGAGCTTGGAGGTCGAAATTCCAATTTCAGCGCCGAGGCCTAACTGGAATCCGTCAGAGAAACCTGTGGCGCAATTCACGCCGACCGTCGAGGAATTCACGCGTCGCAGCCAATTCTGGCTGTTGGTGTAATTCTCGGTGACGATGATCTCAGTATGGTCGGAGCCGTAGGTACGGATATGTTCGATTGCCGCGTCCATCGAATCGACGACGCGAACCGCTAAAACCGGCGCAAGAAATTCTTCGGCCCAGTCGGCTTCTGCGGCAGGGACAGCATCTCCGAATAATTCGCAAGTGGTTGCGCAGCCACGGATTTCAACGCCGTGTTCGTGCAGATTCTTAAGGACGTTAGGCAGCACAGTGGCTGAGGCGCCTCTGTGGCAAAGCAGTGTCTCTAGGCCGTTGCAAACGGGCATCTGTCGCAGCTTTGATTCATGCACAATTCCGACGGCCATGTCGGGATCGGCTGATTCGTCAAGGAAGACGTGACATACGCCAGCATCATGAGCGATGACCGGAATCGTCGATTCGGCGATGACCTTTCGGATTAGGCCGGAGCCGCCGCGGGGAATCACGAGATCAATCGAATCGTTCAGCTTAAGCATCACGTCTATGGCTGCGCGATCCGTCGTGGGCAAAATCGTGATCGCGTCCTCGGGAATCCCGGTATCACGTGCCGCTGCTCGAAGCTCGCAGCCGAGCGCTTGGTTGGAATGAAACGCTTCAGTCCCGCCGCGCAGCACTACTGCGTTGCCCGCCTTCAGGCAAAGCGCCGCCGCATCTACCGTTACATTAGGTCGCGATTCGTAGATCATCGCGATTACGCCGAGCGGAATCGCCATTTGACCAACGCGCAACCCGTTTGGCCGAACGCTGTGGTTCGAAATACGCCCGACGGGATCAGGTAGGGCGATTACGTCCAGGAGCCCCTGGATCATATCGGCCCATTTGCCGTCAGAAATGCCGAGTCGATTGCGCATCGTTTCGGGCACGCCCTTTTCGGCAGCAGCCTGAACGTCTCGCTCGTTCGCGGCCATGATGCGGTCGCGAGCAGCTTCGAGGCGCTCCGCAGTTCGGGCGAGCCAAGCATTCTTGTCCTGGGTAGAGAGCTCGCCCATCCGCTCGCTCGCGATTCGCGCGCGTCGTGCCAGCTCGCGAATTTCGCTCTCGAGCGCGGCGTCAGGAATGATTGCGGAGGAGTCAGTGCTCGCGTCGGACATATCGGATTTCTCGAAAAAGAGTGGGGGGTTAGTACTCGTTGCCTTTTTTTGGCTGTTGTTCTGTATGTCTCGCGGGATGCCGTCTGGGATCCACGTTTGATGGACAGGGGAGAGGCCTTGGAAAAGTGTTATTGGCTACTCGTGTCCTACGAGGACGAGATCGTCGCGATGAATGATCTCCTCGCCGTTGGAGTATCCTAGCACTCGGATTATTTCCTTCGTCGATTGACCCGCGAGAGCGGAAACGTCCTTAGACGAATAGCCGACAAGACCTCGCGCGACCTCGCGTGCCGATTCGTTCACGCAGCTGACGGAATCACCGATGTCGAAGCGGCCTTCGACGCGCAAAACACCCGCGGGCAACAGGCTGCCCCCACGTTTTTCGAGGGCGGTCGTGGCACCCTTGTCGATGACGATGCGCCCGCGCGTCTTCGCGGTAAAAGCGATCCAATGCTTGCGTACGTGCAGCCGTTCGGCGGGAGCGAAGAGCGTTCCGTGGATTTCACCGGCGATCAGCTTCTGAAGCACGTTGCTGGTTTTGCCGTGGCACAAAACAGTGGCGGCGCCTGACCGTGCGGCGGTCTGTGCGGCCTGGAGCTTCGTGATCATACCCCCGCTGCCAAATCGTGTGCCTGCGCCGCTGGCGGCGGATTCGATTTTTGGTGTTATGCGATCGACTGTGCGAATCAAAGGCGGTACGGGTTTGCCCGTTTCGGGTGCTCGCTCGTAGAGGCCTTCGACGTCGGTAAGGATAACTAGCAGATCGGCCTCGACCGCATTAACGATCGTTGCGGCGAGGTTGTCGTTATCTCCGAAGCGAATTTCTTCCGTGGCAACCGTGTCGTTCTCGTTAACAATCGGCACAACGCCAAGTCGCAGTAGTTCGAGAATAGTGTGCCGTGCATTCATGAAGCGCGTGTGTTCTTCGAGGCCCAAGCGGGTAAGAAGGACCTGCCCGACATGGCATCCACGCTTGGCGAAGCGTCGCTGATAGAGCTCTATTAGGCCGATCTGTCCTACAGCGGCCGCGGCCTGCTTTTCCCGAACAGACTCGCCGGAATGACCCCAGCCGAGGCGATGAGCGCCGACGGCGATGGCGCCGGAAGATACGATGACGACTTCTTTGCCGGCTTTCATGAGGCAGTCGACATCGCGCGCGAGTCCAGTGAACTTGTCGGGTAGGAGTCGGCCGTCTCGCGTCAGCGTGCTTGTGCCGACTTTGAGGACGATCCGGTGGGCTTTGGTGATTGCAGCCCAATGGCTCTGATCGTTCATGGCTTCGCTCCCGCTTTGCCCACCTGCCCGCTCTTGGCGCTGGTCTTAGATGCTGCTGCTTCCTCTGCCAATCGCTCCGCTTCTCGTTCGGCCTCGACCGCTTCGAAAGCTTCGATTAGCAAGTTGTCGAGTCCCTGACTGGCTGCGGAAGAGATCCGCCGAACCTCAATCCCGCGGTCCTTGAGAGAAGCCAGCAAATCCGCCACGAGAGACTCGTCATGGATTAGGTCGCCCTTGCTCAGTACGACGATTTCTTGGCGTTCAAGCAAGTCGGCCTGATAGCGGCCGAGCTCATGCCGAATCGCGTCGTAGTCGGCGAGGAGGTCTCGACCCTCAACGAGCATTGCTTCTAGGTCGAGTAGGTGGACTAGCACTCGTGTGCGTTCAACGTGGCGCAGGAATTGATGACCTAGGCCCGCACCGTCGCTCGCGCCTTCGATTAGGCCCGGGATGTCGGCAACGACTATCCGTCGCTCATCTCGTTCGACGACGCCGAGAGAGGGGACGAGCGTCGTGAAGGGATAGTTAGCAACGCGGGGACGTGCTGCAGATATACGGCTGAGAAGGGTCGACTTGCCGGCATTGGGAAAACCAATGAGGCCGACGTCAGCCATTAGCTTGAGAGAGAGCCGTAGCAGTTGTGATTGTCCGGCTTTACCCGGTGTCGCAAAATCAGGTGCCTGGCGCGTGGATGTCTTGAAGCGCGCGTTCCCGAGACCGCCCATCCCGCCTCGCGCGACTACGAACCTTTGGCCGTGTTCGGTGAGGTCGGCAATGAGTTCGGGCTCGGCACCTTCTTCTTGAGGTTCGAGGCCGGAGTCTTCTTCATCCTCGAAGTCGAACGGGAGTTCGAAAACAAGCGTGCCTACAGGGACGTGAATTTCGACATCTTCTCCCGAGGCGCCCTTCCTGTCGGAGCCGCCGCCCTTGTCGCCGCTCGGAGCTTTGATCTTCTTAGCGCCCTTGAAGTCGAGCAGCGTACCGACGTTCGAATTGGCGACCAGAATGACGTCGCCCCCCCG
>Ga0115569_10000561_pt1 | contig 29717 bp, 9 predicted proteins | sample COGITO_mtgs_1205_2_FD_87295 | JGI IMG/M metagenome (GOLD analysis project Ga0115569, IMG submission 87295) | Pelagic marine microbial communities from North Sea - COGITO_mtgs_120503 | ecosystem: Environmental > Aquatic > Marine > Epipelagic | place: Germany:Helgoland, sampling site Kabeltonne... | reverse complement strand
GAGCCTTTGACTGGCCTGTGGGTCGGCGAGGTCGTGTTAGATCAGGTTAATGAGGTCACCGTTCCCTTAGACGCGAACAATATTCCGCGTGCCCCTGACCCACGCAACACGACATCTACATACGACGCCGCGAGCTTGAGGCTCATTTTGCATGTGGATAGTGAGGGTAAGACTCAGCTCTTAAAACACGTGGCAATCGCCGCGAGGGACGAGCTTACCGCCGATAACGATGCCGACGTGGTCTTGATTACCGACCCATTGCTTTACAACAACATTGGCGGACTGCGAGCATCACGTATTTCGAGCGCGACTTTTGACTTTGCAGATCCGATCGCTACGGCAGCGCTTGAAACGATGGTTGACGACTTGGCCTCTAGTGCTGCAATCGCTGCGAATGTAGCAACTCCAGATGTTGCTACGGTCGAGGCTGCTGCGTTGAGTGCGGCAAATATGGTCGTGGCTGACGAGTCGGATGCGGATCAACGATTTATTAATTTTTATACGACTTACTTAACGCCAGGACTGGTCGATACCATCGCGGTAGATGGTATTGGCTCTGTTGCCTACATGAACGCTTATACTGAAGCAGATGCACTCGAAATAAGTTCATTTGTTCAAGACACTCGTGGCAAAGAGATGTTGGCAGCCATTAACACTGCTGCGAACGCTGCTTCGGAAAATAATGATGCCAAAAAGCGTGCTGCTAAGCTAGCTGCCGCATCCTTTATCGAGGATGATGACGCTTATAATCAATTTCTAGCGAGTGAGACGATGCGTGCGATGGTAGATGGTGTTGCTCAAAACTTAGTTAATTCCTTTAATTTGGTAGATGTGGTGGACTACTCGCCGATTGTTTTCGAAACGATCATCACCTCCACCGCTCATGGATTGACCACTGGTGATTCAATCACGGTCGCCAATTCCGCTGCTATATATAATGGGGCAATGAATGTCGAAGTCATTGACGCTGATACATTTAGTATTTCAGTTCCGTTCGAATCTCGGGTGGTCGTTGAAGATTACTGGGCAGGCGATGAAGTTGGTGGTGGATCTGTCGATAGTTTTGCGAGCGGTGGCGCTACTGTAACGCAGATAGTTACAGCGAGTCATGGCCTCAGCACAGGTGACATGATCGAAATTACGGATTCGGGGCCAAGCTACAACGGCTTGCACTCTGTAACCGTAGTTGATGACGACAATTTCACAATATCGGTCGTTTACACTGATCGAGTGATCGCCGGGGATACTTGGGCGGGACCTATCTTTCCAATTATAAACTACGAAACTGGTCCGATTTTTATTAATGTTGAGCTGGCTTCGGATGTCACCCTCTCGTCGACCAATAGCATTTACATTTTTGAGTCTAGTCTGCCACTATACAACCAGAGGCTGGACAACATCACTGCGGTTGATTCCAGAAATGTTTTTTTAGATCTACTGTTCGACGCTGATACGAGTAACCCGACCTTTAAGGGGCAACTTGCTGTTCTGCCGAATCGAGCAGCTCTTGAGTCTGCGACGAACACACCTTCTGCCGGCGCCAAGGATGCGGCATTGCTGATCAATGTGCCAAACTACGAAAGTAGTGTCGGGCAACCAGAGATCGGCAGTCGTTCATCGGATGCCGTCAACGCGATCCTTGAATCCATGGTTGATTATGTTGAGGCTCAAAATGAACTGCCAGTTGATGAGAATATCGCCAACGCTGGATTTGCTACCGTAGACAACCCTACTTTAGTGGCTCGCTTTGCTCAACCTATGAAGAGCCCGAGCGATGCATATCAGGAGTTTGTTGCTTCAGATACCTACCTTAACGCGCCCGAAATCGCTGCCGAGGCTGCTGCAAAAGCCGCAGTTAGTGAAGCTGGAGAGCTTTTAGCTAGTGAGACTTCGATTCGCGACAAGGCGAAGGCTGCAGCGCTCACAGCCCTGCGTGTGCCTTATGCGACGGCTGCTCGTGTTTCGATGAATGAGCAGTCAGTGGATGGAACTTTTGCCCTAGGCTCGACTGATCTGACTACGACTTTAACGCTCCCTGCAAGCCACCCGACGAACCCATTTCGGCACCGACGTCACCCAGATCATACAGTCGGACTGGATATCACGCGTGTCATAGACCTGACTATCGACACTGAGCCAGAGACCTTCCGGCAAGCAGGTTACGGTGTGTTTGTCGTGAGAGGCACATACACAGAAGAAATTTTTGGTCTCCATAAAAATCTTGGGCCTGATTCCGACATTGGTCTCAGGGTATCTGGATCGTTCACGCTGAACCGGGTAAGCACCGTCGACACACTCAACGCCTTTTAATCGCTGCTGAACGCAATTGATACATGAAACACTTTGGCCTAAAACTTCTTTTTTCTACTCTTCTGCTCTCGCTTCCAGCTAGCCTGTTAGCAGTGCTAGACGTCCGTGTCGTTATCCAAAATGACATCGACACGCCGCAGATCACCGTCACCAACATGGGTGACGAGTCGATTAGTAAGTTCCGTATCATAGCGGACCCGTTTGATACCCAGAAATTCAACGACACAGGAGCTTGGTTTAATCGTAATTTTACTCGCCCAGCGGGCTCAACTGCTGGTGGCACCACTCAGGTGACACAAAGCTCGACTAACAAGCATATCCTTGAGTTTGTATTTGATAGTTTCGATCCAGGTGAATCCTTTTCCGCTGAGGTCGACATCGTGGCTGGAGCGGGTAACTGGCCAATTTGGTTCTTCGACGAGACTTCACCTGCCGTTATTGAGGTCACCAGCAGGTCTGATACGGCGAATCCTAAAACCTACACACTTCCCACCAGCAATCCCGGGCCCGCTAATTACACTTTTCGTGGTCCGCAGCGATTCAACCTAAATTTCGAGCACCTGACCAAGGCGAATGTTTCCTTAACTAATATCTCGGGGATCAGTGTGGAGATTGACGGCCAGGCTGTTCCATACACTGAGTCGGGTTATAATATTACTAGCGGAGACTTGGTTCGTGTGACCGTATCAGAATTTTTATACCGCGATATGCATGGGAACAACCTAGATCTCAACCTAGCGGCTGATGGCCAAGAGCGCTTCAAAGCGATTGGCATCACAGTCAATCAGGTTGCTGAGACTGCGAACCCACTTCGTTACACTTTCGAAATGGAGGAAAATACAACGCTGACTATGATTTGGCAGCATGAGTATGCGATTACGATCGACAGCGATTTTTCCAACACACTTGGGCAGGTGGATGGAGTCGATTTTGTCGGACCTCTTTCTTCTAAAGCTACAGGTAATCCAGAGCCAGCAGTCAATAAGCACTGGTTTGAGGCGGGCACGGTTCCGGTTTTAACAGTCGACAACTTTGTCGAAGATATCACCTCGCACCCTGGCTTGAAGGTTCGCTACAAGGTTAAAGAATATGAGGTCTATGGCTTGTTCAACCCGAACATAGGTACTGCTCTGAATGACCTTGCTCGTAAAGTGGGAATCGATATATCGACGGCTGCCGCTTTCGTTGATACGATAGAAAATATCAGCAGTGATGGTGCTGAACCTCGTATTCAGATTCCAGCGCGCAGTGGGTCGACTCTTGGCAATCCGAGTGGTATTAAGTTTATCTGGCAGCTCCAATATGGCGTTGATGCCCAGTCATCTAATGGTGACGGAGACGATTTAGTCGTGGTTGAAACGAAAGCATCCATTTCAGATCCTTACGTCGAAACTGTAGATCGCTGGTTTGATCCGGGCACTCCGATTCGAGTCCTGTTTAAGAAGGTCGATTCTGGCGGCGACCAGATCGTTAGTTGGTTCAATGGCGATACTTATTACTTCAATGTGGATGCTGACATTGATCCATCCTCCTACGATCTGGAGGATTCCACTGACCTTCCAGATCCGAACCGTGCTAGCTACGAGATTGAGGCCAGTTATGTGGGTCTCACAATCCCTTCCATATCGAGACCCGTTCGTGCGATTACTAATTATGGTCAGGCGCCGATCTTTATCCCATCAGTTGAGATCGGTCAGCCTCTGTTTAACCCGGTAGTTTACCCTCAATTTGTCACAAGGTTTAATTTCAAGCCAAACGAGTTTGCAGACCAAGAGAGTGCTGTTTGGGACCCCGCACAAGGCAGGCTCTATCCGACTAAGCCGGGCACGTTCAAACTACAGTGGACCGAACCAGATCGCACGGATCCCACGCAAGTTATTTACACTGCGGTGCTTCCTTTCGACCCAGAGCGAGGAATCTCTGGCCATTATCCGCACATTCATGGAACGCCTTCAGTTAATGTGGATCCAGTTGCTGATGATAATTTGATCTTCAAGGAGGTGAAGTATACCACCGCGGGGGCTGCTGTGGACGGTAGTAACTTGTTTACTACAACCGATCCTGGGATCTCCGTTCTAGTCTTTACCGAGCTGAATGATTTCGGGCGTAGCGGTGAAACTCGCGAGTTTATATTTGTGCGCGTCGTTGATTCCCGAAATTGGGATGCCGACCTTGGCACGACACAGACTGCTACAATTGGTACTAAAATTACTGAAACTAGTGATGTTGACCGCGCTTCTTTGGGCACGGGTTATTTGATCGATCCGAACCAGCTTGATACGATTTTTAGTGATGCTGGACTTGGGCGATACAATGTAAACATCTATGATGGTCAGCGGCTTGATGGTATTCTTGCAACAGACATCTATGACCTGACTGACTACGAGAGCCTTACCCTAACATTGGCAAATCCAGATGCGCTTCCTGGGCCAATCATTCCTGTGAATGAATACCACGGTCCCGGTCAGGATCAGGATGTGCTTCCTGTTGTTGTTTGGTATGACAACCCGCTCATTAATCAAAACATTCTCTGGCCTTACGTAGCTAAGATTTACCGACCTGAGTGGCCTTCTAATGCCTCGCTTCCAAAGATCATAATCGCATCCGAATTTGGCAGTGAAGCTCAATATCCAGAGGGAACGGACCAGATTGTTCGTGGTGCATCTAATGGCTTCCCTGAGTCAAATACATTTGACCCGTCTCGTTTCCAATCGGTGAGTATCTACTCACAGAACGATCCGAATGTACCAGGATTCAACCCAAACGAGGAGCACGCGGTGATGGCGCCTTCTTTGCGTAATGTAACTGTATCTCCACGCCCACCTGCCGCCTATGCATTGCGAGATGGTGATCTGAATACTAAGGTAAACACTATTGATTACACTTCCGATCCATTTGTCTTGGTCGAGTTTGTAGATCAAGCCAGCGGCGAAGCCGGCATGCAGGTTTATGACATTCTCAAGACCGAAGGTACTCGGGACTTTGTACCGCAGTTTATTTTGAGCAAAGCAAACGGCGCTACTTCGATCGCAAAGACGCCTTCCCAGATGGCGAGCCTAGGCTATTTGAATGTGATCATGAACGCTGGCGAGCCGGTAATTCCATTCTATCCGCTGGGCTTTGTTATTGGTGCATCTCCTCCGCCTGAGATTGAGGGAGAAGATCTTTACACGCAGACGACATACTGGGAGGACTGGCGAGGCTCCTATTGGGCAATTTCTGGTGGAGAAAACGCATGGTTTTCAGCCTCTTTCTACTACCCGCTACTTCCAGACTTCTACTGGCCGAATGATGCCTTTTCTTATGTGCAGCGCCGTGACGAGCGCGGAGTTCCATTCCGAAAATGGGTCTATCCCTCGATCGGAGATTCGGTGCCATTTTTGCCATCAAACCCGAAAGTGCAGAGCACTTCAAGCAATGCACCAACAAAGATCGTCTACAAGTCCGAGTGGCCAGAAAACCCGCCAGTGCTCAAGGCTGGTGAAACTTTAACCTTTTCTGGTGGAGAGTATAGAGCGGATAACCCTACCACTATCCTCGTTGAGAATGGCGAGGCGACTACAGTCGAAACACCTGGCCTTCCTCAGGTGGTTGCATTTGCGTCAGCAGAAATTGTTTTCGATTCAACCAAGAGTACCGCACCTAATAATTCTTGGGAGGACGATTGGACTGGACGTATCGTCAATGCGCTCGATGTTCGCACAACGCCGCTCTCGACTCTGAATCTTCCTGATGAGTTACAGCCCGCAGCTGGAAACGTGACGATCCGTCAGGGTAAGTATTACTTCGATGACTTACCAGCATCTCTCCAGCGCCGCGTTCGCTTCAACCCCATTGGTGGACCGACTGGAACAGGTCAACTGGAGATGATTGGTCTTCTCAACGATAAGGATATCGGCGACAGCACACTGACCGCAGCTCCGCCTGCTGTCTACGTCCTCGAGGCAAACATTCTTAACCAAAATGATAATTTAGCTCTTCAGAGTATTGTGTCCGTTACGAATGCCACTCAAAAGCAGACATGGGACGCAGCTGTGGCGAGGCTCTACAACGCGACTCGTAATCCGCAGTTGATTCCAGTTGATGAGACCAGTGGTGCATCTGCCCGAGAAGAATATCTCGCAGGTCTGATGCGTGAACCTGTCTATGAGGGTGGAGAGATAAAGAAGGACAATTTTGGCAATATCGTCTACCCAAACAGTGCAGTTGAAGTTGTGCCCCTTCGCGCTTTTGGCCCTGGTCTTGCCGTGATTCCAAATGGAGGCTACCTCGATCCAAACGGCAGTCCTGACGTTAGTTACATCACGATCGTTGAGAACAACGATGCATCACTTGGCAGTCTGCCGATCACACCACACATCATCAAGGTTGACCGACGCGAACGTTATCGTGGGGCAATCAAAACAGTAGAGGCTGAGAATGTTTTTGATGAAAACGTCGTAGTCCGCTCGACTGGTGACTTTGGCGGCAATGCGGAGGATCTTTACTTCGAATGGTGGTATCGACCCGACGATGGCAGCACAAACGTTGCGCCGCCTGACTTGATTCCAGCTGAGCAGCCCAACCCATGGAAGTTGTTTCCCGATCCGAATGGTAATCGCGGCTTGGGCCTCTCTGAAATTACCATCAAAGGAAACCCGAATGCGCCTGAGATCCTGCTGGCAGATTCGTTTTGGTTCCTTCGTTACCGTCATAAGGATGATCAGGTTTCTGGAACGGATTGGTCGACAGTGAACTTTACTTGGGCAGGTGCAGGTAATTCCGACCCATTCAACGACTTCGACCTCAATGGCGTAAACGACTACGCTGCACAACTTGTCCAAGGGTGGATCAAGCGTGTCTTGGATGCAGTGAATCCATACGAAGCTCGGATTCGCGAGTTTGAAGGTGACAATCCAGCTACAATTACCTCGATAATTTCTCAATTAGGACCGCGCTTTGAAGGGCGCGTTGCGCTTAATCCAGATAAGGACGTCATTGAGAATGTTGGGTTGATCGAACTTTACGACACGATCCTCGATCGCGCCCGTTCATTGAGTATTGATCTCTCTCGTCCAGTCAGCAGCCCTGCGATTGCGAACGCGCTTCAGTTGGCTTCTACGCGTCTAGCAGACTTTTATACGCTTCTGGGTAACGAGGCTTACGTTGATGCGTTGGATCCGTCGACAGGATTTGGCAGTTCGGACATTGGATCCGGCAGCTCAGGAACTGGTCGTTTTAGCTTCCAAAACCAAATGCCTTCTCTACTTCAGGAGGAACTTTCACTCTTACGTGGAGTGGATGACAACTTTGCGCGGCCTGTTTACAACAGACTCTTCTGGAACTTTACTAAGGATCAGGGCGAGGCAATCTACGCGACAAACTATAATATCACAGACGTAAACCAAGATGGCTTTATCGACGAGGATGATGCGATGAAGCTCTTTCCTCAGGGCCATGGTGACGCGTGGGGACATTATTTGACTGCGCTACGTAATACCTATGAGCTTCTTCAGCACCCAGCGTTTAACTGGGTGTCTCGATCGGAGTCTTATAACCTGCAGGATATTGTCATTTCGGTTGATTTCCTGGATGAGCGCAAGTTTGCTGCAACCGCAGCGCAAAAGGCAAAAGCTGGTGCCGAGATCGTTGATCTAGCCTACCGCGCCGAGTTCGTTTCCGACCCTAGTTCACAATGGCAGGGTTATTTGGATACAAATGTCGACCGTGCATGGGGAGTCGATGGCTGGACACGTCGCGTTGCGCAGGGTGCATACTTTGACTGGGTGACTGCTAATGCGCTACTGCCCTCAGAACATCCAAACGATACTCTCGAAGGCATCGCCAAGGTCGACCGCAAGTCGAATAGCGATATCTCGGTGATCTCATCTAATCTCAATTCTGTTCAGCGGACACTCGATAACTCTGACAAGGGCTTTAACCCACTTGGAGTCTCTCAAGATGCATTGGTAATGGACATCGACCCGACTTACCTAGAGGTGGGTTCCGGGATTCAGGGCCAATTACATTTCGAGCAGATCTATGAGCGAGCTGTTTTGATGCTGGGCAATGCCCAAACAGCGAAATCTGGGGCTGACGAGGCAGGATCTCGTTTGCGCGATATTGGCGTCAGCGAGACGGAGTTCCGCAACGCGACTTTCCAGGAAGACCTTACCTACCGTAACCGTTTGATTGAGATTTTCGGTAAACCTTATGAAGGGACTATCGGTCCAGGACGTTTCTATCCGGCTGGCTACGAAGGCCCGGATCTCGCCCTTTATGCTTACGTCGCCACCAATAAGATTTCATCACAAACAGTTCCTGGTCCAGCTGCGAGTTATGCGACGTTTAACTCCCCGTATGACTTTAAAGAACTTAGTGGCGGTGATCTCTACAATGCTTTTGAGGGCGACAACTCCGACTACGAAGGTGATCCCGATGGCAAGCTATGGAGCAGCGCTTTTGCTGACAGCTTGGATGATGTTGGCAGCGATTTACGTAATCTGTTTAATCCCACATTCGCATCCAGTACTAACAGCCTGACCTGGGGGCAAGGTATTGATGGTGGATTGTTTGGAGTTGATTACACGGATTTGACTGCGCCGAAGGTGGAGTTGGACAACCTCACTGAGTTGATGCCTGTAACGGCTGCTCAATACACCTTCCTAGCTCCCAATAATTGGGGCACGCGTCCCGCAGTGGGCAAATTGCAACAACTGACCAATCAGATGCTGCAAAAAGAAGCCGATGTTGCTCTAGCGATCGCCGCATGGGATGCGCTGACAGGTGAACAGGTGCGGATCTTACGCTTGCTCAACGCACGCCTATCCACTTCGGGTGAACTGCAAGAGCGAGATGAGGGATTTGTGCGTGTAAAGTATGTTGTGAACGCGGTGATCGCAGCCCTCGAAACATCTGAAGCACTCTCTGCGACGACCAAAGAAACTGCTTTCAAGTTGTCTGCCGCAGCGGTTGCAGCGATCCCGACTAATCTGCCGACTGGTGGTTTAGCGGTCTCTCCAGGAGACGCGATCAGTGCGGTTGGCGCAGGTATTCGCATGACTTCAACCACAGTCGAAACGGGCCTGGCCTTTGCTGAGAAGGCATTCTTAGTCGGTAAGGTAATCGCTGAGCAAGGGCTCGAAATTACTGAAGCTGAGCTCGAACTCGCAAAGGGACGAGATGAGCGCACGCTGAACATTGCTGAATGGTTGAAAGAATTCGAAGACAGTCTAGGAGATGAGCCATCCAAGCGGATCGCAGTCTTTCAGGAGTTGCAAGCGCTCGAGGATCTGTCGAACCAATATCGTTCTTTGCTGGACGAAGGTGCACGACTGATTGACGAGCGTACAGCGTTCAATAAGCGTGTTGCTGCTGCCACACAGTTACGCCGTTATCAAGACATGACCTTCCGTATCTCACGGAATCACAAGATCCAAAACTACCGCAGTTCCTTCGATTTGGCCGCACAGTATGCTTTCCTAGCCGCACGTGCTTATGATTATGAAACGAATTTTGCGGAAGGCGATGCAGGATCCGCTCGCAGCTACTACAATGCCATCGTCAAGGCACGCTCACTTGGCACAATTGAGGATGGCCAGCCTCAGATTGGCACTGGACTTGCAAATATTCTAGCCTCGATTTTTCTGAATTATCAGACACAAGAAGGTCAGCTTGGATTAAATAATGTGCAGAAGGAGACTAGTGATGTTTCCCTGCGCACCGAACTGTTCCGCATCTTACAAAAGGGCAGTCAGCAACCGACAGATAGCACGGTATTGGTGCCTAATCCAGGAGTCGATTCTGATGAACTTTGGAGGCGTACACTAACCAAGGCAACAGTTGATGACTTGTGGGACATTCCTGAATTCCGCACCTACTGCCGACCGTTTGCGCCTGAGTTTAACGGATCTGGAGAACGCGTGCCACAGCCAGGGATCGTCATTCGCTTTAGCACCGAAATCAACCCTGGTCGTAATGTCTTCGGTCAGGAACTCAGCGGTGGCGATCACTACTTCAGTTTTAGCAACTTTGCTACTAAGATTGCGAGTGCAGGTGTAGCGTTCGACGACTACGTGGACTCCTCACTACAGGCAGACCTTGCCGCAACGCCACGCGTCTATTTAGTGCCTACAGGTGTAGATATTATGCGTGTCGCACGTAGTGACGATGTCGATGAAAAACGTGAGTGGCGTGTCTTCGACCAGCGTATTCCAGTGCCATTTCCCGCATCGACTGCGGACCTGCAAAATAGCGGTTACATTCCTGTCATTGATTCGCTTAATGGTAACTTCGGTGAGCAGCGTAAATTCTCAGATTTCCGTGCATATCCGAGTGATTACTTGGAGCCGGCTCAAGACACGCGCTTGATCGGTCGGTCAGTCTGGAACACGAGCTGGGTATTAATTATTCCTGGACTCAACCTGAACTCGGATTCGGAGCGTGGTATTGAACGCTTCATCGAAAGTGTCTCTGACATTAAACTCTCACTCTATACCTACGGCCAAAGTGGCGGCTAAAAGATGAGGACACTACAATCTAAAACATTCGCTGAACGAACCAATTCGCACATCATGAATTACTTACACAGACTGTTCGGTATTTTTATCGCGCTCGCTATGCTTGCCATCTCTGGCAATTCATTACATGCCGATTTGGAGGACGAGGTGATTATTGAGCCTCCGACGGTTTTATTCGGTAAGATCTTTAATCGGACTGCCAATAGTGAGGTCCTTAACCAAGGTCAACTTACCGTTCAGATCCAGTTTGAAGGTGGGCCACCTGTCTCGATGGCCACCGATCTATCTGATTATTCTAACGGAGAGTATTCCTATGTGCTGGAGATCCCGCACCAGGCGTTGAGTTTAGGTTTGGTTGATAACGCTCAATACCTTTCCCTCAAAGGCTCCTCTAGTGTACTGACGCTTCAAGCGTTGGCAGTGGATGGCTTCACTGCATCCGTGGTAGCTCCGGGTAGGTCCTCGATGGAGTTGACCCAAAAAGATCGTGGTCAGGTGCTTCGCTTAGATTTAGAGGTTTCTTTGCCCGAGCAAGATTTCGATGGCGATGGTATTCCTGACTGGTGGGAGGATGCCCACAGCCTCGATAAGCAGTTTGCCGATGATGCGACTGGTGATGATGATAACGACGGATTAGATAATCTGGCTGAGTATCTTGGAGGAACCGATCCGGATCGTAGCGATTTACAGCCTGCCATCCTTACCAGTGAACTCGTGGCTTATGCGGGTGGGGCTTCCATCATACTGCTGCAAAGTGCAGATGTTGATACGGACCCAGAGGACCTGACTTATCAGTTTACCTCACTACCAGCATCGGGTATGCTTGCTCGATGGGATCCGACTAGTCGCATCTTGACTCCGCTCGCCGCGGGCGCGCAGATGACTCAGGCGGAGATCAGTCAAGGCCTGCTTCGTTTTAAGCTTGAAGGCGCTGCGGTGAATCCGGTGGAACGCTTTTTAATTGCATTGAGTGATGGAAGCGCGGCCTATGCCGCAACTGATGCGGAGATTGCGATTTACATCACGGAATCAATTGATCCTGAGGTCATATTAACTCCACTAGAATCAATTCGTGCAGACCTCTCTGCGAATATAGCGGCTGGTGTGATCGCTCTTGATTTAGGGCGTTCGACGACTGCTTCGATTTTGGACTTGAGTGCGGAGACAGATGCGATCGTTCCTGAGGGCGAAGTCATCGGCTCTCCGTATGCCTTTGTTCTGATTAGCGGCTCATCTCCGTCTGATATCACTGGTAGTCCGTTGTGCGACTTTATTGTGGCGAGTCAGTCTGCCTCGGGTTCGTATACCGGCGGAGTAGGTGGTGATACCTTCTATTTCCTATCGGCTCAAGAACCGCAGATTGTAGAGGATTTCTCAATCGCTGAAGGGGATGTTCTGGATGTTTCTGGACTCCTAGTAGGCCCATCCAGTCAATTGTTTGATTATCTAACTGTGTCGCTCGTTGGCGACGATACGCAGCTCAATGTATATGCTAGCGGCACCCAAGCTGTGCTGCCTGATTTGACTATCACTTTGCCGAACCAACATCTTGCGCAGAGCGATCTAGTTGAGCTTTATTATGATGGTCAACTAGCGTCCGGCGATGTGGGCCTTGATCCACGCATTTCTATCGCAGCGATTAACAATGCTGCGGAGAAAAATGAATCTTCTGGTTCCTTTGTATTAACACGTGAAGGTGACTTATCTTCCGAATTAACTGTGAGTATCGCGCTATCCGGAACGGCATTAAACGGTAGCGACTTTCGCACGATTCAGCCCACCGTAGTATTTGGCGTAAATGAGTCGGAAGCGACTATTTCAGTTAGCCCATTTGCTGATGGCATTACTGAACCTACTGAGAAGCTGATTGTCACTCTGACACCGAATGCCGCTTACCTGTTAGGTGATACGTCAAGTGCAGAGATAGATATTCTGGATCAATTGCCAGAGCTTCATTTTGAAGTCCTAGCTTCGAAGGCCGTTGCAGATCCAATTCAACCTGGCTTGCTTTTGTTACACCGGACTTCATCGCTTGGCGCTTCACTGTTTGTTCCATTGGAGATCTCTGGCACCGCGCGGAACGGTGTAGACTACACCTATGTGACTCCATTTATTGAATTTGCCCCAGGTGTAACCACTAAGCCTATACAGTTTATTCCATCAGCGCACCTAGCGGCGCTTCCTGATCGTTTCGTAAAATCGATTCACGTAGCCGTTAAAGATGGCTCTACTTATGACGTGGTCGGTGGCAGCGAGAAGCTGTATTTAATCAAGGAGCAAATGACCTTTGCCGAATGGCAAATTTCGAGGCAGGAGGGGGACGATGCTGCGGCATTTGTTGCCTCTGCTAGTGTGCCTTCGGATGCGTCACTGCTCCACTTCGCCCTTGCAGGGGATATGAATACTGAGCCGATGCCTAAGGATTTGGCGCCAAACATTGCACTGCTCGACGATTACATTGAGATCAGTTATCGTAGCAATCAGTTAGCTTTAGGTGTGGAGGCCACTGTCGAGTGTATGCTTCCTGGAGGTGATTGGGAGGATGCTGGTTCCGAGTTTGTGCTTTCTGATAAAGATGGAGCAGATCCAAGCGTGTTGGTTTATCGCTCCACGATGAAGTATAGCGAGCATGATTGCATGCTTATACGAATTAGCGTTAATCTCAAATGAGTAACATTATCTTTCAGACGGGCGTAGCGATCGTCCTATACATTTTGGCAGTCGGATTTTCCGGTTGCTCGGAGTCTCAGCTGTCTGTGAAAGATTCAACCGTGCAGGTGTATGCGGTGGTTGGTAGCCGAATGATTACCGAGGTCGACCTTGAGCGTGAGTATGCGCGACGAGAATTACTCGGGCTGGCCAAACTTGCAGAAGAGGAAACTCTTGAGGAATTGATCGAACGTGCTGCACTGGTGGAGTATGCTCGGGACCTAGGTCTCGGAGATGATCCAGTCGTGGCACATCGTATGGACAGTTTGCTGATTCACGCGCTGCGACAACGTTCTCAAGGCAGTGATCCTGCATTAGAGCAAGTCAGTGAGGAAACTGTGGCTGCTGCGTATCTCGAGCGTTTGGATAATTTTACGAGCCCTGGAGCGACACGTCTGGCGGTTCTTTTTATCGAAGTGAGCAACAAGCTATCACACTCACAGCAAAACGAAGCGGAGGAGCGATTGCGTGAAGCAGTATCGCTGCTTGAGTCGGAAGGCCTTTCCGCAAGTCAAGGGTTTGGTCGAATTGCCAGCGAATATTCTGACGAGCAACTGAGTCGCTACCGCGGGGGCGATGTGGGTTGGATTCCGGATCCGATGACAAATCACCGCTTGCCGAGTGTCGTTTTGGAGGCCGGCCGTGGGCTTGATGTGGGTGCTACCAGTGACGTAATTACACTCGAGAATGGTTGTTGGATCGTGATGAAAACGGGATCACGTCCCTCGACAGTTCGCCCGCTTGAGTCGGTAGATGATTTAATTCGAAACGAACTTATTGCACGTAAGCAAGCGGAGAGACAAACCGCTCACCTCGCCGATGCCCTGAGTGCGGTTACAATTCAACGTATACTCGCCGATTCTGACGACAGTTAACCAGTACACCTTTCCTTTTATCATTTAGTAAAACATCGCGAATCGAACTTATCTATGAAATTATCGCTCAACCCTTGCCGATGGCTACTTCTCTTTCTTGCTCTCACACAAATTGCTAGCGCAGCGGTACCGGTGCTGACTAGTTTCAGTGATCTCTTGGGAACAGAGGATGAGCCGCTAACGATCTCCTTTGCTGATGTGGATGGCGCCTCGAACGCTACGAACTCGCCTACCGGTTATAAACGCGTGGGTTTAAGCGCACTGAACGGGGATTTGTCCCTTAATGGTAATGGGCCGACGTTACAATCGGGCGAGACGTGGATTTGGACACCACCCGCCAACGCAAATGGTGTAATCGCGGCAATTAAACTTGAAGCAACGAATGCTGATGGAGACTCTGCGCATGTTGTTCTATCTGTTGATTTAGTTGACACTAACGATGCACCTACATTTACACCCGGTAGCGATGTAACAGTTCTCGAGGACTCAGGAGCATATAGTTTGAGTTGGGCGACAAGTATCTCGTCTGGCTCGAATACGACTTATCCGGATGATCAGAATGTAACATTCGTGATTTCAAATGTCAGTGATTCGAGTGCATTCTCGGCCGGTCCAGCGATCAGTCCTACTGGAACGCTGACGTTCACACCGGCAACGGATTATAACACTGGCTCACCCAGCACTCCAATCACGATGACGGTGACCCTTACTGATGGAGTGACGGGCAGTGTATCATTGCCGACCGCTATGTTAAGCATTAACATCACACCTGTGAACGATACACCTTCGTTTACGAAGGGTGCGGATGTCACCGTTAACGAAGATACCACATATACAAGTCCTTCAGCCTGGGCCACAGCGATTTTGGCAGGTCCTTCTGATGAAAGTGGACAGACGCTTAGCTTTAACGTTTCCGTGTCGGCCTCCGATCAGGCCGCCTTCTTGGTTCAACCTGCAATCAGCTCTAGCGGTATCCTTACCTTTTCACCATCACAGGATTTTAATACGGGCGAGCCAAGCACTCCTATCGTGTTGACCGTTTCACTTGCTGATGATGGCTCTCCAGTTGAGACCTCTTTCTCGCAAACAGCAAATATCAATATTACACCAGTTAATGACGCTCCTGTCTTTAGCGGAACAATTCCAACGCTCAAGGCCTTGACGAATGTATCGATTGATATCGGAACGGAAACTATTGTCACGGTGCCGCCGACTGACGAATTGACTCTCTTTTCGGGGATGACTCCAAATGACGTCGATGGTGATGTAATCACCATCTCAGTTTCAGTTTCGACCTCTGCGGATAACCTGATCGATGTCTTCACTCCAGATGATACGACTAATCCTGCAACTGGAATAGTTAGCAGTGGTAACCGAGTTTATTCTAAATCTGGGACGATAAGTACAGTCCGAACATGGTTTCAGGGCATCAAGTTTAAGCGTGATCCACTCGTCACGGACCGAACCTCTGCAGATGTTGAAGTGACGATCTCAATTACTGATGGTAACATTCCATCACCTTTAATACAGAATGAATCGTTTCGTCTCAATTTCGAGCCTCCTGTTGATATTACCGTTATCCCTGCCACAGTGGTTGAGGGATATTCAATCCAGCCATTTAGCGGACTTCAAGTTGCAGGGCGGACTGCATCGACTCAGACGGAGCTGACTCTTAGTCTGACAGATGATAGCTATGCTTCGCTTAACGGCAGCAATTCGGTTGTGCTGAGTGGCACTTTGACGCAGATCAATTCGGAGCTCAGTAATGTCGAGTTTACTGGTAAGAATGTCACCTCAAATCAAGCAGTGGATGTAACAGTCGCAGTGACCGGCGTTGATACGATCACGAAAACGATCGCCGTTACAGCGATCAACTTCCCGCCGACAATTACGAGTTTGCCTACGGATGCGTTCCGAGTGAATGACGATAGCACGATCAAACCATTGGCTTCGGTTTCTGTACAAGATCCTGAGGACGATACTGTGACCTTAACGCTCCGACTCCTTGATAACACGCGGAGTTCCTTTACGCTCGAGGCGGGTGCGTCAGGAACTATTACCACGGTTTCGACAGTTGGTAGTATCACAACGTACACGATCAATGCTGCAGATAAAGGGTATCTCCTGTTTACGCCGACTCCGGATGTGATTCCATTGGGGCAGTCTGAGACGATTCAGTTTGAATTCTTAGGCAGTGACACCAGCGGTAACACGACGACAACTGCCACGATTGATATTTTGATTACTGCGGTTGCAGGCGCTCCTTCGATCACCTCCACAGATCCGGCGTTCGGCTCATCCGAGCCGCTGAAGATCGACCCAGTCGACCCGAAGCCATTCGCTAGTGTGAGAATTATCGACGAGCCGGGTAACGTCGAGGTGACGATCACATTGGATAATAATGATAAAGGGGTATTGACTACCCTAGGAGACTTTTCGGACATCGGCGGGGGAGTCTATTCATTTACCGGAACTCTGGCGAACGCGAATGCGGCGCTTCTGGCTATGGTGTTTGAGCCTAGCTCGTTAACTGGTCTGTTCGCTCCGAATCAACCTGGGCGGACTAACTTTACGATCGAAGTGCTCGATGAGTCCAGCAACCGCGACACTGAGGTGATTCCAATTGTTTTGATTGGCCCACCTAAGAACTTCCTTGTCGTAAACAGTTTTGATGTGGCGGGTTCACCTATAACGGGATCACTTCGCCACGCAGTTGAGAATGCGGCATCTGGGGACACGATCACGATCGCGTTGGAAACTTATCCTGCGACTATCTTTTTGAATCGTTCGCTTACGATTAACGAGAACGTCTCCATCCGTGGGCCAGGAGCCGACCTGTTTACTATCTCGGGAGATAAGGATCGCAACGGTATCATCGGTGCAGGTGACACTCAAATTTTCAGAGTATTTTCAGACCTTAAACTTGAGGGGTTGACACTCTCAGGTGGTTATTCAAATGATTTCGGTGGTGCGATTAGTATCGCTCGGCAGCAGCCATATTTTCCAGCTGTCATTGTGGACCTCAGAGACTGTGTTATTCGCGATAGCGTCGCGGGTCGTTTCGGTGGTGCGATTGATAGCCTCGAATGTTCGCTCTTAATCGACCGCTGTTCGTTTATCAGTAATTCAACGACATCGAATGGGCAGGGTGGCGGCGCGATCTCACTCTACACGAACGAAGAATGCGTGATTACCAACACGACCTTCGCACAGAATGTTCAGGGAGGAGCACAAGGATTCGGGGGCGCAGCACTATATGTTGAAAATACCGATACACTAAGTTTGTTACGCGTTAATATTCAGCACTGTACATTCTCAGAGAATACCGACGAAGCGGCTGCCGCGACCTCATTGTGCGTTGTTGCCGGTAATACCTTAGCATTGGTTAGAAATAGCATTTTTGCAGACGGCGCGGGCTTCAATTTGTTTGTCAGTGGTGGCGCGGAGATTGTATCTCAAGGTGGAAACATTTCGGACGACGATACGACGACATTACTCGTCCGCAGTGGAAATCCCCAGCAGATTGCGCTACTATCGGAAGATAGCGATATCACTAGCACTGATCCTGAATTGGGCTTGCTCACACAGTACACGGGCGGGATCTATGCATATCCTTTGAACGGCGGAGGCGCTGCAGCTATGATGGATGCGGATGAATCCAATCAAGCGCTTGATATTCGCCGTGCGCTCCGACTCACCAGCGCTAATGTGGGTGCCCTCCAACATGACGGAAATCTCGGGCGTATCCTGATCAATGAGATTCTATCGGATCCAGGCGATGTATCAGGCGAACAAGAGGATTTTATTGAGCTCTATGTACCCCGAGATGCAGGAGCTGTTGACTTGGATGGATACAGCTTGATCGTGAACGGCATTTCTCTCTTTGATTTTAGCGGCGAGAGCATATACCCGGGGCTCGGTCTTATCGTCAAACGAGGCATGACTACTGTCAGTGTGCCGCCTGTGCCGACGATTCAAGAGAGCGATCTTGATTTACTGAAATTCGGTACAATTGAGCTTCGCGACGGATCTGGAAAGACTGTAATTAGCGAAAGCTATGTTGCGGATTTTTGGAATCCTAGCGTTCTAGATACACCCCTTACTCTAGCTGAAGATGAGTCTATTACGCTGGCCCCTCAATTCTTTGGCCATGCCTATGTGCCTCATTCGCTGGTGAAGACCGCCGGATATCGTGATGGAGTAGATATGGACAAGACCGGAGGTAGCATTTCATCCGAATATAAGGACTCGGATGGCGGCCCAATTGATGGAAGCAACGGTGCGCCAATTGGCAATTCGGAGGAGTATACTTTGTTCGAGGGCCAAGTGATCTTACTTGATGTTCTCGCTAATGATTTCGATCCGGATGGCGATCTTCTTACGGTAACAGATGACAACATTACAAATGTGACCGATCTTACTATTACTTCAGCAGGCAACGCCATTGAACTGACGGTAGGCTCTGCGTTCGACTCAATGCCAGTTGGATCTAAACGTGATTTAGAATTCACTTATAAGCCACAGGATGATCAGGTCCCGGCCAATCTTGCGCTGAATGCGGCTGCTGTTAGTATCTCTGTAATTGGGCGAAATGATCCTCCGATCGCAAACTCAGATACTTACATTACCGGCGAGAGCGAATATCTAGAGATTTATGCTGACGGAGCGACTCCATCCCAGAGTCTCCTGGTTAATGATACTGACGCGGATTCCGATGACAGTCCATCGACATTGAATGTCGTTGGCGTCGTGACTCCGATCTCAATCGATTCCTACTCCGAGAACGGTAACTCTGGAAACGTAGATGCAAATATCACTGATCACGGTCTAAATGCCGGGGATGTTATTAAAATCTATGACCTCGGCTCACACTACTCTGGTCTGCAAACTGTGGTAAGCGTTATCAATGCGAATACGGTAGAGTTAGATCTTACATACGATTCTAACGCGACGCCCGATGACCACTGGCACTTGGTTCAGAGAGCGACATCAGTTTCAGCTTATAGTGAAGCGCTCTCTGGGTTACTTCGTGCGACTTTGCCGAGCCATGGTCTTAGCACGGGTGATTGTATCACGATCACGGGCGCTAGCACGAGTTTATATAATAGATCTCATGCGGTGACTGTCGTCGATGCCAACACGGTTGATTTAAACGTCGCCTATGATGATGCGAGTGGAATCCTTGGGCAATGGACCTTGGACGGAGCATTCGCCTCATCTGTTATTACTGCCTCAACGATGAGCGCCTACGGTGCGGAGATTGAGTTCTTTTTGCGCCAGATCCGCACCGAAACGTTTGTCGGCTATAATCCTGACGTTTCGTCGAGCTTGAATGCTCTTGCGCTTACGGAGTCTGTTACGGACCGATTTTTCTACGCAATTGAAGATAGCCACGGGGCCGTTTCCGTGGCTGAGGTCCGAGTCACCGTAAATGGTGAGAACGATGCTCCAAACTTACAGGATGATCCGGGGGAACTAGAGAGCCTGAAGTTCTTTTCTGTCGTGTCAGGCTACAGCGATTCAGCTGGCGAAGTGGCGGCAACCTTGCCTGCCCACGGACTTGAGAGCGGAGATACGATCATCATTCAGGGGTATCTTGGGGACGCTTCCTACAACGCAATTCACACGGTAACCGTCCTCGATGAGGATACTGTGAAGCTGAGCATTCCGTTCGTTGATGCTTTGCTGCCTGGAGGTGAATGGCGCCCAGTTGATCAGGTGAAGGACTTCCTCACAGATGTTCGAGTCGTTTATGCTGTGATTGGCTCGGCTCCAAACACAGTTAATACCCGTATTGAAAATAGCCAAGGTGTTGACCTTGTAATGATTGACACTCCCAGCACGACACAGGAGCTGAGTATCGCAATCAGCGGGTCTGTATTATTGGCGAATGATACTGATCCCGACACATCAGACGTATTGAGTATAGAATCCATCTTGCCATCGATAACGAGTCGTCTGGGTGCGGAGCTTTCGATCTCGGGTTCAAACATCACTTATGATCCGAGTAATTCTACGGTATTGCAGAACCTTCCGCGTAGTGGTGCGATCGTTGACAGTTTTGAAGTAACCATAACAGACGACACTGTCTCGACGAACACAACTGTAGCCGTCGTTGTATTCGGAGACAACGATATGCCGGTGGCGAGTGATGAAAGCTACAGTTTCACCGAAAACGACCTCTCTAAGGTCAATGGCGGCATGATCGGAGATGATGGCACGATTAGCATAGATGTGACGAACCAAGGGCTTGTGCGTAATGTTACCGACGACGATCAAACTGAGTTTGGCTTACTCTACGGGGTTCCGTCTGCAACGCAGATGCTATCAGACAGTAGCACGGCCACCATTGATTACACCACGAGCACTGGGGAGATCTCTGATTTTACCGCAGTTGCAGGACAATCGGAACTCACTCGCGTTAGCTCGCTGGGCCATGGTCTTTCTTCCGGAGATGCCGTCTTCATACGCGCTGTTCCAGGACTTTACGGAAACTTTATTGTCACGGTGGAAAACGATGATCAATTTACGATCGATCTGGCTCACGATGCTTCATATGACTCACTCATCGGTCAGTGGTTTAACCATCAGGGGACTTTGCTCATTGATTCAGTGGTTGATTTCGAATCCCTTGCTGTCGGTGAAACGCTCGAGTACACTTACGACTATTCGACGACTGATGGGAGTCTGCTCTTCGCGACAAATGATTTGTTTTTGGTCAGTACCAATAGCGGCACGCACACGCTAGATGTTTTAGCTAATGACTTAAACTTCAATGCATTGGAATCAGATTTTGTGATCATTGGAGTCGAGTTACCTAGCGGGGGTGGTATTGCGAACATCACAGAGGATGGACTCGCCTTGGAGTATAGCTCTACGGGTGGATTTGTCGGCACTGAGGTGATCGTCTACACCATACAGGATAGCTATGGAAATATTGACAGTGCGAATGTGCTGGTTCGTGTGACGACTGAGGCTATCAACGGTCGCATTTTCGCTAAGTCGGATGTCTTCACCATTTCCAAAGGAGCGATTAGTGCGGTCGAATTAGACGTGCTTGCGAACGATGTGGTCCTTCCGTCGTCTGCCGCGGGCGAGGGCCTAAAAATTACGAGTATTGATGATACCGATGTAGACGGGGCGCTCTCATTTGATGGTAACGCCATCTATTATGTTCCCGATTCTTTATCTACAAAGACAGCAGAGACGTTTAGTTATACGGTCAGTGGAGGCGGTGCTGTATCCAAAGAAGTGGATGTAACACTCAATATCGCGGACAACCCATTGACGCTCATTGGAGATGTGTTTCATATTCCGACTGATTCTGGCCCAGTATCATTGGATGTTTTATCAAATGATGTAATCCTACCTGATAACTCGGATGCGTTGACTATACAAATTCTGAGTCAGACTCCGACCAACGGCGTCGCTACTATTCTCGAGGGTGGTGGTGCGATTCAATACACCCCAGATGACGGGTTTATCGGTCAAGACCTGCTGATTTATAACGCCATTGATGCAAACGGTGCGACTGGTACCTCTATTGTGACGATCAATGTTGGCTACCTAGTCGCCAATCCGGATTTTTATAGCCTTCCAGCTAGCAAGACGATCGAGTTCGATGTTCTTGCGAATGATGTGCTCATTCCTGGAAACGCTACGGGCCTTTCTCTGAATGGAGTGCGGGCGGGCGGTTCGTCGGGTTCCTTTGCTAGCAACGGAACCTTTGGGGAGTTGAACGTTGGCGTCACGTCGGGGCAGAAGCTCGAAGTCACGAGCTCAGGCTCATGGAGCGGTGAGCTATCATTAGAGTATCAAGTTCAAGCTGGCCTTGACTCTTACATCGTGCTTGTGACCTTTAGTGCCACATCTGCGCCGATTCGCGGCAGCGGCGACCTCTTTGAGGTGCTAGTTGGAAGCATAGGGGTATCTCTTGATGTCGTAGACAACGATTACGCCGTTGACGAGGTCGCGATAGGAACACCGATCAAAGTGCCGACGATTATCTCTGTGACAACTCCAGACCGTGGCGGAATTGCTACGATTGATTCGTCGAATAATGTAATCCTCTACACGCCAAGTATCGGCTTCACGGGTGTAGAGACCTTCGATTACACGATTTCCAATGGCGTCTCGATCAATGTAGCGCGGAGCACGGTTACCGTTTCCGAAGGAAAGCTATTTGCTAACAATGATGGCTATCAGATCTTCTTTGGTAGCGTCGATAATCAGCTTCTTGTGCTCTCTAATGACCTGCTTCTGCCAAATAATGATGGTGCCTTGGAGATCGTCAGTATCGACGCCATACCAGCGGCAGACGGCGCGTTAGCGCTAAGTCCAGATGGCGCTTCTATCAGTTACAATCCTCCGGCAACACTTCCGGGATCAGCGGTGACTTTTGGTTATGAAATCAGCGATGGTTCCTCTCGCCGTGCGCGCGCTACCGTGACCTTAAATATTAGTGATCGATCGGATGTCTTGAGTTCGGAGACCAACAACGACTTTTTCCGTGTTTCTAGAAATGCGTCGTCGATCCTCCTGCCGATCCTGTTGAACGACAACGTCAAGCCAGCTTCAGCGGCCGACTGGATTATCACCTCGATTGATAGTCAAGGCACCAGTGTCGTGACAGCCGAAGGTGGCCAAGCTGTCGCGACGGCTGACGGAGTGGTGTACACTGCGCCCATTGATTTCTCCGGAACAGATACCTTTACTTACGCGGTTTCCGATTCGCTTGGAGGCACTGGTGATGGAATGGTCACCGTACGTGTGGGAGATCTGCGGCTGGTTGATGATATCTTTACTTTGAGCAATGAGGCAGTGCCGGTCTCACTAGATGTTCTCGCCAATGACGGAATCTTCAAGGGGGGCAATGTCGCGGATGCGTTCATCGAATCAATTAAGGCATCAGTCAGTTCAGGAACTGGTGTAGTCTCAATTAGTCAAGATAATGACAGCCTAATTTACACACCAGACGGCTCGAGCACTGGGCAAGTCACATTGACTTACACGGTTGATGACGCTAGCGGAAATGAAGAAACGGCAAACGTTCTCATCAACCTGGTTGACCGTGTGAGTGATCGTGATGAGGCGACACTTACGATCACAATCACAGGTGTGAACGATAGCCCTCAGCTTAGTGGCACGGAAGACGATCAGATTACTGATAAGGAATCTTTCTTACCGTTCGATACGGTTATTCTTAGTGACGTCGATGCGGATGGAAATGAGGAGCAAACCGTCACCGTTTCATTTGATGCAAGCCTTGGTTCAATCACGCAAACTGGGTTTACTTTACTTGGGCCAGGAAGCTATCAGGTGGTAGGCACACCAGCCGAAGTCAGTGCCGCCCTTCAGGGCGTAGTCTTCACGCCATTCGAGAACTTGATCGATTACGTTGCCCCAGGGCAGTATACAGTTGTTTTTACTCTGACTTGGGATGACGGCTATATCGTTGAACCACTGGTCGATTCGAATACCGTCGTAACCATTACGCCGATCAATGACGCACCCATAGTTAATGCTATGTGCCCTATTGAAGATCAACTTGTGCAAGTCAATTCATTACCTAAGGCGGTATACTTACCGCCAAGTTTTGAGGATGTCGACGATGATGTCGCAGGTGGTGATCTAACTTGGAGTGTGGTGAACAACAGCAATCCCATTTTGTTTAATACTGTCTACATCGATCAAGGTAAGCAAATTTTCGTGATGGAGTTTGCACAAGATGTTTCCGGAATCGCCGACATAACGATTCGCGCAACCGATCGTCACGGTTTATTTGTCGACGATACGTTCAGGGTTACAGTGGAGGGTCCCCCTACGCTTGTTTTAGCACCTGGTCAAACTGAGGTTGGTCCAGCCATTTATCAGTTTACGCAACGAACCAAAGGTGAGGTAGCGCACGGCCATGACCATGGTTATCATGGCGACCATGATCATGATTGGCGTCATTATCGGCAATCATTCCATATTACCAATGATGGAACACTGCCTATTTATGGATTTTCTATTAATGCTTCTGATTTAATCATTTCTGATAAGGTTCATGATGTTGTTCTTTACCAAGCAGGCTATACTACGAACGATAATGGCACGCCTGATCATTTTGATGACGATGTGATCGATTATACGAACGTAGACATCATTCTGATGACTATGTTCGAAGAGTACATCGCTCGTTATAATATTCTACTAATGCCGGGTGAATCGCTTGTCGTTCATCTGTGGTACGATTTGCAAAAAGTGAAAGAGTCAGAAAAAATTCATTCATTCACTCCAACAATCGACTTGAGTATCAGTAATAGCTATCTTCCAGAAGGTGCGTTGCTAGGTAGTGTCGCCTCATGCGTATTTTCCAATAAGGAAGATGTGGTGCTGAAATTATTTTTAGAAGCTGGAAAGAATTACAGCTTAGAACATTCATCGGATATGACTAATTGGCAGCCTTTTGATCCTTCAAACATACCAGTCTTACAGTACGATGGTGTTGTGTTCGCTTATGATGATGGCCTCAGTACTGATGTTCACCCATCTTTAGTTTCTCAGCGCTTTTATCGTTTGGTGGAAATTACTGATTAACCCGCACGTGATACAAATTAGCTTACAAACGAACTACAGCAAATAAACCAAAGACATTAGACATAAAAACATTAGCATGCGTGACTCTTCATTTTACGACGCTTGCAAGTACTATTAATGCGGAAGAGGCGTTGTAGGCTGGCGATCAAATTTTTTAAGATGGACGTTGGGCCGAGGGAGACGACTTCTTTATTCGCAGAGGTGCACTTGAAGTCGAGACAACGCAGCTTCCTCAGTGATGCATTCGCTTTCTCACAGATGTCGTTGGTGCAACTAATTTATTGCAAATCATTGAGATCTACGCGTGTATCTTAAGTGTTCGCGTTTGCCATAAAATATCTGTAGCTTTGGAGCCCCACGATGAGCGCAATGACTTGAATGATAGTTAGGTTTTAGCGGCCGACTTTAAGGGCGAATTGGTTCGATATGGAGCCCTGTTTCTTCTTACCAATAAAAGCGTATCCGCCTAAGGTGAGTAGTTCGATTGCACTGTCTTGTGGATTTAATGTTCGTGCCTAAATCAATATACGACGATAAAAGAGTCAGGTTGTGTTGCATGATGTTTAGGTGTTGACCTCGGACTGGATCGCCACACGCAAGTGTCCTGCGCTTTTGATTCGCCAAATGGGCAGCCGCTATTTAAGGCAGTAAGGGATGAGTTCTATTGATGATTTATTACAAACTGTTGCAGCGCTGCGTGAGCCAGAGACAGGGTGCCCTTGGGATATTGAGCAGGATCACCAATCGCTGGCCGAGTGTCTGGTCGATGAGTGCTGTGAGTTGTTACAGACGATTGATCGGCTCGACATGAATCATATGGAAGAGGAGCTGGGCGATGTGCTATTGCAAGTGGTGATGCATGCGCAGATTGCCAAGGAGTCAGCACATTTTGATTTTGAGACGGTTTGTCGCGTAGTGAATGAGAAACTGGTGACGCGCCACCCGCATGTCTTTGGTAATAATGCGAATTTGGGTGATTCGGAGGCAGTCCTCAAGCAGTGGGATGCGATCAAGGCCGCAGAGAAAAAGCGCGGGCCGCAACAGGTCGGACGTTTTAAGGACCTGCCGAAGCAGTTGCCCGCGTTGATGTTTGCACAGGATGTGTACAAGCAGATACAGAAACAGCAGATGGATGCGTCGGAGGTGCTAGATGAGGGTGGTATTGCGATGACTGCCACAGCGCTGGTGGCAGATGAGTCTGCGCTCGGGAAGCAATTGTTCGAGATTGCGGCTGCTTGTAGAATTAAGAAAATTGATCCAGAGTCGGCGCTCCGCCGCTATACCCAAAATGTGATGGATCAGATGGAAAAAGCGCATTAGGCGTTTCTTCGAATGGCTGATTAGCAATGAATCATGGGGAATGCATTTCATTTGAGGTCGTCCCTCTCGACTACTGTTAAATGTTTAGCATCTTGATCAACGATGAGCCTGTGCCAGTCGAAGTGAAACGGCGCAAGGGCACACGGCACTTGCGGCTGAGCTTGAATCATTATAACGTGGTGGTGGTATCGGTACCATGGCAGTGCTCGGATAGAGAGGCGCTTAAGTTTGTTGAAAAACAGCGCGCTTGGTTGGAGCAGCAAATAGCGCGGACACCGCAGGCACTCACTTTATGTCAGTGGCTGACAGAGCATCCCGAGCTTTCGGGGAGTGGCGATCGCTTTGTCGTGCGAATTGAGTCAGCTGAGCGCTTGCGGGCAGACTATATTTTTGATGCTGGGGGAGCGGAGATTGTGTTGCGACTGCCTAAGACGAGTCACGATACCGATTTGGCATTATTACAGTTGGTGAAGCGTTTTGCCAAAGATGCGTTAGGTTGCCGTGTCGCTTATCATGCCAAGCGGCTAAACTTAGAAGTTTCGAAGCTGAGCGTACGCGACCAAGTCAGTCGCTGGGGTTCGTGCTCAATCAGCGGCGGAATTTCCCTCAATTGGCGCTTAGTACTCGTTGCACCCGAGTTGCAGGACTATGTGATTCTGCATGAGTTGGCGCATTTGACCGAGATGAATCATTCGCACCGCTTCTGGTCACTACTCGATCACTACGATCCAAATAGGGCAGTGCATGAGGCGCAATTGGATGCACAGACTGCCGAGGTCATGCGCGTGGGGCGGTGTGAGCTATGAATATTGAACGCTGATCGCCAGTGAAGCCTCAGGAATATACGATTATGAGCAGATTTTTGGTTTCGAGCTCGGAGCTTATTGCTACTGCTTGGGATGCAGGTTATTTGACGTTGAATGTTTAGCGCTCATTTCCGAGCAAGGGGATAAAGCGTACACCGACCATATTGTAGTCCGCGTGAGTGCCATCTGCGAAGTTGGCATCTTTTGGTGGATTGAGCATGCGGCCTTCAGCGATCATGATTAGCTCGACACTTTGGTAATCCTCGCTGCTCAAGCGCAGAGTGTAGGGGCCGTTGGATAAATGGCTAATAGGGACAAGGTTGCGTCCCATCGCGAGGCGCTCGACGCGATGTGGTATGCTGCCATCTTCGGCAATAAATTCAATCAGCGCCCCAGGTCCTGTTTTTGGGTATTGGGTAAATTCAATCATATGCTCGTTGGCATAGCGGATGCCGACGTGCAGGATGCCGGGCGTCTTTTCCGTCGCCTTCGGTCCTAGGTAAATAAACAGGCTGCCGACTAGGGCGGTAAATAGGACTAGCCCGAAGGCGACATATTTACCGGGTGTGCCCCTCGCTGGTTTGATGTTTTGTGTGTCGGTCATATGTGCTGTTATGGGCTAGGATCAGCGTCTGAGAAGTCTGAAATAAATTTATTATTGGTTAAACCAAAGGAGCGGGGTGATTCAAAGCAGATTAGTTTATATAATTTCAACTAATCGCTATCATTGTTTCTGCTAATTGTTGCTGGCAGGGGGAACAAGTCATTGCGTCAAAAAATGTATCCTACTAATGCTCTGAATGTATTCACATTTACCTTGTAGGATTACCATTTAATCGGGATTTACACCACATTCACTACACTTTATCAACGCATTAAATAGCATGTGTTTGGCTGTTTTATCTTCGGCGAATTGAAATTGCTGATAAAAAACGGTTGCCATGACAATTAGGCGCACTTTTAACAGTGCGCTTCAACACTGATGAACAGCGAAAAAACTACTACTCGCAAAGGATTTTTGACACGAGCAGGCTTGGCATTTGTCGGAGCTTTCGCGCTCGCTCGCGCAGCTAGCTCTGATTCAAAGTCCAAACCTACTCAATTTGCCTCTACTACAGAGCCGCGTGCGATGCCTCGCATACGATCTGCTAAGGGAGCAGTTGAGCGTAAACGCGTCTAATTGGACGTGGATAATTTTTTTAATATATAAGCGATGGCGAACGTATTTCCGAGGTGGGTCAACACGATCCCTATTAAAGTAATCGTAGCACTGGTGCTCATCGTGACGACTGTCACTGTGGGGATTACTTACTATGCAACTCCCAAGTATACTCGGGTAGGCTATGCGCCGACACAGCCAGTGGCGTTCAGCCACGCGCTGCACGCAGGGCAACTTGAGCTCGACTGCCGCTACTGCCACACATTTGTGGACCGCTCTGAGCACTCTAATGTACCGGCTTCGAATGTCTGCATGACTTGCCACAGCATGGTCAAGAAAGACAGTGCGACGCTTGCTCCGGTACGTGAAAGCTATGAGTCAGGGGAGCCGATCCCATGGGTGCGTGTGCACAAGACGCCTGACTACGTCTATTTCAATCACTCGGTGCACGTGAATCGCGGTATCAGTTGTGTGGAATGTCATGGTCGTGTAGACCAGATGGAGGTGGTCGAACACGCCAAGTCCTTTAGTATGTCTTTCTGTTTGGACTGTCACCGCAATCCCGAAGATAGCATTCGCCCAGTCGAAGAAGTTTATAACCTAGACTGGGAGCGTCCTACAGGTCCTGAAGCACAAGCCGAATTTGAAGGCTTTGTTCACGACTGGAAGGTCAACCCGCCACAAAGCTGTTCTGGCTGCCACCGTTAATCGCCACTTTTTAGACAATGAAGAACTCTGAATTCTCAGGCCCACGTTACTGGAAAAGCCTCGACGACCTAGCGGAAACTCCCGCTTTTAAGGATTGGATCGAGCGTGAATTCCCTGCTGGCGCTTCCGATATGGAAGGTGTCAACCGTCGCCATTTCATGAAGGTCATGGCTGCCTCCTTTGGTCTTGCTGGCCTTGGCATGTCCGGTTGCCGTCGTCCGGAACAAAATATCCTCCCTTATTCCAAACAGCCTGAGAATGTGATTCCAGGTGTGCCGGTCTATTACACGTCTTCAATGCCGAGCGCGCGTGATAATGTGCCAGTGATCGTAGAGACCCACACAGGTCGTCCAACTAAGATCGAGGGTAACCCAAGCTTTGAGCCATATGGCGGCGCTACTACTGTCTACACGCAGGCAAGTATTCTGGATCTATATGATCCTGATCGTGCAACGAAGAGTAAAGCCAGCGGAGCCACACTTTCGCCAGCTGCGGTGCGTGATCGTCTCGATGCGCTTCGCCAAGCACACGCAGCAAACCAAGGCGCAGACCTGGTCTTCCTTGCAGAGCCGAGCACCTCGCCGAGCCGTGCGAAGTTGGTTAAACAAATCAAGCAGGTTTTTCCGAAAACAACTTGGGCCGAGAACACGCCGATTGATCAAAGCACCTCCGAGCAAGCCGCTCAGGCGGTTTTCGGCCAGTCGCTTCGTTCATTGCCAGAGTTTACCAAAGCTAAGCGCGTACTTGCGCT
>Ga0115569_10000550_pt1 | contig 30020 bp, 25 predicted proteins | sample COGITO_mtgs_1205_2_FD_87295 | JGI IMG/M metagenome (GOLD analysis project Ga0115569, IMG submission 87295) | Pelagic marine microbial communities from North Sea - COGITO_mtgs_120503 | ecosystem: Environmental > Aquatic > Marine > Epipelagic | place: Germany:Helgoland, sampling site Kabeltonne... | reverse complement strand
TATGGATTTACAGCCGTCATCAGAACTTCCGCAATCACTAGTATCTTCCGAAATATTAATACTGAGACTACTAGTGTAGCTTAAAGTTTCAGTTTTAGGGCAGTCCACACCGTCTAGTAATGGTAAAAAAGCTTTTTTATTATCAATATCAGATAAATTAAGAGCCCCCTGAGTAAAATCTGTTGGTAGTGTTAAGTTACCCACAGAAACGGGAGTGATATCTGCTGGATCCACATCCTGAACATCTAATAAATCAGCATCTTCTATTACTGGTGTGCCTGTTTGAGTAAGAGTAGCCAAACCAAACACCGTACTCGCACCACCACCAGCACATCCAGGCGAAGAAGAAAGATTACCACAACTGTCTGACGATATGGTAGCATCACCCACTGTGAGAGAAGCTGTCATTGATGTGTAATCTTTTGTCACCAATTCTTTCGGTGTTATAACAACCTTTTTCTGCTCAAGAGGTGTGGCATATATCTTATGTAGTTTTTTCTCAATTTCAGTTTTCTTGAGGTTTAGTTTTACACCACATCCATCCGGGCAGATATCATCGGCCGTAATATTATCCTCAAATGCTAAAAAGCTTTCACCACTTTCAGGAGTCGCACTGCTATCTTCGACAACTGTAAAATCAGAGAGTCCTGAATTAAAGGTAAAGTCAGTCGATAATGGATCTGGAGCTGGGACAGGAGTTCTTATCTCCGTCATTTTAATAGGTGGGCCAGAACTACTGCTTGTTGAAGCGGTCGCTGTAGAAATACAGACTGAACTTGGAGTGCCAACGCAGCCATCTCCGCCGCCATCTCCATCACCACTCCCACACCCACTCCAAACTACAAATTCTTTATACGGTTCGCCGTTTTCCAATTCGGTACCCGCAACATCCATTGGATCTTCTGCCTGAAATCCGACATCACCACCACCAACCCCACGATCCACTTTTGCACAAATAGCATACCATGGACAGTCACCACCAATGACTAAAACATCACCATGAGATACTTGATGCTCATTTGGATCTTCAGCCCGTTCTTCAGAAAATTTTACAAACTCTTCTTTTGCATTACCTATTGAAACAATGGTATCTCCATCGACATCCTCCAGCCAATGAACAATTACCTGTCGGGATTCTTCACTTCGGTCAAAAAGCTCAATAATTTCTAAACGATCAATATCACCCCGATTTTCAGCAACTTCAGAACCAAGTTCCTGAATCTGAGTTTCAATCTCACTTAACTTCTCAGCATTTAAATCGCTTGTAAAATCGCTCATGAGATAAACACCGTTTGGATTTTCCAAATTCTTTGATTTCCGTGGGAAAATATTGGTGCTATCGAAGAGCCGCCGGTCGAAGAGTAGTTACTTGAACGGTCGTAGTAGTGTGTCCAATCCATGCGGCCAGCGGTTCTCATAATTGGCTGACCTTGATATAGTGGGTAAGAAGCACCTTTTTGGTGAACATAATTAAATATGTAGGATTTCGCTGTTCCTTCGGCTACTTTTATATCTGCCCCATCAGCAATTTCATCAGCTTCCGTATAATTGCCATCACCATTCGGATTAGGATCACCCTCTTTTACACCAGTTCCTGTACCTGGAAAAAATACACCGTCGGTGGTATCGATTGCTTTCCATGTATTTGGCATAGCCTGTCGAAAGCTAGCGGTTCTACTATTTCCATCAATACCAACAAAATGAAAATCCATAGACACAGCGGAACCAAGTGTAGACCCACCACCATTAAATAAAGATGATAGTTCTTCTCCAGGATCTTCACCAACGACAAAAGAAATATATGTTTTATACACAACCTGAGAAGTTCCACCACTGGCCTTTTTCCCGAGTCGTAAAAGCTTAACACCATTATGATCAAAATCAAAATATGAAGGTGGTGCTGAAGAACCCCCGTTAGATTTCTTACCTTCTTTACTAGTCCAGTAATCAGTAACTGGCGCAGCCCATGACACGCTCCAAACATCAATCCCAGGATTTGATGAATCAACGGTAACGGTGGCACGGAGCCAACTTAAACTACCCAGGCCACTGGCGATATGGGCCAATGCTGAACCTAAAGATACATGAGGTTCAGAATGTATGCTTACAACAGGGATGTTACCAAATGAAACTCCGTTAGTTTCAATCATAGGAGGTTTTAATCCAAGAGGAGTGCTTCCAGCCTTTGAAAATAGACCGTAGCCCGTAGAAGTTGGTTCTGTAGCCTTAACTACTTCAGGAAGATAATCCCACGGATCATTCGAAGGAGTAGATGTATTATGTGGGTGATTAGCCCATTCAGTAGATCCATACCCAAGAGCATGCTCTGCTCGAATAACGGCATACTTTCTCTGCATTCTTCTCAAATCACCGCTTTCAGTAACAGATTCAGAACTCCAAGTATTTCGTATTTCAGTAAATTCGCGTACAAGATAAGCTTTATCCATTGAACCCTGAGATGGTTCAATTTGCTGATTTGTTAAAAGATGATCGGTGAACTCTTCATCCGCAGTTCCGACAGGTAAAAATAAAGGATTATTTGTATCCACAATCCCCACTTTACTAGCCCTCGGACCTTGGACTACATACCTACGAGCTACACGCTGAAACCCAGCCTGGTTATCTTTCGATACCTTAGGACGACCTAATGGCCGAATTGTCAGATCCCGAGCCATTACCAACCGACTCGTTTACCCAATCTCAGCGAGCCTTTATGTTTTTGAGGAGTGACCATTTGACGAAGCCGTTTTCTTGCTTCATCAGCCATACGAGCGATAAATTCTTTATTATCCCCATTATAGCGGGGATCAGAAAGTAATTTTCCCTGAGCCATTGGATACATAATATCCCAAACCAAATCGGATGGAATTCTTGGGGTGTCAGTATCAAGGCTTAATTCGGAGGGTACAATATTGGCAAAAAGCTCAACGGTGTACGCTTTTTCAGGAACAGGATATAGGTAGAACCTTGGAATTACTTCAGTATCCGTTCCATGATTACGGTTATCAATGTAGTACCAAATAGGTCTACCCTTTTCCGGTTCATTATCTTTGTAATGAGGAAAATTAAGACCGCGGCCAGAAGGTGCTCTAAAATCCCAAGAGAAAAGCGATCGGGCTCTTATTTCAGCTTCTGGCCCAGTCATTGGAGAAAGTGGGCCCTCTCCTACCAGAACAGGAATCTTATTAACCGAAGTTACTTCCTTAGATAAATCAGCACCCGCCTGATCGGCAGTGTATGACAGAGTAAACTTTTTCTCTGCCCACATTGGACGTTTACCATCAATCGGAGTATAGCATTCACGATACGCCTGATTAATATAAATACCAATGCGATCTTGATCGACTTGTGGAAGATCGGCGGCTGAATCAGCGCCGAGCATAGAAGAAAGCTGATCCTTTAGGGACAGATATGTAATCGCGGCCATGAAGCCATTTTATTCGCTAGAAACCGCTTCTGCGACCGGTTGGCTTTTAGCTTTTGGTTTTGACTTTGGACGAGATTTTGCACCAGCAGATGTGGGTGCTGCTTCTTCAGCCTCAGCTTTAGGGGTGTCAAGCCAAACAGAAAAGTACATGGTTCGGTAAATTCGACCCTGTGTCCTAAAAATATCATCCGCTTCTTTTTGGTCTTTCGGTTCATAAGCAAAATGCCTAATTTCCGGATCCCATAAGAAATTATATCTCATTTGAGACATGCCTTTTAGTCTAATATTGGGTGTTGCACCCATTTGATTACTTTTTCCAATTATTATTATTTTCATGATATAAAAAAGCCTCTCCCCCGCATACGCAGGAGAGAGGCCGAGGGTTTAATGGGAGGGGAAATTCCGAACCATTAGGTTTACTGGGTCAAAGAAAGACCAGGAACCTGACGAACAACTTCGATAAGTTGAACAGAAGGAATTCTGCCACGAGTGTCCTTGCGTGCGCCCATTCCGTAAACGGATTGAACACCAACAGCTGACAAGTGTGCTTCGTTTCCACTGTTCGCGAAATCGTCGTAATGGAAGATTTGCTCACCGTAGATTTTTCCTTTTGCGTAGTACATCGCGTCTTTACCCATGGCTAATGCATAACCGATTGGGGTTCCGAGTACGTTAGCTTGAACGAATAATGCACCAGCATTGAAAGCGTCACCGGTTTTAACATTACCGGTTAATCCGCCGTCACCGTTTACACGGTTCAATACTAAGCTTTCGGTTGTTGCCTGAGAGGTGTACTCGTACAATGCAACAGTTCCATCGGTATCTACACCAAGAATGTGGTGAGTTCCGGAATCGTTAACAAGGTCAACTCCTCCGCCACCAGGGATTCTGATAGACACACCACGGAAGTTTGCAACATAGTCACCGTCAGATCCACCGATAGTTACGGTAGAGTTACCCGCGTCAGCTATAGCTTCAAAAGCATAGAAGGTAGGAAGTAAAGGAGAACCTTGACGTCCACGAGCGGTGTCGATGAGAACATTGTGATTTGCGATGATGTTATTATCCCACTTAGCGTATGAACCGGAGAACAACTTGTTGTCTGCTCCACGCGCGTCAGCTTGGGTAATAGCTTCTAAGTAATCAGGATCTGAACGTAATGGGCGTAAGCAAGCGTCAGGAGCGAAGAATAAGTAACCAGGAATTTCTTGGTTCTCGTCTCCACCAGTGTTCATTGGCTCACCACCGTTAGCGATAAGAGCTTGTTTAGCTTCCTGAATGATGTCGGTACTTAATCCGTCAACATATTTAAGGTCACCAGATGCTCCAGTTCCGTATCCGCTAAGCGTGTTAGATGCACCTTTAGCAGCACAAATTTGACGAAGAGCGTATTGGATTTGATCCTGCTCGGTACGGCTCATCCATTCGGACATGACTTCAGCTGAAAGCTGGTCAATTGTCTTACCGGTGAATCTCATGAGCTTAAGAACTTGTGTCCAAGAAACTGCATGACGAACGAGGTCAACCTCAATGCTGAATGTTCCGAAATCAAGAGTATCGGTAGCGTTCTTGAGAATTTCTTCCCCACGAACACCTTGTCCTCTGATAGGAGCAACAGTAGTGAATGTTACTTTGTCTGATCCGCCTGCGCTAAGATCGCGTTTTTCTGTGATTGGTTTACCGCTCCCTTCGCCGCCGATGAACTTTGCAAATACGTTTTTTTCCCGAGCGTCGCGAGATACGAGCTCAGACCAAAGACGTGAACGCAAGTCTGAATTAGCGTCACCTTTAAGAAGGTCACCGTAGGAGTTAGTGTTTGTTAAGAGATCAACATTAGTCAAGTTACCGCTTCCGAAAGTATCAGTTTGGGAAGGAGCACTCGCTGGAGTTGTGAATTTTGTAGCCATTTTATTTAATTATTTGAGATTAGGATTGTTGCTCCTATTACCTCAGTGGCTGTGCTCCTCCAGGATTTCCAAGCAGAGCATAGATATCATCTTTGTTCATATTAGGAAGCTGTTGGATTAAGCCGTCCGGGGTGATCGGAGCGTTTACAGGTTGTGCCGTAGTTCCTGTCGTCAAGACCTTTGCCTGAGTTCCCATCTGTGGTGCCTGCGGCTGAGGGGCAACGGCTTGAGGCTGTTGCGCAACTACCGGTGGAGGCGATACTGATGCGAATTCGTTGGCGAGTAATTCAGGCCATTTTGGCGAATCAAAAACTGCGGCGTAGTCGGGGTCGGACTGAGCTTGTGAAACATAATCATCGAACTGCTTACGATAGACCGAAGCCTTATCCTGCAATGCGGGGAATCTTTCATAAACTCTGTCTCTACTCTCCATCGCTTTACTCCGATGGGTCTGATAAACTTGCTGACTCTGAGCCTCTTCCATTTGCTGTTTACGGAGAGTCAAGGTTTGCACTTCGAGTTCCTTTTTCATGATCTCACGCTGAAGACGTAATGCTTCGGTGGTCTCAAGATCCTCTGCTGCTTTCTCGACTTTTCCTTCAAGCTCCATGATAGTAGCTCGTATGTCGTCTGCTTGTTTATCAATGCCTTGAATAGGATCGGGCTCGGACGCCTCGACTTGTTCCTGGGGCTGATAAGTTGTTTGGGAAGATGGTTGAACATCCTGACCGTAAATTACACGGGAGGCGTCAGCAAAGGATCCGCTAAAGCCCTCAGACCGATATAGGTCTATGACTTGCTGATCTAACTCGTTTCTTGGACGGATTCGTCTTTTGGCGAGTTTCTCCTCTTCTGATTCCTCCGGCTCTTCGGCTTCGGCTTCGGCTTGCGGCTCTGGGCTTGTAGCCTCAGGCTGCTGAACTTGTTCCTCGGTCGTAGGCTCGACGGTCTCTGGCGTTATACCTAAAGCATTCCGAATATCCTCAGTTGAGGCATTCTCGATGCTTGTTTCTTCAGTAGTTTCTTGCGGGGATTCAACCTCCGCGATAGCTGTTTCCATATCCGCACATTACCGAATGTCGCGGACGGTCGTAACCGGTTGTAAAGCGTTTTAGTACTTCTTTTTACCGGTTACATTACCGGGTTTTTCAATAGGAGACTCGCTCTTTTCATTTTGCATCATTTCTAATGCACATTGTCCTTTAAAGATTTCTTTGCAGACGGTTGGGGCGATGCATTTATCGCCACACATTTTCTTTTCTTTAGCCTTCTTTTTTCCTTCGCTCATTTCTTTTTGAGTGCTTGTATTAGTTTTACGGTCATGTATGCGGTAGTCGCAACTCCACAGACGCAGGCAATTAGATCACTCCATTGCCCGAGAGATACGACGGCTAATGTTCCGCCCCAGCCTATTAAAGAAGATTGATCAATCATGGGTGTTATTTTTTTCGAGGTTGTTAACTTTTTTAGCGACAGTTCTCACGCGCCAGTAATGAAATATAAAATATAAAGCCATCCCCACAGCACTTATCATTAAGATATCGTAAATCCCATCGATCAGCTTTTGAAAAAAGCCTCTCTCTTCTTGTAATTTTAATTCAATCAATTTTGCCACATCACCCTCTCCTAAAGCTTGTAATTCTTCAGTTTTTTTAATTACCGCGTCAGACTCTTTAATTATTTGCCCCGCAGCAGCCCCCAATCCGGCACCGGCAAAAGCTGTCGCTGGCCCCCCAATAGAACCGACCCCACCACCAATCGCACCCAGAGCAGTGGGCGCAAAAGTTTTTACTGAACAAGCTGAAAGACTAAAGACAACAAAAGGAAGAATGTATCGACAATTATATCTCTTTCTAAGAAGAAAAAAAACATTGCTAACACCCAGTAAATTTCTTTTTGAAGATGAGCCATTCATTTTTTAGAAAAAAAGGGGTCGAAGGATTGGACCTCCGACCCCTTAGGAGATTCAGTAAGCTAGATTAGGCTCAACCTAATGCAGTGCTGAAGTCGGAGTAAGAACCGAGGTTATCAGCACCAACGAATACATCGTTAACTTTGATGTCCATAAGAGTAGCACTTGTGTCGTCACTGGAGATGTCGGTTGAAGAAGCAGCAGCGGAGGTTTTGTAACAAACGAATTTGTCTTCACCTTCGTCGAATACTAATGCAACATTATCTTCGCTTGATCCACGCTCCATGATCAATCCAACGTCATTTGCGTTGTTAGTTCCGGAAGCTGCTCCGTCATTGAGAAGCATGATTGAATCTTTAACTTGGGAGTTAACAGTTTCAATGCTGGTGGTTGTACCAGTAACGGTAAGATTTCCGGTAAGAGTTAAGTTAGTTCCTGAAACATCACCAGTAAAAGTAGCGCCTGAAAGGTTTGCTTTAACAGTGTCAAGATTGCTAACCGCAGCCGCACGGGTTGCTGCTTCAGCAGTAACAGCAGTTTGGCGATCGGTAACTTCTTGTGCAAGATTAGTGGTTAATACACCTTCAGCGGCTAGTGCGCGAGTTTCTTCAGCGTCAATTTCGCCTTGAAGAGCAGTGTCAGTAGCAGCGCGGGTAGATGCTTCACCAGAAACAGCAGCTATACGAGCGGTTTCTTCGTCACTTATTGCGGTAGCATTTGCAGCTTCAGCAGCACGAGCAGTGGTTGCTTCAGCAGCCAAGTTAGTGGTAAGAGTACCTTCAGCAGCAGTTGCGCGAGTTTCTTCGTCAGAAATCGCAGTTGCGTTTGCAGCTTCAGCAGCACGGGCGGTGCTAGCTTCGGAACTGATTGCAGTTGCATTTGCAGACTCAGCAGCTCTTGCAGTTGATGCTTCTGCATCAATGTTAGATTGTAGAGTGGTGTCAGCAGAAGAACGTGAGCTCGCTTCAGCAGCGATTGCTGCGATTCTTGCAGTTTCTTCAGCAGTAACGTTGGCTTGAACGCCATCGACTTTACCTTTAACTGCTGCACCGATTTGTGAGAGAATATTTGACATAATAATTAATTAATAGTGGTTATGGAAAATCGAAACAGAGTTGATTCGACACATGCATCATCCCAAATAAGTACAGCTATCTCAATCGGTTGCTACTGTTTTACATCCGGTCGCTTAGACCGGTTATGACCGTATATAAACGAATATGGGCGTAACAAAAAATCGTTATCTTTCGCCACGAATTATTCGTGAAAGGATGGATGTCTCTCCCGGTACCGTTCGTCGATGGGCTAAACAATATGGGTGGGATAGGAAAGAAATTAATGCACGGGTCATTCGATATAAAGCGGAGGATGTGGAAAATAGTTTGGGGGTTTCATTCGAATGAGTTAGCAGCAGAAATAGGCACAGCCGTTCGATTGGTCACAGACAGCAAAAAAGGCCTCGTTCGAATAATCGATACCGAGGCCGTTATTAAAGCTAGGAGTGGTGATCCAATAGGATCCTTGGCACTAGGAACAGATACAAATAAATTATATATGCACTTAGGCTCAGGCTCCTGGGTCGTAATTAATACGACCCCCGCTTAAGAGTTATACGAGTTCTTCTACAGGCTTAGCCCAGGAAGAATCATGATCAACAAGCTCGTCAGCGCTGAAGTGCTGATCGCATTTCCATTTTCCTTCGGTTATAACCGGGAACAAGAACATTCCATAATCAGCATGATCGGGATTATCAATCATAACGGACTCAGCATACTTACTGGTTCCAGCGTTATCAGGAATAGAAAGCAAAGATTTCATCTCAGCTTCTTTTGCGTCAAACTCCTCAGGAGTATTAAGTAATTTATATTTAGTTGCCATAGTATTTAAGGTTATGCGTAAATCGATTCACCGGTTAAGTCTGAGAATGTAGGCTGGTTGTTTGCAGTTGCTTGAACCGCATCATTTCCATTTCCGCTTGAGTCGGTTATGGTTGCGATGGATCCGCCAGAGGTTGCTGTATCGCTTGAATCATCTCCCATTCTCCAGTAGCCTGCAAGATTCGCGGTGCGATCGGTATCATACGATGTTGCTTTGGTTAGATCTGTAGGTTTTCCGTTTGGAGCGGTTCCGTTGTAAATTTTTGCTATGTCGGGTCCGGATAATGCACAATCCCATAGAGCCGCTTCATCTATATTGCCGCCAAAATAATTATAACCAATTGTTGATCCTATAGCTAGGTCTTGAGTGGTGGCGGTTATAGAGATTCCCGTAAACGAATCTTTAGCAACTCCGTTCACATAGAACTGAGCCGTGTCGCTTGAAACGGTAACAGCAACATGATACCATGTGTTTGTAGAAAGTGTTGTTGTTGTGTTGTACACCCAAGAACCTCCTGAGTGACCTAAACCAAGCTGACCATTAGAATTATTAATTGTAAGTTGATAATTCATAGAACCGCCAACCTCTCGCTTTGTATATATTGCGTTGTAACTACTGGTTGAAGTTCTTTTTACCCAAGCTGATAAAGTTATGTCTCCCGATATGTTAATCGCACTGCTTTGCGTTACGGATAAATAATCATTACTACCATCAAAGCTTGCGCCCCAGCGGTTTTCGTAGACCGCGACAACGCCAACGCCATCGGAATCGAGTTCGATCCAAGAGCTTCCATTATAAACGATGAATTGATTCGTCGAGGTTTCGAAGTATGCCTTGCCCGCGATCGTAGTCCCGGTGCTTCTGTCTGCGATTGTATCTATAGTTGTCATATTAAAAATTCTATTTAAGTTGCACTCAATACAGCGTCAGGATCACTCCAATCAGCACTGTGCATAATCGGAAGTATTTCTTCCTGCGTGTACTGCGGTTCGCCTATTAAAAAGCTAGGAGTGTCACCCTCAAAGCGGGCTACTATCTTACTACCGTCTAAACTCTTTCTGCTTCCTTCTTCGCTGTTATCGACCAAAACATCAAAGTCAAAACTAGAAACCTTAGAGGAATTTAATATAATATATGTTCTCATAATTAAGCAGCAGTAGTAGAAGAAATAACAGAACCAACGAGGCTTGCATCTACTTTTGTAGTAGCTGAACCTACATCAGTAATAATTGTTCCTGGTCCTGAATCATTATCACCCATTCTCCACCAATGTAAAGGGTTAGTACTCATAGCATCTAAATTTTTAGGAGTACCCAAAGTTGAGTCTCTGATGTCTCCGATATTTGCACTTTGATCACTATCCCAAACCGCATACTCATCAATGTATCCTGTGTAATAATAATTACTTTGACCAAATGATCTAAACTGCAAAGTGTTTGAATTAGACCCTGTTTGAACAGAAGAACCATCAACATACAAAGTAATAGCATTAGAGCTATTTCTAGTGACCATAAAATGATGCCACTCCGAGGCGTTCCACGAACTTACGGATGTATTTATACCAGTCTGACCAGCAGCAGGTACAAAATAAAGAGTAGAGTTAGCCCCGTTGTACATCATGTAGATATAAGAACCAACCTCCCCAAAAAATACTTGCAGACTTCCTGATAAAGTTCCAAAGTTTAGCCATGTACTGATTGTAAATTCTCCGCTAAAACTTATGGTGCTACCTAATGTAGCGTAATCATTTACACCGTCATATTGTACGCTGTACTGATTCGCAATCCCAAGACTGTCAGTAGTAAATGCTTTCCATGCTGTTCCATTATACAGTTTGATTTGATTAGTATCTGAATCAACAACCAGGTCACCAGTAATCGGGGTTAGCGCGTTAATTTCTGCTGTAGTATATACGTTTAAATCGCTCATTATGCGTCGTTGTTATAAGTTTGCCAATCAGTCCCATCGAATATGTAGAGATCGTAGGTATCAGTTCCGAACATGATAGTACCGGTAGCATCGCTGGATCGCGACCGGATGTTTGATTCGGTGTCTCCTGAAATATTTAATGTCTGACCAGCCGCAAGAGCGTCCGCCTTAATATTGTCAATGGTACTGATGCTCCAAACACCACCGTCAGCGTAGTAAATTACATTAGTGTCACTAGAAACCGCTATGGTTCCGTTTGCCGCACCACTAATTAATTGAATATTAGCCGCGGTATCTGAATATGTAACAGTTACATCAGCAATCGCAGAGACAAAGGTTGCGTAATTACCGATAGATAATTCTAAAGCAGAAACCTGAGCTTTTTGAGCTGCTTGAGATTCAGCTGTGGGTGCTGGTATAACCAAGGATCCGGTTACTGTACCCCCCGCTAAATCTAGTTTTTCTGCTAATTTCCCGCCTACTGCGGTTCCGATTTGTTGTAAAATATTTGCCATAGGTTTTTGTGGTTATTTGATATTCGTATAAAAACAGAATCGATTCAATCGGTTGCTCGAATTTTATTTTTAATCCTCAAGTGCGGCGAAGAATTCGTTAACATCCAGGTTATCAGCGATTTCCTTAAATGTGTTAAGTGAAACCGGAGCATCTTCAACTACTTGAGTAACATTTTGAGTATTTACTTCGACCTTTTCCTCAATGACCTGAGCCTCAGTTTTCGAAAGAAATAGATCTTTTACTCGACCCACTACTTCACCAAGACTGGTAACCGTATTCTCGCTGTCATTCAGACCAGCGCTGTTGAATACTTTTATATCACCCATTATAGATAGTTGTGCCAGTCAGTTCCGTCGTAAATAAACAAACGATCAACATCACTGCTGTACTTAATAGTTCCAACCGCGGGAGTAGTTGCAACAAGCGCATTCTGATCAGTTGATAACGGAGCAATGTTTAAAGTTAATTTGGTTGCAGTTAAACCACTTGGGCCGGATGCTGGAACTGCTTCGGTTGCAGTTAAACCACTTGGGCCGGATGCTGGAGCATTCTCGGTTGCAGTTAAACCGCTCGGGCCAGATACCGGAATTGCTTCGCTTGCGGTTAATCCTGATGGGCCAAATACTGGAACTGCTTCGGTTGCAGTTAATCCGCTCGGGCCGGATGCTGGAATTGCTTCGGTTGCGGTTAAACCACTTGGGCCAGATACAGGAGGGTCAATCTGCTGCGTTGCAGTTAAACCGCTTGGGCCAGATACTGGAACTGCTTCGGTTGCAGTTAATCCGCTTGGGCCAGATACTGGTGGGTCAGTTGAGACAGGTGTTTCCGGATATTTTGATATACCAAGAGATCCACCACGGGTTACTCGTATAATTTTATCAAGTGAACCATCCCCATCGCTGTCAATATAAGCCGCCCCAACAGATCCTCCAAACCGTCTTAATGGATCATGCTCCCTTTCAACAGTTTTAAATTTAGCTGAATCCCGAACTATATCCCGACGAGTTAAACTCTTCGGATTACTTGGCGGTCTGCCATTCTTATATAGTCGGGTATTGCTCATGCTTTAATAGGTGCAGGATCTCCAACCTTCGACCCAAGGCTTTCGGCCTTTGACGGTTGGTCAATAGGTAACGGCCTGAGGACAAGGGTTGCAGGTTGCGGGTTATTAACCCCTGGCTCGGTTGGAGGAACCGTGGTTACTACCGAGCCCCAGCGAGATACGAGGGGCATGAGATATTAACCTTATAATACAGTTATTGTCTGAGCTTCGCCCGGACCGTAACCAGTTTGGTTTTTCGAAAAAACTCCGTAAGTGTATGTTCCTGCTGATACTGTGTCAGTAAAAGAGGAAGCTCCAGAGGCGTATGTGTATGATACGTCAGATTGATTTAAAACGATAGGCGCTGAAGTTGCAAATGCAGCCGCATCAGCTGCACTAATTAAAGTGTCGTTCGCGTAAGTTCCAGACTGGTCAGTATCAAATCTATGAACGCAGATGTTATCTATATCTGTTTCTATAGGGTTATTCCAAGCTAGGTTTATATTTGCCATGATATTTAAAAGTTTGTGGTTAAAATATGATTATAGAATGGATGGAAAGCGTAAACCTCTCAACCGGTTGCGGGGCGCTTAACCCTGAACATTTCGGGGTGTGAAACCTTGCGGTTCTTTACTTCGATCTTAAGAACTTTTTCCGCGAGAGCCATCGGCGATAGGCTTTCAAGAGCGTTAATGACTGCTTTTGTCTGTATAGTCTCCTCGGGCGTTGTGTCCCGATCGAGCATTTTTGCGAGGTATCTTGCGCGCTCTTTCTGAAAACGCTTTTCCAAATGGATAAAAGATTCATCGGTCGTTAATTTTTTTATATCAGCAAGCTGATCGAATACTACTAGGTCGGACATTTATGGAGCTGGAGTAGGTATGTAATCAAAACTGGCGACTTCTGTATCACCGTTTCCTGAATAGTCATAAGCGGAGATATTAGAAATCATGGACAAGCCGTCGGTGTCAGGAACTGTTGTATTTGAGTCTGTGACATCAGTAGAAACACCATTCGGGTCAGTAATATAAGCTGTTCCGTTAGGATTTACATTGAATACATAACCTCCAACACTTGAGTATGTGACAAACCATTGACGGCTTTGAGAGTCTGTATGACCAGAAAGTGTTGCTGGGTTATCTGCATCAAAAGTAATAGTTGTTGACTCTTCGGTTGCGGTCAATCCGCTTGGGCCTGTGGCTGGAACGCTTTCGATTTGAGTTAAAGCCACACGGAAGCCAATGCGGTGGGTACGGTAGCCAGGGGTGGTGTTGGAGGATTGGTTGTTGCGCGTAGCAGAACGCAGGTTCAGCCCGCTGTTGTACGCGGAACCACCCCGGGCGACCCGAAGCGAGCCCGAGGCCGGACCGGTGGGATCAATTACTGGGTTGCCGGTGGGATAAGCCGCTTGGTACCAATCCGCGGTCCACTCCCACACATTTCCATGCATATCAAAAAAGCCCCATGGGTTCGCGGCATAGTTGCCCACATTACTAGTCTGGCCGATAGAAAGATTATAATTCGCGTTCGAACTGGTAATTATGTTTCCCCATGAGTACATCGTGGTCGTGCCAGCGCGGCAGGCATATTCCCATTGTGATTCGGTGGGCAGGACATAAGCCCAGCCCGCTGGTATGTTGGCGGATTGCTGGTTATTCAGCCTCGAAAGAAAAATTTGAATATCATCATGCGAAACCGTTTCCACCGGACGGTTCGGGTTATTTTGCCAAGTGCTTGGCGTGGCGCTCAATCCATCCGTATTACCTGTCATCACGGCCTCGTACTGTGCCTGTGTGACCTCGTATTTGCCTAAGTAAAAATCTTTTGTTAGTTGAACCTGATGCTGGGTTTCATCAGCATCCCTATCTGGTTCTGTAGTTGGACTGCCCATGGTAAAGGTGCCTGATTCTACATAAATCATATCTAACGATACTGTTGATGATATGGAAAAACTAGACTCATCCCCTGTGGCTGGAACGCTTTCGCTTGCGGTTAATGAGCTTGGGCCACTGGCTGGAACGCTTTCGCTTGCGGTTAGATTTGATGGGCCGGAAGTTGGTGCGACAAGTTGTTCGCTTGCAATTAGATTCGATGGGCCGCTGGCTGGAACTGCTTCGGTTGCGGTTAGATTTGACGGGCCGGATGTAGGAGCCTGAGCCTGAGGAATACTGACTGTACAGTTTTCTACTTTTCCATTTGCTGGGTTTCTCCATGCGACAGATATGGTGTCCGCATCTCCGTCACCGGTTATATCGCACAATCCGACTTTAACCGAGTAGCCGCCACGGTTTCCCCGATACTGAATGTATTCGGGAGAGTATTTTGAAAGCTGCCTCGGTTCACGAGATTGCTTACCGTTGCGGTACTTGCGCATTACTTATGCGACAGCTTTTGCTCGGTAGTTTTTGCTGATCGCTCCGGTTGTTCTGTTGTAAGAAGAACCCCAGGCTCCACCAAATTTTGGTGTAAAAAATCCAAACTGGCGTTCAACAGTTTTTACTAAAGAATCGACCTCGTCGGAAGATTTGCGAATATCTAACGCGCGTTTCTGCTCGGCTCGTAGTGGTTTAGTGCTCTCTTTTGCGTGGGTGTACTTTTTCATAAATAATTATCCTTGGTATTGGTTCATGCCTTGTGGGTTACTATTACCCATACCAGCAGTTGCTGCTTGAACGCCATCGGTTGGTTCAGGACTCTCTCCGCCCTGCGCTGCATTGTCACCTAACATCTTAGCAATTTCAGCTTCAGATTTTGGATCAGCCGGAGCTTCGGGAGGAAGTAATTCATCAGTCTTTTCAAATCCCATGGCATCAAGAATACGCTTGAGCATAGGACGCATAAATGGGCGCATCTCTGGTGGAGATTGGAAGTATCGATCCTGTGTCTGTAATGCTAAATTTGCTTTTTCTATAGCTCGCTGTCCTTGGTCTTGAGACAGTATGACCCGAACATTGATTCCGATATCTCTAATTGCATCGGGAGACATAACACCGAATGCACGGACATCTCCTTCCATGTATTCAAAGACTTCTTCCTCATCAATCGTGGCCATGGATACTTGTACAAGTTTAGTCAAATGATCCTCAAATCCGCGGACAATTCTACGCATCCATCGGCGACCAATCTTGGATGCCTCGCGCAATGTTGCTTCTACTCCAGTCGCTGTATTAGCAGGAGCCAATGCCTGATAATCTCCCTGAGCCATATTGGAAACACCTAACCAGAGCTGAACAATTCCAAATACAAAATCAATTAGATCCTGGGTACGGATATCGACATTAGGCACAGCGGCAAAGGTCATAAAGTCATCAATGCTATATTGATCCTTCAATTCAAATATCTTACCAGCATGTAATTCTACATCCTCAGGCTCATCTTCCACGGCCTGCGGGTTGACACCGATGATCGGATTCGCAGCGAGTTCATTACGGTAGCTTTGGGAATTAAATTGTTTGTCTACATATTCCTGAAAAGAACGGATTCTTTCGGGTAAACTATATCCGCACCATTTATTACGCTCTTTTCCAATAGATACTACTGTATATGGAATATGGTTATCTGGAGTTAATTTTGCTACGAATTCATAGAAAATTGGTTTTTCAGTTTCTGGGTCTATGAATATACAAAATTCCTGAGGTTGTCCTGTTCCGAGAACATCTCTCTTCATCCAACATTCAAGAACTTGCATGCTCGGATTTTCTTCGGAATCAAAATCTAAATTCTCAGTTCTTTCCTCATTCTTTTCAATCGGACTTCTTGGATTAGCATCTTTATTTAATAAATTGTAAAAATCCCCAAAGCTTAACCATTCACGCTCAAGGAACATTTCTTTAGCCCAATTCAAATCTTTGTCATACATTTCAACAACGATGTCAGCATCTTGAATAGATTCTGCATGGCTGGGACATAGGAAACGATCTGAGTCCACGACCTCCGACCTTGGGCCTTTGTACTTCACCATTTGGGTTGGGACTCCTTCCGGAAGTGGTTGGAATTCATGTACACCTGGAGTCATTACAAAACTAGGATCGGATGCAAGTCGAAGTTCTGATTCTCCGGTCATTGGGTTCATTTCTGGAATGAACTGGTCTTCGCCTTCGATTATAGGTCCTTGGCCTGGGATATCTTCAAATGCACCGGTCTGTAAATTAAAGAGTCCATTTCTTTCATAATCATACCATGTAGATACATCTTCTTCGTACACAGCTTTCAGGACTAAGGCTCTTTGGATAAATAAATGGAGGTATGATTCTTCGAGTCTTTCTCTGGTATTTGCTTGATCCTCAATTTTCCAATTAAAGTATTTATCGTAGGTCTCAGCCATATCGATATCGCCTGCTCCCTGAGCTTCGAATTTAAAATATGGAGATGTGCCAGTGATCTCATCCTCAGCACGAGCCATGAAGTGATCGACCACGAGGCTGGTCATAGGGACTGACAGATTGGAGTGACTAAATATTCCGTCGTACCCTACCCGATCTGTACGATCGTTGTGATACATTTTCCACGAAATTTTATCGTTCTCAATGCGCTCCCTATTATCCTCCTTTAACTGCTCAACACGCTCTAGTGCGTATTTTACAAGTTTCTCCTCCTGTTTTTTTGTAAGTCGTAAATTTGTTTGTTTCATGAAATTCCAAGCGACTGTGCTTTCTTGATGACCTTAACCATCATATTTAACTCTTTCTCTTCTATGTCCGCAATGCGTTGCGTTTTTTGCGCATCTGTCAGGTTACTTGCACTTTCGACCTTTGACTTAAGTCTGCTGAACTTATTCTTTTGGGCTTCGAATGCTTTTAATTGGCTATTGATTGAGAGTAATGGTCGAAGGTCGTTGTTCACTAAGCTGTATGCTTTCGGACTAATCTTCTTAGCATCCTTAACTGCACTCTCTGCGGTCTTAACTGTGTCCCGAAGGTTGTAGTACAATTCTCTGGTGTGCGAGCCGTAGGTCGTGCCTCGCATGAATCGGTTAATAATTGGAACCTGACCAACATTATCGATAGATGCTTTACCTTTTACCGCAGAGAATAAGCCTCCAAATGCAGTGTCCAAAAGCTGTCCTGGACCACCTAAGTATCCATAGAACATATGCTTGAATTGATTTCCTGAGATATCAAATTTTATATCAGAATCTTGATCGTACATTAACGGATTCTTAGCCCCAAAGGCTCCGGATAAAGATCCTTTAATTACATCATTCCCACCAAAGAATTCATTTAATCCTTTTGATAATGCATTCCAATGTGCGGGTGTGCTTTTTGGATCCTGCATATGTCCAGGTTCTGGTACTCCGAATTGATCATCTTTATATCTGATTTCACGACCCATGAAATTCTTATTTGCCCATAATTCAATAATTGGAGTGACAAAGGTTGGAGTTCCGATTGTCGCAATACTTGCACCACCGACTGGATTAAATGCATTCATTGAACTTTCCAATAACCGATTCGCACCTTCCATTACTCCTGATCCTCCACGAATGCCTCCGTAATTATTTGCAAATGTATCCGCTACTACCTGACCCATTGACCAGAATAAATTGTACCCAAGAGGAAGCGGCATACTGAAATACCCTGTGTCTTTTTTATCATTAAAGAAACCTGGCAGTCCTGCTGGGATTGGCATGATTAAATTAGTGTCTCTTTTATAACTGCTAATTGTATCGTAATCTGGTACAGCCTCATCCTCATCGTCATCCATTAAACGGTTAAAGGTTGCGACTAGGAATGATGCGGTTGCAATTCCACCAATTAATGTTGCTCGCTCGGCCGGGCTTCTACGATTTAAGGTAGTCATGAAGCGGTGTGTTGAATTAACTGCCGCACCAAAGAATACATAGAGTGATCCAAATGCCTGTGTCAGTTCACCCTTCTGATTGAAGTCCACGGTTATATTCCTGGACATGGTGGCTGATTCTTGAGGGGTGTATCCATTTTTAATCGCTGCCCAGAATGTGGACATACGAACAGAATTCTCTACACCAGTATTTGCGGCATCAACATATGATAGTACGTTTTTAAGACGACGCTTGGTTGCACCTTCGCTCTTGCCGGTTTCCTTCTTTATATTACGAATCAATTCGGGAACTGTGTCATGACGAACATATCCAATCTTTGCTCCGTTTCTTTTTGCGTAGGCATACATTTCTATCTTATTTCCACGCTTTAAAATTGCCTGTGCGTACTGAGCTTCAGTTTGTCCTTTAAGTCTTTCTGTTTCTTTAATATTCAAAGCCTTCATGGGGCCTTTACCCTGACTGATATAAAGCTCAGCTTGTGCAATAGACTTTATCCATTTTAAATTCTTAAATTTGAATACATCTTTAACCAGTTTCTTTTTATCGTCCTCAGTTAAATGAATGAATGCCGTTCCTAAATCCCGGAAGAAGTTGGGAATGATGAAAGCCGGATTCATCGATGTAAACATTTGAGCCATGAATCTCGTAATCTTGTTGAAATATTTAAGAACTGAAGGGAGAGACTCGTACTTTAAATTCTTCATCGAACGAGCCATGCGTGTACCCTTCGTGGTGTTCTTAAATTTAATGAACATTGGGGTTCCGTTTACTCGGTAAACAAATACTAACGGATCTTGTTTGAACTTAGCATTTAAGGTTTTTCTTTTAGCTACAAATTCTCCCGTATTCCCATCGGTTACATACTCGTCGTCAAACTTAAGCGTGTTTTTCTCCGAGGTCTCATTAAAATCCTGTTCAAAGATTTCATCGAATTCTTCCTTAATTTTCTTCTTCTGCTCTTCCGGTAATTTAGACATCTGACCGTAAGCAATTTTAAGTTCTGGATCGTTCGGTTCGTAAGGATTTTCTCTATCGGGATACGCAATAGACCTCATCAACTGGAACATTTCCCCGAAGCTTCGGGAGACTTCATTCTTATGACTTCGAATTGCGGAATCAAAGAATTGATTAATTGCATTTGCTAATACGCTGTCGGGGTTCGGTCCGCGGGTTCCTTTTACCCGACCAAATGCTGGATCGCGTAGCAGTTCAGATTTTGGCTGATCCCAACCTTTCCCAGAACTATTCTGTCCTTTTCCTAATTCTTCCCATGCGCGCTCGGCATCAAAGAATGCTTCGGTCTCCCCCTCAAATCCCTGCATGGGAGAGTATGAGTATTTTGGATCGGAGAGTTTAACTTTTGACCCGGCAAAATTAAAGTCTGAGTTTGGATTTGCCAGGTCAATCTTGGACATCGCACCAACCATGCGGTCGTATTCACTTAAACCCTCCTGGACACCATCAAGCTGCGTGCTCTCCCTAATCATGCTGGCTTCCCTGAGCATGGATATAGATTCCTTATTCATGTTGTAATAAGGATCCAACGCTTCATTTAAAAAGTTTACGAAATTAGCCCCGGTCTTTGAGTTATTTTCATACTCAGTAATTAAATTATACGCTGCCTGATCGGATATTCCGGAATCTTTTATGGTACCATCTTCGTTGAGATACACTTCTTGAATATCTTTCAACGCAGTTTGACGCTCAGTCCCGGTCAATCCTTCGGCCTCCTTCTGTAGTCTTTTGACCTTATCCCTGAGATGTTGGTTCCTACTCGGTGCAGCACGGGCAAGGAGGTAATTTCCAAAGGTACCTTGATCGATACCGTATTTAAGCATCGCATCCTTAATTGGCTGGATATATTGGATCCTTGCCTGTTCAACGGTGTCATACCCTTTTCCGAAATACTGATGCCATTTGCCGTGGACATTGAGCATATTGTAAAGACTACGCATTGGGCCTTTAGTGATGTCCATTCCCGCTGCTTTGAGTGTTTCAAATAGTGAGCGGTGTACTTTCTTTAATGGATCCGCCTGGTCAACAAAGCTCATCATAAAGCTACCGGCTAATTCTGAATCCTTTTTGTCCTTAAGCCATTCCTCGAAATTCTTTTTTAATTCGCTATCGCCCGCAATTCTGCTGAGAAGGTTTGCCTTCGCAAGATTTGGGTTAACATCGCTGGTCAGCGTTGCATCGGAATTGAGCGTGCGGTTTTGAAGATTTCTCTCTGTGTCTTCTCTTTCAAACTTATCTAACTCTCGAGGGTTTAGACCATTCTGAGGTATTTCATTAAAAGGTATTAGTTTAGGAGTGCTACCATCTTCATTAATACTCGAATCCGCATTGATTTCGTGTGCAGCTAGCAAACCATCTAAACCTGATAACTGAGATGTTTTTAAAACATAAGATCTTTCACCTGTGCCGCTTCCAAAAGTGTATTCGCCAAACTCGAGCATCGCATTATAGTCTTCTGGCCCTTCCATAGTACCGACGGTTAGCTCTTTTTGTTTCGGCGCAATCCCAGCTTTTTTAGTCATACTATTACCGGGAGATTGGTAGAGGTAAGAAAATACTATTAATTTTTCACCGTTGGCTTTGAGCTCATCCCGATAGCTGTCCATGGCCTTCATGTCCGCTTCGTAATTACCAGACATCTTATAGCCGTTGGCATACGCCTCTGCGGTCTCAAATTCTCGAGTGAAGAAAACTCCTTCGGCTGGCCGACCTGTAGTTTTGGTTTTCGGGTTGTATTTTACCCCCCGGTACAAAATCATCGGGAACCCTTTTTTGATTGCGACTTTATTGTCAGTATAGGGGACACCGTTTTTGTCTACTTTAATGCCTAATTTTTTAAGCTCCTGGCCTACGGTTGTTTCTAATCTAAAATCCTCTTCAAACCCAAAGTCTGCGTCGGTGCTTCGATAGACATTTAAAGGTGACATCGGCATCTCTTGCTTGCCCGCATCGGAATTGAGCGTGCGGTTCTTGCTCTTGCTTTTCTTGGGGGTGAAGGTTTCCTCAAATTCTTTTATGTTTTCTGCTAACTGAGCTTGTTTAAAGCTGTCAGTCATTGAGTCGTCGGTGAAAGCTTTTATCTCCTCAGGAGTTTTGTCTTTCAAATTTGACTTAACAAGATCCGATAGCGTAATTGGTTTTTCGACCGGGTTTTTATTTACTGGGTCAGGATCAACACCAAGCTCCTGTCTTTTGTCATTTTGGAACTGGTTTAAAGATTCCTGTTCTACGGGGTTAACTTCAACTTTTGATGTTTGAGCACCTGAATCTGTGTCGTCTGCTTCAGTCTGCATCTCCGCGGAGTCATCTTTGTCAAAGCTTTCGGCTTTCTGGGTATCCCGCTGAAGAATGTTTTCTGAATTTGCGTCAAACTGATCGTATACATCAATGCCTTCAGCATCTAAAACTGCCTGAACAATGGGTCGGGTCAGTGCTTCCATAACTTCTGGATGCATCATACCTTCTTTGTCTGTGAACATGTTAAAATCGACAAGTTCTCCACCCATCATCATTCGACCTTCGGTATAAGTCCAATCAAAGGTTTTATCAGATTCTGCGTCTTTGATCTTAAGATCTAAATCTTTGATATTTAAATTTTCATACATTGCAGTTATGAAATCTCTAAAGACATAGGGAAGGAGTCCTTCGCCAAGGCCGCCTGGTAGTTGTTTATTATCCTTAGATGACGGGGTCATCTGCAAGTCAGCCATTCTCTTAACTTCAGAACCCTTAGCTCCTAAATACCAGTTAGCTAGATCGACTGCACTAATATCTGTTGATGATAGTAGATCCGCTTCAGCCCGATCCATGTTTATTGGATTATTGGGTAGAGTCTCGGATTTTCCAACATTAGTTCTTTCTTTTTCGAATCCCGTCGATGCACCCATGATCATGTCGGCTACAAGCTCAGGAGATTCACGCCTTTTAGAAAAGGCTGTCATGACATCAAAGGTTTTATACATATCGCCGGCGGTAAAAGCTCCGTGATCACCTTTTGCGGGTATGTTTTCGGATGTCCGACTCAACGGTCTTCTGAAATCATAAACATCTTCCGGTTTTACTCGGAACTTTGAAACTGTTTTTGACTGAGGTTTGGAGACTCCACCGATAACTTCTATTGTGTGACCGTTCAACTGGTCGCTTAAGTACTTCTCGTTATCAACTCTTGCACGGAGAAGTTCATAGGCTTCTGTTAGACTTTTCTGAACTTTTCTAGGTATTGGTACAAGCTTACCGCGAACATCAACTCCGCGTTTTTCTTTAATGGAGTCTAGGTATTCTCCAAGTTTTTCAAGAGCTACTTTGGGGTTGTCTCCGGAGAGGGAGTCTAGACGCATCCCTTCTTTGCTCATTTCTAAATTTAATTTGGTAGACGTTGAATCGGAAAGTTGCGTATTTTCTACGATGTAATCTAAATAATCTCTTTCAAATTTGAGACGGGCTTTTGTACTCAACACCCCAAGCAGAGTCTTAGCTAGTGTTGCACCGGGCTGAACTTTTATAAACGGATCGCCGTCTTCTTCTGCATATTCAAATTGATTTTCCAGATCGCTTGGAACACCACCTTTATCCTTCTCCCCGAGAAGTTTGGATTTCATTTCTTCCCGTGCGATTACAAAAAGCATGTGGTCGAAATCTTTCATGGAATCGCTTGGATCACCTAGCAGTTCTAATGTTCGGCCGTTAGCCATCATCAGTGCTACAACGTCGGTAATTGTAGGCTCGAGAGTTTCTAAATCGAAATTTGCGTATGCTTTTGTACCATCTGATTTTACTTTTCCGGACAAACCCTTTTGCCTAATTCTTTCGGCAATAACCGCTCCAAAATTTGCTCCGCGCTCTGTGGTAAAACCGCTGGGGTATCCGCGTCGGGCTTCTTGTTTAATATCATTTTCCACTTCCCAACGAGCAGAACCCATAGGCTCCTTACCAATATCCTGTTGCTTAGTGAACATAGCAGAAGCTTTTATAGCTTCCAGTTTCATACGGTATTGGTTTTCGGTTAGTCCTCCGTAAAAAGGTTTTCCTATTTCTGCTTTATCTTTATCGGAAACGGGTGGTGGTTTAAATTCGTGATTTACATAATCCCAAAGATATTCTTGTGGGCTCCTTAGATCGGTCTTATCCCGCTCCTGACGACTTACTTTATATTCTATGTTCGGGTATTCTGTGGACTTGTCATCTTTAAATTGCCAATCCTTCATACTAGCGAGCATGCCATAGGTGACCGGTTGGAACTTACTGTACTCCGGGCTGTATACTTTATTGCCCTTTACCATCTTATATCTGCGGTAGGTCATTAAGTTATGCGGTACATCCTTCCAATCAACGGATGCCTCCTCGGGGGCGATGAAGTGGAGGTACATTTTTACAAGCTTACGCTTTGACTGGAGCTCGGTTATTTCTGCTTGGGCTCCGGCATTCGGCCCTTGGCCTTTGCTAGCGATGAACTGAGCAAGAGCTTCTGCGTGATTAGGTTGCTGTTTTGTATAGTAGAGTAAGTCCTTACCTTCTAACGCTCCTGACTCAATTTGATCTATAACCCACTTTCTACGCTCCTGTTTTACATTTTTAAAATCGGTACCGGCTAACCACTGCTTATATTTTTCCACAGCTTCTGTTCTGGTTCCGGTTTTAGTAGTGTCTCTGGAATTGTCGAGGTGGCTAAAAGGGTTTCCAAAATGCTGCTCACCCGCTTTTCTTAAAGTGCTCACACCCTCACCTTTAGCCTCAGCTTCATTAACTGCTTTTACACCGCCGAGGTATCTGACCTTCGGCCCTTGGCCTTGGGCTGCTGGCTGGGGCCAGCTGAACCACTGAGCTGTATTGGTGTCGAAGATGTGGACTTCTTTACCCATATCAATCGCCATTTGAACAGCCCAGCCAGTGCCTCCTTGAACAAGTCCGTTTAGTAAGGGTGCAAAGGCTATTATCTGATCTGAGTCCACTACTTGGTAGTAGTTACGCCGGAGTAAATTATTTGTATGTTGGTCTTTGGCGGGGAAGGTACGACCTAATGTCTCGTTAGCTTTTTTTAAAGCAGAGTCGGCTTTATTTAGCTCCTCTTGCGAATGCTTCTTGAAATTAGCGGGGTCGCCTGCTGTGCCTCGATGGCCTTCAAAAGTGTGAGCTTCAACAGCAATTCCTGCTTTCACAGCGAGCATTTCAAATAAATAGTCTGAACCTTTAGCGGATCCTGAATGAACTTTTGACGGTTTCGACTGGCCTTTTTGATTGAATAATTTTGCAACTTCTTTCTGAGCACTAGGGGGGAGCGCTCTACTACCAATGCCTGCAAACACTTTTGCTGGAGTGGGTGCTGTGGACTTTTGCCACCCTGCCGCTGGCTGGGGTTGAGCTGCTGGACTTTTCTCAAGGCTTGCGATTTCCCGGTCGATCTCCGCGAGTCTGAGGTTGAGCAATTCTTTAATATCCTCGATTCTCTCCCTCGCCTCGGTTGCCATGTCCTCAATGTCCTTGGAGCTTGGAACCTTGGATCGGCTGGCGGTAGGGTTCATCGCTTTCTCAATTTCGGATACAAATGAGATGGGGGACAGCTTGAGTAATGTTTCTAGGTTAAGAACTTTGGAAATGATCTGAGTAATGCTTGGGCTGCCCTCTTCCGCTAGTTCTTGTACTGCTGCCTCGATCGCTTTGTCTAAAGAAACTACTGAATCAAACTTTGCTTGGTTTTCGCTTAACTGATCCTTTAAATCGCGAATTTGATCTAGTTCTTCTTTTGTTTTTGGAAGAATTTTATCGAGCTTAAGTATTTCCTGCTCGCTTCTGCTTGTTGCTTTTGGGTTAACCGAAGCGGTTGTATTATTTTTGGAAGGAGTGCGTTGATTGAGTTTATCCTGTTCGGTTCCGAGTTTTGGTGCTGGTGTGTCAAACGTTCTACTAGCTCTAGGTTTCTCGTAATCTTTAGGAGCAATCTCATCGACTCGGAATGGGACTGTTTCTTTTTGTTTCGCTTTCCTTATAGCATCGCGCTTTTTCCTAATCTCCGCTTTCTGTGCTTCCTTCTTCTCCGCTCTTTTGATTCTTTTTTGTGCAGCTTTGGAGTTTGGCTTTGTTGGAAATAGACCGTCGGACTTTTGAGGTTCCCGTGGTACGGTTCCTAATTCTTTAGGTAATTCTTTTCCGCCTGGTGATTCACTTATTTCCTCTGGCTTGGGCTTTGGTTGAAAACCCGACTCCTCTCTAAGCTGTTGCTCATTTAATTCTTCTGGAGAGGGGGTGTCTTGTGGTTGATCTTTTGCGTCATAACCATCGGTCTTTTTTCTTTTAGCTATTTTCTTTTCTAATCGTCTAAGATTAGATTCCTTAAGTGTATCCGCTACAGTTTCCGCATCTTCCTTTTTCTTTTCAATATCCTCGATATCTTTGGACGCTGCGACCGCTGCGGCTCTGTTCATATTCGAATAGAATGACGGGCTTTCCGTAAGGATGTCCGCGCCGAGCATTGCGTTAACCGCTTTTGCGATTTTGGATTTCTCCTGCGGGGTTCCCGGCATTGCGTTAAGCTTTCTTTGGGTCTGCTCCTTGGTCTGCGGGGTCGTGCTACTGGGCTTGCCTCCTTCGTCTGGAACCTTGGGGGTAGGCATTCCGTTCTCGTATCCTAGGAATTGTAAAATCCGTGCATTTAGTATGTTTTTTTCGGACTTAGTGGATCCGGCTAAATCTTCAGTTCCGATGTAAGGTGCGAGTGCATCTTTTAAAATTCCGTCCTTAAAACTTTTAAGTTTGCTTGCTATATTCTTATCAGCTGTCTGCTCATTAAGCACCCTACCCCATTGGTATGAAAACCACTCCTCAGCTAGAACGTCGGGTGCAGTTCTTTTAGTACGGTCAAACGCGCGTCTGATTTTTTTCTGCTCATTCTCAGGAAGTGAGTCAAAAGATAGATCAGGTTTTTTTGTAAAGTATTGAGCATAAGCTTCGAGTTGAGCATCAGAACCAAGGCCGTCCCATAATGTCATCAGCTCGGAATCGGATAGAATAAAAACTCGAGCGAAGTGACCGGATTCGTGCATGAACGCACCCATAGGGTCAGCAGCAAACTGCTCTTCGTTAATGTACATTAAATTCTGGCCGTCGCGTGACTCGAAGGTGCCGCGATTTTCCATATTAGAATCTGGAGTCCGTGGGCTAAATGCGATTTTTAAATTCGCCATCTCTTCCGGTTTGGCGGCGTACATCTGCTCTAAAAAGCTTCGGGTAAATTCTAGTGATTCTGGACTAACCCCCTTCAATGTGCCGAGATGCCCCATCATTGATTCGGCATCATTAAATGTCTGATAAGGTGCGGAATATCCGGCACGGGTAACAGTTCCCATGGATCCTGTCTCGGTCATCTGCTCGCCGGTTATTTCAATCGGTGCATTGCCAAAATAGTTTCCGCTTCGACTGCGCATTTCCAGTGCGGATGATAGTACACCTGGGCCAACGCCAACAATTCCTTCAGCGGCAATTGCATCCCAGTCCCAATCCTCGCCAGGTTCTTTACTTGCCCATTGTCCGAGATATTCTCCGGACATACCCATGAGCGAATCTGCACCTAGTTCGGCCGCAGCATTACGGGTTTTTTGGAATTTTGTGAACCGAGGAACAGCTCCAGCGGTTTTATTAAACTGTGTCTTATTTAAAAGCTTACCACCCTTGAACATTGCATTACCGGTATGGTTCGCAATTGCCATGACTTTACCAGCCATCATACCCGTAAGCATATCGGCGACCGCTATCGGTGTACCCTTCTGAACCATCTTCTTTTGGATCTTATTTCTTATGCTTTCATTGGTCCATGCGGCCGCAAATATCTTTGGATTCTTCCAATCAATTCCTAATTCCTGCATCCCTTCCAATGCCATGCCCGATGCTTCCAAAACAAATGATGCGGTACCCCATGATGCTCGAGCTCCAAAAGTTGCACCCGCGGCCGTTCCAGCTCCGGGGATGATTGAACCGGCCAATGCTCCTGTTGCAGCGGTAGGAAGCATCCATTTAATTGCGGATGGGAGAAATGATGCCATTGATTCCACAAACATTTCAGGAATCGCGGCGGGGTTATCAAATAACAGATTTCCTATCGCATCGAGAGGGCCATCCGATTTGGTTGACTTCACCCGTTTCATGGTTGAGCTCGTAGGTAACTCCTCGATTTCAGATGCAATCTCAATGAATTTCTGCATCTCATCCGCATCCAATGTATTGGTTAGAAAGTCGGGAGTATAATTACTCATTTCACTCATGAGCAATCCACGCTTAACCGCATTCCCAATAGCAGATAACCAACCAGTCGTTTCAGCCTGCTCGAATAATTCATTATCCAATCCGAACTGTGCCGCTAATCCAATAGTCTTGTTTACTTCTTCCCTGGCCGCTTCCATTTTCTCACGCAAGGCATCGCCCTTTGCTCCACCGGAATTCTTTAAATACTCAAGCTGTACATCTTCGTAATTACTTTTCGCGGCATAGACGGATTGCATGACCTTCGCGACTTTTACTCTCTCCATTCCACCCAAAGACTCGATTGCCTGTTCAATAGGCTGACCTTTGTACTCTGTCATTCCAGCCTTCTTCATCTCCTCGAGATCAAGAAGATCAGTATCCTTACGGCTCATGCCAATAGGTCGTCCGTCAATTTGACCACCATTTGAGAACATGAATCCTTTGTCCCGAAGTTGTCTATCCTTAGCGACCGATTCCCTGCGGCTCATGAATCCGGCCATGTCCCCACGCATTGCAGCTTCTAATCTTTTAGCCTGCTTACCTGCGGCTGGAGTCCTTTGACCCGTAACCATATTAACTGCGGATGGCGGGCTAGTTCTTGGGTCAGTCTTTTCTAAATTAATAACCTCACCGGTGACCATGTCAACGACCGGATCCTCGAACTGCATCTGGTTAAGCATTTCGTCGGTTGCCTTCTTGCTTCTCGGTTTTGCGGTTCGTGACTTAAGACTCGCGTCCAAAGCCTCGCGCTGAGCAATTGGGATATTGGTCATCTGTTCGAACAGAGCATATTCCATAGACTCTGCCTGTTCCGCTGTGGCCTTACGCCTATCCCTTTCGGCCTTTAGCCTGAGAAATTTGTCCCGCATCCCATTTGGTTGGTTCCAGGATGCGTATTTTTTTAAATTTTCTTGGGACGCAAGTTTTGCGTCGGAAGCACCGAAAAATCCATCTTCTGACTGACTGTTCTTGAGATCGGATTTGTACATTTCATCGATTGCACTGATGTACTCCTCGTCAGTTTCAAAGTCTCCGAATCCACCCATGCTTTCAAAGTAGGGTGTGAATTCTTTCTTCTTGAAATCATCGTACAAACTCCCGTAATGACTCGCGGATTTTTTGTTCTCGCGAGCATACTGACTAATCTGGCTGTGCTGCTTCTTTGCCTGCTCATAAGCATCGAGATCATAATCATTAAAATTATGATATGGCTGAGCTTGCGGCTGAGGCTGAGGCTCGGGCGGAGCGTATTGGGGCTCAGCTATTGAGCTTTGGGTCTGAGGCTTCGGCCCGCCAAATGGCTGATACTGCCTTTGGATTGGCTTGCTTAGAAACTTTTCGAACCCGTCGTCTTTTTCGCCTGAGTTGTCGTTAATTCCTAAGTCGTTGAGAACTGAGTCGTCGAAAGACATAAACTTTAGGCGTTAAGCCGAGTATGGGTTAAAAATAGGCTTTTCGCCTCTTCTTTTTCGGTATTGATTTACTATTCCTACTTGATCGGCTTGAGGTAGTCCGTTCATGATATCCATAGCAGCGTTTGCTCTTGGTGTTGGCATTGCGGCGAGCTCTTTCTCTCTGGCGGATTTTCTGGCGAACTCGGCTTGTTGGGCTCTTCTTTTTGCAAATGCATCTTCGTTTTGTTGACCAAGTGCTCGATTGTATTCCGAATTAAGCGGGTTAGAGACTTGTCCCTGGCGTGCACGATTCATGAAATCGTCTTCCCTTCGATCTCTGTCCATGGATGCCGTCCATTCTTTTATTCTAGTACCACCCATACCTTTTTTCATTTCTCGGTTATCTCTGTAACCAACCACTCCGTAAGTGCCGTCGTCTTTTTTTCCGTAAACTGGGGACTGGCCTTGAGCTTTTGGCTGAGTCGGCGGGGGTGTTGGAGCTCTTGATGCTGGTGCGGGTGCTGGCTCTTGCTGGGGTCGTCCGGGCGCTTCCGGTAATTTAGAAAAAACGTCTTCTATCGGAGGTAAGTTTGAAACATCAGGTGGAGAGTAAGGCGTTTGGGGTCGTCCGGGTGCTTCCGGTAATTTAGAAAGAATGTCTTCTATCGGAGGTAAGTTTGAAACATCGGGTGGAGAGTATGTTGTTATATCATCTCCAGGGCCATCTGGTGGGGGTAATATATTACCACTACCATCCGTTTGCAGTGCTGGGTTTTGCTTAAAGCTCTCGTTCACATCAATACCACCGCGGCCACCCTCTAATGTTGAATCGGGAGCGGGGTACACTCTTTCGGGAGGCATATACTGACCGGGCACTGTCTGATTTGAAGTTTGATACTCTGCGACTTCTCGCTGCCCCTGCGGGACTGTTAAGGTTTCTAAATTAACTTCTGGATTTGACGATGCTTG
>Ga0115569_10000549_pt1 | contig 30059 bp, 26 predicted proteins | sample COGITO_mtgs_1205_2_FD_87295 | JGI IMG/M metagenome (GOLD analysis project Ga0115569, IMG submission 87295) | Pelagic marine microbial communities from North Sea - COGITO_mtgs_120503 | ecosystem: Environmental > Aquatic > Marine > Epipelagic | place: Germany:Helgoland, sampling site Kabeltonne... | reverse complement strand
TCGATAGGAATTTTCGCCATCGGGTTTTTGGATGATCTTGCCAGGCTTGCTCCTAAAACCAAGTTGGTGGGTGAATTTGTGGTTGCTGGATTGGTGGTATGGGGAGCCAATTTATCTTTTTCGGAGATTCAGTTTCTTGGATTCGGGTCAGTTACCATTCCGGCATGGCTAGGAATTGGATTGGCCACTTTTTGGATCGTTGGGATGGCCAATGCCGTAAATCTCATTGATGGTTTAGATGGTCTTGCTTCAGGAATTACTCTTGCCGGACTAATTGCCGTCTCCGTGGTGGGTTACCTCGGAGGGATCACCAGTGTTACTTGGATGTCTACCCTTCTAATTGGATGCCTGCTTGGTTTCTTAGTATACAATAGTCGCCCAGCCTCTATCTTTCTGGGGGATTGTGGCAGTCTAACACTGGGTTACCTTGCGGGCTGTTTAGCATTATTGGCGAGCTTCCGCGAGGGTGGGGTACTTGATGGAATCTTTCCGGTGCTTGCATTTGCCCTGCCTATATTGGACTGCGTGTTCGCGATTTTTCGTAGAACAATGCGTGGCCGATCTCCCTTTTCTCCAGATATGGAACATTTTCACCATCGATTAATGGCAAAAGGGTTGTCTCATGGTAAGGCTGTCCTTGCAATGTGGGCGATGGCTGGAAGTTGTTCATTGGTTTCGATTGCAGCTGCCTTTGGGAAAGGGGATCAATTATTTGCGGTCTTTGTTTTCTTTGGAATGGGTGGTTTTATTCTTCTTCGATACTTAGGTTACTTCCGATTTGAGTTTTTCGGGGAAGGTTTGTCCACGCTTATGGATGACCGTAAAAGCACCAAGTCTGTCGAGCAATCGGTCAAAGAAGCGGAGCAATTAGTTGCAAATTCCGTTGATCTTGAATCTTTGGAAGATTGTTTAAGTAAGGCGGCAGAGGGCATGCAATTTCAGCAAGCTACCATTCGATTATTCCATGATGAGGGTAGGCTAGGCTCGGATTTAAATTTGAAAAATCCATCTGTTGGTAAAGTCATTTCCTGGTGTGATCAAGAGCAGTCTGGATATTTCTCAAGGGACAAGGAATTTGTGGTAGAATTCCCAATTTCCGGAAGAAACTTTGCTTACGGCAAGGTGCAGTACTACTTTATGGATGGACGCAGTTCGCTATCCGTTCAAGACGAAGTATTGCTTGAGCGCATCCACGACTCGATATCCAGCCTGGCCGGTCGGTTACGCAAACAGGATTACTCGTTGCATTAATCTTCTTTCGGGGTGTCGGCCCGCGACCTAATAAATAATTTCTTTGTTAAATAAACCAAAGGTGTATGTATGGTGTCAGTTTTTCTACCCTGAGATGATTTCGACGGGGCAGGTAGTAACGGAACTCTTTGTGAGATTATCAAATGCCTACGATATTGAGGTACATTGTGCTCAACCGACCATAAAAAAATCGAGTAAGGTACCAAAAGTTCTTCATTACGAGGGGGTGAGAGTGGTCAGGCTTTGCTCCACTACCTTTCCTAAAATATCGGTTTTGGGAAAAATGTTGAATCAAATCACCTATTCCACATCGCTCCTTTTAAAAGCATTATTTCTCCCCAGAAAATCTCGAATAAATGTTTTTACTGACCCTTTCTTTTTACCTCTTTTACTTTATATTTTATACCCAATTAAAAAATTTAGATATACGATCACACTTTTTGATTTGTATCCTGAGACATTAGCGCGAAACAATATTTTAAAACATGCCAGTCTGTTTTACCGAATCTTAGATAGTTTAACCAACCGGGTGTATGCCAATGCGTCCAATGTCATAACCATTGGGCGTTGTATGCAAAAGATTGTTTGCTCCAGATCAATTAAGTGGAAAAAAGAGCCAGTATTCATTCCAATCTGGTGCGATACAGAAAATATAGAAAACCCTTCCCAAACTTATGATCTTAGGGAAATATTAAATTTAGGAAAAGACAGATTCATCGTCGGATATTCGGGCAATTTAGCAAAGTTTCATCCTATTGAAACATTTACAGAAGCAGCGTTTTTACTTCGTGACCATGAAGACATAAAATTTGTTTTTATTGGTGAGGGTGCAAAAAAGTTGAATGCCCAAAATTTTTGTAAGGAGAGAAAACTTAATAACTGTTTCTTTGAGAGCTATGTGGAGAGAGATCAACTGGGCAGTTTATTTTCCAGTTTTGACTGTGGATTAGTTGGTTTGAATAAAAACCAGACTGGTTTATCAGTCCCCTCTAAAACAATTGGTCTTATGTCTGCGGGAGTTCCTGTTATTGCGTGTGTGGACGAATCAAGTGAAACCGCTTTGATGCTCAAAGAAAACAAATGTGGATGTATTTGTGATCCAGAATCACCAGGTGAATTAGCAAAAAGAATTATTGATCTAAAAAATGATCGAGATAAGTGTAAAATTTGGTTAGAAAACGGAGAAAAGGCAGTAAGCCAAAAATTTCATATCAGTTTCATTGTCGAACAGTATTCAAAAATTCTTTGTATATGAAATATGTTCTTATTTCCAGATGTTAAAAGGCAATCAATCTGTTAATACTTTTTTAAAGGCGTTAAAACTACTAACAAGGGAAGAAAAGAATCATGCTTTCTTAATTTTATTAATGGTCGTTGGGTTGGGTTGCTTAGAAGCAATAGGAATTTTTTCAATTATGCCATTTCTTACTGTAATCAGCGATCCCGACTCGATAAATACCAATGAATATTTAAATTACAGTTACAATCTTTTACAAGAATTTGGAATCCGAAATCATAAGCAATTTGTTGTATTCACAGGTTTAATATCAATTACTATAATCATCGCTTCAACTATTTATAGATGCTTTTCTATTTACAAAATGAATACATTTATAGAATTAAAAGTACATTCAATCGCATCTAGATTGCTACAAAATTACTTGAACCATCCCTATGAGTATTTTGTTAATAAAAAGAGAAGCGAAATAAGTTCTTCCATTCTCTCTCAATCAAACCATGTGGTTGATAATGCATTCAGGCCAGGTCTTAATGTCTTATCAAATATCGTAGTACTCACCTCAATTGTCTTAATTCTACTCTTATTAAATCCAATAGTTACTTTGCTTTCAGCCTTAATGATTTTCATAGTTTACTTGGTCATTTTCAAAATTTTTAAGAAAAAAATTACAAGTTATGGAAAACATCATTTAGAAAATACTGAAAAAAGGTTTCAGTCTATCTCGAATATTTTTAACGGAATAAAGGAAATAAAAATTAATAAAAGATTTCAATTATTTTCAAATTTATTTAACGCCTCATCCATGAAGTTGTCTGTAATTAAGTCCAGAATAGTCACCTTGAATAGTGTACCACATATTTTGGTCGAATCGTTAGTTTTTTCGATAATAATTGCGGTAGCATTATTCTACATTCTAATATCGAACCAAGTAGATAGTTTTTCTTTACAAGTTTTCTTTCCCACATTGGGCCTTTTCGCTTTTGCCGCTGTTCGACTTAAGCCAACTTTTTCTTCGATTTATTCTGGATTGGTATCATTACGATATTCAGAAGCTTCAATTGATCATGTAATCAAAGAATTAGATAAATATGTAAACCAATCAAATTTATCACAAAATACTCTTCCTTCCTATAATTTAGATATCAGGGAATCTATCACCTTTAGGGATTTGTCTTATCAGCACAAAGGATCTGATGAACTCACTTTAGAAGCCCTAAATTTCTCGATCGATAAAGGTAAGTGCCTGGGTGTTGCAGGATCTACAGGGGCAGGTAAAAGTACATTGATTGATATCATTTCCGGATTACTCAAACAGACAGCAGGCTCGATTACTATTGACGGTAAAGAAATTGAGCTTTTTGAAAATTCTAACTGGCAAGCTCTACTGGGTTATGTACCGCAAGATATTTTCATGCTCGATGCCTCAATTGCAGAAAATATAGCATTTGGATGCAGCACAAATGATTTAAACTTCGACAAGTTAAGAGCATCTGCGAGAGCCGTATTAATGGATGATTTTATCACTAATCATCTTTCTTCCGGATATGAAACCGTAATAGGAGAAAGGGGTTCAAGATTGTCGGGAGGGCAATGCCAACGCATTGGTATTGCTAGAGCCTTATATAATGATCCTGAAATTTTAATTTTTGATGAGTCAACCAGTGCATTAGATGAGAGTACTGAAAAAGAGTTAATAATATCAATTCAAAAGTACTTTCCTAATCAAACTATGATTTTTGTAACACATAAAAAAAATATTTTTAAATTTTGTGATAAAATTATAATTCTAGAAAAGGGTAGAATATTATCTGAGGACACATTTGATAATTTAACAAAATCTAGCAATCCTTACATAGAATTTGTTTCAGAAAAGACAGGATAAAAAATATGAGTATTAATAAAAACTTTCTAGAGAATGGGTTTATGTATTTTGAAAATGTCTTAACTATCGATGATGTATCAAAGATAAGAAGGAATTTACTAGAATTTTTCAAGAAGCATAGAAAGAACCATATGTTCACAAAAGAGTTTCTAAGCGATGAAGTTGTTTCAAAAGTACCCTTTTTAAAAACCGTCCATGATAAAGTAACTGAGGCAATTGGTTTTTACAAACTAATCCCATTTTACAGCATAACTTATAATTTACACAGTCCTGTTTGGCACCGAGATTCTCAATCCCTACTCAACAGTACTCAGTATATTTATGACAAAGAATTTCAAATTTCAAAATGTGGAATTTATCTCCAGGATGATACTATAACTTGGGGTGGAGGGTTGGAAATTATCCCTAAATCGCATAAGCCTGGGTTTTTAGGCTATAAATTCCCTTGGTCTTTTTCTAGAAAAAGAAAAGGCAAGACTTCGATTATTCAATTAATGGCACAGAAATTTCAGAATGATTTTATACAAAAAAAAGTGCGCCTTAAGGTAAAGGCAGGAGACCTGCTTGTTTTTCACGGGAACTTATTGCACAGAGCATCGCAAGCGGAAGTCGGATTAAATCAAAAATACCAAATTGACGATGTCCCTGATGAAAAAGCAAAGTTTATGTATCAATGGGAAGTCTCTCCCGACAATCAATTCTTGGGTACATACATCGATCATCAAAAGCGAAGAGTACAAAATAAAACAATTGGTCATAATGACTTTATTAACCAAGGTCTGGAAAGTCATTATCCTGGAAGTTACCACCCAACTATCGTTAAACAAATTCAGGAAAATAATGTTTGCATTGATAAATTGAGTTAGAATGGCACTGGCAGGTTGTATAATTTGTAATCAAAAAGAAGGTGCTAGTCCTTATTTAGACTATAAAAAGTCTCCTACTATTTCTGATGATTTATGCGTTAGTGCATTTACGGAAAAGAAAATTTACAAATGTGACAGTTGTGAATCTTGTTTTATTTATCCCAATGTTAATGAAAAAGAATTAGATAACTTTTACTCTGCTTTATATTCTAAATTACCACAAAAGTTAAGTTTACATCAAAATTATTTTCCTTATCAAAATAGTAGGTATCTTTCTCAAGTTATTTTTTTAAAAAACTTTTTAAACACTAATAGGAATATAAATGTATTAGAGATTGGTAGTAATATTACCAGCATTCTCCCTGCACTTTCATTCTTCTGCGAAAGTATAGAATTTTTGTATTTTGATCAAATAGAATCCCCGATTATTAAGAAATATGGAGGTAGACGAGTCGGTGCATTTGCAGATCCTGAATCTATGCAAAAATTGATAAAAAAAGACACATTGGACTTGATCCATATGAGCCACACGCTTGAACACATTAGTCCCTCTAACCTTGCAAACATGTTGCAGCAATGTTGGCGTACATTGAAATTCAAAGGCTATATTTTTATAGAAGTACCTTTTCAGTTGGAGATGGAAAACTTTTACCCACCTCACACTTTATTCTTCTCTACCGATGGACTTTCATCACTCTTTAAGCGCATTGGATTTAAAATCATAAATCTCGAGCTTGTCAATGGAACCACTGCTCGTACAGAACACCATAATTTTGAACGTAAGCACATTTCATCAATAATTCAAAAACTTAACTTTCTTAAAAGTAGTATTTACGGTTTTTTTATGATTATATTAGTTCAAATACCTTGGGTAAATAAGGTTTTTAAGAAGCTACATTTTTTGTCATGTATCAGAAAGCTACAAACACCTTATGATCGAAGACCATTTATACGGTTAATTGCACAAAAGTCGTCGAATTAGATAAATTTTAAAACCTAGAAAATTCCATGAAAAATTTTTTCACTAATTTCTCACAATGTATGATGATTGCTGAGATTGGAGTAAATCACAACGGGGACATGGTTTTGGCCAAAGAGATGATCGAGGCGGCAAAAGAATCGGGGGCGGATGTAGTAAAGTTCCAGACTTTTAAAGCTGAGAAACTCGTTACCCAAGGAACTCCTAAGGTAAAATATCAAGAAAACACGACTTCTCCGGAGGAAACTCATTATGAAATGATAAGAAAGCTCGAGCTTTCACTTGAAAATCATTTTATAATAAAAGAGTTCTGTGAAAAATTAGGTATTGAATTTCTATCTACTCCTTATGACTCAGAAAGTGCTTGCTTTCTAAATGAGGAGTTAGGTGTTAGTCTGTTTAAGACAGCTTCAGCGGACTTGATTGATCATCCGTTGCATGAGTATATTGCATCAAGTGGAATTCCTTCAATAGTCTCAGTAGGTATGGCAAGTCTCGATGAGATTGCTAAAAACCTTTCTGTTTATGAAAAATACGGTCATGAAGATGTAATTTTGCTTCACTGCGTATCAAACTATCCATGCTCTGATCAAAGTTTAAATTTACGAGTTTTGAATACTCTGAAGGAAACTTATGATTTCCCAGTAGGATATTCCGATCACTCGATTGGGAATGAGGCGGCAATTCTCTCAATCGCTTTTGGTGCAAAAGTGGTTGAGAAGCATTTTACATTAGACAAAGCATTACCTGGACCGGATCATCTTGCATCCTCAACCCCTGAAGAATTTAAACAACTTGTAAAATCAGTTCGGCGAGCAGAAAAGATGCTGGGCTCTTCAATTAAGCAATGCCAGGAAGAGGAGAAACAAATGGCATCAGTTTCGAGAAAAAGCATCGTTATGAATGCAGATTTACAGGCGGGAACAATTTTAGAAGATGTCCATTTAACTATTAAGCGTCCAGGAATTGGGTTACAACCAGAGATGCTATCTACTGTTTTGGGGATGAAGCTTTTAGTTGATAAAACAAAAGATGATATGCTTAGCTTGACGGATCTTAAATGAAAATTTTCATTGATGGCTTCGGGGTTGTGGCTCATTCAATTGTGCGGAAACTGATTGAGAAGCACTCTTTGCCAACTTCCAGTCTCTTTGTTAATACTTATGATTCCCAAGAAAATCTTCTTTTTAGAAAATATTTAGACCAATTAGGTATTCCTTATGTGATTGGCAATTATGATGATCTCTACGAGGAGATTAATCAGTTTAAGCCAGATTATTTCTTTTCTCTTTATGGCAGAAGAATTATACCTAAAGGAATTCTCCAAATTGTTAAGAAAAAATCAATTAATTTACATCCTTCGCTTCTGCCAGAGTATAAAGGATGTTTTTCTTGTCCTTGGGTAATATTAAACTACGAAAAGTTCACGGGAATTACCATCCATGAAATCGTCGATAAAGTAGATTCAGGAGATATTCTTTTTCAAAAAAAAATTACTTTGCAAGGTGATGAAACTGCTTTTTCACTTTATCATAAATTAGTAGGTTTGTTTGTCTCAAATTTTGATGAGTTCTTTTATAGTCTTGTAAGTCAAAAAATTATTCCAATCAAAATGAGTGTAGGAGGGAAGTATTACTCAAGGAAAGTTCCTTACAGCGGTTATATAGACATTAATTGGTCTATTAAAAAAGTTGAAGCTTTCATAAGAGCGATGGACTTTCCTCCACACAAGGGTGCTATTTTAAAACAGGCGAAGATGGAGTCCGAAATAAACTCCATTCAAGAGTTTCTTAGACTTACACAATAATGATTTATGTATCCACAGGAGGCTTTTCCGGTTCGACTGGATATAACTCTGCGGTTTCGTTAGCGGAAAGTGGTTTGAAGAACATTGAGTTGTCAGGAGGAGCCTATGATGAGGATTACTTAAGCAACATCTCCTCGATATCAAATAATGTTAACTTTCAGATTCACAATTATTTTCCACCTCCAAAATCTCCGTTTGTTCTTAATTTCGCAAGTGTTGATGACTCAGTCACCAAGTTGAGCATGTTGCATGGTAAAAATGCTATTGAACTAGCATCTTCAATGGGGTGTAAATATTGCAGTTTTCATGCTGGTTTTTTGGTTGACCCCAAGATGAATGAGCTTGGACAGAAATTTTCTCTTGAAGGTATGGTAAAACGCATTCATGCCAAAGAGCTTTTTTTAGAGCGGATCAATCAATTGGCTGAAATAGCCAATAAAAAAGACATTAAAATTCTCATTGAGAACAATGTACTATCTCAAAACAACAGATCCCAAAATCCTTTCCTTATGGTTGATCATGAAGAATGCTTAGAGATTATTCATAATACTGCGGACAATGTTGGAATGCTAGTTGATTTGGCACATTTAAAAGTCTCTTCGTTATCCTTGGGTTTTTGTAAGTATGAATTTCTTGAAACTACGAAAGAATATACCTTTGCTTATCATTTGAGCGACAATGATGGCTTAACCGATTCGAATCAGCCTGTTCGTGAGGATTCATGGTTTTGGAATTATTTACGAAAAGATTTGGATTATTACAGTCTCGAAGTCTACTGCGTCAGCAACGAAATTTTACTGGAACAGGTTGATATAACCGAGGAAGCTTTATGGAACTAAGCAAAGCCCATCCAGTAGTTTCAATCGGTGATTCTATCCGTGAAGCACTTCAAATAATTGACCAGTTTGCCAAGAAAATCTGTTATGTTTTAGAGGGGCAAAAACTTGTGGGAGTAGCAACCGACGGCGATATCAGAAGGGGATTGCTCAATGGAACCATGCTAGATGACGAAATAGGCTCCGTAATGAATCTCAACTTTGTATCTTTACCTTACTCCACCGATAGTAAAATCATCCGGGAACAATTTTCTTCGAAGATTAGGTTTATCCCTCTGGTTGATGAGTTAGGTGGACTTGTAGATATAGCCGATCCATCAGAAAACTACAGAATTTCTATTCTTGAACCTTATTTACAGGGAAATGAATTAAATTATGTAAAAGATTGTATCACAACAAATTGGATTTCTTCTCAAGGTAAGTATGTGAATCAGTTTGAGGCTATTTTCGAGAATCATCATCCCGGAATGAAGGCATTGGCTGTCTCAAATGGTTCAGTGGCGTTACACTTGGCCCTAGTTGCGCTTGGTCTAAAAGAAGGAGAAGAGGTAATTGTTCCTAATATTACTTTTGCTGCGTCTGCCAACTCAGTTATTCATGCTGGTGGAGTTCCAGTATTTTGTGAAATCGATTCCAAAACATGGTGCATGGACCCGGAAGAAGCAAAAAAACTTATATCTCCAAAAACACGAGCAATTATGCCCGTTCATCTGTATGGTCAGCCATGTGATTTGTCCGCATTGAAGAATTTATGTGAGCAAAATAAAATACTTATGATTGAAGACTGTGCGGAAGCTCTCGGAAGTAAGTGGCAAGGTAGAAAAGTGGGAACTTTTGGAGATGCCTCAACTTTCAGTTTTTTTGGAAACAAAACAATTTCAACTGGAGAAGGGGGTATGGTGTTGTTCCGGGACCAAAAGGTTTTGAACCGTGCAAAAATTCTTCGTGATCATGGGATGTCAGAAGATAGGCGCTATTGGCATGAAGTGGTTGGTTTTAATTACAGGCTTACTAACCTTCAGGCTTCTGTTGGTGTTGCTCAGATGGAAAGATTTGACAACATCATAGAGAAAAAAAAGAGCATCTTTGAAAATTACAACGAATCCCTCCGTGGGATTGTTGGAATTTCTTTGCTTCCTGCAGAAGTTGAACAAACATTCCATTCAAATTGGCTATTTGGTTTAGTTTTGGACGAGATGCTTGACCGTGAATTAATTATAAAAGAGCTTCTTGTATATGGAATAGAAACAAGGCCTTTTTTCTATCCCATGCACAAAATGAAGCCATACAAAGATTACAAGACATCTACTTCGTTGAAAAACAGTAAAAATATTTCCTCGCGCGGATTATCCCTTCCATCATCTGTAAAGTTGAGTCCTAATGAACAAAACTTTGTTATTAGATGCTTAATCAAAGTGATTGAAAAAGAATTATCATAAACCAAAGGTATTAGCCCTAGTTCCTGCAAGGGGTGGATCCAAAGGTATTCCCCGGAAAAATATTAAAGAGTTCTTCGGAAAACCTTTAATATCGTGGACTATTGAGGCTGCTTTAGGCTCTAAAGTTGTAGATCAAATCGCTGTTAGCTCAGATGATCAGGAAATCCTTGATGTATCAATCAGGAGTGGTGCAGATATAACTCTTACTCGTCCCGATGAAATTTCTCAGGATGATTCAACTAGAAATCAGGTGCTTACTCATGCTTTAAATGAAATTAAAAATTTTGATTATGTAATTGTCCTTCAGCCAACATCGCCGCTTCGATGTTCTCAAGACATTGACAAAGCATTTGAATTACTAATCAAGAACTCAGCAAGCGCATGTGTCTCGGTTGCTCTTCATCACCCACCACCTGAGTGGACATATAGCCTTAATCAGAAGAATGAACTCATGCCTTTGCCAGGTTTCTCTTTTAAATCTCTCAGGCAACAAATTCCCCAATATTACTCTCTTAATGGAGCGATATATACGATGAAGGTAGATGAATTTCTTAATTCTGAAGAAATTGATCCTTTCATAGGATCAAGCACAATCGCCTATGTAATGGATAGAGATTCGTCAATTGATATTGACTATGAAATAGATTGGTTTATCGCAGAACAGATTATGCGAAAAAAATCGGATAAAATATAAATTTTTCTATTCAGCTCTTTGGCTAAAAATTACATTGTTTCAGATTATTACTCTGAATTTGTTAAAAATAATTTGGAGAACTGTCATTTTCACTCCTTTGCTGCTATGCAGTCAAACGGGATCAAAGACTGTTTAAAATGTTTTGATCAAAAAAATTGGGAAAATCGAAATACAATTATTGATAATTGGGATTATACCTTTCAAAAGCAAAAAAGGTTATCTAAGATTATTAGCGAAAGATTAAGCCTTCATTTTAAATATAATTATTCCAATAAATTTTGGAATTATTTATTCTCACTAAATTTATTAAAGTATATTACAATATTGTACAATTTCTTTTCGATTGTTGAGAAGGAATTCAGAACAAATAAGTTTTTGATTAATGAGTTAAATCTAAAAAAAGTCGACCCCTGTTGTAATTTTGAATCAACAACAAATTTTCTTAACATTAATAAAATAGGCAAAGAATTTTTACTTACCATATATTATCTTAATTTCATAAAAAAAGAAAATTATCCACCTGAATTTGAAGAGAACACTGTTGGTTCACAAGCAATCTCAATAAGTAAAACTTTCAAAACTTTCAAAAAGTTCATTTCTCAAAAATCTGTAAGTTACGATAAGTTAAAAGTTGGGATTATCGGATCTTTTTTTGATCATAAAACATTGAATCAATTGAAAGAAAAATCAGGATTTAAAATTTCTGATCTTTCATTACCCCCTTCTAATAAATCCTCATCTAGATCTACTTTGCTTAGGTCAAAGATTTTTGATGATTTTGATGAAATGGACAGATTTGATAAATTCTTTCTTTCGTGCTCAAAATTTATTTTCCCTACCGACTTAATAGAAGATTTAGATTTTAATCTTTCTAAACATGAAAACTTTTTGAATAAATTGAGAAATCTAGAATATATTGTAACAGAAGCTTGGTTGGGTTCTACAGAGATTAATATATTTCGTTCAATTGCCTTCGAAAAGAAAAGTGTAAAAACTTTATACAATGAACATAATTGTTTTTTCCACCCTTACCTTGGAGGGTTAGTTGAATTTCAATCCAATTTAGTAGATCAATATCTTACCATGGGTTGGAATAATAAAAATCCAAAGTTTATTACAACTAGCAGTCTATTTCCTTTTACATTTAACAGAAAAACAAAGAGCAAAATAAAATATTTATATGTAAGTTATCCAATTATTGAATCTAAAACATTCTATACTTCATTATATTCAAATTCTGATTATTCTGGATATGTCCATTTACTATTTGTTCAGAAATTCTTTTCCTTATTAGAAGATCATTTTCTGAATCAAATATCTTATCGTGGATATCCGAAAGATTATAATGTAAAGTTATCAATCTTAGGGAAGGAATATTTCCTTAAAAATTATTTGGATAAAATGAATATTTTGCCTTCACTTAAATTTAGCGGACCAAGTTGTAGGGAACAAATTGCTTCTTCTGAGTTAGTGATCATTGACAGGCCATCTACTGCTTATCTTGAATCACTACACATGAATATACCTACTATTTGTTTTTTCGATCCAACCACAATGTTTCTTTCAGAAGAACACAATGATTTCTTTGATGACCTTATAGATGCAAAGATAGTTCATACCACGCCCGACTCAGCATCTAGGCATTTAATCGAAGTATTTGAGAGTCCACAAGATTGGTGGCAGTCTAAGAAGGTACAAGATCTTAAGAATAAGTGGTTAAAAAGAAATTTTGGTAAACCTGATGTTCTCGTTAATTATTTATTAAATCTTGCCCAACAATAGTACAAACAAAAACTCAATTTTGAAAAATTTAACAAAAGGTAGAACTTTAGAAAAGCTTTCCAACGCTTTATCAGGCAACAATTTTAAAGTTCCAACTTTATACAATCTCGCTGTTGATCAATGGTCCAGCAACTCTTCTGAGGTTTATTCTCAAATTCTTAAAATCTTCAAAACGAGTGATGAATTAGTAGTCAGGTCTTCAGCAAGCGATGAGGATAGCAATTTGTCTACAAAAGCTGGTGAATATGATTCAGTCTTGGGTGTTTCTGTCACTGATAAAGAAGCCCTATCGGTCGCAATTACTAAAGTATTGCATAGCTATGATTCAAAAGGAGTTGGTAGTGCTGGTCAAGAAATACTCATCCAGCAAATGGTTACAGATGTGGATTGTAGTGGGGTCATTTTTACTCATGAACTTAATAGTGGTGCACCATACTTTGTAATAAATTACGATGATCTCAGTGGCTCAACTAATTCAGTTACATCTGGTTCCAATGAATATTCAAATAGAACTTTGTATATTCATAGAACATCCTTGGACAAAATAAAGTCAGAAAGATTTCAGGCTCTAATTTCTGCCGTTTCTGAAGTTGAGGAGATATTAGGATGTGATTTTCTTGATATAGAGTTTGCCATCGATAAACAACTTCGCCCCCATTTGCTCCAGGTTAGGCAGATCACTATGCAATCTAATTGGAATCGTGCTATTGTTCGTACGATAAACAATGAGCTTGATGGGATAAGTAGTTTTGTAAGCAATGGGTTATTACCACAAACTTTTGTTAATGGCAAAACAACAGTTTATGGGCAAATGCCAGATTGGAACCCCGCTGAGATGATTGGGCGAGCACCCCGTGCATTGTCTTTTTCGTTATATCGTAAACTAATAACTGATGGGGCTTGGTCTCAAGCTCGAAAGTTAATGGGGTATTCAATACCAGTTGGACAGCCTTTAATGATATCTTTAGGTGGCCAGCCCTATATTGATACTCGTTTAAGCTTTCATTCCTATCTTCCTTCTAATCTGCCTGATCAAATTGGAATTAAGCTTGTTGATGAATGGGTCGAAAGATTAAAGCAAAGACCCGAACTTCATGATAAAGTTGAATTTGATGTTGCAGTGACAACCTACACATTTGATATCGATGAAAAACTCGATCATCTTGCTACTTCTTTAGATAGTGAAGAAAAAGAAGTATTAAAAACAAATCTTCTTGGAATCTTACATCCTTTGCTTAGGGGAGAATCTAAAGGTTCTATTGGAAACGCAATCAAGCAAATCAATAAGTTATATGAAACTCCTCTACCTGAATTAGATTGTGGAGTAAGTGTTCTTTTTAAACTTATAGATGAATGTGTTAACCTAGGAACAATCCCTTTTTCAATCCTTGCTAGACATGGATTTATTGCTCGAAGCCTACTGCTTTCTCTTAAGAGTAGGGGTGTGTTTAATGATTCAGATATTGAATCTCTTTTGGCTGGAATAAAAACTATCGCCAGTGAAATGCTTGAAGATATGAACGCATTAAAAAGTGATGAGCTATCTATTGATTCATTTATGTTAAAGTACGGACACTTGAGACCTGGAACTTATGATATCTTGTCGCAAAGATATGATCAAACGGCTGGTTTTAAGATTTCAGTTAATGAAGGTGATAGAAAATCTGACAAAGTAGTGCCAGGTCTTAAGCTTTCTGATGGCCAAGAGAATAAAATTTATCAGCTTTTAAATGAATGTGGATTAGAAGGTGTAACTCCTCAATCCCTTCTAAAATATATCTCTGATGCTGTATCTGGTAGAGAGTATGGGAAATTTGTTTTTACTAGGACTGTTAGTGTAATGCTTGAAATAATTGCCAAGTTTGGAGAGAAAAATAAGCTTAGTCGTGAAGAAATGTCGCACATTCCAATATGGGATATTTTGAATTTAGGCGTTGAAAGTAACAGCTCAAACATTGAAGAAAAACTAAGAAGTATTTCGCATAATAATTCTTCTCGTCACTCAATGACGACTGCTCTTAGGTTGCCCCAGATTCTCTCGGATACAGAAGGAGTTTACATTATACCTTTTCAGGTGAGTCTTCCAAACTTTATAACTTCAAAGAAAATTACTGCAGAATCAATTTATATGGGTCCTCATCAAGTTGTTTCAGATCTAAGAGATAAAATCATTCTAATTGAAAATGCAGATCCTGGTTATGATTGGATTTTTGGACAATCTATAAAAGGTTTAATTACTAAATTTGGAGGGGCGAATTCACATATGGCAATTCGGTGTGCAGAATTTGGAATACCTGCTGCAATAGGTTGTGGAGAACAGCGTTTTGATCGACTTGTAATGGCCTCACATGTTTCTCTTGATTGTGCTACTGGTACTATCAATTCAGTAAATTTGAATAGCTAAAACTATTATGGTTGTTTGGTTAATTGGTCTATCAGGTTCAGGAAAAACTACTTTAGCAGATAAAATTGTTAGTGACTTGAGGTTAGCCGACGAAACCATCGTTTCGCTAGATGGAGATATACTTCGTGAACTTTGGGGAAATGATTTAGGTCATGATCTTGAAAGCCGTAGAAAAAATGCACAACGTATTTGCAGATTGTGTCAATTTCTTGATCAGCAAGGACTCAATTTAGTTTGTGCAGTTTTATCCATTTTTCCTGAATCTAGGGAATGGTGTCGCCAAAATCTTTCATCCTATTATGAGGTTTTTATCGACGCACCACTCAATCAAGTTATGGAAAGAGATGTAAAGGGCATTTATGCTAGATATAAAAGAGGCGAGGTGATTGATGTTGCTGGTTTAGATTTAGATTTCCCGACTCCTAAAACTCCTGATCTCGTGATCAAGAATTTCAAAAGTAAGGACGATCTACTTAGTTATGCGACGATTATCAAAAATCAGATTTTAGGAATTAAATGAAATGCATTTACACAGATCAAAACCTTTTGCATACGCCTCAAAATATACTTACTCACAATTCTGGGGCGATAGTTTTATTAAAATTATTTTTAAAGTAGAACTACTTTGTTAGAAGAAATCTGCAAAAGAATATTAATATGATCTTTTATTTTGTAGTTATTATTTTAATCGAATTAATTTTATTTTCACTAATATTATATTTGAAGAAAGATTTTCAATGGCTAATTACTGGAAGAGATTTATCAATAAAGATTGATCGAAAACTAGCCAAAAAGTTTTTTGATAACTCATTTGATTCCTATCTTGGTTGGAAGAGAAAAGAAAACTCTTCCTTTTCAGACGAAACCGAAAATGGACTGGTTCGCTATAGTATCGCCGGCGATGGATCTCGCAAAAATAATTTGTTTGCTCCAAGCCATCCTTCAATTTCCTCTTATGGAGACTCCTTTTGTTTTGGGAGGCTCGTTAAGGATACAGAAACATGGCAATATATTCTTTCAAAAAAAATGAAGGCTAATGTTAGCAACAAAGGTGTTGGGAATTATGGACTTGATCAGGCATTGCTTCGTTTCGAAATGGAGGTATGTAAAGATTCAAGTGAAGTTGTAATTCTAAACGTCGTCCCTGAAACAATAGCCCGAGTACATTCAATTTGGAAACATTATTTTGAATATGGGAATACACTTGCCTTTAAACCTGTTTTCAAAGTGATTGATGGTTGCCTAGTTCTTGAGGAATGTCCGATAAAGAACTTAGATGATTTATGTAATACTGCATTAGATCCAAGAGATATCGCCGACAGGGACTATTTTTACCGCAAAAAGTTTTTAAAAGACATAATAAAATTCCCTTATACCTTGATGATATTTAAGAGGCCATTTAAGAATATTTATCTTTTAATATTTATTATTCTAGACAAATTATTTTCTTTCAAGAAAAGTATGGCATTTGAGTTAATTTTAGAAGAAAATAAAAAATGGACAGAAGAATTATTTAGAAATAAAGATGCGAAACATTTATTATTTCTGTTAATCGAAAGATTTTCATTCTCTGCTAGCAAAAACCGAAAAAGATTTATTTTATTATGGACCCCTCAAAAAGTGGATTTGAACATAAAAACTATTACATTATATCGCCAGTTTTTATCAGAACTAGAAAATTTGTCAGTCGAAATTATTGACATGACTGATGAGTTTTTATCGAATAAAGATAATGTTTATGTGAATGGTAAACTTGGACCTCATCCATCAGAGTTTGGTAATACTTTAACTGCTAAAAAATTGTATCAGTACTTGCATCACGATCATGAGAATAACTTATCGATTTAAAAATAATAAGGATTATTGGGATAAGCGTTGGGGAGATATCCCCGCTGATGCCCCAATGACAAACACTAATACATATCCGCTGAAATATGCATTGGAAACTGTTGACTCAAAAGATGGTAAAATTTTAGAAGCAGGATGCGGAGCGGGTAGAATTCTTAGATATTATCATGAATTGGCTTACGATATTACCGGGTTTGACTTTATTAAAATCGCTATTGAAAAGCTTAGGGAGGCTGATAATTCCTTAAAAGTAGAAGTAGGAGATATAACTAATCTTAACTATAAAAATGAGCAATTTCGTTATCTATTGGCATATGGTTTATACCATAACTTGGAAAATGGATTAGACGATGCTGTTAAAGAAAGCTGGAGAGTATTGGAAAAGGGAGGAAGGATTTGTGCTTCGTTTCGGGCGGACAATATACAAACTAGACTTACGGATTGGCTTGCAAACAAAAGAAATAAAAAAGTAACAAGTGCTGAACCTTTAGAATTTCATAAACTAAATTTGACTAGGAAGGAATTCACTTCTGTTTTTGAAAAAGCTGGTTTTGCAATCAATAATGTATTTGCGGTTGAGAATATGCCAATTCTTTACAAATTTTCTTTTTTCCGGGCAGGATCTCACAAAATTTTCAATGAAAATATTGCTAGGTCTGAAGGCTACAAGTTATCCATCCTTGGTAAAATTCTACAGAGAATTTTAATGAAGTTTTTCCCTAATCAAATTTGTAATATTTATGTTCTTATTGCCACAAAACCATAATTTGAGGATTTGTTATCACAACAAAGGTAATAATTAGTCAGAGAGTTGATTTTATTTCTTCAAGGAATGAATATCGAGATTCTCTTGACCAAAGGTTAGTCGATTGGGTTGGCGAAATTGGAGTTATGGCAATTCCGGTACCCAATAGCCTTATTCAATCTGATAATCTTGATACTTGGTTAAATAAGATTGTACCCAATGCACTTCTGCTCAGTGGTGGTAATAATATCGGCGATTTTACTGCACGAGACAGTACTGAAAAGTACCTCCTTCAATATTCTGAGAAAAATTCTCTCCCGGTTTTAGGGATTTGTCGTGGTATGCAGATGCTGGCTCACTATTCTGGGAGTGGGTTGGTGAAAGTGGAGCACCATGTACGGACTAGGCACAAGTTAATTGAAAACGCTTTCGGTTATGGCCTTCCTCGTCAAGATGTTAATAGTTATCACGAAATGGCTTTAGCAGAATGCCCTTCGGGATACAATATAAGTGCAAGATCTGATGATCATACTATTGAAGCAATTACGCATTCTATTTTACCATGGGAAGGATGGATGTGGCATCCAGAAAGGGAGAAGCAATTTTTATCTTCTGATTTAAAACGAGCGCGAACCATACTGCTAGGAAATACTAAATGAAGGCAATTATTCTTGCAGCAGGCGAGGGGAAAAGACTTAGGCCATTCACAAATGACAGACCGAAATGTATGGTGGAAATTAATGGAGTAAGTTTGCTCGATAGGCAAATTTCAATCATCAAATCCTGTGGGATAGAGGAAATAATTATCATTGGTGGCTATAAGGGACAGGCTTTGATCTCTAAAGGTAACAAATTGATTATCAATCCTCGATATCATGAAACAAATATGGTTTGGTCTCTTTTTTGCGGTGAAAATGAATTAACTGGTGATTTAATCATTAGTTATGGGGATATAGTTTATTCACGAGATATTCTTTGTAAGTTGCTCAACTGTGGCGAGGATGTGGCTTTGACCATTGACAAAGACTGGGAGAATTATTGGCGTCTTCGAAACGAAGATCCCCTTTCAGATGCAGAAACACTTAAACTAAGGAATGATGGTACAATAAGTGAAATTGGCCAAGTACCACTGTCAATTGATGAAATAGACGGCCAATATATGGGGCTTCTGAAGTTTTCGCCCTTAGGAATCAAGCTGCTTCGTAACTCATTTACTCAAGCTCAAAACAGAGGTTCTATTCTTAGTAAGAACCCTGAAACGGCTTACATGACTGACTTAATTATGCAATTAATTAAAGATGGAGTAAAGATCCAGTCAGTTCCCATAAATTTTCCGTGGGTAGAAGTTGATACCAAGGAAGACCTCACCTCCTCATATACTTTGCAAAGAATATCATTGATAGAACATAGTTATACTTCGACCGAAAAAACAAAGGAATAATGAAAATACTCAATTATTTTCTTAGGTATTCAAATAAAGATGCACTTCATAATCCCTTTCAAATCCTTCTTTATTCAATCGCTTACCCAATTGCTGTAATTTTTAAAATAATTAAATTCTCCCCCAACCTAGTAACTATAATTTCTACGATATTTGCGATATCTGCTTTTGTATCTTTATCAAATAATAATCTGCTATTATTTTGTATTTTTTGGGGAATTTCTTACCTATTAGATTATACTGATGGTACTTTAGCGAGGATGACAAAAAATATTGGCAAAAGCGCTTTGAGGGTTGATCATATTTCCGACCAGCTGAAGATAGTTATGATTTTTCTTGGGTTCGGTATCTACTATGATTGTAAGGAGATTTGGATACTTACTTTTTTATCTTCGACCATTTTTTTGTTCTACTCATTGTTAAATCATGAATTATCCAATAATTTAAAACTTTCTAGATTGGGAAAATCACATAATAATGTGGAAAACAAGATAGAAAATAACAGTAGATTAAAATTATTTAAAAGATATCTATTGAGAAATTTCTCAATTCTTAGGTATTTTTATATATTTATTTTTGGTACATTATATGTTATCAACGGTCATACTCTTATTATTTTCTTTTTTATCCCTTTATCATACGAATATGCAGTCTACTTGCTTATATATTTTATCTCAATTTGCTCAGTTCATTCTTATCATCGATCAGTCTCTCTTTCTCGTCTCAGTAAAATTTAAAATTTTGCACACCTTTCAATTTTGAAAGTATTTTCCTATTATCTCCCCCAATTTCATCCTGATAAGATGAACGACCTTTTCTGGGGCTTAAATTTTACAGATTGGGAAACAACAAAACTAGCAGAACCACTTTTTAAAAAACACAAGCAACCATTTCTTCCTTCGAAGCTAGGTTACTACGATCTGAGGAATGTTGATGCCATAAAAAAGCAGGCAACCATGGCAAGAAATTATGGCGTTGATGGTTTTGCCATTTACCATTATTTTTTTGATAAGAAAACAAAAGCACTTGATACTCCTGTTAATATCATCAGAAACAATTCCGATATTGATATAGATTATTACCTATGTTGGGTAAATGTAGATTGGTCAAAAAGTTGGGTAGGTGATCACAATACATTGTTGTATAAGCAAGGATATACCGAAGATACAATCAAGGAATTAGCAAAAAATGCATGCCACCATTTTGCGGATCGTCGGTATTACAAAATAAATAATATTCCTCTTTTTCATATTCATGAACCTTATAAGATTGATTTTGCTAGATTTAAACAAATATTCCTAAAGCATACATCATTGAATGGTTTTCCTAAGGTTCTTTTCTGTGCACCCGAAATTCATGTTAAGAAATCACAGATTAATAATCTTGATTATTTAACTGGATATCCCCCAGGTGACTTTTCTTTTCTTAAATTAAAAATGCATTTAATTTATAGTTCTTTATTAAGTCATTATAAATATAAGATAATTCAAAGATTATTTAGTATTTTTTCAACATTACACTATCCAAGATATGTAAATGAATATTTGAGGTATATTGATATAAAATGCTCTAACAAGAAATATATACCAACGGTCTTGTCTGGATGGGATAACACTCCAAGGTATAAGCATAGAGGCTTTCTATTCAGTCAATTTAATGGGGAGCATTTTGGTCGTTTATGCCGTGGTGCTTTGAATGCTTCTATCAAAAACAACAAAGAGTTTTTTATGATTAAGGCATGGAATGAGTGGGCGGAAGGAAATGTGATGGAACCTTCAGAACAATTTGGTTTTTCAATGCTGGAAAATTTCAGTAATGCGAAGAATTGTAATCAAATGAATACTTAATGAGTACTGATTGCATGGAAGGCACTACAGTCAATACCCCCATTTTATTCCTGTTATACAACCGCCCAGGGAACACAAAAAGAGTTTTTGAGGTTTTGAGAGAGGTAAAACCTAATCGCTTATACATCGCTTGTGATGGTCCCAAAAGCGATCGAGTAGGTGATTATAACCGAGTTGCAGATGTTAGAGAAATTGTAAGTTGTGTTGACTGGAATTGTGAGGTCAAAACCCTTTTTCGTGAAAGCAATCTTGGGTGCAAAGTAGCAGTAGAACAAGCTATAACTTGGTTTTTCGAGTATGAAAATTATGGCATAATTTTAGAAGATGATTGCTTGCCGAATAAAAGTTTTTTCTTTTTTTGTGAGGAACTATTGCAAAAGTATCAGCATGATAACCGAGTTTTTGCAATAACCGGAGATAATTTCCAAAAAGGTCGTCAGTTTGGGAATACTAGCTATTATTTTTCAAGATATGTTCATGTGTGGGGTTGGGCGACTTGGCGAAGAGCATGGAAGCACTACGATCCCGATCTTAGTTTTTGGCCAACTTTTAAAAACTCCTCACAGTGGGAAACCCAGTTCTCCGAAAAAATAGAAAAGACATACTGGGAAATGATCTTTAATCGTGTCCATGCGAATGAAATCAACACATGGGATTATTACTGGGTTGGAAGTGTATGGAAACAGGGTGGGCTTACGGCAACTCCCAATCAGAATCTTGTGAGTAATATTGGGTTCGGAAAAGATTCGACCCATACTGTCTATTCGAATAGTCCATTGGCTAACATGCCAACTTATGAATTAGGAAATGTGATTCATTCTGCCGAAGTCGTTCGTAATATTGAAGCCGACCAGAATGCTTTTGATTTCGTTTTTAATGGAAGATCGACGCGTTGGCCAGTTGTTCCCTTATTTCTTTTTTTTAGATTGATCAGAAAGTTCTTTCGTTGGCTAAAAAGATATCTTCATTTCACTAAACTAAGATCTTAAAAACTTTTGCCCAAATGATAGTTTCATTTATCTATAAATTCTTTGGACTCTTTTGTAGAGCCATAGGTTTATCATACTCTTTTTCCTACGATGGAGAAGACTTTGCCTTGTTAAAATATTTCAGTGGGATTAAAAATGGATTTTTCATAGATATTGGTTCTCATAAACCTGTAAAAAGTTCCAATACCTTTCTATTGTATACACTTGGTTGGAGCGGGTGTTGTGTAGATCCGTTACCGACTCTAAAGAAATCATATTCTCTATTTAGAGGAAGAGATTTGTTTATCAATGCGGGTATTGTTTCTTCAGAAAATAAAAAACAGGAATTAGACTTTTATTTTTACAAAAGATATCCAGATAACAGCACATTTGATCCAATAAGGGTTGAGCAATTAAAAAAATTATTTAATAGACATCCGACATCTAAAATTAGCGTGCCATTGCTTTCAACCGAAGAGCTTTGTGGTGTTATAAACAAAAAAATCGGCAAAGTTGATGATATTCATTTTCTCAACATTGATACAGAAGGATTTGAGAAATCAATTCTAGAGGATTTTTTTTCCTTAGGAAAATTTCCTTGGATTATTTGTGTTGAGGAATTGGGGAAAACTTTGGATTCTCTTGTACACGGTGATCTGCATAATCTGATGACCGAAAAGGGCTATATTCTTGGAGCCAAAACTTTTCTTACTAGTATCTACATTAAACAGGATAAGTTTGCAGAATTACCTTCCCCATTCGTCAGAGAAATAAATCTTTGAAAGTCATCCACCTCAGCTACTATGATACGTTGGGTGGGGCAGCTCGTGCAGCATATCGAATTCACACTAGCCTTTTGCGTGGGGGTGTAGAGTCAAAAATGTGGGTTAATAGGGCGTTCACAGGTGGCCCTACTATCGAGACTTCTTCAACCCTTGGAATAAGATTTCCTTATTTACTGCGAAGATTGTTCGTGTTCCCCCTTGTTAATTTTTTAAAAACTCGAAATCCGATCATTCATTCTCCCTCTATTTTACCTTCCCAATGGCTTAAGAAAATTAATAATTCCGATGCTGATTTAATTCACTTGCATTGGATACAAAATGAAATGCTTTCAATTGAAGATATTGAGAAAATTAAGAAACCACTTCTTTGGACATTGCATGACATGTGGGGCTTCTGTGGAGCAGAGCATTATACTGAAGACAGTCGTTGGAAAAATGGATATAGGAAAAACAATCGGCCTGAATACGAATCTGGCTTTGACCTAAATTTATGGACCTGGAAAAGAAAAATTAAAAATTGGCACAAACCCAAACAAATCGTTACTCCAAGTACTTGGTTGTCTGATTGTGTGTCGAAAAGTGCTCTTATGCGTAGATGGCCAATTATTACGGTTCCAAATCCGTTAGATACTACGAAATGGCGGCAATATGACAAAATTTTGTCCCGAAAAAAATTTGGTTTACCATTGGATAAATCTATTATCCTGTTTGGTTCAATGGGTGGTGGAAATGAACCAAGGAAGGGGCTTGATCTGTTACTTCGTGCATTAGAACTTTACTCTAAGATGGATAATTCTTCTGATTTTGAGTTAATCATTTTCGGTCTTCATGTTTCTCTCCCAAGCAATTCTTCTTTTACAATTCGTCAACTTGGTACATTTGACAAGGATGATGATTTATCGATGTTGTACAGTGCTGCTGATGTCTTGAGTGCACCCTCCCGGCAAGAAGTTTTTGGACAAACAGCCTCTGAAGCCCATGCCTGTGGAACCCCGGTGATTGCTTTTCGAACGGGCGGGCTTATTGATATTGTGAAGCATAAATCCACTGGTTATTTAGCTGATGCTTTCGATGTTAATGATATGGCTGATGGATTAGTATGGCTTTTGAAAGAAGATAACTTGGAGGCTTCTAGTCGAAATGCTCGTTTGAGAGCATTATCAACATTCTCCGAAGCAGTTGTTGCAGATCAATACAAGCGACTATACGAAGACATGATTAAATCATCTAAAAAAGAGTCATTTTCTATTTCGGATTAAAAGAGTGGTGAGTAAATTTTTTAGTGCATTTCATATACTCTCTTCTCAGACGGTCCGCAGAATGCTTTTACTTATTCCGGTTATTTTGTTTGGGGTATTCCTCGAGGCTTTAAGCGTAGGTATGGTCATTCCCGCTTTAGGCACCTTAACAAAAGACAACTTTTTTCAAGGTCATGCATATGCATCCCAAATTTTAGTAAAATTCGGGAATCCGAGTCATGAACAACTTATTGTTATTGGACTTATAGGTTTGGCAGGTGCCTTTTTGATCAAAAACCTATATCTTTTCTTTCAAATTCAATTTCAGGGTACAGTTGTCTATGGAGCCCAAAGGGAAATGTCCCTTAACTTATTTAACAAATACTTGGGCAAACCTCTTACATTTCACTTTCAGAGAAGTAGTGCACAACTGGTGCGTAACCTTACATCAGAAGTTTTGTCTTATTGTAATTTTTTTCTTATGCCTGTGATTAACTTGACTACAGAGATTTTGGTTATATCCGCCATTCTTGGGCTACTGCTCTTTGTAGAGCCCCAGGGTACCTTATTTTTGGTTATAGTTCTATGTTCTCTGATTTTTTTATTTGTTAGAAGCTCAAAAAGGACAGTTAGAGCTTGGGGTGAGAACCGATTAGCTGCAGAAGAAGAAAAGTTAAAATACCTGCAGCAAGGTTTTCGGGGTATTAAAGAGATAATATTATCCAACAACAAAGATTATTTTCTGAGCCGGTTTCATATTTCGAATAAAATCTCGGGCTTAATGAATAAAAAAGAATATATTTTTCAATATGTTCCACGACTTGGTGTAGAAGTTATCGCTGTTTCTAGTTTATCAGGGATGTGCCTTTTTTTACTATTGCAGGGAAAGTCGCATCACGAGGTTGCCAATATGTTGGGTCTGATGGCCACTGCTGGTTTTCGTTTGATACCAAGTTTTAGCAGAATCCTCAATAACTTGCAGTCAATTAATTACGGTTGGTCAAGTGTCGATGCTTTGAACGCTGATTATACAACTGATCCAAATAAATTTTCTCTGTCATCAAACTTGTACGATCAGGCTGTTGAGTCTACTTCTCTTGAATATAACCGTGAAATTCGCTTATCTTGCGTAAGTTACTCTTACGGCGAGGGGAGGACTTGCCCAGTTCTAAAAGAACTTAGTCTTTCCATCGCAAAAGGTAGCTGTATTGGTATAAAAGGAGAAAGTGGAGTCGGAAAAAGTACCTTAGTGAACTTGATTTTGGGCTTGGTCGAACCGACAAAGGGAGAAATTCTAGTTGATGGTTCAACACTTTGTCAGTCCAACATATTAGTGTGGCAGTCCAAGATTGGGTATGTTCCTCAGAATGTTTATCTGCTCGATGATACATTAAGGCGAAACATTGCTTTTGGGGTCAACGATGATGAGATTGATGATGAACGAGTCTTGAGTGTAATTAAATTTGCTCAGCTTGAGAGCTTACTGGCCAATTCTTCACAGGAAGCAGACTGTCTAGTTGGAGAAGAAGGTGCTAGGCTAAGTGGTGGCCAAAAACAGCGCATAGGAATTGCACGTGCATTGTACCATGATCCTGAGGTGTTGGTCTTGGATGAAGCCACAAGTTCTCTTGATCCAAGTACGGAAAAACACATCCTGCACAGCCTCAAACCCATGGTAGGAAATAAGACGATCGTGTTCGTTGCCCACCGTGGGTCGGCGTTTGAATTATGCTCTGAAATTTACCAACTTGATAAAGACAAAGGCCTATGCGTTTCTTCAAAAATGCTTTAAGATGGTGAGTTCTTCGCGCAAATCTAATATTATCCATGATAATTGGAATATTGGTAAAAGAGAAAAGTTTCTTGTTAATATTCTCATTGGGTCAATTGTCTGTTGGCTCGTCCCGCATAAATTTGCTCACTTCACAGAAACTCTTCTTTTGCTAGGACAACCATGGTCATTGGGTTACTCCTTATTTTATGGTTTAGTGTTTGCCGCTTCTTTGGAAGTGTTTGGTTGTTACGAGGAAATTGGACCTTTGCGTATTCGGCATTTTTTTCTCAGCCTTTGCTCAGGATTGCTTGCCGGCATCATACTAATCTTGTCCGTTTGGCTATTAAAATATGAGTTTGTGGGTAGATATGTTTTTCTAAATATCTCAATTTTTTCGGGATTGGTGTCTTATCTCTTGGCTTTGGCAATTACCAAGTTGGCTTCTTACAATATACCTCATGTCTATCTTCGCACATCGGCAGAAATGGAAGCGAAGGTAAGAGCGAAGGCAAGAGAGGTTCAAATTGAATTTGTCTGGGTGCGAGGTATTACAGACGATTCCCATAATGTACATGCCCTCGCTGTGCCTAATCAACGAATTGACATTGTGGTAATTGATTCAGCTGATACCTTGGAAAAATCCGAAATTGTCAGTTATCTGACAATGGGATCCAAGATATTATCATTTAATCAATTTTGGTCTGAATTTTTTAGATCTTCTCCTCCAAGCTTCGTTGACCCTAGTTGGTTTGTCGATCTTGACCTTCATTTGCGTAATCCTGTGGGCAAGAGAGTTAAACGATTATTGGACATCATACTCTCGATTCTTGGTTTGGTCATTTCTTTGCCTATCCTAGCTCTCGCATCCCTTTTTATTTTAATTGAAACAGGCTTCCCGATTTTTTTTACCCAAACTCGTACCGGCTTCATGGAGAGTAGATACACAATGTGTAAACTGAGAACGATGAGCAAAGAATCGGAAAACAATGGCCCCAAGTGGGCGGAAAAGGGGGACCAAAGAATTACCAAGGTGGGGTATTTTCTAAGAAAGTGGAGGATTGATGAAATTCCACAATTATGGAATGTTCTAAAGGGAGAAATGTCTCTTGTTGGACCTCGTCCTGAAAGGCCGGAATTTGATCAATTGCTAAGCGATAAGATTCCATACTGGAATTTTCGGACTTTGGTAAAACCAGGGCTTACAGGTTGGGCCCAAATCCGTTCTAATTATGCATCTGACCAAGCTAGTTCGGAAGAAAAACTAGCCTACGATCTTTACTACATCAAAAATGCTTCTTTATTCCTTGATCTGGAAATCATACTTTCCACTCTCCGTTCTCTCAACAAGGGAAGCCGATGAAGAAGATTTTAGTCACAGGAGGAGCCGGATACATCGGAAGTCATACCACCTTAGTGTTGTTGGAAGCTGGCTATGAGGTGGTAGTTCTCGACAATTTTTCCAACTCCTTCCCTGAGTCCTTGGTTCGGGTGGGAAAACTTGCGGGTAAAGAACCCATTGTGGTGGAAGGAGATTTGAATGACGAAGAACTGCGGAAGAGCATATTTACCGAGCATGCAGGCATCGATGCAGTAATTCACTTTGCCGCGCTCAAGGCAGTGGGCGAGTCGACCGCCCATCCTCTCAAATATTATCGTAACAATGTTTCCGGATCTATTTCTCTCCTACAGGCGATGCAGGATGCAGGTGTGCACGACCTGGTCTTTAGCTCATCTTGCACGGTGTATGGAGAGCCCACCCATGTGCCCTTGGACGAATCCCATCCTACGGGTGGCGTATCCAGTCCCTATGGGCGCACCAAGTATCAATTGGAGGAAATCATCCGCGATCATGCCGGCTCCCAACCCAATTTTCGGGCCGCGGTTCTTCGCTATTTCAATCCGGTTGGTGCCCATCCAAGTGGGGAAATTGGCGAGGACCCGCAGGGAATCCCGGACAACCTCGTCCCGTTCGTCTGCCAGGTAGCCACGGGAAAACTTGAAAAGTTAAAAGTTTTTGGAAACGATTATCCTACTCGAGACGGTACCGCGGTGCGGGACTATTTACATGTGGTCGATTTGGCGGAGGCTCATTTAAAAGCCCTGCAGGCAATCGAAGCAAGAGGGGAGGGCTTTACCTGTAATCTTGGGACGGGCAGGGGATCGAGCGTGCTCGAAATAATTTCCGCGTTCGAGGAGGCGACCGGAAAAAAAATTCTCTATGAATTTGCACCAAGAAGGTCAGGGGATATCACCGAGGCTTGGGCAGATCCTTCCTATGCCGAAAAAATACTCGGTTGGAAGACGATGAAAACTTTGGAAGAAATGCTTGCCGATGCTTGGCATTGGCAGAGTAAAAATCCGAACGGTTACCGAGCATAACCTTGCAGGTTATAATGGCGTGGAAAACCACCGCTGTAAGATATTGCTTCGGCTAACATCTGTAAATCAATTCGGTCTCCCAGTTTTATACCCAATCTGCTAAATTCTCCGATCCCCAGTTCCACCACGAATTGTAAATTATTGGACTTGGAGGGCATGCCTGACAAATCGTAAGGGCGACCACGGTGTAGTTCCAATAATCTTCCGTCAGCAGAAAAATATCCAATATCCAAAGGGATCCGTGTATTTTTCATCCAAAATCTTTGAGGTTGTGGAGTTTCAAAAACAAAAATCATTCCTTCTCCTGTAATTAATTTATCACGGTGCATCAAGCCGGTCTCTCTTTCATCCGGTGTTTTTGCCAGTTCCAACTTCAGTAGACAGTCACCAATTTTAATATCATATTTTTCTTGGACTTGCCCAAATTTAGGAGGTGTGGAATTTTCCTTGCAGGATATGATTATTCCTAAGAGGAAGACGATTGGCAGATGACAAAAAAGTCGCATACTCATAATCCTATTTGATGAAAGATCTTCTCGAACAGATCAAGAGCCTTCGCGTATTAGTGATTGGGGATGTTATGCTCGATCGCTACATAATTGGTGAGGTAAGCAGGATCTCTCCTGAGGCACCCGTACCTGTATTAGCTGTGCGAGAAGAACGGTCGGTTGCCGGCGGGGCTGCCAATGTAGCTCTTAATTTACGCTCTCTGGGAGCTAATGTGGAAGCAATCGGATGGTTTGGTCAGGATGAACGTGGAGATGAATTGGTCGAAATTTTGGGAAATCAAGAGATCCAGGTCGATCAATCTTTCCGTTTTTCATCAGTTCCGACTATAAGTAAATCACGGGTGACGGCCTCAAATCAACAAATCTGCCGGGTAGATCGAGAATCTTCCATTGATCAATATCACCCAGATTTGAACATAGTTGGAGATTTGATTAGCGAAAAAGCCAGCCAGGCGGATGCAGTGATTGTTTCAGATTACGGCAAGGGATTTGTCACCAATCAGCTCCTTGCCTTGGTTGGTGAGAATGCGAGCTTCCTTGCTGTCGATCCAAAGCCTAGTCGTTTACTTGATTATTCAATGCCCGATCTTTTGACACCCAACCGTTTGGAAGCTCTCGAACTTGCGGGACTTTCCCGGGAAACCCGGGATCCTTTTCCGCAGGAGAAAGTGGTTACCCAAATCTTTAATAAGTTTTCTCCACGCTTACTCGCGGTCACTCTGGGAGGAGAGGGTATGCTACTTGCAAAGCAGGGAAAAGTCGAATGTACTATACCCACTGCAGCTCGCGAGGTCTTTGATGTCTCCGGTGCTGGGGATACGGTAATTGCCTCTTTATCTATGGCTCTTGTTGCCGGACAGTCGTTCGAACAGGCTGCAGGGTTTGCCAATTTAGCGGCCGGAGTAGTGGTTGGTAAAGTGGGTACAGCAAATGTTTCCCCTGAAGAAATTATCGCTCTTTCTTCATAATTATGCCTTGTAATAAGGCTTTGTTTTTGGATCGGGATGGCACCTTGATCGAGGATGCTCATTACTTAAAAGACCCGAACCACTTGAAAGTCATCAAAGGTGTAGGGGCTGCTTTACAGAAAGCAAAAAATCATGGCTATCTACTTTTTATGCATACCAATCAATCTGGTATTGCCCGTGGGTATTATGATTGGCCAGATGTTCATGCATGCAATGCTCGAATGCACCAAGAATTTGAATGGTCGGATGATTTTTTTACCGAGGTATGTATTGCTCCGGAATCTCCTGGCCAAACTGGTGGCTATCGAAAACCATGCCCCCTTTTTGAAAAAGAAATGATTGAAAAATATGACCTTTTAGCTGCGGATTGCTGGATC